>Ga0210399_10000180_pt1 | contig 50946 bp, 47 predicted proteins | sample IncBWC14MmetaG_FD_150865 | JGI IMG/M metagenome (GOLD analysis project Ga0210399, IMG submission 150865) | Forest soil microbial communities from Barre Woods Harvard Forest LTER site, Petersham, Massachusetts, United States - Inc-BW-C-14-M | ecosystem: Environmental > Terrestrial > Soil >...
GCAATTTATTTGCTAGTATCTGGACCAAGAGCGAGTCGGTTTGGGTAATGCTTCCGCTGAACACCGTGATTTTCTTGTGCTCTGATGGGCTAACGAGAGCCACTTCAGGTTCTCAATGGCCTCACCCGCGGCCATAATTTGACACACGTTGGCCTCGGGGATTAATCTCCTCTTTCCGAAAATCCACGATTCTGTGTGGCAGAGGGCGGTAGCTTGTCCTGCGCCGGATCTGGGCGGATCTCCGCAGTTCTCGACATCTCTATTTCTTCACCATTTTGCTATTCCTGCGATGGTATTAGTTCACCGCTTCGCAGCAAGAGCGTTCCTCACACCGGGCCCACTCCTGCATCGCACCCGCTTGTTTTTGTCTGGTAGCCATCCATGTGCGGCATAAACGGAATTTTTGCGTATCACTCGGCGTCGAGCCTGCCAAAAGAGCCCGAGCTGCTCGCTACCCGGGATGCCATGCGCGCCCGTGGCCCAGACGGGGCAGGTGCATGGTGGAACCTTGCTCGGCGTTGTGGACTCGGTCACCGGAGGCTCTCCATCATCGACCTCTCCGACCGCGCATCCCAGCCGATGGCGAGTGACGATGGCCGTTTGGTCATCGTGTTCAATGGGGAGATCTACAATCATCCGCAGTTGCGGGCCGAACTCGAAGGTGAAGGTGCGCGTTTCCGCACAACTTCGGATACAGAAGCGCTTCTTCACCTTTACGTGCGCCACGGACGCGATATGGTGCACCGGCTGCGGGGGATGTTTGCCTTCGCGATATGGGACGATGTGAGGCGAGGGCTCTTCCTTGCGCGTGATCCTTACGGTATCAAGCCTCTCTACACGGCAAACGACGGATGGACGTTTCGCTTCGCCTCGCAGGTAAAAGCGTTGCTCGCTGGTGGACATGTTTCGCGCGACCCTGAACCGGCGGGCATGGTCGGCTTCCATCTGTTCGGAAGCGTGCCCGAGCCTTTTACCCTTTATCGCGAAATCCGTGCTTTACCGGCCGGCCACACCCAATGGGTTGACATCGCAGGGCCGCGCGAACCCAAACCTTTTGCGAATCTGGCTCAAGTTCTGGGCGAAGGCGCTGCAAATCCAGCATCCGCTGCCGACCTTCCTGAACGGGTGCGTGGGGGTGTTCTCGATAGCGTGCGGGCCCACTTGTTGGCCGACGTTGAAGTGGGCGTCTTCCTTTCTGCCGGCGTCGACTCCGGTGCGTTGCTGGGCTGCATGCGTGATGCAGGTGCGCGAGAGATCCGCGCCATTACTCTCGCTTTTGAAGAATTCCGCGGCACCTCGGAAGACGAGGCGCCGTTGGCCGCTCGGGTGTGCGAGCACTATGGCGCGCACCACGTCGTGCGTCATTTGAGCCAAGAGGAATTCGTAGAGGATCTGCCCGCAATCCTGGAAGCCATGGATCAGCCTTCCATCGATGGCATAAACACCTGGTTTGTTTCGAAAGCAGCCAAGGAAGCCGGATTGAAGGTTGCGATTTCAGGGCTGGGTGGTGATGAGCTTCTGGGCGGATATCCGAGCTTCTGCGATGTGCCGCGCTGGCGACGTCGGTTCGGCGCATTCGCCGGTGTGCCGGGGTTCGGCAGTCTCGCACGCAAGGTCATCGGTCGGTTCGCGCCCGATTTTTCGCGCGCTCGGCCCAAGGCGCTGGGAATTCTGGAGTATTCAGGTACTTGGGCGGGTGCGTATTTTTTGCGCCGTGGATTGTTCCTGCCCAACGAATTGCCGGAGGTGATGGATTCCGAGATCGCCCGTGAGGGCATGCGCCGCTTAATGCCGCTACGCCGCTTTGACGCAAGCCTCGAACCCGATCCGGGCTCGGATGTCGGTCGGGTCTGCGTGCTCGAGTCCGCGCATTACATGCGCAATCAACTTCTAAGAGATGCCGATTGGGCCGGGATGGCGCACAGTCTTGAGATTCGCGTTCCTCTTGTTGACTTCGCACTGCTTCGAGCGCTAGCCCCGGCGATTCAGTCTATCGCGCCCGGTGCGGGCAAAGCTGCACTTGCCGCGGCGCCGAGCGCGCCCTTGCCGGAAGAGATCGTAATCCGCGCAAAGTCAGGTTTTGGCGTCCCGACTGGTGCGTGGATCAACGCTGTCTCTGATGACAGTTCGGGAAGGACGGGACGGCGAGCCGAGCCAAAGGGTGTGATCTCCCGCCGATGGTCGCAGGCGGTGCTGAAAGGCGCAGCGCTGAACAAGCGTCCTTTTGAGGTTCACGCGTGACGAAGCCCCTACCCAGCATGCTTGCTCTCGTGACCGATGCTTATGGCGGCAGGGGCGGCATCGCGCAATACAACCGCGACTTCCTCGGGGCGATCGCGGAAATGAACATCCTCTCGTCGATCACCGTTCTGCCTCGACAAGCACCCGATCCACCTCAACCACCCCGAGGGATTCGACAACTGCGCGCACATGCTGGGCGAATCGGGTATTCCGTTGCCGCCCTGCGAACAGCACTTGGCCAACCTGTCGATCTGGTTTTCTGCGGACATCTTTTCATGGCGCCGCTCGCCGCGTTGATCGCGAGGATCAAGAGGGCGAAGCTCATTGTGCAGACGCATGGGATTGAGGCGTGGTCTCACCCATCGAAACTGCAGCGGGCTGCCGTCGAACAGGCTGATCTTGTTATATCCGTCTCGCGTCATACGCGCGCAGTTGTGCTTTCATGGGCCGCAATTGCGCCGGAACGAGTTCTCATCGTGCCGAATACGGTGAGAGAAATATTCACGCCGGGAGACGGTTCTGCACGGCGTGCTGCGATGGGACGGGGAGGCAAGCGAGTCCTGTTGACCGTCGGACGCCTGGACTCGCGTGAACAGTACAAGGGTCAGGACCGCGTAATTGGTGCCATACCTGATCTTGTCGCGAAGGGATACGACATTCATTATTTGATCGTGGGCGAGGGGGACGATAGCGGCCGCTTGGAAGGACTTGCGCGGGATGCTGGCGTGAGCGATCGAGTTCAATTCATGGGCGGGGTCGAACTGCAGAGCCTGGTGGAGCTTTACCGCATGGCGGACCTGTTTGTCATGCCATCCACAGGAGAAGGCTTCGGCGTTACATTCCTGGAAGCGATGGCCAGTGGCACTCCCGCGTTGGGGCTGGACGTGGCGGGAGCGCGAGATGCGCTGGGCGAAGGCGAGTTGGGAGTAGCGGTTTCAGAGAACGAAGTGCCGAGTGCGATCGCAAGACTGCTTAACGAACCGAAGGCAGATCCCGGCGCGCTCGCAGCCGCAGCACGTGATCGTTTTGGTCGTGAGACGTTTGAAGCGAGGGCTCGTATGCTGTGGAATCGGCTGATCGAGTCCTGAAAGCCGACGGTGTACGCGCGGTGAGTTGCGAACCTGCTGTAGGCGCAAATTAGCTGCCAGAAATCCGAGGTAGCCAAAAGATATGGTCACAACGCCAATGATGGTGCGGGATAATGTGGGCCCAACCCGGGAACGCGTCCTGGTTTTGGAGGCTGGCCGGGCGCAGCGAAATTATTGGCGCGATCTTTGGTCTTATCGTGAGCTGTTTGGCATCCTCGCTTGGCGCGATGTCGCCATACGTTACAAGCAAACCGTGATCGGAATTGCGTGGGCGGTGGTGCGACCGCTCCTGACTATGCTTATCTTCACTATTATTTTCGGCCGCCTCGCCCGCTTGCCGAGCGACGGCGCCGTTCCCTATCCCATCTTGGTGTTCGCGGGCATGCTGCCGTGGCTGCTCTTCTCAACCATCTTAAGCGATGCATCGAATAGCCTCATTACGAATGCAAACCTCATCAGTAAAGTCTATTTCCCTCGCTTGATCGTACCCTGTGCCTCAAGCGTTGTGGCTCTCGTGGAGTTTGGCATCGCCTTGGTTTTGCTTTTTCTCACGATGCTCTGGTTTGGCTTTCTGCCGGATTTTCGACTTGTCTTCCTTCCGCTGTTTGTCGCTCTGGCGGTCTTATCGAGCCTTGGGCCCGCACTTTACATAACCGCCCTCAACGTAAGATACCGGGATTTTCGTTTCATCATTCCATTCGTCGTGCAATTCGGGATGTACGTGTCTCCGGTCGGTTTTTCCAGCGCGGTGATTCCACCGAAGTGGCGTCTCCTCTACCACCTGAACCCGGTCGTGGGAGTGATCGATGGCTTCCGCTGGTGTCTGCTTAGAGGCAAAAGCGACCTCTACTTGCCGGGCTTGTATCTGAATCTCATCGTCATTGCGTTTTTTCTTTGGTTGGGGACGTCATACTTCCGAAAGACAGAACGGACTTTCGCAGATCTTATTTAATATGTCCAGCACGGCGAACGATGTCATCATCCGCTCCGAAGCCTTGGGTAAGAAGTACCTGATCGGCCACGAAAGTTCGGAACGGTACCAGACCCTGCGAGATACCGTCGCAAGGAGTGTGCAGCGTTTCGGACGAACAGCAAGAGATCTGGTGCGTGGCCGTCCGATGATTGTTGGAGATGAACTGGAGGAATTGTGGGCGCTCAAGAACGTGAGCTTTGAGATCAGGCGCGGCGAGGTGACCGGAGTCATCGGCCCAAACGGAGCCGGAAAAAGCACCCTTCTCAAGATTCTTTCCCGGATTACCGAACCGAGCGTAGGACGGGTAACCATCGAAGGCCGGGTGGCGAGCCTGCTTGAGGTGGGCACTGGTTTTCACCCGGAACTCACCGGCCGGGAAAATATTTTCCTGAATGGCTCCATCCTCGGAATGGCCAAGCGAGAGATCAAGTCCAAATTCGACGAAATCATGGCATTTGCGGAGATCGAGAAGTTTCTGGATACCCCGGTAAAACGCTACAGCTCGGGTATGTACGTTCGTCTCGCTTTCGCGGTTGCAGCTCACCTTGAACCGGAGATTCTGATTGTCGATGAAGTCCTCGCTGTCGGGGATGCACAGTTTCAAAAGAAGTGCCTGGGGAAGATGCAGGATGTGTCGCAACACGGGCGCACGGTTTTGTTTGTCAGCCACAACATGACGATGATCAGAAGCCTGTGTTCCCGCGCGATTGTTCTATCCGCAGGATGCGTCGCGCACGATGGAACTGTGGAAGAAGGAATTCAGCACTATCTGAGCAGTCGCGGTGAGGCCGCAAGCTGTCTGCTCGAAGAACGAACCGACCGACACGGGGATGGGAGATTGAGATTTACGGACGCCTATGTAATGGGTGAAAGCGGCGTCAGGAACGTAGTCTACATGGGGGAGACCGCGCAGATTGTCGTAACGTTCTCAGCCACCGAGAAGGTCAAGAAATGTGACCTTAGCATCCATCTGGAAAATACCTGGTCTGACACAATCTTGCGACTGGCGACCCGCGAGACAGCCATGCCCTTCATCGACCTGTCGGGAACAGGGTCGATTACATGCACCATACCAAAGCTCCGATTGCTTCCTGGGAAGTACTACGTACTCCTTGCGGCTTCGGTCCCCCCGGCATTTGAATATTTGGACTATGTATCGCATGCGGCGGTCTTCGAGGTTCTCGAACATGATGTTTATCGGTCGGGAAAAGTTCCAGAGTACGGCACTTTCTTCGCGGAATGCGAGTGGCACACCCGTTCCATAAGTTAGTGCGCTTCAATTGTTGGCACCAAAGACGCATTTAGATTGGAAAGACTATCGAATGTCAGAAAAGAGCCTATGTAGTACGCCAGCTGTGAAGACAATCGCTCGACAACTGATGCATACCTTTGTTTGGAATATCTTCCAACGTAGAATTGCCCAGGCTCCTGGCCGAGATGTGGGAACGAACGGAGATGCCGGCAAGGAGCGTCAAAGCGACTTCTATGATGCTAGGTATTTGCAAACCGAGGACTATTGTCTGCACTATACGAATTCGAGGTATTATTTTCTCTGGTGCGTGATTCTTGATCGCATGCGCCCGACGGAAGTGCGCGCTTTGCTGGACATCGGTTGCGGTCCCGGCCAGTTTGCATCACTGCTATGTGATCGTGGGCTCCGGAGGTATGTGGGAATTGATTTCAGCGACGTGTGCATTCGCATGGCGCGTCTGGTCTGCACTTCGGCTGAGTTCGTATGCTTAGATGTCTTCTCGTCTGATCTGTTTGACACGTATGACTACGATGTGGTCGTAGCCACTGAGTTCCTTGAACATATTGAGGGCGACCTTGAGATTCTGGATCGAATCCGCCCTGGTACTCGAGTCTATGGCAGCGTGCCGAACTTTCCCGATCCTAGTCATGTGCGCTACTTCAATTCCGTAGATGATGTGCGCGCTCGTTATAGCTCAAGTTTCGTTTCATTCCGGGTGGACGAACTCCTATTCGGAAATCAGGGAATGTCCTTCTTTCTCTTCGAGGGCGTCCGCTGCCCTAAGTTGGCCAGACATCCGTCCTAATCCTAAGCCACGACATGCCTTCAGTTCAGTAATTATTCTCGACCGCTATAATGGTTTCTCATAGCGAGATCGGCGCTCGTGGGGCCGTAGCGGAGTCCTATCTCTAATTTGGGTGCTTGTCTCGATTATGCAAAGTCTACTATCTTTCGAAGAGCGAGCCTACGAATTTCGTCAGATCTGGGATGACGACTGGTTCCCCGAGGAAGACCATGACCGAATTCGACAATTAGCGAAACTGGTCCCGCGTGAAACGAGGACATTGCTCGATGTGGGCTGTGGAAATGGTCTTTTTCTCAATTTCCTCAAGAATCAGCATGGCGATTCGTTTTCAGCTTTAGTTGGGGTCGACCGGAGCGAAACAGCACTTGGCCACGTTCAGACCGATAAGAGACGTGCCACCGTTGATAATCTTCCCTTCGATAACTCTCAATTTGATACCGTAACTTGCATGGAAGTCTTGGAGCATTTGCCCGTTCCAATGTACGCCAAAGCTCTGAGTGAGATTACCCGAGTCGCCAAGCATTCCATAATCGTGAGCGTTCCGTACAAGCAAAACTTGCAGGAGAGTCTATGCGAATGTCCGCAATGCCAAACACGATTTAATCCCGACTTCCACGTTAGGAGCTATGACGAAAATGCTTTGAGATCTCTTTTTGTTCCGCTCGCGTTTGAGTCGATCAAAATGCTGTACATCGGAGAGCAGGTTGTCCGATACGACCGGGAGTATCGAGCTCGTCTTTGGCACATGTTTGATCGCGCCTCTCCTTCCTATCCGTCGCATGCAATATGTCCGGTTTGCGGTTTCCACGATGAACACAAACTAGATCAGGATCTCGCAGCCCGGAAGCACGCGCGAAGTAGGGGTACTTCTTGCTCTGTGGAAGCCCCGAAACGATCACGTGTTCGAGCGTTCATAGCTTCCGTCCTTCCCAGGCGAACTGATTATCGCTGGATTGCAGCATCATACGTGCGAAACGGTTCGGGCTCACACGAGTAGTAAGGGTCTGCAATGCATTGAGGGATCTCGTTAATTGTCACAAGGAGCAGGGTGGGTAAATGTCACAGTGATAGTAATTATCGATTACGGACTCGGTAACCCAAAGTCGATCCAGAATATGCTGCGCCGTGCAGCCGTAGATTCAAGCATATCCCGCGAAGCGGGAACTATTCGAGCTGCATCAAAACTTATTCTTCCGGGTGTGGGTCATTTTCGATTCGGAATGGAGTCGCTAAGTGGTCTCGGCTTGTTGGATATCCTCAGCGAGCGAGTCCTCGGTGCACACGTACCCATTTTGGGAATCTGCTTAGGTGCACAACTCTTGGGTAGAAAAAGCGAGGAAGGCGACTTCCTAGGCCTCAGTTGGGTACCTATGGATACAGTCCGCTTTGATCCAACGAGAATGCAACAAACCGAAAAGATTCCGCACATGGGCTGGACGGATACTCCCTGCAAAGAGTGTCATCTGTTTCAAGGAATCCCTGAAACGCCACGTTTCTACTACGTGCACTCATACCATTTCCGTTGTGATGATCCCGAAATGGTAATTTGTACAGCTGAACATGGATACCGTTTTCCAGCCGGCATTGCTTATGGCAACATTTTTGGAGTCCAGTTTCATCCGGAAAAGAGCCACGTTTTCGGTCGACAACTGCTGAGGAATTTCGCTTCCATGGTTCCATCGGGATGAAGCGGGCCAGGGTAATTCCTGTCCTGTTGTTAGCGCGAGAAGGATTGGTCAAAACTGTTCGTTTTTCGCAGCCTCGGTACTTGGGAGATCCAATCAATGCTGTCAGGATCTTCAACGAGAAGATGGTCGATGAACTAGTCCTGCTCGACATCGAAGCGACGGCAAAAGATCGCATAGCATTTGATCAGATCGAGGATATTGTGAGCGAAGCGTTCATGCCGGTTGCCTACGGTGGTGGCCTTAGCTCGACGGAGCAATGCGCAGAGCTCTTCAAGCGCGGTGTGGAGAAAGTTATCATCAACACTGCCGCCTGCGAGAGGCCCCAGCTAATTACGAACGCAGCGCAGCGCTTTGGATCGCAGAGCATCGTTGTGTCCATAGACTGTAGACATAATTTTTGGAGACGCCAGAAGGCTTATATCAAAGCAGGAAAAAAGGAGTCGAAGTTCAGCCCTGTCGAACTAGCCATGCGCTCCGAGGAACTCGGTGCTGGAGAAATCTTTTTGACGTCAATTGAGAAGGAAGGGACATTCAGTGGCTATGATCTTGGGCTGCTCCGTTCAGTATCTTCTGCCCTGGGCATTCCGGTCGTTGCAAACGGTGGGGCTGGAAGTATTGAGCATCTTCTCCAAGCAGTTTTACAAGGTGGGTGCAGTGCCGTCGCAGCCGGAAGCATGTTTGTCTTTGCTGCAAAAGGGGAAGGAGTGTTGATCAATTACCCGTCTCAGTCAGACCTAGAAAATGAGTTTTGGCAGTACCTCGCATGAAGGAATCCACGATAAGCCAGCTCGAATCACTGCCTAAAGGACGGGGTCTCTATATACCCGAAGTCTTGCGCGTCTGTACGAGGACCGTGATGGACAATACGGACCCCGACATTACGTTCGACCGAGAGGGTATTTGTAACTGGTGGCATGAGTTCCAGGCTCTGGTGGGAAGCAGGCCGACCGCAGAGCGGCGAGCCGAGGAGCTTGCCGACGCAATAAGGGAAATAAAAGAAGATGGAAGAGGCAAGCCGTTCGACTGTGTTCTGGGGCTAAGTGGCGGCGCTGACAGTTCCTTCATGGCTTTCAAATCGAAAGAGTGGGGCCTCCGACCATTGATCGTGCACTTCGACAACGGCTGGAACGACGAATTGGCAGTTCGGAATATCGAGGTGATGATCAAGAAGCTTCACTTCCGTTTGCACACCTACGTTATGGATTGGCCAGAGTTCCGGGATCTGCAAAGAGCGTACTTTAAAGCATCCGTGCTCGACCTGGAAGTACCAACAGACCACATGATCTTTGGTGCTCTCCACAAGGTCGCCCGTCAGTATGGAATCAGATGGATCCTTTCAGGGAACAACTACGAGACCGAGTGGGTACTGCCCAGGGCTTGGTATTACCCAAAAGGCGATTTGCAAAACATAAAAGGAATTCACCGAGCGTTCGGTGAATTACCGATGAGAAGATTGCCGCGTTTGGGAGTATGGCAGAAGCTTTTTTACGAGCGGGTCAGAAGAATGCGACAAGTTCAAGTTCTGGAACTCATTCCCTACAAGAAAATCGCTGCCAAACAATTTCTAAAGGACGAGTTTGGCTGGAAAGATTACGGTGGAAAACACTACGAGTCGGTCTTTACGCGTTTCTACCAGAGTTATATCCTTCCGACGAAGTACGGGATTGATAAGCGCAAGGCACACCTGTCCAATCTCATTTTGAATGCGGAGATCACACGGGAGCAAGCATTAGCCGAATTATCCAACCCGCCGGATGACCCCGAGAGGCAGAGAGCGGATAAGAGATACGTAGCGAAGAAACTCGGGTGGTCTGAGGCGGAGTTTGACAAGATCATCGCGCTTCCGCCGAGGTCCCATGAGGACTTCGGAACTGATGCAGCTCACGCTAGAGTGGCAGAGAAAATAGTCAAATACGGCCAACCGTTCGCGAGAATTGGTCGGACCTTCCTGAGGTCTGAGTGCTAACCAGGCATTCCGTATCGCTTCTAAGGCGCAGGACTGCGAAGACCATTTACCGCCTGAGCACTCCCATCCGGCCGAACACGCTGCGGTCAGCATTGGATCGCGTTTGTGTCGGTGGGGCAGGGATCATGTTTGTGCACAGCTCGCTTTCCAGTTGCGGCCACCATGTTGGAGGACCTCACGGTGTGCTCGATATTCTCGGCGAATTCTGTAACACGCTTTGCCTACCCACTCATAGTTATTGCTATCCTGAATCGTCGGGGTTACCCGGACCTGTGTTCAATGCCGCTACGACTCCCTCTCGTGTTGGGCGACTGTCTGAGATCTTCAGGCAAAGAGCCGGCTCCTTGAGGAGCATTCATGCAACCCATTCTCTCGCCGCCTCAGGCAATATGGCGGAAGAGCTATGTGCTGATCACTATCGCTATGAGACCCCTTGCGGAGCGGGTACGCCGTACACCCGATTAATAGCTAAACACGCTGCGGTGCTGATGTTTGGTGTGAGCTTCGCATATTACACTCTCTTTCACACCGCAGAAAGTGAGTCAGATAGCCGCTGTGCCTTCTTACCGGGACAAGAGGTGTGGCTACGTGTTATCGATGAGTCCGGTCAGCAGCGCGACTGCTGGTCTCGCCGGCAGAACTTCATAGCGCCACGGTTTGATCAGGTTGGGGATTTCCTGGAACGAGTCGGACTCGTACGTCGGACTGCATTAGGACACGGCACGCTGTTGTTTGTTCCCGATTGCAGCGGTGTGCATGACAGTATTTTGGAGCGATTGAGAAGAGAACCAGACTTTCTCCGCACATCCTGCACCTCAGAAATGTAGGAATTAGTATTAGTTGCGAACACTGATCTGCTGGTCTGATCGTCATCGCAGAAGTACAAATGGAATGAGGGAATTTACATCGTGTTAAGAGTTGGTATCATCGGCACGGGCCTGATAGCTAGGGAACATGCTCAAGCGATCTCCACGATCTCCAGCAGTGCGACGGTGCTTGCTGCTGCCGATCTAGTGGAAGAACGGCTTCAGGAATTCTGCGCTTCGTTCCAAGTGTCACGTCGATACCGGGATGCTGCAGATGTGATCGCCGATCCTGATGTTGACTTGGTGACAATTACAACTCCGCCGGCAGCCCATCAGCGCTTTGTGATTCCGGCTCTTGACGCGGGAAAGTATGTGTATTGTGAGAAACCGCTGGCGCATACTTTAGCAAGTGCAAATCGAATCCTTGAGGCGGACCTCAGGCATCCAGGGCGCGTAACAGTTGGTTACCAACTGCGCTATGAATCCTCGTTTCGCCGCGCATTGTGGCTATGCCAGAACAACCAAATCGGTAAAATTGAGTCGGCGCTGATCGAAAGGCACAGCTTCATTCCTCAGGGCGATCATGGTGCGGACGGCTGGTGGGGTTCGTGGAAAGTGGCGGGTGGCGGTGTCCTGATAACCCAACTAATTCACGAATTGGATTTCCTTTTTCTGATCTTTGGGCCTCCAGTCTCCGTCAAGGCAGAAATGGACACGCGATTCACAGACAGCGAGTCGGAGGACTATGTCCAAGCCACGTTCCGATTTGCTCAGGCACGCGAGGCCCGATGCATTGCGTCTGTTAATTCTGGCCATATTAGTGGGCGCGTCGAAATTCAAGGAACTGGCGGAACGGTTAGATTGCCATGGCACTTTGCAACCAAGGATCCGAGCTGTATTGCTCGAGCACTGAAGAAACTTGATAACGCACTGCCCGGCACCGAGTCACAATCGTTTGGCCTTGCCGGCCGTGCCAGCGTGCTCGCGCGTCTGCTGAACGCTAAGCCTAAACCGGCTTTGACACCACACGCCCTCTTGTACGAGGACATCGCAAATAGCATTGCGAATGGCTACCCATTACCTATTCCGCCATCCGAGGCGTTACTGCCGTTGGAAGCATGCTTCGGCGCGTACGAATCTGCAATAACGGGGAGCGAGGTCGAGTTTCCATTGAGCGCTACCAGTGCGATTTATGGAGGCGTCTCAAAGGAGGCCTACAAATCGCGGTTGTGCTCCCGAACAGTGCCAAAATTGGATATTGCTTCCAGAAGCAACTCGTCGTCGACGAGATCTCTGGAACGGAATTTGGCTAGCTCGCCGAGGCAGTTTGTACTTGGGGCGGCAAGGCGCGCGCTTGCTCTGCTGAACATTGATCCTGTGTCGATTAGAGCGGCCGTATGCAAGCCAGAGATTGTCCACGGTGGCCCTCGCACGCGTAGGTGGCCGTGGCCTCGCAGGCGTCATTTCGACAGACAGGAGAGGCAAGCGGTCATCCGCGTTATAAACCGGGAGATCTGCACAGGCAATGCGATCATCTACGGTGGCGAGGAAGAGAAAGCCTACTGCGAGGCATTCGAGAATCACTTAGGTGGCGGTTATGCTAAGGCTGTAAATTCCGGTACGACGGCACTGTACGTAGCTCTGAGGGCGCTCGATCTCGAAGTCGGGAGCGAAGTGGTTGCTCCTCCAATGACGGACCCAGGGGGCGTCATGCCGATTGCGCTCGTAGGGTGCGTGCCGATACCAGCGGACACCGACGGTGTGTCCCTAAATACTTGTGCCAAAGAGATCGAGCGTGTCCTCAGTGATCGCACTTCAGCCATTGTCGTTGCCCACATTTCAGGACACCCCGTTGAAATGAATCCAATTTTGGAGCTTGCAGCCAAGCGCCGCATACCCGTGATCGAGGACTGCGCGCAAGCGCACGGAGCGACGTGCCATGGTCAGATGGTAGGGACCTTCGGGACGATCTCAGCTTTCTCGACGATGTATGCTAAGCACCACGCGACCGGAGCTCAGGGTGGGGTCGTCTTTACGAAAGACGATTCTCTCTTCCAGCGAGTGAAGCAAATCGCAGACCGGGGCAAACCGCATGGTGCAAGAGGAGCACAAGGCAACCTAATTGCCTCTTTGAATTTCAACCAGGACGAGATCAGTATGGCCATCGGCCGCGTACAGCTCGAAAAGCTGCAGGCAGGAATTGACGCACGGCGCGCCTTTGCCTCGCTGGTCGAAATTGGCCTTCGTGACATGGATGGCGTATCTCTGATCCGCGAGCCGCATAGCTGCTTGGGCTCATATCTGTTCTTAACGCTGCATCTTGACGCCAAGAAAATCGGATGTGACAACTACTCTTTTGCCGCTGCTCTTCAAGCAGAGGGTATTGGCGGTGTCGAGCCAGGATACGTTTTTCCGACCGACCAGCCGTGGTACAGAGATCCGAATCTTTTTCGACAGAGCGGTTTAGGTGCTTCGATAGCCAGTAGATACGCGAACAGGCGTCCCTTTGCATTGCCAAACGCTCGTCAACTGAACCGAGAGATTGTTCGCGTCGATATTCACGAGTCACTTGGGGCACGAGAGGCGAAGGATTTGGTCAAAGCGCTTAAGAAAATCACCTCGTTCTACCGCGTTTATTATACTGCGCCTCCACGACAATCAACGATTATGGCCGAGCAGTAGAATTGTGAATCCGTCAGCGTCTTAGGGTTACCGTAGAAGCTGCGGACAACTTCCCTATTTACGCTGGCACACAGTCCAGACGAACAATCGCGAATGAAACAGGCTGGAAATCTGGTAGTTAAGGAAATAGCGTGGGTCTGATTCGCGTCATTCTTGCCGACTCGGTTATCCTCGGTCATTCTCAGCCTATCCACGGATATTTTATAATTCCGGCGAATACGGCCGTGACCATCTTCTTCTTGATTTCCGGGTTCTACATGGCGTTGGTTCTGACCGAGAAATACACAGGCTCTAATCGGCTGCGGCAGTTCTACTCCAATCGAATCCTGCGCCTCTACCCAACTTATTTCATATCGGTCGCTTTAATGATTGGTGTCCAGATGTACTTGAATCACAAGACGAGAGGCGCATACGTGAGTGCCTGGCAGGCTGATCACGCAACATTGCCCTGGTCCGTAAAGCTGCCACTTCTGATACCCAATGTGGTCCTCGTTGGAAGTGACCTGCCATATGTATTTCACTACGGCCCGAAGTCGGGCTGGCATTTTTCCTTGGGACAAGATTTGCCTAAAATCCCGGACGCGGTGAGAACGGGAAAATACCTCGTCGTTTCCCCGGCTTGGTCGATTGGGCTGGAGCTGTGGTTCTACCTTCTGGCACCATTCCTTGTTCTATGGCGTACTCGATCTTTGGTGATAGTAGCTGCTGTCTCTTTAATAATCAGGTTGTTGCTGGAGTGGCATGCGTCATGGTCCTCTTATTTTTTCTTTCCTGCGAACCTCTGCTTCTTTGTGTGGGGGATGTTGATGTACCGACTCTATCGGAGTGAAGAGTACGCCCGAGTGGTAACAGATTTGCGATCGAGGAGGGTTTTTATTTTCGTTATGATTGCAATTGTGTTCCGCCAATTTGTTCCGTTCTACAGAAATTATGACTGGTTACTCTACATTATTTTTGGCGCGACACTCCCGTTTCTATTCCAAGCGTCAAAAAATTGGCGATTGGATCGGTGGATAGGTAATCTATCCTACCCCATATATCTAGTACACGCTTCTGTATTGTTACTTCTCCAGGTCGGGCACGGCATGAACCAAGGACTTGTAGCCCTTTCTTGCGCTACCCTTGCTGCACTGGTCCTTCTAGTAGTCGTGGAACAACCTTTGGAGAAACTTCGACAGAGGCGCAGCATTGAGTCGTCAACCGTCCCAGACCTACGCTCTCAAGTTGAATCGCGTCCGGCTTAGACTCGCCATAGCATTGGCCACTCAGCTGTCAATGTTATCCGCGAGGTATACGGTATGAATAAGTCACCTTCGGTTTCCATTATCACCCCCACTAAGAACCGTTTGAAACTCTTAAGGGAGACGATGGATTCGGTGGCAGGACAAACCTTTGCCGCCTGGGAGCACATCATTGTTGATGACGGTTCCGACGATGGAACATGTCGGGAAGTCAACTGTCGAATGACAACCGACTCTCGAGTTCGCTATGTACAACGGACCTCCGAGAAATCTGGCGCTAGTGTTTGCCGGAACATTGGAGTCGAATCTGGCCGCGCAGAATTTATTATCTTTCTCGATTCTGACGACCTTCTTTCGCCAGAGTGTCTCGCTCGTCGCGTCGAGATAATGCAGAGGAATAGTGATCTCGATTTCGCTACATTCCAGATGGCGGTGTTCAAAGATACGCCTGGAGACCTGCAGAGAGAGTGGGATCCCGAACTGCTGGGCGACGACCTCTTGCGGTTTCTGTTTTTTGAATGTCCGTGGATTATCAGCGGTCCGATCTGGCGCAGAAACTCGTTAGTTCGGGTGGGTTTGTTTGACGAATCGTTGTTGAGTTGGCAGGACATCGATCTCCATGTTCGCGCTCTGACGGCCGGCCTTCGCTATCTGAGGTTTCCAGAGGTCGACCACCACGTTCGGTGGCAATTTGAAGCGACGAAGGTGAGCATCGAACAGCGTCGCTCCCTTCAACATCTCGAGGCCGCGAACGAAATTGTTGAGAAGTTCGAGCGCCTCGTGCGAGAGGGACCGGGGATGAACTGGGTTCGACAACGTGCGTTGTGCAGCTTGTACTTCTTTATAGCGCAGCATCTGGTCGCGGCAGGGAACGCAACCGCTGCTCTGCGATCTTGGGACCGGATACGCCGAAGACGTTTAGGATCGCGTGTTCTGCTCCTTTCTGGCGCTGCCGTGCTCATCCTGCAGACGTTGGGCATGCCCGGCCGTAGCGTCGACGGACGCCTTGCAAACAAATGGAAGGGCTGGATGCGCTTAAGGACAAACCCTGAATTGGTTGCGAGGTGAGCGCCAGAGCACCCATAGACTGCATCTACATTGCGGCATGCGCGATGGACGCAAGATTTACGCGTATCTGTGTTTCGAGCATTCGATATTTCTATCCCGACCTTCCCGTTCGGCTTCTGGTAAGCGGAAACCTGCAACCCGGCCTGGCGGAGGAACTGCGACGGTATTGGGATGTCGGTATCGCAGACCATCCCAGCAGGGGCGAATACGGTTGGGGATTTATCAAGTTAGAGCCGCTTTTCGGGCGGCCTGGAGAGAAGTTCCTTATCCTCGACTCGGACACGGTTCTCACTGGACCAATCTTGGATTTCTGGAGTAGCACAACCTCACATTTCCTGGTCGATGATGAAAAGCAGTCTGAGACAGACACGAAGCGACTCTATTACGACTGGGAGAAGGTCCGTCCCATTGATCCGGGTGCACAGCCACCTCGTTTTGTATTCAATTCCGGACAATGGCTTGGTACGGCGGGCGTAATTACTCGATCTGACTTTGCACCCTGGGTCGAATGGACATTACCTAGGCAACTGCGTTATCCCGAGCTCTTTATGCCGGGAGATCAAGGTGTCCTGAACTACGTATTCAACCAGAAAGCGAATCTGGAAGGCCTGCGCATCGAGCGTCAACCTATGATGCGTTGGCCGGCACATTCGATGGAAGGCCTGGATGCGGAGACCGTTTCGAAGGGGGCTGCGCTTCCTCGAGTCGTTCATTGGGCAGGTCTAAAGAAAACACGAGTCAGAGATATGTCGGGGGGAGACCTTTTACTATTCTTCGAGAGGGCTTACTACAACCGCATCCCTGCAGGAGGAGCCAGGAGAATCTTCGCAATATCGCGCGCCATTCTGTCGCAGTGCGTGGATAACACTCGCGTGAAAGTGCGGCTGGCCTCTCGCAGACTAACTAAAATACAGAGCGGTTCCTTTGGCGGGTAAGAAATCACCACTACAATCATGTTTAGGGAAGGAATCAAACACTTTGGTCGTAACCTCCACTATCTCGCTCCTTGGGAATGGCGGGCAGGCGCCATCGCTGCCTATAGCCGCTTTTCTAAGAGTGGCGTCTTTCTGCGACAAAGTGAGATGGGCATGTGCTCTCTGCTGCCAGTTCGAAAACTCGATCGGATGTCGGCCTACACAGCCAAAGACAATACTTGATGTTGGTTGTGGCACTGGGAAAGGAACGACTACCCTCACAAACTCGGATTCAAGATGTTAGGTGTCGAGGCCTCAAGAACCGCGATACGAAGCAGTGAGACTCCAGAGCTAATTTGTCAGCACGATCTTAGATTTCCTCTGGACCTGAAAGAGGTGTTCGACCTCGTCTGGTGCTTCGAGGTGGCTGAACGCGTCCGAATTTCGTCGACACGTTCGTCGATAATTTAACCCGCCACTATGTCGGCGGCGCCACCCGGCCTGCGCGGGTAAGACCATTTCAATGAACAACCGCAAAGCTACTGGGTAGCCAAGTTTGCAAACCGAGGCTATGCATTGCACGCGGAATGGACAGCGCGCTGCGACAAATCAAAGAGTTCTATTCTGAAAACATGATGGTTTTTACTGCGTCCTGTTCGACGGTTGGTCGTGACGCACAGGCCCAAGCCTAGTCTTGGCGATTCAAGAGGTGTTATCCTCCAGATTTCGCCAACGTTCTGGTAAGAGAATTAGACAGCCTTTGCATCGACCTTCACCCAAATGATCAGAGCCGCGAAACGTGCCGTTCGCCGGATGTTGGAATCAGCTGGCTACCGCGTGTTTTACCGCGACGTGCTACCGTTCGGCATCGAGTACACATTAGACATCGAGCGCATGGGGAAAGTTTGGGGGATTCCGATTCGAACAGTTTTCGACGTGGGTGCGAACATCGGACAAACGTCCGACTTAGCTCTCTCATCATTTCGTGACGCACGGGTCATAGCGTTTGAGCCTGATCCGGTCACATTCTCGAAGCTAATCCAACGCTTAGGCATGCAACCAAGGTTTAACGCTTACAATATCGCCGTCAGTAAGGAGCGAGGCACCGTCCCCTTTTTTCAGTACTCGTCATCTACACTGAATAGCCTGATCCCAAACGCGCAATATCCGACACGAAGAGGAGTTACCCCGCGAGAGATCAAAGTAGGCTGCACTACTCTGGATGAGTTTTGCAATTTACATGCTTTTGAGATGATTGATGTCCTGAAGATCGATACTGAAGGCTGCGATCTTCTTGTCTTACAAGGTGCTCAGCAGCTGTTAACCGCTGGACGGGTTCGGTTTGTGTATGTGGAATTCAATGACATGTCCCTCAGAGTTGGCTCATCAGGCGGTGCTCTAACCCCAATAAGCGATTTTCTGGCGCAATTCGGATTTCGATTTATCGCGACATATCCCGACCACATGGAGTTTGGCGACGAGATGCACGTGGGCGCCAATGCTCTTTTCGTTCATCCGCCATCCATGGCCAAGGGAGTTGTCACGCAGCGAAACGGGACGTCAAAAGAGCTTTTGGACAGATCGCTCATTGCTGAATGATGCTGTCCGTCATCATCTGCACCCACAATCCTCGCGGCGATTATTTCCGCAGTTGCCTGGGAGCGCTCCGCGCCCAGAAGTTGCCGAACAACCAGTGGGAACTTGTGGTGATCGATAACGGCAGCGATGAGGCGGTCGCGGGCCGCGTTGATCTCTCTTGGCATGTGGCGGCCCGCATTGTCCGTGAGGAGACTTTGGGCCTCACTCCGGCTCGCCTGCGGGGCATACGCGAGTCAACGGGAGATTTGTTGGTCTTCGTTGACGATGACAATGTGCTTGACCCTGATTTCCTCGAGGTTGCCCAGCGCACGATCGCAGAGAGACCGTTCCTAGGTTCATGGAGCGGGCAATGCCGGCCTGCTTTTGAGACGCCACCGCCGGAATGGACTCGGCCGTACTGGGGAAATCTTGTGATACGTGAATTCGACCGCGATATCTGGTCGAACCTGCCGCGGCTGCCCGCTTCGATGCCTTGCGGAGCCGGGCTCTGTGTGCGGCGGAACGTGGCACTGCGCTATATGGATCTGCACGAATCGGGGAAACGGCCGTTTCAGTTTGATCGCAACAGGAAATTGCTACTCTCTGGTGGCGACAATGATCTGGCCGCTTGTGCCTGCGATGAAGGGCTTGGTGTCGGGCTGATTGCGTCGCTCAAACTTACACACCTGATTTCACCAGATCGGTTAACAGAGGACTACCTCGCACGATTAGCGGAAGGAATTCACTACTCCTCAACTTTATTGGACTCTGAATATGGAATTGTTGCGTCCCGACGGACGCTCTTAAGTCGCGTGGCGGACTTTCTCCGAATTATTCGTCTAAGGCAACCTCACGGTCGAATCTTAAGAGCAGCGTGGCGCGGACGAGATCGAGCGATCCAGCGGCTCACGCAATAGTTCGTGCGCGAGTCTTTGGAGAACTTCTGATCAGTTTGCAATTCCACCATCAGCTCGTGCTAGGCCTGAAGCAGGCTATATATTGCGCCAAGGGCGAGCCTTATCGAACTCTGGGCCTTACCTTGCGTTCTCTGCCGGGCACTCGCCCAGTCCGTATTTGTTACAATCATTAAGAGCCGTAATGCTCGATACGATGCGCTACAAGTACTGTGGCTCATTAGCCACCTAACCGAGGGCGGCGTGGCCGTCGATATAGGTGCGTACTGTGGGGCTTATAGCATTCTTAGGCGGCGCAGTGTGGAGCGTCCGGACACGTCGTTTCGTTTGAGCCGGATCCGCACGCACGAGAAACTCTTTGCAAAGAACTTAGGTCTCAACCCCGAAATAAAACGGCCGACAGTCGAAAGCAGCGCATGCTCAAACGAGAACGGCCAAACAACACTATTCAGTGGTTCTCTTGCGCGATCCGCTGTGGAGTTTTCACCTGCGCATTATTGCGAGGAGATTAGGGTACGTACGATCACTCTTGATTCCTACCTTGAGGAGCATCGTCTTCGAGGAGCATCGTCTTCCGGTGCCGCGTTGCGTCAAGATTGATGCGGAAGGGGCTAAGATTCGCATATTAAAAGGTGCCTTGCGGACGCTTGCGAGCGAAGCGGATGTTGTATGCGAACTTCATCCCTTGCTGGGAGGAGTTCGGCAATTTGCTCTCTGAACTCAAAGAGCTAGCTGATGCGGCTGGTTGGCGAATTCGCTACCTCGATCAGTGTGAAGAAATCGGGGATGATGTTGCGTACGGCACCGTACTTTTGGAACGAAACGCCTAGGATCACGGTCGGGTGAGGAAGCTATTTCGAACGGTCAAAGAAAATCCCCAGGAGTTCTGCACGTTGTCGAAAGCCTCGATCGGGGAGCTGTAGAGAATTGGCTTCTGCGGATGCTAGCACATGCCCGTAAACGAGCAATAGAAGTCGATTGGACCTTTTATTGCATACTCGAGCAGCCAGGAGCCATGGATGAGAAGGCGCTAGCGCTCGGCGCCCGAGTGGTGCATTCGCCGGTTCCCATGGTGAAGAGAGCGGAGTTTATTCGCGCCTTGCGCAGTGAGTTGCGTCGTGATGCGTACGACGTTTTACACTGCCATCATGACATTCTCAGTGCAGTCTATTTGCTGGCCGCGTCGGGGATACCGATCCGCCAGCGCATCGTCCACGTGCACAATGCCGATGAAGCACTGCCCACGAGTAACCCCCTCAAGCGGCGCCTCTATCGCGAACCGATGCGCCAAATCTGCCTGTTGATGGCGGATCGTATCGTAGGAATCTCCCACCACACGCTTGACGCGTTTCTAGCAGGACGCGCACGTCGTGCAAAACGCGATTCCGTTCACTACTACGGCGTGGATACAACGCCATTTGAGAATGTCTCTGCCGATCGCGTGGGCTTTCGTCGGCGGTGGGATCTCCCCGAGGATGCATTGATTCTTCTTTTCGGCGGACGGTTAGTTCCGGAAAAGAATCCGGTGTTCGCCGTGGATGTGCTAAGGGAACTGCGTGACATGGACCCGCATGCCTTCGCTGTCTTTGTTGGCGCAGGTTCTCAGGAACACGATGTGTTGAAGCGTGCACGGGAACTGGGAGTGGAAAGTTCGGTGCGCCTACTCGGCTGGCGAAAAGATCTGGCCGAAATCATGAGCTGCAGTGACTGGTTTATTCTTCCACACCCGGAACATGCGGTAGAGGGATTCGGACTCGCCGTCGTCGAAGCGCAGTTGGCGGGGCTGCGGATGCTTTTATCCCGCGGCATTCCGGATGATCCTTTACTGCCGACGGCCAACTTTCGCCGACTTGCACTCTCCGATGGCCCGAACCTCTGGGCGAAAGCCGCATTAGAAGTTGTTCACAGTCCGGCGCCGTCGCGGGCCGCTGCGGTCGCCGCACTGAAGGAGTCGCCGATGGACATGGACCGGGCGCTCGCGGAACTGCTTATGCTTCAGTCGTGAAATGTTCGCGCCCAATCAGGGCCCTCCAAATTGTGGACAGCCTAGGAATGGGGGGTGCGGAGACGTGGCTCATGGAACTGTTGCGTCTCTGGTCAAAAACTGACGCTTGTCGTCTCGATTTTCTGGCGACAAGCGGCAATACCGGGATCTTTGACGAGGAAGCACGTAGGTTGGGTGCTCAAATCCACTATGTACGGTACGGGCGCGACCACCTGCCGCAATTTGCAGGCGAACTCCGTCGGGTGCTTCGCGAGGGGCAATACGATGTTGTCCACGATCACCAGGATTATGCCAGCGGATGGCACTTCCTGATGGGCGCAGGGGCGTTACCACCAATGAGAGTGACGCACCTCCATAACCCCGCCTATCAAATTCTGAACAATTACGGGGTAACGGTGGGCCGCCGGCTGACCGCTAAGATCGGTAGGATGCTTGTCGCGCGCTACTCCACCCACATCACCGGTACATCGCGGCGGTTAATCGGAGAATATGGCTTTGATAGGAGGCAATTCGACAAAATTCCGAAAGGCGCACTGTATTGCGGATTCAACTGCGCGCGGTTCCTCGGGGATCCGGTCGCTGCGAAAGCCTCTGTATGCCGTGAGTTCGGCTGGCCTCAAGACGCCACGATCATCCTTTTCGCCGGGCGAATGGACCATTCCCCTGATGTTGGTCATCCGCGAAATCACAAGAATTCAGGTTTTGCCGCTGCTGTAGCTCTCGAGTGTGTTCGTCGGGACGTTCGTGTGCACGCACTTTTCGTAGGGACCCGGATATATCCAGCAGTTTCGATCCTAGAACAAAAAATCGAGCTGGCGGGGTTTTCAGAGCGTATTCGGTTTGCCGGTGTTCGCGCTGACATAGAGCGGCTTATGCTGGCGAGTAACGTTCTACTTTTTCCTTCACGTGGCGAGGGTCTTGGGATGGTTGCCGTCGAAGCGCAGGCCGCGGGACTTCCGGTGCTCGCCTCTACTGCCGTGCCAAGTGAGTGCATCGTGGTGCAGGAGCTTATGCGATTTAAAAACATAGAAGCTGGGCCCACGCAGTGGGCGGTCGACTTGCTACAACTTGCCAGTAGACAGCGTGATGTTTTCGCCGCAAACCGTCAAGTAGTTGTATCCCCCTTCACTATAGAGAATTCTGCTTCTGCACTGTTCGCACTCTACAGCAAAGGATCGCTGACTCCCAACTCGTTCGGATCTATTGCTAACTGAACGAAATGAGATTGAACTATATAAGCAATATTGACTTACAGGACATCTCGGGTGGGTTTTCAGCGATGAATGCTGTAGCTTACGAGGCCCTTTCTGAGATTGCTGACGTTAACTACGTTGGCCCTATATCCCCGCAATTAGATTTATTGCCAAAGGCCATTTCTAAGTTGGAACGCTATTTGGGAAAAGCGGGGGATTTCTCCTTCTTTTCGGAAGCCCGCCTCCGACGGATTTCAGAGGAAGTGAATCGTCGGCGTCACGCCAATGTCGACTTTGATTTCTATCACGGTTTCACCCCGTGGATTCGCTGCAGGTACGCGCCATACTTCGCATGGAGCGACTGCTGCTTTCAGGATTACATCGATATTTATCATCCTCCTGGATCATTCAAAGGCTCGGATGTGGCACGTATTTCCTGTTCTGAGAGTTCATGGATAAGCATCGCTAAGGGCATTTTCCTTTCGAGCGACTGGGCCAGAGTTCGGACCGAAGCGCACTACGGACTCAGAAAGGGGTTCTGCAGAAACGTGAGCATCTTCGGAGCGATGCAGATTCCGTTACGAGATGAGTACGCGATGGGGCACGAATTCCTTTTTGTTTCTACTGACTATGTGCGCAAGAACGGCTCAATGTGCCGACAAGCTATGAATCGAGTGTGGCAAAGGTTTCCCAATGCTCGCCTCAAAATCATCGGCGCGGCTCCCCGTCCACAGGATCTTGACGATCGGCGTGTGAGCTACGAGGGATATTTCGACAAATCAAAGCCGGACCATCTTGCCGCTTTCACCAGTCACCTTTCGAGGGCTTTTGCTCTTGTCCACCCGACAGCCGCTGATACAACTGCGATGATCGTCATCGAAGCTGCATTTCACGGTTGTCCGTCTATAACAGTAGAGGCTTTCGCCCTACCCGAAGTAACCGGCAACGGTACATATGCGTTGCTTCAGAAGAGCCCTCCTACTGTGCACAGTCTCGCCACAGCGATGGTCGCACTTCTTGAAGATCCAGAACGCTATCGCTTACTACGAGTGAGGGCGAGAGAGTTCGCCATCGCCAGATTTTCGCGTACGGCATTCAAAAAACGCATGCAAGACGCTCTGCTACTTTCTGTTGCACGAAGCAACAACAATGAAGGGTAAGATTGTCGTGTACTGTGCCCTTTTCGGAATCTACAGAGCCCAATCATGGATCGCTCTGTCGGTATTCACAACGAGCGAGTTTAGAGCGAGATAACATCGACAATGTTAGCAGCTTATGTTTTAAAGAGCAGGTCACTTCACTCGACCTGGGCAGGGGACATATTCGGAAACAGGATAACGTTTTTGGAAGATACTACTGCAGGGGCCGGGGGTGCGATTGAACAGTGCGATAAATGTAGACACTGCATTTGTGGTATTGGGTAACATGTGGACGAAGCGACCTTGTTATCTTAGTTGATCAAGGTGTGGAACAGGAGAGAGCCCTGCGCCAGGTGGTGAATGCTACTCCCAGCTGAGCGAGGCCATTGTCGAGATTGACAAGCAGCCAGAGTGTATGAATATTTTGATAATCGAAGACATGGCATCCTCCACGTTTGGCGGGGCCGAACGCACTTTGCGTAGCTATTGCGAACATCTGGCCACGCATCACCACTTGCATTTGGTGTACGACCGTGGAGGAGACTATTCTCGAGATCTAGCGCACATTTATGCTACAGTCACCCGCATCTCGGTCCATCCCCTAAGAGCACAGCCACTTAGGTCGTGGCTTCGCGAGATTTACAAGTTGATGCATCTCTGCAAAAGACAGAAGATCGATCTAATTCTCACCCACGTGGTTCATTCGGTTCTTATGCTTCGTGTTGTGCGAATGTTTACGGGCATAAGGGTGGTCGTTCTTTTCAAATGGGTTTGCTCAACCGAGCGGGTCGGCTTGCAAGCAGAGTGGGGACTGAAGGGGGTGGATCGCGGGATCTCTGTAAGTCATTTTGTTGCCGGTTATTGGACCAGAAACGGCTTTCCCCCGAACAGAATGTGCGTTATTCCCGAAGGGGTGGCGGTTGATTTAGGCGGATCAGGCGCCGAATGTCGTCGTTTGTCTAGAGTGAATGGGAACATAAACGTCGGCTTCGCAGGCCGAATTGTGCCAGAAAAGGGTTTGCACGTTCTGATTGATGCTATTGCCCTTCTTAGGAAGCAGGGCATCGGCGCGGAATGTTTTGTGGCGGGAACATTTGAACCGGGTGATGACAATCTGTTGCAGAGTTACCATGCTTCAGTGCAGAAACAGATTGACGACTTAGACATGAAATCCACAGTTCATTTTGTGGGATACATCAATCCTCTTAGCGATTTTATAAAGAGACGGGACGTGATGGTCCTTCCATCTCTTTGCCAGGACGCCCAACCGATTGTTGTGATGGAATCCATGGCTGCTGGCACCCCCGTTGTTGCCACGAGGGTGGGAGGCGTTCCAGAAATGCTGACGGGCGCGCTTGCAAGATGGATTTGTCGTCCAGGTGATGTGATGGATTTGTGTACAAAGCTTGCAGAATTCTTGGCTCTTACCGATGCGGAGAAGGCCCAACTCGCCTGCGTCTTGCGTGACCACGTGGTGACAAATTATTCGATTCAAACATGGCATCAACGAATGTCGAAGGCGATAGGGTTGCAGTGTCGTGGCACCCTGGAAGACAACAAGAAAAAGGAAGATAGTCATGCGGGCTGACGAAATCCAGCGGCTATACGACGCCTGGCATCGCGAGCAAAGGATTGATTTAGAACTGAGCTCCCCTTGGCACCGTTTGGCAAGCAAATATTTGGAGGTAGAGCGTGATATTGAAGGCCGAAGGGTTTTGGAGGTTGGATGCGGAAGGGGTGAGTTCTCATGTTGGCTTTCATCATTGTTGCCGCCTCCTCAGACTTTAGTGGCGGCGGACATTTCGGCGGCTGCGGTTGAAAAGGGACAACGAGTTGCCAAAGAGCTCGGGATCCATAATATTTGCTGGGAGAAGGCAGACATTCAAGCACTTCCGTTTCCGACCGGTTGCTTTGATACTGTTATCAGTTGTGAAACTATCGAGCATGTTCCTAATCCGCGACTTGCAGTTAGTGAACTGGCCCGCGTCTTGAAGCCCGGCGGAAAATTGATTCTGACTACTCCGAACTATTGTGGACCATTTGGTCTGTATCGTGCCTATCTTAGATGTGCTGGCCGAAGGTATACGGAAGCGGGACAGCCAATCAACAAGTTTGTGATGCTTCCATTGACTTATCGCTGGGTCAGCCAAAGCCACCTAAGAGTGTTAGCAATTGATTCAGTCGGCATTCATGCTTTCGTTCCTGGCCGGCCGCCGATTGAGTTGAGATTGCCAGAAAAGTTGCGTTGGTTCTGGCGTTGGTTTGGTTTGCAGTCCTGTATTATTGCTGAAAAGCCAGAGTCTGTTTGTCAATGAGCCCTAGCTATCTTTACATTGGTTGCCGGTCGCCTATCTAGTGCGCGGTTTAGGAACGCCCCAGTAACACATGGAATTAAAGTGAGGGTGCTCTTTCTTGGCCAGATCGGTTGTGGTCAAACGTCCCTTATGCGGATGAGGGCTTTCGAACGTCTCGAGCATACGGTTCAAGGTTTGCACTCTAATGAGCCGTGGACGCGAGCGTCATGGATCAAGCGGCAGATACAGAGAAGTCTGCAATGCGGGTCGATAGTAGATGAAATCAATCGGTTGGTTCTTGCGCGTGCACGCGAATTTCGCCCCAACCTTCTTTGGGCCGAAAAGCAAGAGTTTCTTCGCACGGAGACAATCGAAAGTTTACAAAAGCTAAATGTTCGATGTGTTCACTTCACACCAGACCCATATTTCTCGCTCGAGTGGAAGCGTACGCGGCTGATGGACGGAGCCATGCGCATGTTTGATGCGCTCGTTTATTGCAAATCGTACGAGCGCAATCAATACGAGCTGCTTGGCAAGCCCCTTGTGTACATGCCGCTTGGATATTGCGATGAAGTTCACCGTCCGCTCGTATCCAAGAACTCTAGGTGGAACTGCACAGTTGGATTTCTGGGCGGATGGGAACCACGGCGGGAGCGCTTTCTTCACGCTGTCACCGCCGCGGGTGTAGACGTCAAGATCTGGGGGGGGCATTGGGAGTTTTTGCGGGACGGCAAGTGGACGCTTCGTCGGCACATCATCCTGCGCCAGCTTGCGGGGAAAGAAGAATTCCATTTTCATCGCGATGAGAGTTTGGCACATGCCCACCAAGGCGGGGAAATCTATGCAGATGATTATGCCCGCGCTCTGACAGGCTCCAGTATCGGTCTGGGTTTCCTGCGCAAAGTTTGTCCCGACCAGCACACGACTCGCACGTTCGAGATCCCCGCTTGCGGCAGTATGCTGCTCGCTGACCGCACTGAGGAACATCAGCATTTTTTTGAAGAGGGAAAAGAGGCCGAGTTCTTCGCCTCGTGTGAGGAGTTGATCGACAAGGTGAAGTTTTACAGCTGCAATGCATCTGCCAGGATGCGCGTCGCTGAGGCAGGATACAGGCGCTGCAAAGAAGGCGGGTACGCCTACGTGTGTCGGCTGAGAGGTGCCCTGCAAGGACTGGGGGTACACTGAGAGAAATGTTTTCCTCCGTACTGGAAAACGCTCTTTTGTTGTATACTCGCCGGTTTCCGATTCAGCGAGGGAAGTTGAGAGTGATCAATTCTCTGCGGTACGCACCGTCTTCAAGTGCTTCTACGCAGCGCATGACCACGTTGAAGTATGGTGGCTTCAAGATGTCTTGCGACCTCGCAGAGATGCTGCAGAGGCAATTTTATTATTTCGGCACCTATCTCATAGAGGAGGAAATCATTAGGTGTTGGCAATCCATGGCGAAGGGAGCAAAGACGATTTTTGACGTGGGAGCGAACGCAGGCATCTACAGCTTGGCCGCACTCGCTGTTCAACCGGACGCAAACGTCCACGCGTTCGAACCTACGCCAGAAATTGCACAAAGGCTGCGGGCTACCGTGAAGCTAAACGGCCTCGATCATCTATATGTTCACGAAGTTGCGATTTCAAGCAAAACTGGGTCGGCTATCCTACATCGCTTTCGTGGCGAATTAGACGCAAATGAAGGCATGAACTTCATTACGAATCGGCCTTGTTCTGACGGCGAAACTGTGCACACAGTATGCTTGGATCAGTTTTGCGACGAGCATTCGATCGACAATGTAGACCTCCTGAAAGTCGATATTCAGGGTCACGAGTATGCCGCCTTGAAGGGAGCGGAACAGTTGATCCGGGCGGGTCGTATCAGTACGATTTTTATGGAGCTTAATTGGGCTCAACGCTCGCACTCGATTTGCTCCGCGACAGAGTCAGTTCGATTCCTGAAGCAGGCCCATTATCTATTTTCGAAACCAGGCAAGCGTCTGAATTGGCAACCGGCAGGCGACTGGTTGCGAACTATGAATGATGTTATTGCACGGCGAGTGTTGTCGTAACACGAAAATTAACGCTTGACTACATTCTTCATCTTTGTTTGTCTCGGCGCTTTACTTTGCCTGTTGTGGCTTTTACGAAGAGATAGGATCTCGCTCGGCTTACCGATTGCCTACTTGTATTCTTTGTTGCTGATCCACGTTCCAGGCGCGTTCGCCCACGTGCTTGGCCACGACTTTCTTCTGAATTCCGACCTTGTTGGCATTGCGATACGTTTCACGGCGCTCGGGTCCATATGCTTCGTGCTGGGAGTATGGTGGGCGCGTGCATGGGGCAGCCAAATAGTGATCGGCAGGGATGTCGATCGCCGTAGGTTCTCGTTGTTTTGCCTCATTGGCGGGTGGACCTGTATCTACGGACTCAGTCCCCTCTATGACGTTCCCAGTTTTAATGCTGTTGGGGAGAAGGGTGGAGCGATTTGGATGTTGGGTGTGCTGCTGGGTTTGCGAAATGCGTTTCAGCGTGGCGATCGTAAGAGGATTCTTCTCTGGACCGGTGCACTTCTGGTGTTTCCGATTGCGATGCTTTTGTTTGGGGGTTTCCTTAGTTATGGCTCGGCTGCGATCATTTTGGTCTGCTCGGCGCTCACCGTGTCGACTCGAAGCTACTGGCGCGTGGTGGTCGGTGTCGCGGTATTCACGTTTGTCAGTCTGAGCATCTTTGTAAACTATTTCCAACACAGGACTGAGATACGTAATCAGGTGTGGGGTGGCGCTCCACTCGACAAGCGAATCGACAGCGTGGTAGATACCTTTACCAACTTTGAACTGTTTGACCCTACCGATCGAGTTCACTTGGCTGCTCTCGATCAGAGGCTTAATCAAAACTACTTCGTTGGTTTAGCCGCGCGGCGAATTGAACGCGGGCAGGCAGAGTATCTCAAAGGCGAATCGTACTGGGAGGGGCTCCTCGCCTTGGTTCCTAGGGTCTTCTGGGCCGACAAGCCCGTATATGCGGGCAGCCCCCAGATCGTTTCGAAAATGACTGGCCTTCGGTTTAGCCCTACCACGTCGATTGGTGTGGGCAATGTGATGGAGTTCCAGATTAATTTTGGTATTCCGGGAGTGGTCATGGGCTTTTTTCTGCTTGGATGGGCGATCGGAAAGCTGGATCTCAAGGCGGCCATCGCCGAACGTCAGGGTGAATTGGGCACCGCTATTCTGTTTTTTCTTCCCTGTGTGGCGATGATTCAACCGAACGGTTCGATTGTGGAAATCACGGCCGGCCCAGCCGCTGCATTGGTGGCGGCTTATGGGTGGACTTTTTTGTGGACACGCTGGATCGAACTTCAGTCAGCCACGGGAAAGAACCCTTCCTACGTCCCACTGGCATCGCGTTCAAACACAAGGGCAGTGTAGTTGCAGTGTGCGCTTTCTACAAGTCGACAATTATGTGCGGTGAGAACAAATACTAAGATGGATGAACGATGTTGTTTCGGCCGTCGTGCTGGCCCGCGCCGCTCAAACCGAACGCAGGGCGCAAGATATTTTTCCTGCGCACTATCGTATGAACACCTTGCGTAAGCTTCGCAAAGTATTCCCGGCTGATCGCTACGATCACATGAGTTTTGCAGTCGACTCGGAGCCCAGATATTACTTCAATCGCTGGAGTATGTTCCGGTTGCTTCTCGGATTACACGGCATTACCCCGCGAGCTCTGAGAAATACCTTGATGTCGTATGTTAGCAAACGTAGTTAGTCATCAATCTGTTCGCGATTTGAATGTAGGCCAAACGTAGGATGACCGTCGTGCGACTGTCGTGAAGGTTCTCGTCTCTGCAACAAGTCTCCGGCCTGACTACGGCGGCCCTGCGTTTTCGATCTCAAGACTTGCGACCGCTCTGGCGGACGTAGGCGTCGACGTCGGTTTGTGGGCGTCCGACGGTTCTGCGGCAGTAAGCCAGCTGCTGCCGGAAGGAACCTCGGTCCAGCGTATTGGAGGCTCAGAATCGGACGCTCTCAAGCGATTCGGGCAGGTTGATCTTCTGCATGACAATGGCATCTGGCTGCCCCATAACCATCGACTCGCGGTATTAGCTGAAAAGCATGGCATCCCGCGATTGGTGAGTCTTCGAGGAATGCTTGAGCCATGGGCTTTCAGGCATAAGCAAGCCAAGAAGAAAATTGCATGGTGGCTCTATCAGCGCCGCGATCTGAAGCAAGCGCGACTCCACGTCGCAACCGGCGAGGCGGAAGCCGAGAATTTGCAGCGCTTGGGGCTTAAAGTTCCTGTCGCGATTGTTCCGAATGGAATCGATTTGCCGCAGGAGTGTCCCCGAAAACTCGGTCTCGACGCTCAAAGAGCAGTTCGCGGTCGCCCCAAAACGGCGCTCTTCCTCGGTCGAATTTATCCGATCAAGGGCCTTCCGATGTTGGTCGAGGCCTGGGCGCGTGTGCGGCCCGGGGGTTGGTTGCTGCGAATCGCTGGTCCTGATGAAGCGGGTCATCAGAAGCAGGTGGAGAGGGCAGTATCCGACGCCGGTTTAGCCAATGTTGTTTCTTTCGTGGGTCCGGTCGAACCTCAAATGAAGAGCTCCGTATTTTTCGAGGCGGACCTTTTTGTTTTGCCGAGTCATTCCGAGAGCTTCGGCATGGCGGTCGCTGAAGCGCTCGCGCACGGTGTACCGGTCCTGACTACTTCAGGGGCGCCATGGTCGCTCGTGCAAGAGACTGGATGTGGTTGGTGGGTTCAACCAACTGTGGATGGCATCGCAGATGGTCTGCGCCACGCGACGAGTCTAGATCGGGAAACACTCTTAAAGATGGGTGAGAAAGGTCGGTCTCTTGTCTCGAGGGAGTTTGGCTGGAAGCGTATCGCAAATCTGATGCTGTCGACGTATGAGGAAGTTTTGAAGCGCGGCGACCGTGAACACCAAGGGGCGAACCTGCAGCCCGCGTAGCCGCTAGGTGGTCTGCTACGGAACTGTACTACTTCTGATTGCATGCGCGCCTGATTTTGCATGGCACTTGCCAGATAGAATTCCGCACCAGGAGTAAATCAAAAGCAAATGGTTATCCTCGGACTCAACGCGTTTCATGGAGATGCATCTGCTGCATTGTTTCGAGACGGACAGCTCGTCGCGGCGCTAGAAGAGGAGCGACTGAACCGCATCAAGCACTGGGCAGGGTTGCCTGTGCTGGCCGCAAAGGCGTGTCTTCTGGGAACGCAACCGGACCACATTGCAATCTCGCGCAATCCCAGGGCTCATCTGGCAGATAAACTCGTGCGGGTTGCCCTGCGGCCACACCGGTGGGCCCGCCTCATCTCTCGCGCCGCGAACACCGCACGGATTACGCAAGTCGGCCGGGAACTTGCTGCGGAGGGAATCGTGCCCCAGCAGACCCGTCACATCCATTTTGTGGAACATCATCAGGCCCATCTCGCCAGCGCATTCTTCGCGTCGCCGTTTGAGGAGGCCGCCGTCATCTCCATCGACGGCTTTGGCGATTTCAGTAGCGTGATGTGGGGTGTAGGAAGAGGGAATTCTATAGAAGTCCGAGGGTCGGTTTCCTTCCCGCATTCGCTGGGCATTTTCTATACCGCATTTACGCAGTTCCTCGGCTTCCCGAAATACGGGGACGAATACAAGATGATGGGGCTCTCCGCCTACGGCGAGCCTTGTTTTGCCGAGCAGGTCCGACGGTTGGCTAGGACGGAGAAGGATCAGTGTCGGCTCGACCTTGACTACTTCACACACCACACGAAAGGTGTGGAGATGACTTGGTACGGAGGAGAGCCGGCTCTCGGTGCCATCTTTTCAGAGAGGATGTCGCGCGAGTTCGGAGAGCCACGCGTGCCGCGGTCAGAGATTCAACAAAGGGATAAAGATCTGGCGGCTTCAGTGCAGCTAGTGCTCGAAGAGAATTACTTTGCCTTGTTGAACTTTGTTCAGAAGCAAACGGGTGAGCGGGCAGTTTGCCTGGCCGGCGGCGTAGCACTGAATTGTGTGGCCAACGGCATGATTTTCGAACGCTCCGACTTCCGGGATGTCTACATTCAGCCAGCGGCCCACGATGCGGGAACATCGATTGGCGCAGCGCTGTATGTGCAGCACCAGGAACTAAAGCTGCCCCGTTCTTTTGAGATGCGCCACGTTTACTACGGGCCAGAGTATTCGGACGCCGAGATCCTTTCTGCACTAGAGGGCGCCGGATGCAAGCATCACAAACTCACAGAAGAGGATCTCATCGCCCGCACGGTAGAGGCGATTGCACAAGGCAAGATTGTTGGCTGGTTCCAGGGCCGCATGGAGTTTGGTCCGCGAGCCTTGGGCAACAGGAGCATCCTTGCAGACCCTCGTCGCAAGGACATGAAAGCGCTTCTCAACAGTCGCATCAAATACCGCGAGCCGTTTCGGCCGTTCTGTCCCTCGATTCTTGCTGAGAAGGTGAGCCAATATTTCGAGACGGAGTACGCATCTCCGTTTATGGTGATGGCCTACAAGATTAAACCAGGGCAACGAGAACGGATTCCTGCAGTGACTCACGGTGATGGCACGGGAAGGCTCCAGACGGTAGAGCGCGACGTTAATGAGCTGTATTGGAAGCTGATTTACAAGTTTGAGGAAGTGACAGGAGTGCCGGTGCTGCTGAACACGTCATTCAATGAAAATGAGCCCATCGTGCAGACCCCTACCCAGGCAATCGACTGCTTTCTGCGGACACAGATGGATGTATTGTCGATCGGCGGTTTCCTGTTGCGCAAGCAAGAAAACGCACATCTGAGTGAAAATCGTGCGGCGTTTGCCGAGCTGCAGACGGGGTGAAGTCCGGATTTGGTATTTGAACGGTTGCGTTTTCTGGTAACACAACCTGTGTGGGAATCCCATCTGTACTGCTATAAACCTATATACCTATGGACATATCTAAAGGCTCGTTGCTGCTAGTGATCGGGTTCGCTCTGTCTGCCTTTGCGCAAATCACACCCAAATCTCCTGCATGTGGGGTCTCAGACCGAGATGCTGGAACTCGTCAGAATTGCTGCCCGGTTGACGCTCTTCGAAGTGCGCAGGCATCGTGTTGCGGAAAAGATAATCGATTCGTCGAACTCGTCCCCTCCGCCGACCAGATTATTAGCGGATCGCATGCGTTGATCATGCGGAATCCGGCAGATTCCAACTTCTCACTAGAATTCGATCCTCTTGGTATTCCAATTGAAGAACATAACAGTTTCGCGATCGGAATGGATTTGTATACGCACGCGGACGCCGGGTTTCGAGCACCCTACATTAATTTCTACAAATCGAGGGGACCGCGATCGGCCCCCGCCCCCGTAACTCTTACTGGCTATGAGCTGGACAGCATAGGCGGCATAAATTTCGGCGGATACGATGGATCAGGTTATTTTGCAGGTTCTGCGGCCATCTACACTCAAGCCGATGAGGACTGGAGTTCGACGAGGCATGGGGGGCATATCTCTATTTACGGAACGAACAACGGACCATTCGGACACACGCAACAACTTATTCAGTTCGGAGGAATAGATCCGAACGGACGTGGAGATGGCAATATTATTGCCTACCGGCCTCTTACTTTCCACGGTAATTCGTCAAACGATCCGGGCATATATCCAATCAGCGGACCAGCAAAGTTGACGGTAAGGACTGCAGATAACTTGGGGGACGCAGCACTTACAGCCAAGTCTTTTCAGTCAAAAGCAGCGGCGTTTTCAACTTACCCAGCCTGCGATGCTGACACAGAAGGACAAATGGCAGCCATCAACGACTCGAGCACAAATATCTGGGGAGCTGCCGTTTCAGGCGGTGGCGGGAATCACGTTCTGGCTTACTGTGACGGCACTGAATGGACGGTCGCTGCCAAATAACAGCAATAACAGCCTGAAGACCTGTTCCGTGGCGCCGTCCTTGTTCTGAACGCGAGATCGCTGATTTTGTTCGTGCAATCCACACTCTAATGAACATTTTACTCATAAACCAGTTCTTTTGGCCGGATACGGCAGCGACGGGGCAGTTGCTGACCGACGTTGCCAGGGACATCGATCCGGACCTGCACGCAGTGACTGTGCTGTGCGGGAACTCGTCCTACGGCACGCTCGATGCCGGCTCGCCACCTCCCGTGAAGGTTGTGCAATGCGGGGGCGCGGCCTTCAGCAGGGGAAGAGTCAGTCGAGTTGTATCTTATGCATCTTTCCTGATGAGTGCGGCGATGCGGAGCGTCCGCGAACCAAGGCCTGAGTTAGTGGTCACGCTGACGACCCCGCCGCTGATTTCGCTTGTTGGAACTTTGCTAAAGACTGTGCGTGGCTCGCGTCACTTCATCTGGGAGATGGACGTTTATCCGGATATCGCCGTCGACCTGAATGTTCTAAAGCAAAACTCCTTTGTAATGACACTCGTCGGCATACTCGCGGATTTCTCGCGAAGGAGAGCCGACGGCATCATTGTCCTCGGTGAGGACATGAAGTCGCGCCTGGTGGCACGCGGTATCCCCGAACACACGATTCTTGTAGCGGAAAACTGGGCTGATGGAAACGAGATCATGCCCTCGCCATTTCCCGACGGCCCGCTAGTTGTGCATTATTCTGGGACGTTAGGCTTGTCCCACGAACTCCATACCATTTCGGAAGCGATGCGGCAGTTTCGAGATAATGATCGTTTTCGCTTCGTGTTTGTTGGTGGTGGAGCGCAGCGTGCACAATTGGAAAAGTTCTGTCGGGAACAACGAATCTCCAATGCCGAGTTTCGACATTACACGAGTCGGTCTTCCTTGGGTCAGAGTTTGGCAGAAGGGCATATCGGGTTAGTGACACAACTTTCGAAGACGGCAGGAGCGGTTGTGCCAAGCAAGACGTACGGAATCATGGCAGCCGGGCGACCTACGCTTTATGTGGGTCCAGAAAACGCGACACCGTCGCTTGTCCTCCAACGACATCAGTGTGGCTGGCGAATTGAACCTGGCGACGTGCCGGGTATGGTCCGACTTCTCATCCGACTGGAGCAAGATCGATCTCTGGTGCGGGAGGCGGGAGCACGAGCCAGGCGAGCCTTTGAAGACCATTATGACAGGCCGATTGGGGTAGCCAGGGTTTTGTCAATCCTTGGCCTTTCGGTGACTTCTCGTACGGCCCGTGTTTCCTGTGTTGCTGAATCGGCGTTGTAACGATGTTCACGGTGACAAACTGAAAAACCAAGAGCCTCGAGCCGCGGAGCGATTCCTCTGATCACAACCTCAAACAAGAAGCCTCCAAAAGCGTTCATCTCAGGCGTCACTGGGCAGGACGGCTCTTACCTTGCCGAGTTACTGCTAGCCAAGGGCTACGAGGTTCACGGGATCATTCGGCGGACGTCTACCTTTAATACGGATCGTCTCGATCACATCTACTCAGACCCCCATGAGCCAGAAACAGCTCTGCGTCTCCACTACGGTGACTTGGCGAACGCTGCCACGCTAAGTCGCCTCATCAATGAGATCCAGCCCGATGAAATCTATAACCTGGGCGCGCAATCTCATGTGCGCGTGAGCTTTGATCAGGCGGAGTACACGGCGGACATTGTCGCGACTGGCGCGCTGCGACTGCTGGAAGCATTTCGCGAATACGCACGAGAAACAGGACGAGAACCACGTTTTTACCAGGCCGGTTCTTCAGAAATGTTTGGGGCATCGCCTCCACCGCAGAACGAAAAGACTCCCTTTTACCCGCGTAGCCCATATGCCGTGAGTAAAGTGGCAGCTCACTGGTACTCCGTGAACCAGCGGGAGGCGAATAATCTCTTCATCTGCAACGGAATTCTTTTCAATCACGAATCTCCCCGACGGGGAGAAACATTCGTGACTCGCAAGATCACACGCGCACTGGGTCGCATCAAGTTCGGTCTGCAAGAGAAGCTGTTCCTCGGAAATCTGGATGCCCGGCGGGATTGGGGCCATGCAGCAGACTACGTTCGCGCCATGTGGCTGATGCTGCAGCAGGACTCACCCGATGATTATGTCGTTGCCACGGGCGAAAGTCACTCTGTCCGAGACTTCTTGGACCTCGCGGCCAGCTTTGCCGGGATCAAATGGAAAAGTTACGTCGAAACAGATCTCCGTTATCTTCGACCCACCGAGGTCGACTTTCTCCAAGGAGATGCAACTAAGGCTCGGCAAACACTCGGATGGAAGCCCGAAATCAGTTTCGAAGATTTGGTCCGTTCAATGGTCGAGAGCGACGTGGAATTGGCGCGCCAGGAGCAGACTCTCTTGCAGGCGGGACACCAGATCAATCCCCGGGGCAGGGTCCATGGCTGAGCACCTATCATTATCGCAGGCCTCTAGCGTGTTTGTCGCCGGGCATCGCGGGCTGGTCGGATCTGCGATCGCCCGTCGACTCGAAGCGTTGGGTTGCCGTACCCTGCTGGTTCGGAGCCATTCCGAGCTTGATCTGTGTGAACAGGAAGCGGTGGATCGCTTTTTCCGAGAAAATCGGCCCGAGTTTGTTTTCTTGGCCGCAGGGATAGTTGGTGGGATTCTGGAAAACTCGAAGCGCCCAGCCGAGTTTTTGCACGACAATCTGGCGATTCAAAACAACGTCATTCACGCTGCCTGGAGGCATGGTACGAAGAAGCTCTTGTCTCTCGGTTCATCTTGCATTTATCCGAAGTTGGCGCCGCAGCCGATCAAAGAAGAGTATTTATTGACCGGGGCCCTGGAAGCGACAAACGAAGCGTACGCGATCGCGAAGATCGCTGGACTCAAGCTGGCCGCCACGTATCACGCCCAGTATGGATTCTCGACGATCAGTCTCATGCCGACGAACCTCTACGGCCCTGGCGACAACTTTGATCTGGAATCATCACACGTCCTTCCCGCGATGATTCGCCGCTTTCATGAGGCTAAGATTTCGGGCGCGCCCACAGTTACCCTCTGGGGAACCGGGACACCACGCCGGGAGTTTCTTCATGTCGATGATCTGGCCAACGCCGCCTGTTTTCTGATGGAGAATTACGATCGTCCCGATGTGCTGAATGTTGGCGTTGGCGAGGATCTAACAATCGCGGAGCTTGCCGCGCTTGTGAGTCGCATCGCTGGCTATAACGGTCGCATCGTCTTCGACCCTACGCGTCCCGATGGAACACCGCGCAAGTTGCTGGACGTTTCGCGAATTCATGCGCTCGGCTGGCATGCCCAGATTTCCCTGGAGCAAGGCATTTCGGACACATTTGCATGGTATAGAAAACAGTGTTCGACGAAAGCTTCAGCCTGATGCGAAGAACCGGCCTGACCTGCAGCTAAGCTGACCCTCCTTCACCCAAACGCGAGAACAAGTAAGCCAATGAGATTTCTTGCCCGCACTGCAATTCTGATTGCATTTATCATCCGCCCACCGGCGCACCTGTCTGGCTACGCCGCTTCTGCTGGCGGAGTAACCGTCATCGTGGCTGAGAGCGTCGCTACGCAAGGCTCCGCTGAAGGCCGCCCAGGCGAAAGTCTGATTTTCAAAGCGAGTTCGCAAACCGGATTAACGGCTGATGTTCAAATCAACAATGCAATCGTGTTGTTGGCGCGTCGCAGCGGAATCGTCTGGGCGGATTATTCGGCGAATCAGACGTGGACAACTTGCCCGAATTGGGGTGCGCAAAGCATCACGCTAGTACTCTACCCTGTCACATACACGATAGCGACGAACTGCACGATTCCGGTGAACGTAAGTCTGCAATTTTCCCACGGTGCATGTCTGGCTCCCGCTGATGGAACGACAACGACCATTACTGGGTATTTCACTGCTCCGATGTCGAAGATTTTCTGCAATGCCGTGGCGGGGCACGGGACCATAAGGCTTGCTTCTGGGGACAAGAGCGACGAAGGAGGGCAATCCCTCATTCATGTTTATCCGGAATGGTGGGGAGCTAGCGCGGGAGATGCAAGTGGAGCGGCGAACACGCCAGCGCTCCAGGCGGCGATCATCGGAGCTTATGGAAACAACCGGACCAATGCGACGCTTTATCCGAAATACAACCGTGTGTTGCACTTCTCCGCGTTGTACAACATCAACGCAGAACTTCACGTGTATCACATGATTGGTTTTCGCTGGGAAGGAGAGAACCAGTTTGGCAGTGGCTTGCGTCAACGCGCGTGCGGGTTGCGCATTATCGATGGACAATCTATAGCGTACGGGCGGTTTGAGAGTCTGCATTTTGAGAATGGTTGTGGGGGAAAATCCGGGGCCTCCTTGGTTGATATCGATTACAGCGGTGCGCAAGGGGAGGACCTGAGACCACAGAACATAACGTTTTATGACGATTTCTTTGCAGGTGCTGGTCTAACCGATGTTGGTGTGCTGATCGCCAAGACGGGCGGCCGCGCCCAAGGGGATAATATTCGTTGTTACAACTGCTACTTCAACGGCTTCACGGGGGCAGGTTGGCAGATCGGTGGCAACAATACGGGACGAAATGCTGGCCGCTACTACGCTCAGAATGCGATCAAAGAGCAGATCATCGGCGGAGATATTCAGGGATGTCCGCTTTATGGTGTTGCAGTCTACGGGGGGTCCATTGAAGTGAATGGGACCACGATGGAAAACGATTCCGCCGGTTTCGGGACGCAGACCGGTTTCGATGTTTACTGTGAAGCCCCGCAGGATCGTTGCATTGTACGTAGTGTCCGCTCTGAGAGTCACAAGCTAGCTGCCGGCAATCCGATTCTTATCGAGCATAGCCGAACCATCTTCCAGGCGGCGCAGTGGTACTCTGCCGGCGGCAGTCAATCGATGTCGGGCACTTCCTGGCCGGTGGGCACTCTCTTCTCAGGGACGGGGCAGGGCGGTGACGGGAAGTACTATCAGATCAAAACGCGCGGGAAATTTGGCGGGCTTGGCTTAACCCAGGCTACCGGAGGTAGCTCGACCACAATCAAAAACTCTACTGCCAACTGGCCTGCAGATGCATTCAAAGGACAACAGGCAACCATCGTAGCTGGCATCGGAAACGGAGAGTATTGCGCGATCACATCGAACACAGCAATGGTCATCACCTGCGCTGCCGGTTGGGTAACGAACTATTATCAGCTCGCAATTGTAAGTCCTGATGCATCCAGCAAGTTCGTGATCGAGCCGAACTGGTCGTCGCATCCGACTATGAGCGGGACAGTAACGTTTGTTCCGTTCGACTTCAACGTTATCGAAGGTACATTCGGCACTCCAATCGCCGATGGAGAGCTTTACGACGTTTCCGCTCCTGGTGGACAGATTAAAATAGGCGGGCCGTACTCGGAGCTTAAGCACGTCTTTGTCTCGCGATCGGATTGGAACTCAGCGGGTTTCATTCTAGAAGACGCTCTTCAGTTAGCAGACTACGAAGATATCTACATCGAAAAGCCAGGCCAAGCGATCAATGTCGGCGGTACCACCAAACGAATTCCGTGGACATTCTTTCGCAATAGTGGCGCAAATAGCTTCTACTCCGGCGTAACACAGAAGAATATGGGAACCAAGCCGATCTGCTGGAGCTACGGCCAGAACGGAGGCGGTCAATCTGCAAACGATGTCTGTATTGGCATTCGAACAGACAATGGCTCTCTCAAATCATCAGGACGGGCGGTGCTTGGAATCCTGGGAACTGTCGGCCCGGTAACGCCGTTTGGTTCAAACCAGGCCGGAATCGATTTGCCGGTTAGCGGAGGCCTCTCCACCGGAAGTGGAAAGCCGGGTGGTATCAGCTTCCGGCTCGGGACGCCGGGTGGGTCTGGATCCCAGGTGAATGATAGCGACGAGGTGGCAAGAATCGATGTAAACGGCTACAAACTGCCTGCATTTACTTTTGCGAAATTGCCCCCGGCTCCGAACGGCTACGTCGTGTTTTGCACTGATTGCAATACCGGGTGCACATCTGGCGGCGGAAAGGGGCGAACGTGTTTCCGCGAAAACGGGACTTGGACTCACTGAAATGGCAAGTTAAAGACGTTTTACCGGCACAGCCTAAGCCGTGAGCAAGGTCGCGGCATCAGTCACCAGCGGCAGCCGCCACTGCAGGTTTCCGATTTGTTCGATGTGCCCTTGGATCGCAGCTCTGGATGCGGCTACGCGACGGAAGAATCTGCTAGGGAATCCGATATAGCGCTACACTCCCTAGAGTGGTGGCCAAAGCGCCAGCATTCAGGGCTTCCTTCATGCGGCTATTGGGGACGAAGATAATATCGTCCGGCTCGAGCGGCATGTCTGGGGATTTGGCACGCAGAATGTTCTTCAATGGTACTGGTATCTCTTGTAGCCCGTTCGATGTGCGGCGCAGCATTTTTGTGCCACCAACGGAGGCGTTATGGGTTGGCCCTCCAGCAGCTGCCACAACCCGCAAAACTGTCACGCCGCCAACGGAGCCGAGGACGTAGCCTCCGGGCTTGCCTACTTCTCCCAACACATACACGATAGGCGCCCCGGGTACCACAACGGTGTCCCCTGGTTTTATCTCCACATTGTGCCGCGCCATCTCCATCGGATCTTTTGAGAGCTCAACCGTGATTGGATTTTCGCTACCGCGGTGTGAGATCACCGCTCGGTTCGCCGCCTTTTCGGTGAGCCCACCAGCGGCCTGTAGTACATCGAAAAGCCTATGCGGCCCGAGAATAGAATAGGAGCCTGGCTTCGCTACCTCGCCAACTACGGAGACGCCGCTGCTGCTGTATTCCTTGACGAATACTGAAACATGTGGATCGTTCAGAACGTTACTTTGGCGTAGCTGACTCTCAATCGCTGCTTCCGCTTCGCTACTGGTGAGGCCGGCGACTCGAATATACCCGACCAGCGGCATTGAGATGTTTCCATCGGAGCTGACTCGAGCGTGTCCGCTAAGGTCGGGCGCTCCATAGACGGAAATGTCCACTTCGTCACCAGGTCCGAGGACGAGCGCGGAAGAATCGGTCTGCTCAGGTTCCTTTTGCTCTGAGGAATGAGGTGACGGAACACTCACATTTCCTGATGGTTCCTTAGGGGCGTTCTGTTGAGGTGCGGCGGTTTGCGTAGGGGTGCTGTTCTGGGCCGAACTCGCTTGCAACAAGACAGCGACACCAACCAAGACGAGCAGGAATAAGCAGTTTGAAAGGAAATTCACAATACGCGGCATGGGTTGACAGAATTCTAAGCCGTCGGATGCATGCGCACAACTCGAATCTGTGCGTGCAGCCTGGGAAACCCGCCAACTTGTTGAGATTTCCCTATGTGGAATAGCACGGTATCAACGAAGTGTACAATCTTGCCGCACCACGGATGTTCGGCAGTTCCGGATTTCCGTGACCCTTTCTTGAACCCTTCAACGTTCCGGAGTACTCTTGCCGCACCGCGGAAAGAGGGGGCTCGACTAAGCCTGCATGTAGTGGCTTTGAGGAGGGAACGATGTTTCGATCAAGCATCGCAGAATTGTCGTACCAACTCGGCTGCCTGAGTGCGGTAGTGGCGATAATTTATCGGGTTGTTTGGTTCGGAGGATTAGGTGCACGCTTGTTCGGCGCAGCACCACGTGTCGTTCCTCACAACTTCATCGATCTCAGCATTCTGCTGCTGGTGATCTCGATTGCCACCAACACCCTGAGACTGATTCATCGCGAGGACAGCAAAGCTCTCCCCTCGGCCAAGGCTTAGTGGAGACGTCGGGCGGTGGAGCAGCTTATGTTTTGGCACGCTCGGAGATGGGCCTGTGGCAACAACCTGCTCCACACGTTAGTCATGTTCGTTGGCGTGGCAAGAATGGCAGAGAGTAATCAGGTTCACATCGGAATCGTCGCCTCCCTGACTTCGCATCCTCTTGTGGTGCACTTCTAGAGTCTCGAGGCAGCCACAATTCTGGCATCGCCAATTGTCTCTCTGCAGCACCTGCTGGCGGAGTTGCTCGTAGGCATCCGCTGCCAGCCTGACCCGAGGTCTCTTCGGCTCAGCATGCTTCATGATGCCTAGCGCTCACCTGTTCTAAGAACGACTGGCGTTCATGATCGGGTAGAAACCTAAAGAACCTAGTGACGGATTCGAGCAGGACGTGTGGGTTTTCGTTCTCCAGGTTGGCACCTGCCAGGAAGTCCGCGCAGATCATCTCAAGGCAGTATCCGCGGGACTTGTCAGTGCCCAACATCAGGGCCGCGGTCTCGAGTGCCTGCTCGATCACAGGGATCTGGCTCTTGTAGATTTTGAAATAAATGATCTCATGCGATTCTGACTCCCGCCCGGTTAATTCCTTTTCCACTTCCCGCCTGAACTCCTCTCTCGGCATTGAACGAGCTTTGTGCAGCCAGGTTGCACAATCGAAGTCCTGACGATCTCTCCGCGCCACTTTCGCCAGTTCAAGCCCCTTCGTCCATCCGACCTCCTTTAGGTCTTTCCTTGCCTGCGGTGGCAAGTGTTCGTGAATGGACATCAGGTAGTAGGCTTTCCTCCGTGATTCCGGAAATCGTCTTTCCAGGAACTCGTCAAACGACTTCAGATTTTCCAGCCTCCAATACTGCCCGGCTCGTACCTCGCACAGATATCTCCCCAATTCCACGAACCGAGTGTCCTTCTCTGTCTCACTGCGCCGCTCCCATGCCAGGATCTCGTCGATCTTGGTCAGGACGAACTGGGCTCGCTTCTTGTTCAGTTTCGGCAGCATGGGCGGATATTTAGAAATCAAGCTCGTCAAGCCAACCAAGGTCCTCTCCCGGACGCCGGATAAGGCTAGCGTCGACCAGTTCCTGTCGGCCCAAGCACAGGCCGACATACGGGCAGGTGATGCAGGGGTTTTGGGGGAAACGAACGCCGCTGTGTGGCAGGAACTGGGCTGCTTCAATCCGACGAACCGTGTCCTCCACCAATTGACCAAACTCATGGCGTTGTTCGTCGGTGATCGTGGTCCGGAAATACTGGATCTCAACGATTCTTTTGCGGACGAACACCACTTGAGCGACCTCGGAAATACCGGTGATCCAGGAGTAGCAAACGAGTTGTGGATCAAGCATCAGTAGACCATTTGGTTCTTCTGGATAACGGCTAGATGTGGTTTTCCACTCCAGCAGGCAGGGAACGCCGTCGAGACGCCCGATCGCGTCCACGTAGGCAACGAAGTCGTTTCCTCGGGGGAGCGACTGCGTGAACTTAATCTGCAGGTTCTTCCGGGGTTGGCGAACACGAACGCGGTCATCTTGTGCGAAACGCTCGAGAAGCTGGATCCCTTGTTGCAGCATGCGATCCCAAGTTGTGCCGTTGGAGTATTCGAGGGGGCTGTTCTTGTGAAGAGCCCATTCTCCAAACAACACCGCTGTAGAGTCCTCCCGCCGAAAGTAAGCAGACAAGGCCTGTTCGAACGCTCGGCCGAAGAGCATCGCTGCCCGTGTGTCTTTCTCCCGCCAGCCGTCGAGATAGCGATGCCGGTAGCGGCGAGGGCAACTGAGGTATTGGCTGATCTGGGTAAAGCTGTACGTCATCAGGCGACCTCGGGACTTGCTTTGTTCGGCGAGGACGCGAGCGACAGCTCTTCCCACTGGCTCGCCGGAGCAAAGCCATCAAAGTTGAGAAGGGAAGTGCCGTTGACGGTGATATGGCTGACTTTCACGACCCCTCGAAGTCCGGCTAGGGCCTTCTCGTCGACTTCCTCGCGTCCTAACAAGTCCGGGTCATAGAGGAAATCGCGCAGGAACCAGCCAAGCTTCCACAGCGCCTTAGCGGTGCAATAAACCCGCCCAGAGATCACCCGTCCCGCGAGTTCATGTGGTTCCAGAACGGAGAGGCGCAGGATGTAGAACGGTTTTGCTGGATGCCAGCGGTACTGTGCACGGTCGACGCGGACAAGGAAAATGCCGTCGGGCACAGAATCGGCGGGGGGGTGGGTCGTCTCGTTCAAGCCTTGGATTCGACGTTTCACGCGGCACCTTCCTTGTTGTCTCCTCGGGGCAGGTAGCTGTTGAGCTGGCACAGCAGGGCATTACGATCTTTGTCCGCCCAGTCTCCTAGGTGCACGACGAAGTTCTCGACTTGCTCGCGCGTCGCCTCACGCAGTCTCTTCACCCCACAGAAGTCAGTGGCGTAGGACTTCACCAAGCTGGCATCAAGCTGGTGCTGCCGAATAATCTGACAGAGTCGATCGCGGACTTTGGGTCCGCCGTAGTTTCCGTTGGCAGGTTGCGGCGGTAGCTTCTTCGACTCCCGAGAGGACTGCGGCTCGGCAAAGGATCCGATCTCCTCGACCGAACAGATGCCGATGCCGTAAGCCTTGCGGAGGGCTCGGTTGACAGCTCTCGTTTCCGCCACTCGCATTTCGGCGCCACGGACGACAGCGGAAACGTTGGAAGGATCGGCATCACCATACCCGACGAAGCTCTTTGATTGAGACTTGCGAACCGTTGCTTTAAACACCCAACGACGTTCTGAGGCTTCCGTCATCTCTTGGACAACCTCGGTCATTATTCCAAAGCACCTCCTTCGGTTTGCTATCCGCAAAAGGCCAGGGTGACTCACATACCAATTTCCATCAATGCAGAGGACGTCGCGCCCAGCCACAGAGAGATGAAACGTCGTCGTTAGGTCACGCAAGATCGAGAGTTGTTGTTTTGAAAGCCCCGGATAAAGCTTCTTTGCGGCGGAGAAATTCTGTCGTGTTAGCTTCCGAACAAATGCAAGCGGTTGGGCCATGTCCCTTTTCCTGTGTGATACATAGTGTATCATAAAGTGTCTAAAAGTATCATCCAGAAACTAGATGAATCCTGTTACTTTTGCCGGTAGCTATGACGGAGCCGAGAGTCACGCTGCTGGTTCGGGTCTCCGCCAGCCTTAAATCACGACTGGCTGAGATCGCTAAACGTGAGCGGAGGTCTTTGAGTAAGCAGGTCGAGTTACTGCTCGAAGACTGCCTTGAGATTCAAGATCAACGGGGCCCTGCTGGGCACCCTTCGCCGAAAAGCACACGACGAAAAGAAAGTTGATCCTCCTAGTGTTTCAAATGGAGGTTCAGCGAAGAACTGGGAATCCTCTCGGCAAAAGGCAGTCAACACCTGTCGAATCGGCCGGGAACTTTCGTTGACAACAACGGGGCCTGGAACGCAGCGGTTCACCGGAAGCTGGGCTTGATCCAGGAGATGGCGCTCAGTTCGCCTGTGCCTCATGTTATCCGGTTCGTCTTTCACGAGCCGCCTATTGTCGTGTGAATAATGGCCTTCTGGAAATCCGGGCCAGTTCCTGGCATACCGGTCTCCTCTCCGCGGTACTTGCGAGCCTCGATGTGTCCATCGCCGTTGCTGATGACCACCTCGACCCAGAACAGCTTTCCAGAGCCTTCAGAATCTCCAACGGATGATCCTGGTGGGCGCGATTCGGGCGGTTCCGCTCAGAATTTCTGTCCTGGTGGGGACCTGCTGAACCCGTCGCACAGGCGGCCATTGGTGCCCGCAGCTGCTGCAGCGCTTCTGCGGCCCAATCCTCGCATACCCCTTCCAATGACATTTGGGGCATGGCTCGAACTCTTCGGCTGGCTTGAATCCATTCGGTAGAGTTGGCTCATTAGGCATAAGGTTCTCCTGTGTTGTAGTCCACCCAGCGCTGCCCGTTCCAGCGGATTTTCTGCCCGGTGGTTTCATGAACAGCCACATGATGGGTTCCATCCTCTTTCCGCAAAGGCTGTCCGGAGGAATCGATCGACAGGCCAAGCTTGGCCGCTTCGCGGCGGTAGTATTCGAACAGGGGCAACGTGAAGAATCGTCCCTTGATCCAGTCCAGAGCCCGCGAAGTTGAATCTGTTTGATCGTCGTGTTTTCCACTGGGGAACGTCGTGAGTTCACGCAGGTATTCGTCCAGCCACTCAGCTCGCTTCGGCAGGTACACAAAGCCGTTCTCGATCGTGCCGGTCACCGAGTGCAAACGCATGATCTTTTCCATCTTGGGTTCATAACGAGTTAGGCCGTATGTGCCTTCGCGAATGAGGTCTTGGATCAGTTGGGTGCCGGAAGCCTTGTCCTCGATGAGGATGGTTGTAGCTCGATAGTTATTGGCCATTTCAACGACGGAGCGCTTGAGCTCTGGATACTCCAGACGCTTGCGATAAACATGAATGAGGTATAGTCGTCGATCCTTGCAGCCCCAAGTGGTGCAGACGCTGTAATCGCTCAGCTCTGTACTCTTGTTCGCCGTATCCCAGCTTTGGAAAATGAGGTCGAAGCTGGCGGGTTCCTCGCCTGGTGCGTAGCTTTTGAACCAGTCGGCCTTCACCATGCCGCCGCCGAGCGGTGCTGGCTGTTGCTGATACTGGCCGGCAAAATTGTATTCTCCGATGGTGTAGCGTATGTGTTCGAGGATCTCCAACGGCTCTCGCTCGGAGTGGAGCGGTTCTCCGATGTCCCGATGCACGGTACGGCTACCGAGACTTGACTGTATTAGGTGAGTTTCCTCTTCTTCGGCAATCGCAGGTAACCGCACATGCTCCCAACCTTCCTGCTCGAGTACATGTCCCACCAGGTCGTCCTCGTGCAGGCGCTGCATGATGATGATGATGCATCCGACTCGCTTGTCATTTAGTCGACTGTACAAGGTGTGGTCGTACCACTGATTGACGGCTTCACGCTGAGATTCTGAGAGGGCTTCGTCGGGCTTGAGTGGATCGTCGAGAATGATGAAGTCCGCTCCACGGCCGGTTAGGACGCCTCCTACCGAAGTTGCCAGCCGAAACCCATTCTGCGTCGTCGTGAACTCCTGCACCGACTGCTTGTGTGGGGAGAGACGAGTGGGAAACACGCTCTTATACCAGGCACCGGACATTAGAGTTCGACAATCGATCGAATGCTTGTTGGCCAAATCTTGTCCGTAACTGGCGCAGATGATTTGCGCGCTCGGGTTATGTCCCAGGACAAATGCTGGAAAGGCGACGGCTGCGCAGTGAGATTTTAAGAATCTCGGGGGTACGTTAATGATCAGACGAAGTATTTCCCCACGTAGGCAAGCTTCCAGCTTGGTTGCGATCAACTCAGTGTGCCAATTGCTAAGAAACTTAGCACGAGGGTTCAGTTCTCGAAAACTCCGATGGATGAAAGTGTTCAAATCTTGGCGCGTAAACGCGCGGTATTCAGCTGCGCTGATCATCTTGGTGTTCGACCTCCGTTTGCTGTTCTGATTCTGATTCCGACCCTGGTTCCTGGGATTGAAATCGATTCAAGAGCTCTTGGATAACCTCTGCGTCTATTTCAGAAAAAGGAGCAGCCGTATCCATTGCCTGATCTTCAGTCTTCTCGACCTGCCGAGCGAGTTCAAAGAGGGATCGAGCCGCTCGCTGGTTTCCAGAGGCGGCCTGGTTCACAAGTTGCTTAATCGCGGCTTCAAGTTTCGTGACCGCTTTCCGTTTGCCGCCTTCATTGATAATGACCTTCTCGCGCATGGCCTTGGAAAGCACGGTTGCAAAGTTCAGCGTTCCCCTGGGACGTCCCGCGGGATTGCCTGACACTCCCTTCGTAAAACGGGTGTATACGGGCGGTCGTCCATAGCCGACGGCTGCGTCGTCCGTGGGTTGCTGCTCCTTTTTCCTACGCGCCATGGGCTGCCTCCTCTTCGAGCTCTGCAAAACTGCGTCCTGAGATGGCATGCGTAGCTGACAATCCTGTGAAGGTTTGCCATCGTCGAATCGCGGTGTCGACCTGAGTTGGATCTGACTCCATGCCGAAACATCCGAGCCCCGCACGTTCTGCCGCGATGAGTGTCGTACCATTGCCCAAGAATGGATCAAGTACGATGTCGCCCGGCTCCGAGTTTTCGATGAGCGCATCAGCCACCATTGCCACCGGTTTGGCGTCGCGGTGCGCTTCGACCAGCTGGCTATCTTTGATCGACTTGGCACGAGAATTCACTCGCGCGTAGTGCCACACATTGCTGCGTCGGTGCCGGCACACTTGGGCAGCACTGAGCTGCGATTCCTTCCCTTTGTGAAATACCAAGACCAATTCGTGCTGACTTCGGTACAGACTGTCCATTCCGGATTTATTCTTTACCCAGACGCATAAGTTTTTGAGCTCGGCGAAAACGTGATTTCCGGAGGTAAGGACTTCAGCTAAATAGCGCCAATCAGTGCACAGAAAATGTAGGGAACCATCGTTGCAGTAATCTGCGAGCAAAAGAAACGTCAGAGTAATAGCGTCTAAAGACGTAGCTTCCCTGATCTCGTGTGACACCAGGTCGATGCCCTCATGTTTGATTCCGCCGAGCTGATTACCAGGGCCGCCTACGACGCGAGGCTCGGTGAACACAATTGACGCGCGGTGATTTTCCATGAGCGCGGCATAGCTGCTCCGGTCTAGGGGATTGCCGCAGAGAATGCGATGCGGGCCGAGGAACCATAAGTCGCCTTGACGACTGACTCGGTCTTGCACCGCGGTTTGCGGGAGTACATCCGCCGAGTCCGACTGGCCCTTGTATGTAGGCGCAGGTCCCTCAATCAGCACCTCAATTTCGTGCAGCGAAAATCCCGTTGCCTCCAAACTAAACTCCAACTCGACCTCGGAAAGGGATTTCAACGTTGCACCGAGTAGCCTGTCGTCCCATGTCAAATTCTCGGTAACTTTGTTGTCTGCGATCGCAAATGCCTTCGCCTGATCCTCTGTGAGGTGTTCGACCCTGACCGTTGGTACTTCAGGAATGCCGAGAAGCATTGCCGCTCGCAAGCGGCCGTGCCCGGCAACGAGCCGGCCGTTACGGTCAACCACAACTGGAGTGAGAAAACCGAATGTTTGAATGCTTCGGGCGATCTGTCGAATCTGGTTCTCGGGGTGGATACGAGGGTTGTTCGGATTTGGCTGCAGACTGGCGGTAGGGGAATAAGTAATTGCCAGTTTAGTCTCGGAGCCAGCGCGTGGCGCAAGGCCGTCGACTCCGAAGTTTAGAGGCTTGTGCCTTCTGTTTGCGTGTTTCATGCCTAGTTCCTCGCGCGCTATCTTGAAGGATCGCTGCGACGGAAAAAATGACACGAAAACTAAGATTGTTGAAAATTTCGTGGCAGGCTCTTTTAGGACTGCGAGGTTTGAGTTGCATACAGCTTGCGGCAGAGTTCGCGAGCGCTAGCGGTTAATATTTGACAAATCCTCTGATTGTCTTCGTGGTCGCGGAAGCGCCGGAGCGCCCGATCAATGCTCTCTGCGGACGTCTCACTATCTGAAGACCCAGTCGCACTCTCACCGGCCTCGATTAAGTCTGCAAGGGATTCGGGGGATAGAGTGCGAATGACCGATGCTGGAAGTCGATCTGCGTAGATGCGCCCAAACTCTTCGATGAATGCTTGCAGACGGAACAAAATGCCATGATTTTTCTTTATTCCAATCCTCTTTTTGCTAAAAACTTTACACTTGTCCATTTTCTCAGTGATGCGGTTTGCCTCGCCCTCAAGCTCGTTCGGTAACAGAGGCAAAGAGCCCTCCACAGGCACTACCTCGAATTCAAGTTCAGGCAATAGATTCAAATACTGCCGATAGGTCGACAGTACCCTCAAATACTGCTGATAGCTCGCCGCCGCACGTCGGAGATCGCGTCTTGCTTTTGAGAACACTTTTTTAACTTTTTGGCCCGTTCTCTGCCGCTCCTTGCTAAACTCTTTCCAGAGCTTCGGTCGGAGAAAGTTGTAGATCGAAAGAGCAACCTCTTGACTTCCATCCCGGCCCAGCCAGCGGAGCAGCTCAAACAGCGCCGGATTCGTCGTCTTCGTTTCCGTCTCAAGGTAGTGGAAAAAAGCTTGTACCCAGAGTTGGAACCTTCTGCTGCTTCGGTTTCCCATTTGCGGAATGCCCAGCGGCGCGCCTTTCTTCTGTGCGGCGAGGATGCGTTTAGATCGTATTTTCGTCATGCGTTCCTCCCAAGAACTTGCGCAAGGCCGGGAAAATAAAACTGGTTGCTGCGTCTCCGTGGAGGAGCTTTTCAAAGCAGCTGTCTCCTGTCAACTTGAGCAGACACGAAGTAGCAAAACTCACAACGCTAGTGCCGTTACCGTTCCGGAGCTCTGCGTTCTGCGGACCAATATTCCCTGATCCTGCTCCGAAGTTCCCTGTTCTTGTTGCATTGAGACTGCGTCCGATGTTCGCGGAGGGCTCAAGTGTCTCCAGCAGATGCGGCGATCATAGGGAGCACTTGATGCCGAGAATAGTTCGAAATTCCCTGTATTTTTCCCTCTTCCCAGGGAATTCCACCACCGAGGTTCAAATTGAATTCCGCCATCGCCACCCAGGCTGGTTCGCAATCGAGCGGTTTTCGCCACCGTTGTTTAGTTGCGGAAATCGCTTTGCATGTAAACCATGTTGTGGGGGGCGATGGATTTTCGGAAGAACCGCGAATTGTTTATGCGACGGAAGGGAAGCGTTCTGTATTATCCATCGCTCGAACCCGCTTCCGGCGCGCTGCAGTTTGCTTGAGCAGCTTGGCCGCCTCGCTTGCGGTCTCGCTGAGCGTAATAGCTCTCGGGCAGGCCCAACGCCGAGGCTCCCGCTGGCTTCGCGAATTTAGGGAGGTGAGCTCCAGAGTAATCTCGCGCATTCGTCTACTTCGCGATTCCCACGGGCCTGTTCAATGAAAAGGGGGCTCCTTGGTTTAATCCTTGGTTGAGTTGGAAGTCGCCAGGAAGACGCCGCTGTCTGCGAAAATCAAAACTGCAAAGCACAAGAAACAGGTGTAAAATTTTCGCTCGGCAAATGGCGGCCAATACTTCGGATAAACCTAACAAGGACGGGGCACTCTTCAGTTTTGATGTAAGCAGGATCGAACCTTCGTCCACTCAGCGTTGCTGTTTGCGCCTACTTACTAGAGCGACCGGTGTTTCCCAACCGGGAGGAAACCGAAATGAAGAATCGCATATTTCTAACCGCGCTCTTGTCCGTAGCGATTGCGCATCCGGCGCTGGCGCAGCAAACCACAACCGATCAGCATACCGCCAGCTCTTCACAAGCCACGACCGCTTCCTCGAAAGACAAGCCACAAGATTCCCATACGGACTTCTGGGAAGGCGACGAGCCCAGCGCTGCAGCGCTCATCTTCCATCCGTTCGCCAGCAAAGGCTACGTACAACGACACACCCAACCGATTCGTGATCGACTGAATGAGCTCGAGGAGCTGAATGCGTCGAACAGCAGGATGACCAAGG
>Ga0210399_10000181_pt1 | contig 50840 bp, 50 predicted proteins | sample IncBWC14MmetaG_FD_150865 | JGI IMG/M metagenome (GOLD analysis project Ga0210399, IMG submission 150865) | Forest soil microbial communities from Barre Woods Harvard Forest LTER site, Petersham, Massachusetts, United States - Inc-BW-C-14-M | ecosystem: Environmental > Terrestrial > Soil >...
CGATCGGCAGCGCAGTAGATGAGGGACGGAGCATCGATTGGGCACTCCACGACTTGGAATATTGATAAACAATATCATATTTATTGATATTCAGTAATTTATTTATCGAATTACAATAAAATGATCCCTTAATCAGAGGAGAACGCGGCCGGCAACGGACCGCTATTGCCCCAATGGCTGGGAATCGGGACAGGCGGGTGCTCGCCGGCGGATGGCAAGGGACCGCGGCAATGGCTTCATCGTGGACGGTTTTTGTCGAGCCGGGTCTCGAGCCGCGCGACGCCGGCGATCTTCTCGGACGGCTCCGGAAACTACTCGATGTTCTGCACCTGTTCGCGCATCTGCTCGATCAACACCTTCATGTCGACAGCCGCGCGCGTGGTTTCTATGTCCTGCGACTTCGAGGACAGCGTGTTGGCTTCGCGATTCAGTTCCTGCATCAAAAAATCCAGGCGCCGTCCCGCCGCTTCCTGGCCGTTGAAGGTCTTGCGGACCTCGGTCACATGGCCTCGCAGCCGATCGATCTCCTCATCCACATCCAGCCGCTGCGCCAGGATGGCAAGCTCCTGTTCGAGCCGCTCCTGATCGACGTCCGAAACGAGCTGCGCGATGCGGTCGAGCAGTTTTGCGCGCATGCGCGAGCGGATCTCCGGGAGCCGCTCGGTGACGAGTCCGGAGAATTCCAGCAGTCCGGCACAGCGCAGCTCCAACGCGTCGCGCAGACGTCCACCCTCGCTGTCGCGGAAACGCGCGAGCTCCGTCAAGGCTTCCTCGAGCAGGCTCTTTGCGGCAGCGATCATGGGCGCGGCATCGCGGCTGGTGTCGCGGATGACCCCGGGCCAGCGCAGCAAGTCCAATACATCAATGCGGGCGCAGGGTCCGGACTGCGCGGCGATCTGCTGCGCGCGCGCGGTCAGAGACGCCAGCAATTCGGCGTCGACTTCGAGTTGCGTGGCAACCACCGCAGGCCTGAAATGCAGCGAGCATTCCACTTTTCCGCGGCGTATCGCGGCGGCGACAACCGCTCGGAAATCCGACTCTGCAGCGCGGAATTCCTCGGGCATTCGGCAGCCCAGCTCGAGAAATCGATGATTGACCGTTTTTATTTCCCAGGCCAGCAAACCCCAGGAGAACTGCCGCTCGCGGCGGGCAAAGCCGGTCATGCTACGAATCATGTGGGTCGTCCGCAAAATCGGCCATAATCGTTGATCTTGGCAGTTTATCAGATCGAGGAGCGGGCTTTGCAGATCGAAACCGCGGATGTAAGCCTGATCGGGCACCGCGAAGAAAATCAGGACCGGGTTGCCGTGGCGGCCGCGGACCAGGCAGTGATGCTGGTCGTGATCGACGGCATGGGCGGTCACGCCGAGGGCGCGCGCGCCGCAGAAACGGCGCTGGCGACTCTGGTCGAGGCGTTCTGGCAAACGCCGCATCCGATTTTCGATCCGCTCGGGTTCCTGCATTTATCGCTGGGAAGAGCCCACGAGGAAGTCGTTAAACTCGGCGCGGGTCTGAGCGTCGAAGCCCGTCCGCGCGCCACCTGCGCAGTCTGCCTGGTACAGGAGTCCGCCGCCTATTGGGCGCACGTCGGCGACAGCCGCATTTATCAACTGCGCCAGTCCCACGTTCTGGAGCGCACCCGCGATCACAGCCATGTGGAGGTGCTGCTGCGCGAAGGACTGATCACCGAAGCCGAGGTTCACGGACATCCCATGCGCAACTACGTCGAGTGCTGTCTCGGCGGCGATGCGGCGCTGCCGGAGATGACCATATCGGCGCGGCGCCGGCTCAAGTCCGGCGATGTGCTGCTGCTTTGCACCGACGGCTTGTGGGCCAACCTCAAGGATCAGGATTTCGTGCGCTTCGCACAGACCAATGGCAAACCGCTGCGCGATTCGCTGACGGATCTGGGAACGCAGGCCGTGGAAGCGTCCGCGCCGTACAGCGACAACACCAGTGCGGCCGCCCTGCGTTGGCGGGCCGCGTGAGCATCCGTCCGAGCGGCCGCGCGCCCGACCAGCTGCGCGAACTCACCTTCGAACGCGGCTACACCCAGCACGCCGAAGGATCCGTGCTGATCGGATTTGGCGCAACGCGTGTGCTGTGCACGGCGAGCATCGAGGACAGCGTGCCGGGATTTCTGCGCGGAACCGCGCAAGGCTGGGTGACCGCCGAATACGGCATGCTGCCGCGCGCCACCCATACCCGCTCGGCCCGAGAGGCGGCACGCGGCAAACAGACCGGCCGAACCCAGGAGATTCAGCGCCTGATCGGCCGGGCGCTGCGCGCGGTGGTGGATCTCAAAGGGCTGGGAGAGCGCACCGTCACCATCGATTGCGACGTGCTGCAGGCCGACGGCGGTACGCGCACCGCCGCGATCACCGGCGGCTTCGTGGCGCTCGCGGATGCAATCGACACGCTGCTCAAGAAACGCGCTATTGCCGCGAATCCGCTGCACGGACAGGTGGCCGCCGTGTCGGTGGGCATCTACCGCGGCACCGCGGTTCTCGATTTGGACTACGCCGAGGATTCGAATGCGGAGACCGACATGAACGTGGTCATGAACAGCGGCGGCGGGTTCGTCGAGGTGCAGGGCACCGCCGAGGGCCACGCCTTCCGGCGCCATGAACTGGACCAATTGCTGGATCTGGCGGCGCAGGGAATTGCGCAATTGCATGCGGCACAGCAGAGCGCCCGCGCCGCTTAGGCGATTGGTGGTCGCCAGCGCCAATCCCGGCAAGCTGCGCGAATTCAAGTCCTTGCTGGAAGGGTTGCCCTTCGAGCTCACCAGCCTCGCGGAACTCAACCTGCCCTCGCCCGAGGAAACCGGGTCGAGCTTTCTCGAGAATGCGACCTTGAAGGCGCGCCATGCCGCCCACTTAAGCGGGTTCACGGCCGTGGCGGACGACTCGGGATTGGAAGTCGATGCTCTGGGCGGGGCTCCCGGCCTGCATTCGGCTCGCTACGCGGGCGCCGGCGCCGACGATGCGGCCAACAACGCCAAGTTGCTGCAGGAGCTTCGAGGCGTGCCGATGGAACGGCGTCGGGCCCGCTATCGCTGCGCACTGGTTTTCGTCTCCACGGCAGAGGATCCGGCGCCGCTTCGTGCCGAAGGAGTGTGGGAGGGATACATACTCGAGGCGCCGCGCGGCCGCGGCGGTTTCGGCTATGACCCGTATTTCTGGCTGCCCGGACTCAAGCTGACCGCGGCAGAACTCGATGCCGATGCCAAGAACCGGCTCAGTCATCGCGGCACGGCCATGCGGGCGCTGCGCGCGCGGCTCGCGCTCCCATGAGGGAAGATTCCCTGGCCCTGTACGTGCACCTGCCCTGGTGCGTGCGCAAATGCCCGTATTGCGATTTCAACTCGCATCAATTGAAGTCGGCGCAGCCGGATGCTGCCTATATCGACGCGCTGATCCGCGACTTCGACCTCGAAGCGCCGCGCCTTGAGGGGCGCCGGATCGACACGGTGTTCTTCGGCGGCGGCACCCCGAGCTTGTTCCAGCCGGAAGCATTCGCGCACCTGCTGCTTGCATTGCGGCAGCGGATCGCTTTTGCGCCGGATGCTGAAATCACGCTGGAGGCAAACCCCGGGACCATCGAGCGCGGCCGATTCTCAGGCTACGCCGACGCGGGCATCAATCGCGTCTCGCTGGGCGCGCAGACATTCAATCCGGGCGCGCTTGAACGGCTGGGCCGCATTCACACCGCCCTGGATACGCATCGCGCGGTTGCGGAACTGCGCGCCGCGAAACTCGATAATTTCAATCTCGATTTGATGTACGCGCTGCCCGGGCAATCGCTGGACGACGCACTTAACGACGTAAGCGTAGCCTGCTCGCTCAAGCCTGCGCACATTTCCTACTATCAATTGACCCTCGAGCCCGGCACGGTATTTCATTCGCGGCCGCCGCCGCTGCCGGACGAGGATGCAGCCTGGCAAATCCAGTGCGCCGGGCAGCAGTTGCTGGCGGATGCCGGCTACCTTCAATACGAGGTGTCCGCGTATGCGCGGCAGGGCGCGCGCTGCCGGCATAACCTCAACTACTGGCTGTTCGGCGACTACGTCGGCTTGGGCGCCGGCGCCCACGGCAAGCTCAGCCTGTCCAAGCCCGCGGAAATCCTGCGCACCGTCAAGCCCAAACAGCCGCGTGAATATCTGGCGGCAATCGGCGAGCGAAGCACGGCGGCGATGCGCGCGGTGGGCGAAAGCAGCTGCATTGCCGTCAAGGATCTGCCGTTTGAATTCATGCTGAACGCGCTGCGGCTCAACGAGGGATTCACGAAAGAATGCTACCAGGAGCGGACCGGGCTACCGATTCGATCGGTGGACGAGAATCTCGCGCAGGCCGTGCAGCGGGGTCTTGTGGTCGAAGAAACCGGCTGCTGGCGGCCCAGTGAGCTCGGGCGGCGCTTCCTCAATGATCTTCAGGCCAGTTTTCTGGCTTGAGGATATACACAAAGCCTTTTAATCCCCCGCACATTGAGACCTACAGCACATTGCACCTGAAGTAGGTCAGATGCTTCTTATAATCGATTGATTATTAAAGATAAAGTGACTTGTCTATTTTTTGATCAAGTTAACATTTATGCGAAATTCCGCAGCGTGAATCACCTGCGAGGCTTGCCATCCACAGACTTATCCACAGTATTTGTGGACAAATAAGGCGGAAGTGTTATGGCACAAGGGCTTACGTTTCAATTATGCGATCGTTCTTGTCGGCCGCCTTCAGTGCGCATATCATTCGCGGCCCCGATTTTGGCATTGATTTTTACGATCTGGCCGGAAGTAAAGGGTCCCAAGGCGTGGCGATGCCGCTAGATTTTAGCGCGTCGATTCTGCCGCTAGCGCTACCAAGAGGTTCCAATGAAAGCCGGCATTCACCCAGAATACAAACAGATCACGGTCACCTGCACCTGCGGGAACAAGTTCGAGACCCGCTCGACCATCGGCCATGATTTACAGGTCGAAGTGTGCTCCAACTGCCATCCCTTCTATACGGGCAAGCAGAAAATTGTAGATACCGGCGGCCGTGTCGATAAATTCCGCAAGAAGTACGCAGTAGGCGTGAAGGCTTAAGCCGACGAGTTCTTGGGGAGGCGCGCAACGCGCTCCCTCTAATCATCGCGATGGCCGGAGCGTCGGAGTATTCGCTCGCGCAACGATGCGCGAGCGATGTGCTCGCTTGATTCCGTGGTACGGCCGTGCAAGGCTGCGAAGTTCGAATAAACGAGAGACGCGTCGGACCCAAGGCGAATGAGCACGAAATACGAACTCAAGAATCTTAGCACCGGCAAGACAAGCCAACTGGAGGCCATTTCCGGAACGATCGGGCCCGATGTGCTCAATATTTCGAATTTACAGAAGGACCAGGGCGTCTTCACCTTCGACCCCGGTTTCATGGCGACGGCTAGCACCGCCAGCCAGATCACCTACATCGACGGCGACCTCGGGGTCTTGCTGTATCGCGGCTATCCCGTCGAACAGCTGGCGGAGAAGTCGTGCTTTCTGGAAGTCGCCGCGCTGCTGATCAACGGCAAGTTGCCGACCAAGGCGGAGCTCGACGCGTTCCAGAATTCGATCATGCGCCACACCATGGTCAACGAGCAGCTACTGCGGTTTTTCCAGGGTTTCAACAACGATGCGCACCCGATGGCGATGGTCTCGGCGGTGGTTGCATCGATGGCCGCGTTCTATCACGACAGCACCCACATCGGCGATCCGCGGCATCGCGAAATCTTTGCCCACCGAATCATCGCGAAACTGCCGACGATCGCCGCCGCCGCCTACAAGCACACGCTGGGCCAGCCGTTCATCTATCCGCGCAACGACCTGCGCTATTGCTCGAACATGCTCAACATGTTCTTCGCGGTTCCTTGCGAGCCGTATGCGATCGATCCGGTCGCGGCCGAAGCGCTGGATCTCTTGTTCATACTGCACGCCGATCACGAGCAAAACGCCAGCACCTCGACCGTGCGTCTGGCCGGCAGCACCGGCGCGAATCCCTACGCCGCCATTTCCGCCGGCGTGTCCGCGCTGTGGGGTCCGGCCCATGGCGGCGCGAATGAAGCGGTCCTGGACATGCTGGATGAGATCGGCTCGGTCGCCAACATCCCCAAATTTCTCGCGCGCGTGAAGGACAAGAACGACAGCGTGCGGCTCATGGGTTTCGGTCACCGCGTCTACAAGAATTTCGACCCGCGCGCCAAAATCATCCGCGAGATGTGCTATCGGGTACTCGAGAAGCTCGGCAAGGTCGACAATCCGCTGTTCGATCTGGCACTGCGCCTGGAGGAGATCGCGCTCAAGGACGATTATTTCGTCTCGCGAAAACTGTATCCAAACGTCGACTTTTACTCGGGCATCATCTACAGCGCACTGGGGATCCCGCGCTCCATGTTCACTGTGATGTTCGCGATTGCGCGAACCGCCGGCTGGGTCGCGCATTGGCAGGAAATGGTCTCGGATCCGCATATGAGAATCGGCCGTCCCCGCCAGCTCTATACCGGTCCCACGCAGCGAGACTATCAGCCGATCGAAAAGCGCTGATCAATGCCGGCTACCGTCCACGCCTGGTTGTGCGCAGCGTTCGTCCTGCTCCTGATGGGTCCCCTGACGAGCGCCGCCGCCGACGCCGCGCCGCCGGCGCTGGTCCCCGAAAGGAATTCCTGCGTCACCCGCGCCGACCCGGTGGCGACGGGCTCGGCGCAATGGAACGGCTGGGGTAAGGATCTCGACAATACGCGCTATCAGCCGGAGCCGGCGATTCGCGCCACCGACGTCGCGAAACTGGGTTTGAAATGGACCTTCGGGTATCAGAGCGGCACGGAATTCGGCCAGCCCACGGTGGTGGACGGCAGGCTGTTCGTCAGCAGTTCCGCAGGCCGGATTTACGCGCTGGACTCGAAGACCGGCTGCACCTACTGGACCTATGACGCCGCCGCCGGCAGCCGCACCGCGATCTTCATCGGCGAACTGGGTCAGAGCAAGCGTGCCGTGCTGCCGAAAAAACTGAAGCGCACGCTGGCGCATCTTGACGTCATCAAGGCGCCGAGCGCCGCGTTTTTCGGCGACGACAGCGGCGCGGTGTACGCGCTCGACGCGCAGAAGGGCACCTTGTTGTGGAAATCGCAGGTGGATACGCACCCCTTGGCGCGCATCGTGGGCGCGCCGACCCTGTACAACGACCGCCTGTACGTGGTGACCGCCTCGAGCGAGGACAAAATGGCGGGAAGTCCCGGCTACGGGTGCTGCACCTTTCGCGGCAGCGTCGCGGCGCTCGACATCGGCAGCGGACGCCTCGTCTGGAAAAGCTACACCGTGCTCGAAGAACCGCAGCCCACCCGCAAGAACAGCGCCGGCGTCCAGGAGTTCGGCCCTGCGGGCGCCGCCATCGTCGCAGCGCCGACCGTCGACCCCAAGCGTAACGTGCTGTACGTCGCCACCGGCGGTTCCGCAACCGGTTTCGAGCAGTCCCTCACCGATGCGGTGGCCGCCTTCGACTTGAGCGACGGCAAGCTGCGCTGGGTCAAGCAGCTCAGCGTCAAGGGCGAGGTGGCGTCAAGCGGCTTCATGGGGTCCGCCATATTGCGGACCTTGAGCACCGGCAATCAAATCATTCTGGCCGGGCAACTGTCGGGTGTGGTCTACGGACTCGACCCCGATCACGGCGGTGAAATTCTCTGGCAAACGCGCGTTGCCGCCTCCGGCTCCACGGCGGCCGCGGCTACGGCGCCAGGCGCGGCGGCAAATTCGGGCGACGGCGGCATCGCCTGGGGCGGGTCGGCCGATCACCGCAATTTCTATGTGGCCCTTTCCGGCTTGGCAGCGCAGCCCGCGAATGCCGGCGGCAGTCTCACGGCGCTCGACATGAAGACCGGAGTGGTCCGCTGGACCACGCCGGCGCCGCAGCCGGCGTGTGCATGGACTGGTGACTGCTCGCACGCGCAAGCGCAGGCGGTCACGGTGATGCCGGGCGTTGCGTTCTCCGGATCGATGGACGGGCACTTGCGCGCCTATTCGACCATCGACGGCAAGATTCTCTGGGATTTCGACACGGCGAAAGCATTTCAAACCCAGAACGGCGTTCGCGCCAGCGGCGGCCCGCTGGATCGCGGCGGCGCGACCGTCGTGAACGGCAGCGTTTACATCAATTCCGGCAACGCCCTCCTCGCCTTTTCCGTCGATGCAAAATAGGAAGCAAGAAATTTCCATGGCACGATCAACGCGCATTGTTCTTCTCGGGTTAGCTGTTTCGTTCGTCGGCGCGCTGCAGCCCGCCGCCGCTCATGCGGGCGAGGCCGCCCAACCGCAGGCGCTCGAGAACTCGGTGGTGAAGATTTTTTCGACCATGCGCTTACCCGATCCTTTCAAGCCCTGGGCCAAGCAGGCACCCAGCGAAGCGACCGCGTCGGGTGTGGTGATCGAGGGCAGGCGCATCCTGACCAACGCGCACGCCGTGCTGTACGCCAGCCAGGTTCAGGTTCAGGCGAATGCGGCGGGCGACAAGGAATCGGCCACGGTACTCGCGATCGCCCCGGGGATCGATCTGGCCGTTCTGCAGCTCGATGACCCGAGCTTCTTCGACAGCCATCCGCCGATCGCGCGCGCGCTGAAGCTGCCGCAAATCAAGGATCCGGTGCTGGCATACGGCTTTCCCACCGGCGGATCGTCGCTGTCCATCACCAAGGGCATCGTGTCGCGCATCGAATTCGTTTCGTACAATTATCCCGTGTCAGGACTTCGCATCCAGATCGATGCGGCCATCAATCCGGGCAATAGCGGCGGTCCGGCCATTGCCGGCGACAAGATGATTGGTCTCGCGTTCAGCCGCCTGGGAGGCGACACCCAGAACATCGGCTACATCATTCCCAATGAAGAGGTCGAATTGTTTCTGAAGGACATTGCCGACGGCCATTACGACGGCAAGCCCGCCATGTACGATGATCTGCAGACGCTGGAGAATCCGGCGTTGCGCCAGTATCTGAAGCTCGACAAGAGCGTCGAGGGCATGGTGGTGCATCGGCCGGACAAGACCGATGCTTCCTACCCCCTGAAGGAATGGGACGTCATCACCCGGATCGGCGAGACGCCCATCGACAATCAGGGGATGGTCAAGATCGACAAGGATTTGCGCGTGAACTTCGCCTACATGATCCAGAGGGTGGCCAAGGACGACAAGCTGCCGCTGACGGTGGTGCGGGCCGGCAAGCCGCAGCAGATCATGCTACCCGTGTCGGCGAACCGCCCGATCCTCGCGCCGGATCTGCACGGCGAATATCCTTCCTACTTCGTCTACGGGCCGATCGTGTTTTCGCGGGCGACGCGGCAATTCCTGGCGGCGTTCGAAAACAACGCCGGATTGCTGCGGGTCTTGAGCTTCGTGAAGAGTCCGCTGGTTACGCGCATCTTCGATGCGCCGGGCCCGGACCTGGAAGAACTGGTCATCATCTCCTCGCCGTTCTTTCCGCACAAATTGGCGAATGGCTATGCCAACGCCACCGGATCGGTGGTGTACTCGATCAACGGCACGCCGGTGAAGAGCCTCAAGCATCTGGTCGCGCTGCTGCGCGACCTTACGGACCCGTTCGTCACCATTGAATTTGCCAGCCGCAGCGGCGAGGCACTGGTCTTTTCCCGGCCGGCGATCGTGGCGGCCACGGACGAGATCCTGACCGACAACGGCGTGCGCGCGCAGGGCTCGCCGGACATGCTCACCGTATGGCAGGCGAAGCCCGCGAATTGAGCGGCAGCGGCGACTGATGGCGTCGCTAGCGACGCCTCGGTTCAATTGGCGTCGACCAGCTCCGACACTTCGCGCGCATCGGCGCGTTTCATGGGCCGGCCGTCGACGGGCGAGTAGGGCGATTGGCGGATCCCATCGATGGGGAACACGGTCGCATCGACGGTGCGGCCATTGGCCTCGAACCTCAAGGCCGGGTAGTTGACGCTGCGTTCCGCATCCATCTTGACGCGCCGTTCATAGAATTCATGCGGCACGCCGATCTCGAGCAGGCGAATGGCGACCGCCTCGGAAGCATCCGCGAACAGATGCAGGTTGATGTCGCTGTAGTCGGTCGCGGTGCCGGTAAGCACCGAACCGACCAGGCGCGGCTGGAACTCGGCCAGTATGCGCATGGTGTCAAGCGCGATGCGCCGCTGTTCCTTGAGGGTGTGGTGATGGGTGTCGCGTCCGAACAGACGCTGGTGCGCGCGCAGCGCATCCTCGATCTCGATGTTCTTCGGCAGCACCGCGACATCGTTGACGCCGAGACGATCCGCCGCTTTGCGCTTGGCCTGCAGAAAATCCTCAATGCCGTGTTCGGCCATGATCCTCGCGGCCTCCTGCGCGAGAGCGCGGCGTAGATCCTCGGCACGCTGCGAAAATTTCTTGGCCATGGGCGTCTAGAATAGCGGTTTATCGCCTTCCGGGGTCGTGTTCGATCCCTCATACACTTCGGATTTGGGGAGATTTCCCTCGATGAATTTTTCCATGATGCCGTTGGGGTTATCGGAGCTCGCCAGCAGTCCGGTCTGCGGCGAGATGCGTACGCTGACGATGCCCTCAGGGACGGGCACAGGATGCCGGGCGCTGCCGGCGAGCGCCTCGTGCATGAAATAGGTCCAGGTCGGCACCGCCACACGGGCCGCCTGATCGTCAAAGCCGCCCAAAGAGCGGTCCGCGTCGAAGCCGGTCCAGACCGTGGTGACGATGTCGCCGTTGAAGCCATTGAACCAGGCATCGTGAAAATCGTTGCTGGTGCCGGTTTTGCCGGCAATATCGTCGCGATTGAGCGTGCGGGCGCGCTGGCCGGTGCCGCGCTTGATGACATCCGCCATCATGTCCGCCAGCAGATAGGCAGTCTGCGGCTTGATGATCTGCGGCGCCAGATTCTTCGGCGGAATCAGCGTCTTGCCATCGTGCGGGGCCTCGTCCATCAGTCCGGCGCGGCCGCGCTCGAGCCTGGATTGCAACGGCGCGCTCGCCCGGCCGCATTGCGGGCAGGCCACTGCAGGGTCAGCCTGCTGCAGCACCTTGCCGGCCGCGTCTTCGACGCGGTCTATGTAATAGGAACTGACCTTGAAACCGCCGTTGGCGAAGGTCGAATAGCCGATGGCCACCTGCAGCGGGCTCAATTCGGCGGTCCCCAAGGCCAGCGTCAGGTCGTCGGGCAGCTGTGATTTGTCGAAGCCGAAGCGGGTCACGTAGTTCCAGGCGTAGTCCAAGCCGATGGCGCGCATCAAGCGAACGGAAACGAGATTCTGCGAGTGCACCAGCGCTTCTCGCAGGCGCACCGGTCCGTAAAATTTGCCGGTATCCTCATGTGGGCGCCAGGACTTCTCGTTACCCTGCTCATCGATCACCACCGGCGCGTCCAGCACGACGCTGGCCGGCGTGAATCCCTTTTCGAATGCCGCGGCATACACAAAGGGCTTGAATCCCGAACCGGGCTGGCGTCTGGCCTGGGTCACGCGGTTGTACTTGCTCTGGAAGAAATCAAAGCCGCCGACCAGGGCCACGATCGCGCCGTCCTTGGGGTCCACCGATACCAGCGCGCTTTGCGCCTCGGGGACCTGCACGAACATCAGGGATTCGGCGCTGCGCCCCACGGTGTAAATCACGTCGCCGCGGCTCAAGATCTCGGACGCCTGGGTGGGCGGGCGGTCGACCTTTTCTTCGGGCAGTTCGCGCCGCGCCCAGGAAAGCTTTTCCCACGGGAGATCCACCACGCCTAAGTCCTTGACGTAGACCTGGGCGCTCCTGGCCTCGACTTTTTCCACGACGGCGGGCTTGAGGCCGCCGATGGCCGGAAACTCTTCGAGCTGACCGTCCAAGTCGCTGGTGCTCGTGATCCTGGACATATCCACCTTCGCGGTTGCGCCGCGATAGCCATGGCGGCGGTCGTATTCCATCAGCCCGGTCCGCAGCGCCACGGTGGCCGCAGCCTGCAGCCTTGAATCGATGGTCGTAAACACCTTGTAGCCGGCGGTGTACACGGCATCGCCGAATTTCGACTGCATGTCGTTGCGCACCATTTCCGCCACATAGGGAGCGTCCACCTCGATCGAGGCGCCATGCAGCTTCGATTCCATCGGACTTGATTTCGCGTCGTTGTACTCGGCCTGGGTGATGTAGTTGAGGTCGAGCATGCGGCCGAGCACATGGGCGCGGCGCACCTTTGCCGCTTCAGCGTTGGCAACGGGATTGACCGTCGAGGGAGCCGTGGGGATGCCGGCCAGCGTGGCCGTTTCAGCGATGCTGAGCTGATCCAGCGTCTTGCCGAAATACACCTCCGCCGCCGCACCGACGCCGTAGGCGCGCTGGCCCAGGAAAATCTTGTTGACGTACAGCGAGAAGATTTCCTCCTTGCTGAATTCAGCCTCCATCAGCAGCGAAATGTAGATTTCGCTCATCTTGCGTTTCATGTCGCGCCGCGGGGTCAAGAACATGTCGCGCGACACCTGCATGGTGATGGTGCTCGCCCCCTGGCGGATGCCGCCGGCTTTGAGATTGGCCACCGCCGCGCGCAAAATTCCCTGCCAATCCACGCCGTGATGCCTGAAAAACCGGTCATCCTCGGTGGCCAGGAAGGCCTGGACCAGTTTCTTCGGCAACTGCTCGTAGCGGACCGGGATGCGCCGCTGCTCGCCTATCGAGGCCATCAGCTTGCCGTCCCGCGTATAGACGCGCAGCGGCACCTGCAACTGCACCTCGCGCAGGCTCGCCACGTCCGGCAATGCCGGCCTCAAGTAGACATAAGCACAGACATTGGCGAACGCGATCAGCGCTATTAAGCCAACTAAAACAGCACAAATTCGCGAGATGAGACTTAGGTAACGTTTGATCACAGAAAACCGTTCTAACTTATTGCACCGGCGGACGAGGTCTGCATATTACCGCCGGTGACGTGGGCTTACTCATGGGCTTTTGCCTAGGTTTAAGTGCTGCGGGAAAGACCTAAGGTTCACCACAACGCCTAGATCGCTTTAGGCGCCAGAGGTTTCTAACAGATGATTCGACGCCCTCCAACGCCAGGAAATCGCCGTAGGTCTCATTTTGCCGACTTAAAGGCGGCAGGCGGCGATTACCGTGAGTAGCTTCACGTTCTATTTAACAGTTTCTTGCTAAGTTTGACGGGTCTAGCTAATCTCGTACACCAGTTTCGACCTACAAGGCATTGAGCAAAAAGGGAAAAAATTTGTGTGGTCGTTAGGAAAAAGGTATCGTCCGCTTTTGGGACTTGACATAACCACCTCATCTGTGAAGCTCATCGAGCTCACGATGTCGGGTGGCCAGTATCGCGTTGAATCGTATGCGGCGGAACCGACGCCGCACAACGCCATCAACGAAAAGGCCATTGTCGATGCGGAGGCGGTGGGAGAGGCGATACGGCGCGCAGTGAAGCGCTCCGGCGCCAAGAGCCGGCTCGCGGCCATCGCAATCAGCGGCGATGCTGCGATCACGAAGGTGATCCAAATGCCGAAGAATCTCGGCGACAACGAGCTCGAAGGCCAGGTCGAGATGCAGGCCGATCAATACATCCCGTTCCCGATGGAAGAAGTCAGCTACGACTATCAAGTCGTGGGCCCGTCGGAAAAGGATCCGGACATGCTCGACGTGCTCCTGGTCGCGACGCGCACCGAGAACGTGGAGCAGCGCCAGGCCGCGGTGCAGGCTTCGGGGCTGACCGCGCACATCGTCGACGTGGAGGCGTTCGCACTGGAAAACGCCTGCGCATTGATGCGCCATCAGATGCCGGACGGCGGGCTCGACCGCACCGTCGCGGTGGTCGATTTCGGCGCCAGCAGCACGACCTTCAGCGTGCTACGCGACATGAAAGTCATATACACGCGTGATTTCGCCTTCGGCGGACAGCAGTTGACCGAAGAAATCATGCGCACCTACGGCCTCTCCATGGAGGAAGCCGGCCGCGCCAAGAAGGAGGGCGGTCTGCCCAGCAATTATCAACCCGAGGTTCTCGACCCCTTCATCGACGACATGACTCAACAGGTCAGCCGTTCGCTGCAATTTTATCTGGCCTCGGGCAGCGGCCGCGCGCAGCCGGATCAGATTTTGATCTGCGGCGGCTGCGCCAACATCCCCGGCGTAGCCGATGTCATCTCGAGCCGCGTCGGCGTGCCGGCGGACAAGGGTGATCCGCTCGGCAATATGAAGGTGTCCTCCAAGGCCAAAGCCCAAGCGGTGGCGCGCGACGCCACGGCCTTACTCACAGCCTGCGGCCTCGCGCTGCGAAGCTTCGACTAGAGAGCTGCCATGCCGCGTATCAATCTACTTCCCTGGCGCGAACAAGAACGCAAAGTCCGACGTCGCGAGTTTTTGGTGGCCCTGGGCGGCGCGGCGTTTGCCGCCGTCATCTTCGTCCTGGGCGGCAAGCTCCTGTACTCGAGCTGGATCGATTCGCAGACCGCAAAGAACACTCTGCTGAAAAAAGAGATCGTCAAGCTCGATGCGCAGATCGCCGACATCCAGGATCTCGAGAATCGCAAGCAGCGCCTGGTCGCGCGCATGGAGATCATCGAGAAGCTGCAGCGCAAGCGGCCCGAGATCGTGCATCTGTTCGACGAATTGGTGAAAACGGTGCCCGAGGGCATTTACCTGACGCAGATGAAGGAGACCGGCAAAAAGCTCGAGATCAAGGGCGTCGCCCAGTCGAGCACGCGCGTGTCGACTTTCATGCGCAACATCGATTCTTCCGCGTGGATGGATAACCCGCAGCTGCAGGTGGTCGAGTCCAGCAAGGACTCGCCGACCGGCGGCTCTAGTTTCACCCTCACCAGCGATGTGGTCGGCGTGGATCTTGAAGGCGGCGGCGAAACTACGGTCAAGAAGGTTGCGGCGAAATGAATTTTCTCGATCAACTTCGTTCTATCGATCCGCGCGACGTGGGCCGCTGGCCGCTGCCGGTGCGCGGTTTCTTCGTCGCCCTGGGGTTCGCGGTGGTGGCGGCATTTGGCTGGTACATGTTCGTTTGGAACGACGACCGGCCGGTGCTGCAAAAGGCCGAGGCCGACGAACTCGACCTGCGCGCGCAATTCGAAAGCAAACAGCAGCGCGCCGCCAATCTCGAGGCCTACAAGGCGCAGCTCGGCGAGATGGAACGCAGCTTCGGCGCAATGCTGCGGCAATTGCCCGGCAAAACCGAGGTGCCGAATCTTCTGGTCGACATTTCACAGACCGGTCTGGCCGCGGGGCTGCAGGAAAAACTGTTCCAGCCCGGCGCCGAGAAGAGCAACGGTTTCTACGCGGAGCTGCCGATCAAAATCAGGCTGGTGGGCACCTACCATGACTTCGGCAAGTTCGTCAGCGGCATTGCCGCATTGCCCCGGATCGTGACGCTGCACGACATCCAGATCGCGCCGGTGGACGCAAAAGGCGGCTACGACAACCTGACCATGGATGTGACCGCCAAAACCTACCGCTACATCGAGGATGAAGGCGCACGCGCGGCGAAAAAGAAGACGGGAGGCGCTTCGTGAAGATTACATCGGCCGTTTGCGCCATAGGCGTCATGCTGTGTGGACTGATCGCGTCCGGCTGTTCCGGCGGTCAATCGGATTTGCAGAAGTGGATCGAGGCGACCAAGAAAAAGCCCGGCGGCCGCATCATGCCGCTGCCGGAAGTGAAGCCTTACGAAACCTACGTCTACGCCGCCACCAATTTGCGCTCGCCCTTCCAACCGCAGGGCCCCAACGCCGCCGGCTCGGCGGGCCTGCGCCCCAGCGCGCGGCGCAACCGCGAGTTCCTGGAGGGCTTTTCGCTCGACACTTTGAAGATGGTCGGCACTTTCAAGGTGGGCAGCAATTTTTATGGGCTCGTGCAATCCAAAGACGGCCTGGTGCACAAGGTTCAACCCGGCAATTATCTCGGGCAGAACGACGGCAAGGTGACTGAAATAACCGGCGGAAGAATTAGTCTCGTCGAAATCATACCGGATGGTCTCGGCGGCTATATAGAGCGACCGGCCTCATTGGCATTGTCCGATTAGGCCATAGGGAGAAGAGAGCATGATCAGAATTGAAAAACGATCGGCGATATTGTGCGCGATGACATTCGCCGCAATGGCTGCAATCAGTTTCACGGCACGGGCCGCTGATGCCGTCAAACTCGAGTCGATCGATGTCCAGACATTGTCGGGCCAGCAGGTGCAGCTCAAGCTGCACATGGACGGTCCCGCTCCCGAGCCCCTGCCGTTCACCATCGACAAACCGGCGCGCATCGCGTTCGACCTGCCGAATACCACGCTGGCCCTCGCATCACGCCGCTTCGACGTGCGCGCTGCCGGTGTCGACACCGTGGTTGCGGCCGAGGCCAACGGCCGCACCCGCCTGGTCGTGAATGTCGATGCCTTGTTGCCCTACACCACCAAGGTCGACGGCAACAACCTCGTGATCACCCTGGGCGCGCAGCCCGGCGCCAGCCTCTCCGCAGCCGCCGCTCCGCGCGCCGCTGCGGGTCAGCCCGCGGCGCCGGCGGAGCGCGCCATCAAGACCATCGACTTCAGGCGCGGCTCGGACGGCACGGGCCGCGTGATCGTGCAGCTCACCGACCCGCGCACCCCGGTCAACGTGCGCCAGGAAGGCAATCAGATCGTGGTGGACTTTGCCGGCACGCTGATGCCGAAGAACCTCATGCGCCGCTACGACGTCATGGATTTCGCAACCCCGGTGCAAACGGTCGACGCGGTCCGGGTCGAAGGCAGCACCCGCCTGGTGATCAGCGCGCAGGGGGAATTCGAGCAGCTGGCCTACCAATCCGACAACCAGTACACCATCGAGGTCAAGCCTTCGCAGAAGCGGTCCGCCCAGGAGGACAAGAAGGAATACACCGGTGAGCGGTTGACGCTGAATTTCCAGGACATCGACGTACGCTCGGTATTGCAGCTGCTCGCGGACACCAGCGGTCAGAACATCGTGGTCAGCGATTCCGTCACCGGCAATCTGACGCTGCGTCTGCAGAATGTGCCCTGGGATCAGGCGCTCGACATCGTGCTGCGCACCAAGGGCCTCGACAAGCGCCGCCACGACAACGTCATCATCATCGGGCCCACCGAAGAGCTAGCCTCGCGCGAGAAGGCCGAATTGGCCGCGCATAAAGAGGTGCAGGAGCTGTCGCCGATCCACACGGAATTCATGCAGGTCAACTATGCCAAGGTCGCGGACCTGGCGAAATTGATCAGGCCGACAGCAGCCGGCACCGGCGCCAAGAACTCCCTGCTCTCGCCGCGCGGCAGCCTGTCGATCGATGAACGCACCAACACCCTGCTGGTGCAGGACACATCGGAGAATCTGGCGGATATCCGCCGCCTGGTGCAGACCCTGGACGTGCCGGTCAGGCAGGTATTGATCGAGGCGCGCATCGTGATCGTCAGCGACACCTTTGAACGCGACCTGGGCGTGCGCTTTGGCGTGACCAGCGCACACCAGGTGAATGGCAACGGTCTGTTGGCCGTCACCGGCACCGGCATCGGCGCGGACACAATGACCGGTTCCGCGATCACCAATTTGACGAAAGGGACCTCTCCGTTCCCGGTCACGAGCCCGACCCTCGACAATCGCTACATGGTGAATCTGCCGGCTGCGAACATCAACGGCAGCATCGGCGTTTCGCTCCTTACCGGCAGCACGCTGGTCGACCTGGAGCTGTCGGCGGCGCAAAACGAAGGCAAGAGCGAGACCATATCCTCGCCGCGCGTGATCACGGCCAACCAGAAGCAGGCCGAAATCAAGCAGGGCGTCGAGATTCCCTATCAGGAATCGGCCTCGAGCGGCGCCACCACCACGCAGTTCAAGAATGCCGTGCTGTCGCTCAAGGTGACGCCGTTGATCACGCCCGACAATCGCGTGATCCTCGACCTCGACGTCTCGGACGATTCGGTCGGCCAGCAGGTGACCAGCGCCACCGGCGGCACCGTGCCGTCGATCGACACGCGCGAAATCATCACCCAGGTGCTCGTCAACGACGGCCAGACCGTGGTTCTCGGCGGCATTCTCGATACCACCAAGACCAAGCAGGCGAACAAGGTGCCCTTCCTCGGAGACATTCCGATTCTCGGCTACCTGTTCAAGAGCACGACCGACATCAACAACAAGACCGAACTGCTGATCTTCATCACGCCGAAGATTCTGCGTGAGGGATCGAATCTCTACTGACGCCGGCGGACGCGCTCAAGGTGTATAAGGGCGCCGCTGAGGCGCCCTTATTTCAAGACCGACAATCAGGCGAACGCTGCGGTCCGCTATGATCAGCGCTGGTCATGCTCAGCAAGCGCAATATATTCCTGATCGGGCCGATGGGGTCCGGCAAAACGGCGGTCGGGCGGCATCTCGCGCGCCTGTTTCACTTTACCTTTCATGACAGCGATGCGGACATCGAGGCGAAAACCGGCGTGGATATCGCATTCATTTTCGAGAAGGAAGGCGAGGCCGGCTTTCGGATCCGCGAGAAGGAGTCGATCGATCGCCTGACCCGCCTGGATGCCATCGTGCTGGCCACCGGCGGCGGAGCCGTTATCGATGCCGACAACCGCCGCGCGCTCGCCGAACGCGGCGTGGTGGTGTATCTGGCGACCTCCGTCGATCAGCAGATCGAACGCACGCGGCATGCGCGGCACCGGCCATTGCTCAATGATGCGAACCCGGAAAAACGGCTCGGCGAGCTGATGCAGCGCCGGGCGACGCTGTATGCGGAGATTGCCGATCTTACGATCTCGACCGACGGACGGCGGGTGCAGCTGGTCGCCGAGGAGATCCACCATGAGCTGCAGCGAGCGCGCAGCTCCTAGTGTTCGTATAATCGCATCGTGCAAACGCTTCACGTAGATGTCGGGCATTCTCGCTATCCCATCACCATCGGTTCCGGATTGCTGGCGAATCGCGAGCTGCTGGATGAGCAGATTCCCGGCCGCGATCTCTTGATCGTGACCAACACCACGGTTGCCAAGCTGTATCTTGCGAAACTGACCGGCAGCTTTGCGCAGCGGCGCATCGCCGACTGCATCCTGCCCGACGGCGAGCAGCACAAGACCCTGCAAACCGCCGGCTGGGTGTTCGACGCGCTGATTGCCAACCGGATGAATCGCGACGCGACCGTGCTGGCGCTGGGCGGCGGCGTGGTCGGCGACATCGCGGGCTTCGCAGCGGCGTGCTATCAGCGCGGCATCGGCTACGTGCAGATACCCACCACGCTGCTGGCGCAGGTGGATTCCTCGGTCGGCGGCAAGACCGGGGTGAACCATTCGGGCGGCAAGAACCTGATCGGCGCTTTCTACCAGCCGCGGGCGGTGATCGCCGACACGGATGTGCTGGCCACCCTGCCCGACCGGGAACTGAAGTCGGGCCTCGCCGAGGTGATCAAGTACGGCTGCGTCTGGGATCCGCTGCTGTTCGAATGGCTGGACCGCAACGTTGCGAAGCTGCTGGCGCGCGACGCCGAGACCCTGAAGTACGCCATCGGCAGGTCCTGCGAGATAAAGGCCACCGTGGTTGCAAGAGATGAACGCGAGCACGACCTGCGGGCGATCTTGAATTTCGGCCACACCTTCGGGCATGCCATCGAGGCCGCCACCGCCTACGAGAAGTACCTGCACGGTGAAGCGGTGGGCATAGGCATGCTCATCGCCGCGGATTTATCGCTGCGCCTGGGGTTGATCGATGCAGCGCTCAAGGAGCGCGTGCGCGACATCCTGGCGCGCACCGGGCTGCCGATCCAGGCGCCGCGCATCGGCGCCGCCAAGGCCTTCGAACTGATGCAAATGGACAAGAAGGTGGTTGCCGGCGCGGTGCGCGTGGTGCTGCTCGAAAAGCTCGGCCGCGCCATCATCACCGACCAGTACAGCAAGGCGGCGCTCGACGCCACGCTCAAGGAGTATTTCGAATGAGCGCGCTGGCCCCCTACGCCGCGCTCGAGGAGCACTCGCGGGGCCGTCGCCACCCCGAACCGCCGCCGCAACGTCGATCGGAATATCAGCGCGATCGCGACCGCATCGTGCACTCCACCGCGTTCCGGCGCCTGGTGTACAAGACCCAGGTGTTCGTCAATCACGAGGGCGACCTGTACAGAACCCGGCTGACGCATTCGCTGGAGGTGGCGCAGATAGCGCGCACCATCGCCCGGGCGCTGAAGCTGAACGAGGAACTTTCCGAGGCCATCTGCCTCGCCCATGATCTCGGGCATACGCCGTTCGGCCATGCAGGACAGGATGCGCTCAACGATTGCATGGCGGATTTCGGCGGCTTCGAACACAACCTGCAATCGCTGCGCGTGGTCGACGAACTCGAGGAGCGCTACGCCGAATTTGACGGATTGAACCTGACCTTCGAATGCCGCGAGGGTATTCTCAAGCACTGCTCGTACAACAATGCAATCCAGCTCGGCGAATTGGGCGAACGCTTCATCAACCGCCAGCAGCCCGGCCTGGAGGCGCAGCTGGCGAATTTTGCCGATGAAGTTGCGTACAACAATCACGATGTGGATGACGGCATCCGCGCCGGACTCATCAGCGTCGAGCAGCTGCTCGAAGTGCCGCTGTTTCGCGGCTACCACGAGCAGGTGCTGGCAAAGTACCCGGCGCTCGCCGGCCGCCGCCTGGTGTACGAGATTTTGCGGCGCATGATCAACCACCTGGCCAGCGACCTGATCGATGCCTCGGCGGCGCGCCTGGCCTCATCGGGGGTGCGCTCGATCGCGGAGGTAAGATCGTACTCGGCATCGCTGATCGGCTTCAGCGATGCCACCCGCGAGCAGAATTACGCGCTCAAGACTTTCCTGCGCGAACGGGTTTACAAGCATTACAAGGTGCGGCGCATGACCGCCAAGGCACGCCGCGTGGTGCGCGATCTGTTCGATGCCTTTTTCAACGACCCCACCCTGATGCCGGACGAACATGAGGCGCGCGCCCGGCTGGAGCGGGTGCAGGGTCCGGCGGGGCGCGCCCGCGCGGTGGCCGACTATATCGCCGGGATGACCGATCGATATGCCATTCTCGAGCACAGCCGCCTGTTCGAGCCGAGCGAGCGAACCTGATGACAAATGCGAAGGAGCCGCTGAAGAACGATCTGCTGCTGCGCGCACTGCTGCGCGAGCCGACGCCGCGGCGGCCGATCTGGTTGATGCGCCAGGCCGGACGCTATCTGCCGGAGTATCGCGCGACGCGCGAACGCGCCGGCGGATTCCTGAAGATGTGCACCACCCCCGAGATCGCCTGCGAAATCACCTTGCAGCCGGTCGAGCGCTTTCCGCTCGACGCCGCAATCCTGTTCTCGGACATTCTCACGATTCCGCACGCGATGAACCTGGGATTGGAATTCGAGGCCGGCGAGGGACCGAGGTTCGAGCGTCCGGTGCGCACGAGCGCCGACATCGATGCGCTGCCGGTGCCCGATCCCGCGCGCGAACTCAGGTACGTGAGCGATGCGGTGGCGCTGGTGCGCCGCGAGCTGCACGGCCGGGTGCCGCTCATCGGCTTTGCCGGCAGTCCCTGGACCGTGGCAACTTACATGGTGGAAGGTGGCGGCAGCAAGACCTTCGGCCACATCAAACGCATGATGTACGAATCGCCCCGGCAGCTGCACCGGCTGCTCGAACTGCTGGCAAAGGCGACGGTCTTGTATTTGAACGCACAGATCGCCGCCGGCGCGCAGGCCGTGATGCTGTTCGATACCTGGGGCGGCGTGCTGACGCCGGCGCTATACGAGGAGTTTTCGCTGCGTCACATGGCGCAGGTCATCGATGCGCTGAGCAAGAAATCGGAGGGGCGCCGGGTGCCCAATATCGTCTTCACCAAGGGCGGCGGCGCCTGGCTGGCCAAGATCGCCGCCATCGGCTGCGATGCCGTCGGCGTCGATTGGGCCACTGACCTGAAGGAAGCGCGCCACGCCGTCGGCGACCGCGTCGCATTGCAGGGCAATCTCGATCCCGCGGCGCTGTTCGCGCCGCCCGAGAGCCTGCGCGCGGAGACCCTGCGGGTGCTTCAGAGCTTCGGCGCCGGCAGCGGCCATGTGTTCAATCTCGGGCACGGCATCACGCCGGATGTCGATCCGCAGCGCGTCGCGCTGCTGGTGGAGACGGTGCAAGCCTACAAGCCCGCGCAACAAGAGGGGTAGCCATGTCCACCGTTTCTTACGCCCTGTGGGCGTTCGCCGCCGGCGCGCTGATTCCGCTGATGGCGATCTTGAATGCCGGGCTGGCGCGCGCCGTCGGCGGCCCGATTCAAGCCGCCGTCATTTTGTTCGCGACCGGGTTGCTGGCAACGCTGCTCATCGCCGCGGCGGCAACGGTGCGCATTCCGGAGCTCCCGGCCCTCGGCCGCATCGCGCCCACCCAGTACCTGGGCGGCCTGATCGTCGCCTTTTATGTCCTCAGCATCACATTTCTGGCGCCGCGATTCGGGGTCGGCAACGCGATTCTGTTCGCGGTGACGGCGCAGCTGTTCTCCTCCGCGGCGATCGACCACTTTGCAGTGGCGGGAGCGGCGCCGCGGCCGTTGACCTCCTTGAGGCTGGCCGGGCTTGCCATAGTCATCGTCGGCGTGGTGCTCACGCAGCTTGCCGACCGCACCGCCGCCGGTTCGAGGTGATGCAATCGCTGCCTATTGCGCGGCGCCGGCCGGAAGGTTGCGCAACTCATCGCGCAGGGCGCGGCGCAAAATCTTGCCGACATTGGTCTTGGGCAGCTCGGCGCGGAAATACACATGCTTCGGCACCTTGTAGCCGGTGAGTTGGGTGCGGCAGTGTGCGATCAGCGCTTCAGCGGTCAAGTTCGGATCTTTCTTCACCACGAATAGGGCGACGACCTCGCCGGAATTCTCGTCCGGCTGCGCAACCGCCGCGACCTCCAGCACCCCGGGATGTTCGGCGGCGACGCTCTCGACTTCATTGGGATACACGTTGAATCCCGACACCAGGATCATGTCCTTCTTGCGGTCCTCGATGTAGACGAAACCATCGGCATCCATGCGCCCGATGTCGCCGGTGCGCAGCCAATCGCCGAACATCACGTTCTCGGTCTCATCGGGGCGGTTCCAATAGCCGCGCATCACCTGGGGTCCGAAGACGCAGATTTCGCCGACGCCGTTGACGGGCAATTCCTTGCCGGCGTCGTCGCGAATGGAAATGTCGGTCGATGGAACGGGCAGGCCGACCGAACCGTTGAACTCCAAGCCGACGGGATTGGCCGTGGCGATCGGCGAGGTTTCGGTGAGCCCCCAGCCCTGGCTGACGATGCTGCCAGTGACCTCTTTCCAGCGAGTGGCCACCACCGGCTGCACCGCCATGCCGCCGGCGAAACTGACGCGCAGCGAACCGAAGTCCACGGACGCGAAGCCCGGCGTGTGCAGCAGCGCGTTGAACAGAGTGTTGACGCCGCTGATGAAGTTGAATTTGGACTTCTTCAGTTCCTTGACGAACGCCGGAAAGTCCCGCGGATTGGTGATCAGCACATTGCGTGCACCCAAGGGCAGGAAGGCGAGACAATTCGTGGTGAGCGCAAAGATGTGGTACAGCGGCAGCGCCGTGATCACGACGCGGCCGCCGCCGGCCTGCAGCGCGGGCTTTATCCATGCCAGGGCCTGCAGCAGGTTGGCCACCATGTTGCGGTGGGTGAGCACGGCCGCTTTCGCCACGCCCGTGGTGCCGCCGGTGTACTGCAGAAAGGCGATGTCCTCGGGACCCAACGCGACGGGCCGCAGCTTGAGTCCAAGGCCGATGCCGAGCGCATCCTTGAACGACATCGATCCGGGCATCTTCCACGGCGGAATTTGTTTGCGCACATGCCGCAGCACGAAATTCACGATCATGCCTTTCGGCAGGCCCAACAAATCCCCGACGCCGGTGACCAGCACGCTCTTCAGTTCGGTGCGCGCCAGCACTTCCTCGAGAACGTGCGCAAAGTTCTCGACGACGACGATGGCCTTTGCGCCCGAGTCCTGCAACTGATGTTCGAGTTCGCGCGGCGTGTACAAGGGATTGGTGTTGACCACCACCATGCCGGCGCGCAGGGCGCCGAACAGCGCGATGGGATACTGCAGGATGTTGGGCATCATCAGCGCCACGCGATCGCCTGCGCTCAAGCCGGATTTCTGCTGCAGCCACGCGGCAAACGCCCGGCTGAGTTCGTCGAGCTGGGCGTAAGTCAGGGTGGCGCCCATGTTGCTGAACGCCGGCAGCGGACGATGGCTCGCAAACGCCTCTTCGATCACTTCCTTGAGCGATGCATACGAGTCGGGGTCGATGTCCGCGGGCACGCCGGGAGGGTATTGCTTCAGCCAACTGCGATCCACGTGGTCTGCCTCGTTTTATTACCGTGTGTATACCGGAGTAGACTAGCCCATGGAGCGCGAATGTTCACAAATCGGCGATTGATTGTCATTGGCCTCTGCGTCGCGCTGTCGGGCTGCGTGGTGGGCAGCGGACCCTGCCGATGGCTCAATCCGGTCAGAGTCACCCTCGTAGGACATGTGCATTTTCGCGACTTCCCGGGTCCGGACGGCATCGACAACGTGCCGCTGCTGGTGCCGGACAAGCAGGAATACGTATACGCTCCGGCGCAAAGCCATCTTTGCCTGGCCGCTAACGACGTGCAGCTGGTGGGGGTCGCGGAGTTTCCGCAAAGCATCGGCGAGAATTCGCATGTCACGGTCGTGGGTACGTTGTTCGAAGCGGTGTCCTCACGTCAGTACACCCGGTTCTTGATCAACGTCATCAGCATCGTGCCGGTTCGGCCGCCGCGCTGAAGGGGTGCGCGCATTCCACGAAAATCGGTTTACAATCCCGATGAGCCAGAAAATCAAACAGGGGAGCGAGTATGAAAAATAGAACTCTTGCCGGCCTGATGGCCGCGCCATTGCTGGTCTTCGCGCTATCCTTGCCCGCGGCCGCGGCCGACACTGCCACGGCCACTTGTAAGGACGGCACCACCAGCACCTCGACGGGTAAGGGAACCTGCAGCGGTCACGGCGGCGTCCAGAAGGCCGCAAAGACCACGGCAGCGCCCACGGCACCGGCTGCCGCACCATCAGCACCCGCCGCCGCTCCAGCCGCACCGGCCGCAGCGCCCGCAGCGCCAGCCAAGTCCGGCGCCGCCACGACCTGCGCGGATGGCACGACCAGTACGTCCTCCGGCAAGGGCACCTGCAGCGGTCATGGCGGCGTACAGAAAGCCCCGAAGGCTGCTGCGCCCGCCAAGGCCGCCGCGAGCGCGCCTGCGGCCGCTCCGGCGCCCGCCGCCGCCGCAACCCCGGCCGCAGCACCCGCCGCGGCAGCAACGCCATCCACGACCGCCGCAAAAACCGCCACGGCGACCAAGTCGGCGCCCGCCGCTGCGGCCGGCAATACCGATCCCACCGGTGCAACGGCGAAGTGCAAGGACGGCACCTACTCGAAGTCGGCGCACCGCAGCGGCACCTGCTCGAGCCACGGCGGCGTTGATACCTGGCTGACCGCCGCCAAGTAGGCGATCGCCTTTTATTTGCGCAGCAGCGGCGTGAGCTGCGGCCAGACGTTCTCCAGCAGCTTCGGCTGGCCGAGAGCGTTCGGGTGAATGTCATCGTCCTGCAGGAGTTTGGACGACAGCGCGATGTCGTTCAGCAGGAACGGCACCAGGGGGATTTTCTTTTCGCGGGCGATATCGATGAAACTTGCCTGAAATTGCTCGGTGTACTCGAGCCCATAGTTGGGCGGCATGCGCATCCCGAGGAGCAGTATCTTGGCGCCGGCCGCCGCGGCCAGCTCGATCATCCGGCCTAAGTTGGCGCGCATCTGCGGAATCGGCAGCGCGCGCAGGCCGTCATTTCCGCCCAATTCGATCACCACGATTTTTGGCTGGTGAAGTTCGAGCGCGCGCGGCAGGCGCGCCAGCCCCCCCGCGGTGGTCTCGCCACTAACGCTGGCGTTGACGACCTGGTATCCGTACCCTTGGGCTTTGAGCCTCGTCTTGAGCAATTCCACCCAGCCCTGTTCTACGTGCGCCAGGCCGTAGCCCGCGCTGATGCTATCGCCAAACACGAGAATCACGGGCGCCTCGGCCCTTGCCGAAACACCTGCAACGATCAATAGAGTCAAGGCGAAAAGCCGCTTCACAGGCGCTCCTGATGCAAGATCAAGTCGTTCTTCAAGCCAAAAATGTATCAAAGACGGTCGCAAGCCCCGCGGGGCCTCTGACCATTCTCGCCGATGTGAGCCTCAGTGTGCGATCCGGGGAGACCCTGGCCATCGTCGGGGCGTCGGGCGCGGGCAAGTCCACATTGCTGGCCTTGCTCGCAGGACTCGACTCGCCCAGCACCGGGCGTGTGCTGATCGCGGGCACGGATCTCACCGAACTCGACGAGGATGGGCGCGCGGCAATCCGCGGCCGGCATGTGGGGTTCGTATTTCAGTCGTTCCATTTGATTCCATCGCTCACGGCCGTCGAAAACGTCATGCTGCCGCTGGAACTCGGCGGCCGGCGCGACGCGCGGCAGGCCGCGGCGGCGGCGCTGGAACAGGTGGGATTGACGCCGCGAATGCAGCACTACCCGAAGCAATTGTCCGGCGGCGAGCAGCAGCGGGTCGCGATCGCGCGCGCCTTCGTGACGCGGCCGGCCGTATTGTTCGCCGACGAGCCGACGGGGAATCTCGATACCGCGACCGGGCAGCGCATTACCGATCTGCTGTTTGATTTGAACCGCAGCACCGGCAGCACGCTGGTGCTGGTGACACACGATCGGGATCTGGCAGGGCGCTGCAATAGAATGCTGCAGCTCGACGCCGGGCACACGGTGAACTAGATGCAGGCTGTGCGATTTGCGCTGCGCAATCTTTGGCGCGATTTGAAATCCGGCGAGCTTTCGGTGCTGCTGTTGGCGCTGGTGGTGGCGGTGCTGTCGCTGACCGCGGTGGGGTTTTTCACCAGCCGCATCTCGCAGGGCGTGCGCGCGCAGGCGGCCGAAGTGCTGGCCGCGGATCTGCGCCTGGAGTCGCCGAATCCCATCCCACCGGCCTATTTCACCGCGGCGCGGGCGCGGGGCATCCAGAGTGCCCAGGTCATCTCCTTCCCCACCGCCATTTTCAGCGGCGACGTGAGCCAGCTGGCGGCGCTCAATGCGGTGTCCCCAAGCTATCCTCTGCGCGGCCACCTGCGCATCGCGGATGCGCCTTTCGGCGTGGGTCAAATCACCGATCGGGTGCCGGCCTCGGGCGAAGCGTGGATCGATTCGCGCATCTTCGCGCACCTTAAGCTCGAACTTGGTGCGACCCTGCGCATCGGCGCCGGCTCGTTCCGCGTCACCGAGGTTCTCGACTACCGTCCGGATCAGGGCACCGGCTTTGTGAATCTTGCGCCGGCGGCGCTCATCAACCTTGACGATCTTGCCGCCACGCAGTTGATTCAGCCGGGCAGCCGCGCCAGCTACGCCGCCTTGTTCGCCGGCAGCCCGGCGGCGGTTGCAGCCTTCCGTGAATATCTGGTTGCGGCGAAAGCACCTGGCGAGCGCCTGCGCGATGTGGAGGAATCCAGCCGGCAGCTCAATTCCGCCATCGATCGCGCCAGCCGATTCTTGAATCTGGCGAGCCTGGCCTCGGTGCTGCTCGCTGCCGTGGCGGTGGTGATGGGCGCGCGCCGCTACGCGGCGCGCCACATCGATGCCGTCGCGCTGATGAAGTGCATGGGAGCTGCGCAGGGTTTTGTCCTGGGAATTTCCATCATCGAGCTGACCCTGCTGGCGTTGTTCGCGGTGGCCATCGGGGCGGCGCTCGGCTATTTCGCGCAAGTCGGGCTGGTGTGGCTGCTGAAGAGCCTGATCCGCAACGAACTTCCCGCAGCCTCGCTGGCGCCGCTGCCGATCGCTCTGGTGACGGTGCTCGCCATGCTCATCGGCTTCGCCCTGCCGCCGTTGCTGCAATTGAAGAACACGCCGCCGGTGCGGGTGCTGCGCAAAACCGTGAGCGCCCCGCCACTGCGCTACGGTGTGAGCTACCTGCTGGCGCTCGGGTCATTGGCGGCGATTCTCTGGACCATGGTGCGCGACAGCGAGCTGGTGTTGAGCGTGCTCGCCGGGGTTTTGGGCGTGGGCCTGGTGCTGACCGGGTCCGGCTATGCCCTGGTGCGCCTGACCAGCCGCTTGCGCGGCGGCGTCGGCGTGGCCTGGCGCTACGGCCTGGCGAACGTGTCGCGCCGCGGCACCGGCAGCGTGGTGCAAATCGTCGCCTTCGGCCTGGGGCTGATGGTGCTGTTGCTGCTGGCGGTGGTGCGCGGCGATTTGCTGGCCGACTGGCGGCGCAGTCTGCCCAGCGATGTGCCGAATAATTTTCTGGTGAACATCCGCCCGGAACAGCGCCAGGCCCTGCAGGAATACCTGCAGGCGCATGGCTTCGGCTCGCCGCAGATGTATCCCATGGTGCGCGCGCGTATCACCGCCATCAATTCGCAACCGGCGCAGTCGCTCAAACTTCGCGGCGACGCGGCCAAAGGCTATGTGGAACGCGAGCAAAATCTCACCTGGTCGGCCGGCATGATGGAGGACAATCAACTGATCGCCGGCCGCTGGTGGACGGCAGCCGATGCGGGCAAGCCGCTGGTTTCCATCTCGTCGGAATACGCCGATGGCCTGCACCTCAAGGTGGGCGACCGCTTGAGCTTCGATGTGGCCGGCGAGGCGCTGACCGTGCAGGTGGCGAGCATTCGAAAGATACGCTGGGACAGCTTTCGGCCGAATTTCTTCCTGGTATTTCCGCCCGGATTGCTGGACGGCGCCGCCGGAACCTATATGACCAGCATCTTTCTGACCTCGAGTCAGCGCGCCTCTCTCGCCGATCTGGTGCGCCAGTTTCCGACCGTTTCCGTCTTCGATGTCGACGCGATTCTGAAACAGATCCGCGACATCATCGACCGCGCGTCGCTGGCGGTGCAGTATGTGTTTCTGTTCACGCTGGCGGCCGGAATCGTGGTGCTGCTGGCGGCGGTACAAGCCACCCGCGATGAACGGCGCTACGAGAGCGCGATGCTGCGCACCCTGGGCGCGAGCCGCGGCACGGTGCTGCAGGGGGTGGCCGCGGAGTTCTCGGCGCTGGGCTTTCTTTCCGGAACCCTGGGCGCAGTCGGCGCCACCGCAGTGGGCTGGATTCTGGCGCGTCGCCTGTTTTCGCTCGAGTACACGCTCGATCCCTGGGTGTGGGTCTTAGGACTCGTGTGCGGCACGATTCTGGTGGGCTTGAGCGGCACGCTCGCCACGCGCAGCGTGGTCAACACTCCGCCCATCGTGTCATTGCGCGACGAATAAACGCGCAGCGGCTTATTGCACTTCGAGCAGCAGCCAGCCGATGGGCATCGCACCGCCGCGCGGCGTCAGCGCCTCGATTCGCACGGTATAGATACCGGCGGCCAGCCCGGTGGAATTCAACGTCAGACGCAATTCGCCGTTGGAATCCTTGAGCAGGTTGTTGAGTATCAGCGCGCGCCCCTGATCCTTCTTGTCGACGATCATGCGAAACTCCATGAGTTTCTGCGTATAGCCGAGATTGATGTGCACATCCATCAGCTGCGGCGCGGTCCGGCTGAGGGTGATCTTGGCGCGATCGATGCCCGGCTTTTGATCCGGAGCGATGTACTTCGTGGTTTCGGTCGCCGGCTGCACCAGCGATCCTTGATCCTTCACCCTTTTCGCGTCCTCGAGCCGTCCCGACATCAATTCAAGCTTTCCGATCATCAACCAACAAACAACCAGGCTGACGAAAGCCAGAGCACCCAGGCCGATGAGAACGTAAATGTGCTTCCACCATGGCGGCTGCGGTTCGCCCAAGTCCTGCGGCTTGCCGCTGGCTTCCAGCAGTTTGAGGCTGGCATGCGCGCGCTCCGACAACTGCAGCTGGTTCAGGTAATCCGGATGTGCGCGGCACCAGTTTTCGAGGTCCCGGGCTCCCTTGAACGGCAGCTTGTTCTCGAGGTAGCGCTCCACGAGCTTGTGATCTTCGATGAACTTGCGATCGAAGCGCGGCGAGACGGGCGCAGGTTTTCCGGGGGAAATGGTGCGGGCGTTCATACGGAAGCATTCCTCAAGATGCTTATATTGCCGCGTCGGGAGCACGCAATATGTGAAATGATCGGCATATGCGCGGCCGGCTTGCCGGCCTTGAGACGGCCGTCACGATTTGCGTTGCGTCAGGTACCTTTGGCCAGGCTCGAATCCACCACGGCGCAAACGGCGGCTATCGCGGCGGCGCGCGTGCTGGACTTGCGCCATACGGCCCCCACGGTGCGGGTCGGGGCAGGCTTGCTGAACTGCCGCACGGTCATGCCGCGTTGCGATCCGAACGGCGGCTCCACCGCGAGCTCCGGCAGCAGGGTGATGCCCAGCCCCGCAACCACCATCTGGCGCAGCGTTTCCAGGCTGGTCGCGCGAAAATCCTCGGCCTCCCGCACATCGATGCGGCTGCAAACCTCCAGCGCCTGATCGCGCAGACAATGGCCGTCTTCGAGGAGCAGCAAGGTCTGCCCCTTGAGATCCTGCACCTTGATGGTGGATTTGGCGGCCAGCGGATGATGGTCGGGCAGCGCGACGGTGAAAGCCTCCTGGTACAGCGCGCGCGATTCCAGGCCGTCGTGCGGCGCCGGCAGCGCCAGGATGCCCAGATCGATTTCGCCATCGCGCAGGCGCTGCAGCAGCGATTCGGTTTGGTATTCATAGAGCATCAGCCGCAGGTGCGGCAGGGCCTTGCGCAGCTTGCGCATCACACGCGGCAACAAGTACGGACCGACGGTGGGGATCAGCGCCAGTTTCAGCTGGCCGGCCAGAGGATCGGTATTGCTGCGGGCGAGCGCAATGATCTCCTCGCTCTCATCGAGCATGCGCCGGGCGCGCACCACCACCTGCCTGCCCACCTCGGTGAGCTGCAGGTTCTTCGGCTGACGCTCCACCAATTTGACCCCCAGGTACTCCTCAAGCTTCTTCACCTGCGCCGACAGGGTCGGTTGGCTCACGAAAGTACGTTCCGCTGCCTTGCCGAAATGCCCGGTGTCGGCGAGCGCCACCAGATATTTCAAATCCTTGAGATTCATGTCTTTTTTTCCATAGACATAGTCTATCAGAACAATGATAACAATCAATTTTGCTTATGGCGGTACCGGCGTTACGTTGGCGCTCAGTTGCAATCAATGCGTTTTTCCCGGAGTTTCCATGTCAACATGTCACGACCTATGATGTGGACGTCATGAACTGCGACGGACCCCTGATCCGGCAACCCGTCTCGATGGCGGCTTGATGGCCGCCGCGCCTCCCTTGAGGCTTTCCGCCGGCATCGTGCTGGTGCATGGCGCGCAAGCTGAACAGCGGGTTCTGCTGCTGCGGGCCTACAAAAACTGGGACTTCCCCAAGGGAATGGTGGAGCCCGGCGAGGCACCCTTGGACGCAGCCTTGCGCGAGGTGCGCGAAGAAACAACCCTGGAAAACCTGGTGTTTGACTGGGGCATCGATTTTGTGGAAACCGGGCCGTACAACAATGGCAAGTATGCCCGCTACTACCTGGCGCGCAGTACGCAGACGGAGGTTTCGCTGCCCATCAACCCGGAACTCGGCAGGCCCGAGCACCAAGAGTCTCGCTGGGTGACGTTTGACCAGGCCCTGTCGATGGTGGCGCCGCGGCTCGCGCCGGTGGTGCGCTGGGCGCAGGGCACCATCACAGCGTGATGGAACCCCTGCCGATTTCGACGACATCGCCGCCGACGAAGATTTCCCGCTCGCGGGTCACGTCGAGATAGAGATCGGAAGGCCGGGCCACGAACTCGCCCTGCGAGATCTGCATGTGTATCGGCAGTGTCCGCTTCATGGCCAGACACCAGGCGCCGAAATTAGCGGTGGCGGACCCCGTCGCCGGATCCTCGAGCATGGCACCGCCTTGGGAAAAGAAGAACCGCGCCAGCGCGTTGCCGTCATCGCCGATGAAAAAAACGTAGGCCATGCTCTGGCCATCCTCGCTGCGAATGCCTTGCATACGTTGCGGCACCGGCGATGCCCGCCGCACGGCAGCGATTGAAGTGAGCGGCACCACGAGCTGCTCCTTGCCGGCCTTCATCCACAAGGGGCGCTCGCCGATATCGCCCTTTTTGACGCCCAATGCCTTCGCCAACTCGTCGCGCGACGCGTCGAGCTCACGCCAGGTGGCGCCGACGGCGGTCAAGGTCCAGCGCTCGCCCTGCGCCCGCACGGGTATCAATCCGGCCTGCATTTCCAGCACCAGTGCATCCTTCCCGAGTTTGAGCGAGCGGCACACATGCGCAGTGCCGAGCGTTGGGTGTCCGGCAAAGGGCATCTCATAACTCGGCGTGAATATCCGTACCCTGGCATCGGCGCACGAGGAGGGCAGGATGAAGGTGGTTTCCGACAGGTTGAATTGGCGCGCCAAGGCTTGCATGACTTCGGTGGAAAAGTCGCCGCCGTTCTCGAAAACGCACAGCGGGTTGCCGGTCAATGCACCTTTAGCGCGGGTGAAGACATTGACGAGGCGGAACGGGTGAGTCGCCATACGGGCACGTTATCTCACCCGTCCGCTTCGCGCTAACTGCCCGCATCAACGATACGGCCGCACAACCACCACGGGCGCGGGCGCAACCACCGCGACACGCGGACCGTAATATCCCCGGTAGTAACCGTAGGGCGCGACCACACAGCCGCTCATCGCAATTAAACTTAACGGAATCAATAACTTAAGTAGCCTGCGCATGACATCCTCCTAAAATTTTAGCCATCAGGGTGTACAACGCCGCCGCAGGAACGGCGATGACAGGATGAATAAAGCTTAAGGCGGGGCGGACTGCGGAGTTTTGGCTCACGCCAGGGTGTGAAACACCTTTTGCACGTCGTCGTCCTGCTCCAGTTTGTCGATCAAGGCCAGAGCCTCCGCCGCCTGGTTCTCCGGCAGTTCGACCGGCATCGAGCAGATGAATTCGTGCTCCGCCGATAGCGGCACAAGGCCGCGCCGCTCGAGAGCTTCTTGCAGCTTGCCGAAATCATGAAAGGCGCAGCGGATCAGCAGTTGCGGTTCGCCTTTCTCGCCGGTGCTGTCGCCCATCTCCTCGAGGCCATGGTCGATGAGATCCAGTTCGAGCTCGTCGTGATCCTTCACCTGGGCCGGATCCAAGCGGAAAACGCCCATCTTCTTGAATTGAAAACTGACGCTGCCGCTGGTCGCGAGATGGCCGCCGCCCTTCATGAAAATATTGCGCAGGCTCGCCACGGTCCGGGTGGGGTTGTCGGTGGCGGTCTCAACCAGCAGCGCAACGCCGTGCGGTGCGTACCCCTCGTACAGGGTTTGGACGTAGTTGGCCGCATCCTTGCCCGACGCGCGCCGGATCGCCGCGTCGGTTTTGTCCTTCGGCATGTTGACGGCCCGCGCATTCTGCAGCACGCGTCGCAACGTCGGGTTCGCCGCCGGGTCCGGACCGCCGGAATGGACCGCGATCGCGATGTCCTTCGCGACGCGGGTGAATTGCTTTGCCATGCGGTTCCAGCGGGCGAACATCGCATGCTTTCTGACCTCGAATATGCGTCCCATGAGCGCATGGTAGCAATACGCGTGCAAACCGCTAGACTTGCGGCTCCCCCCTTCAAGGCACATCCCATGAGCGCAGTCCCGGCGGACTCGATAGTCGATACCGCGAGTTTTCAGGATCTTGGGCTGTCGGAACCGGTGCTGCGCGCGCTCGCCGATGTCGGCTACGAGTCGCCGTCGCCCATCCAGGCGGAGACCATCCCCGTACTGCTCGCAGGCCGGGACATGCTCGGCCAGGCGCAGACCGGCACCGGCAAGACCGCCGCCTTTGCGCTTCCTGCGCTGACCAAAATCGACCTCACGCGCCACGAGCCGCAGGTGTTGGTGCTGGTTCCGACCCGCGAACTCGCCCTGCAGGTGTCGGAAGCCTTTCTACGCTACGCCGCGCATCTGAAGGGATTCCACGTGTTGCCGATCTATGGCGGCCAAAGCTACCAGCCGCAATTGAACGCCCTGCGGCGCGGGGTGCACGTGGTGGTGGGCACGCCCGGGCGCGTCATCGATCACATGAATCGCGGCACGCTGAAGCTCGGCGGCCTGACCCTGCTGGTGCTGGATGAGGCGGATGAGATGCTGCGCATGGGTTTTGTCGATGCCGTGGAAAGCATCCTGGAACAGACCCCGCGAGAGCGCCAGGTCGCGCTGTTCTCTGCAACCCTGCCCGCACCCATCCGACGCATCGCGCAAAAGCATCTGCGTACGCCCGTCGAAGTCACCATCAAATCCAAGACCAGCACCGCGACCAACATCAGGCACCGCTACTGGGTGGTCAGCGGCATGCACAAGCTCGATGCACTGACGCGCATTCTCGAGGCCGAGACCTTCGACGGCATGCTGGTGTTTACCCGCACCAAGCACTCGACGGTGGAGCTTGCGGAAAAACTCGAGGCGCGCGGCTTCGCGGCCGCGCCGCTCAACGGCGACATTCCGCAGGCGCTGCGGGAACGAACCGTCGCACGACTGAAGGCGGGCCAGATCGATATCCTGGTCGCCACCGACGTGGCTGCCCGCGGTCTCGACGTCGAGCGCATCGGCCACGTGGTGAACTACGATGTGCCGTACGACACCGAATCCTACGTGCATCGCGTCGGCCGCACCGGGCGCGCCGGACGCAAGGGCGAGGCCATCCTGTTCGTCGCGCCGCGCGAGCGCAACATGCTGCGCGCCATCGAGCGCGCTACGCGCCAGCTCATTGAGCCCATGAACCTGCCGAGCGTCGACGCGGTCAACACCCTGCGCATCGCCAAGTTCAAGCAAAGGATCACCGAAACCATCGCCACGGGCGAGGCGGGCAGCTTCCGGCCGGTGCTGGAGCAGCTGGAGACGGAATCCGGATTGCCCCTCATCGATATCGCCGCGGCGCTCGCCAGCCTGGCGCAGGGAAGCGCGCCGCTGCTGCTCAAAGGACAGGACCCGCCGGCACACGCGCATGCCTTGAGCACGCGGGCGCGCGCGGAGCGGGAACGCCCCGCAGAGCACGAGCGCCCGCCGCAACATGCAGCGGCGCCGCGCAAGCCGCACACGAAGTCGGCTGCCGCGCAAATGGAAACTTTTCGCATCGAAGTGGGGTCGGTACATGGGACCAAGCCCGGCAATATCGTGGGTGCGATCGCCAATGAGGCGGGCATCGAGGGCGTGCACATCGGCCGGGTGGACATCCGGGAGGATCACAGCTACGTGGACTTGCCTGAGGGCATGCCAAAAGAGATATTTAGGGAATTGCAAAAGGTGCGCATCGCGGGCCGCGAGCTTCGGATCAGCCGCGTGAGCGAGAAGCCGCCCAAGCCGCCGCGCGCCACCCTGGGACGCCACCCCGGCGCCCGGCAGGCGGAAAGGCGGCCCGCGGCGCCGAAGATATCGGCGCGGCGCCGCAAGCAGGACTAGGTTTTTGTTGACAACGCCAGGAGCAAATCATGGGCAAAGGCATGGATCGAAAAAAAGAGACCAAGAAAAAACCCAGCAAGACACTGGAAGAGAAGCGCGCGGCGAAGCGAGAGAAGCGGGCTGCCCGGGGCTAGACAGGTCTACACCACCCGGCCGCGCCGGCCGCCGCCGCGGAAATCCCGGATATTGGCGGCCAATTCGTCGATGCAGCGCTGCCGCGCTTCGCGCGCCGCCCAGGCGATGTGCGGCGTCAGCAAAAGATTCGGAATGGCCGGATCGAGCAATGGTTCGCCGGGCTGCGGCGGCTCCTCCGGCAGGACATCGATCCCGGCGCCGCCGAGCCTGCCGGCCTTGAGCGCCATGCTAAGCGCATGGCCGTCGATGAGCCCGCCGCGCGCCGTGTTGATCAGCAGTGCGTCGGGCTTCATGAGCGCGAGCTCGCGCGCGCCGATCAAGCCGCGGGTCGAGTCATTCAGCGGGCAGTGCAGGGACAGGATGTCGGCGATGGCGAGCAGCTGCGTAAGTTCCATCCGATCCTCATCCGCAGGCGCACCCAGACGCTTGGCGACGACGACACGCATGCCGAAGGCCGCGGCCACCCGCGCCGCGCCGCGCCCAAGATCGCCCCACCCGATGACGCCAAATACGCGGCCGTGAAGTTCGCGGATGGGAAATTGCAGCACTTCGCGTAAATCGTCGCGCATCCAGGATCCACTTCTGACAAAGCGCGAATGGTCGTCCACATGTTGGGTGAGGCTTAAGATCAAGCCCCACACCTGCTGCACCACCGAGGCGGTGCAGTAGGCCCGCACATTGCACACGGCGATTCCCCGTTCGCGCGCCGCGCTCAGATCGACGTTGTCGGTGCCGGTCGCGGCCAGCGCGACCAATTTCAAGGTCGGCGCGCCGAACAATAATTCACGCGACAGGCGTGCCCCGTTCAATGCCACGACATCGGCGCCGCGAATGCGATCACAAGTCTGCGACTCGTCGGCCTCGTACAGCGTGAGATCATCGGCCACCCGGCGCAGCTCGCTTTCGTCAAGATCGCCGGCCGACACGGTGTCGTAGTCCAGGAACACTGTTTTCATGGGTTATCGCCGCGACGCGTTAGAATGTATGGCCAACATGAAAATATCCGCCGTTCTAATCCTGATCGCCGTCAATGTCGTGGTGTTCCTGTTGCAGGGCCCGCCGGGCGGACCGCTCGAAGATCTCCTGGCATTGTGGCCGCTGCAACCCATCGACGGTCAAGTGCATTTTCGCCCCTGGCAGATCATCAGCTACGCATTTCTGCACGCGAATTCCACGCACATACTGTTCAACATGCTCGGCCTGTGGATGTTCGGCGCGGAAATCGAGCGCTATGTGGGAGCGCGCAGATTGCTCGCCTGCTATTTCGCCTCCGTGGTCAGCGCGGCCTTGAGTCAGCTGTTCATACCCATGCTGTTCAATGCGCCGCCGGCGCCGACCATCGGAGCCTCGGGGGGCGTCTTCGGATTGCTGCTGGCGTATGCCTTCCTCTTTCCCACCCGCAAGGTGGTCCCCTTGATCCCGCCCATTCCCATGCCGGCGTGGCTGTTTGCCACCATCTATGCCGGCATCGAGCTATTCCTCGGCGTCACCGGCACACTGTCGGGTATCGCGCATTTTGCCCATCTGGGCGGCATGGTCGGAAGCTTCCTCGTGATCCTTGGGTGGCGGCGAGGTCCCTCAAAACTCCGGCTGGATGGACGATGAACATGAAAGCTTTGATCGGCACCCTCGCCCTCCTGGCCCTCGCAGCCGCCGCCCCGGTGCATGCGGAGTGGGTGACTCGCGTCGCGGACGGCATCATGGGCACGCGCATCACCGTGGAGCTGTGGTCGGAGGACAAGGAGAAGGCCGGGCAGGCAATCGATGCGGTGCTCGATGAATTCCGCCGCCTCGATGAGTCGATGAGCACGTACAAGCCCACCAGCGAGGTGTCGCAAGTCAACGCCAAGGCCGCCGACGGGCCGATGCACATCAGCAAGGAACTCTTCGATCTTCTGGCCACCGCCAAGGAATACTCGGTAATCACCGACGGCGCTTTCGACATCACCTATGCCAGCGTCGGCTACCTGTACGATTTCCGCAAACATGTGCGTCCGGATGAGGCGCAAATCGGCAAGGCGCTGCCGGCGGTCAACTATCGCCACATCCTGCTCGATCCAAAACTTCAGACCGTGCAGTTCTCGCAGAAAGGGGTGCGCATCGATCTCGGCGGCATCGCCAAGGGCTATGCCGTGGACTGCGGCATCAATGTCTTGAAGGCCCGCGGTTTCACGCACGCCTATGTCGGCGGCGGCGGCGACAGCCGCATCATCGGCGACAGGTTCGGCAAACCCTGGATCGTGGGCATCCGCGACCCCCGCAAAGGCGAGGGCGAGGTGATCGCGCGCATTCCTCTCGTCGATGCTGCGATCTCCACCTCGGGCGATTACGAAAGATTTTTCGACGAAGGCGGCGTGCGCTACCACCACATCATCGATCCGCACACCGGCCATTCCGCCAGCAAGGTGCGCAGCGCCACCGTCATCGGCCCGTATGCCACGCGCACCGATGGATTGTCGAAAACCGCGTTCGTGCTGGGGCCGGAAAAAGCCATGGAAATCTACAACCGCATCGACGACATCGATGCCATCATCGTGAGACTGGATGGGACGGTGGTGTACTCCAAGGGCATGCAGAGGCCGAAACCGCCCGCCGCACAGCAATAGCCCCAAATCGATCGCGCGATCTAGCGAAACGCGATGATTTTCGCCTCCTCGCAAGCCTTGAGATAGTCGGCCACCAACTCCACGGCAATGGGCCCGAGCTCCGCGGCCACGGCGTCTCTGATCCCGATCACGGATCTTTTGCCGTCGACGAAATTCAATATTTCGTAGGCGTATAGCGCGGCGCTGTCCTGGACGTTCAACAGGCGGCTGGATTCGGCATGCAGCAGCTTGATCTTAGCTAAGCGCTCCGCACCCAATCGATCCATAAGCACGTCGTCATTCTGATAAGTGAGCGGCCCGAACTCGCCGATGCGCCGTGGGATGCCGGCGCCGTCGCGCGACGCATGCCAGCCCGGAACCGCCAAGCCGTGAACGCCGCGCAGCGCCGCTAGGGTTGCGATCCAGCCGTTCAGCACCGCCGCCTGGCTCTTCAAGGCAGCGAGATAGGGCGCGAATTGCTGTGGGTTGCTGTTCGTGAAGGCGCCAAGCGAGAGAAGCGCGGCCTGCTCGCGGCGCAGAGCCTCGGACATCAGGTTGTGCGCCTCAAACGATGCGTCCAGCGGCGTAAGCTTCGCGTCCAACACCCAAGCCTGCGCGCGTTCGAACTCACGCGCCAGGCGCTGCTGCGCCCGGGCCGCAAAGAACGGCAGCAGCAGCGGCACTTTCGAGCCGTCCAGGGTCGCGAAGCTATAGCCGGATGCGGCGCCGAGAAGCGCCACCCGGCGCAGCTTGGTGGCGTCGATCTGCAGCAGAGTGTCGTGATCGGTATGGATGTAGATATCCGGCCAATCGCGTAGGTACAGCGATGGAACCGCAATGGTCGAGGAATCGTAGTCGTCGTGATCGCTGCCTTCGGCGTAGGGCGTTTCATCGACCAGAAAGGCGTTTCTGGTGCCCGGCGCGCCATCGCGATCCTCAATCGCCGCCGCCTCCTGATGGCTGCCGTCCTCCGTATAAACGGTCGCGGCATCGCGGATGGCTTCGGCCAGCGCATCGCCGATATCGGTGATGAAGGTGGGCAGGGACCAGGGTGTTTCGGTCACATGCAGAATGGATTTGTTCTTGTTAGGATCGCCGCCCACCATGTCCATGTGCACGTCGGCGCGCAGCGCTTGCCGGATGTCCTGATGCCGGCTCAAGTACGCCATGGTGCCCTCGATCTCGGGCCCGAAGATGAAGCGCAGCGTGCGGAGCGGGCGCGGCAGGCTTCGTGAGGAAATCAGGCGATTGAGCAGCCGCGCCGATTCCAGGATGGTGACGCAGCCGCTGCCGTTATCGTTGGCGCCGGGCCGCTGATGGTCGAGATGGCAGCTGTAGACGATTTCGCCGGCGGCAGGATCGGTGCCGGCGATGGTGCCGGTGACCACCGTCCAGTGTCCCGGGCCGACTTCGGCCTTGACGTGCGCACTCAAGATCACGGGTTGACCGCCGCCGAGCTCGGCGCGCAAGCCGGCCGCGCCGGCGCGCGACACCATGAAGGCAAAGCCTCCCGGCAACGTGGCGTCAAGATGGCCCCACCGCACCAGGCTCAAGTCGAGTCCCGACCAGGCCGTGTTCTGGTTCGGCATGTCGCTGACGATGCCGGCGGCGCCGTATTTCACCACGCCCAAGCGCTGCACCGCGGACAGGACGCCGTCGGCGAGAACGATCTTGCCGCGCACATCCTTGCCGGCATAGTCTGAGTCCTTGGTTCCCTCACCCACGTCGATGAGCGGGGCTTCCACGTCGGCGCTGTGGCTGTAGTCGGCCAGCCGGATGGGCTCGGACGACCAATCCCCGAGCAACGTGTGCTGCGGGCTCAACTGCCACAGGCTCGCCGATTCGACCGTCCACCCCAGGTGCGATCGCATCAGGCCGTAATGGATCTTGCCGTCTATCGGGAACTGCTCGGCGTGCACATCCTGCAGGCCGTATTCCTGCGCACGCTTCAAGATGAAATCCGCGGCCCGATCGAACTCGGGAGTCGCCGGAACGCGGTGCAAGCGCGTCAGGGCGCGCAGATTTTCGTAACTGGCCGCGCCGCTGGCTTCGCCGCGCAGCAGCGAGAACTGCGACTCTGCCAGGAAGGGCTGCTCACCCCGGGCGGGACAAACCTGCACGATGAGCGCGACGGCAACAGCGGGGATAAGGCGGGCGAGTCGGAACAAGGGAGGTACCCTGCAAAGGGGAGGACTCAAGGATACGCGATCCCACGCTATACTTGAGCGTCAAGCGCCCAAGGCGCCAACATCTCCGGGCATGCCCTGGAATAAAACAGGTCTACGGTGAGTCTTCTCATTCATGGATGACAGACGCGCTCGATTCGAGGCGGAGGTTTTGCCTCATCTTGACGCCGCGTACCGGTTTGCGCGATGGCTGTCCTTTTCGCCCGCCGATGCGGACGACGTGGTGCAGGAGGCGATTTTGCGCGCGTTTCGGGGCTTTGATTCCCTGCGCGGCTCCGACGTGAAGGCCTGGCTCCTCGCCATCGTGCGCAACTGTCATTTCACAGCCGCCAAACAGCAGCAACGCCGAGGCTATGTGCCGCTACCTGAAGAGACCGATACAACGGAGGGCCACGCAATGACGGCGACCACGCCGGATCCGGAGAGTGAATCCATCCGTGCCGATCAAAAGCGCTCGCTTGACAGGCTGATGGCCTCGCTGCCGGAGGAACATCGCACGGTGTTGCTGCTGCGGGAAATCGAAGAAATGGATTATGCGCAGATCGCTGCCGTCACGCAGGTGCCCATCGGTACGGTGATGTCGCGGTTGGCGCGTTCACGCGCCGCGTTGAAGGCGAAATGGATGCAGGAAATCGAGGGAGAGCCGCGTGCAGTGCGCTGAATCGCTGCGAATACAGGCGTATTTCGATTCCGAGGTCGACGCCGTCGCCGCCGCGGAGATCGAGCGCCACCTCGAGCATTGCGCCGGATGCCGCGCGCTGCTGTCCGACCTCGAGCAGGTACGCAGCGTTCTGCGCCGCGACGTGGAATATGCGCGTGCTCCGCCGCTGCTGCGCGCCCGGGTGGCGCGAGCGCTCGATCAGGAAACCACGGCGCGGCGGCCCAAGGACCCGAAGCCCAAGGTCTGGCGGGCGACTTCATTTTGGGCGGGCGCCGCCGGCGGCATCGGCGGCACCGCGATCGCCGCGAGCATCGCGTTCCTGCTGCTGGCCCCGCCGCGGCTCGTTCCGGTGGTCAACGACCTGGTGAGCGCGCATGCGCGCTCGCTGATGCCGGCACATTTGATCGATGTGGTGTCCACCGACAAGCACACCGTCAAGCCGTGGTTCGCGGGCCATGCCGATGTGTCGCCGGTGGTCGCCGACTTCGAGCCGCAGGGCTATAAACTCATCGGCGGACGCGCCGACTATCTCGACCACCAGCGTGCGGCGGTGGTGGTGTACCAGCATGGCGCGCATGTCATCAATGTATTCAGCTGGGCCGCGCAACCCTCGCGCTCCCTGCCCCGCGATACCACGCGCAACGGCTATCACCTGGCCTTTTGGCGCCAGGGAGATTTGGAGTACTGCGCGGTCTCGGACACCGGCTGGGACGAACTCCAGGGCCTGGTGCGGCTGCTGCGCTCCGCAAGCGCTCGCGAGCAGTCCTAGCCCGGCGGCGGCACGAAGATGGCGCGGCCCTGGCCGTTCTTTTTGTAAATTCCCATCGATCCGCCCACGCCGACGCCAACCGCGGAGTTGCTCGACGCAGAGCCGCCGCCCACGCCGGTTCCCAGGGATCCGGTTTGGCGGTCGGAAAATCCTTCCAGCAGCACGCCATTGGCGCCCAGCTTCGCGGCCTGTTCCTTGAGTTTTTCGATGACCTCATCGATGGTCTTCTGTCCGCCGGGCGTGAACATGTGGCTGGTCGAAGCATTGAGCAGCGCGATTTCCTCGTAACTTGGGGGCGGGTGCGAATAGATTTTGACATCCGCCGGCGATATCGCCGGGCGCGCAGTGCCCACCATGACAAACGAATCGGACGATCCGCACGCCGCCAGTGCCAGGACCCCTGCCAGGATGAACACACGGCGCAAAGCCGCATCAGCCCTAACCATGCCTACCTCCAAGAACTCCCGTCCGAGCGCGCGCCCGCCTACAGCGGAGAGTAGCTGAATTTCTGGCCGGCGACCGCAGCCGTATACATGAGGCCGCCCTTGGTGATGACGAACACCGCCATCCCCTTTTGGTATCCGCTGCCCTGCGTGACGGCATCGTTCTTCCCGCCGCTCGCCCCGGACGTAGCGCCGGTGGTGCCGGCGCTGGCCGAGGCGCTGGCGGTGATCGCGGTGGCGCTTGCCGTGGCGTCGAACTCAAATGAACCCGATTCGAATTCATCCAGCGCGCGTTTATCCTCGAAGAACACGATCTGGCTGAAGGCCTTCGCCCCGGCCTGAAAGCCCGCGCTCACCTGCGTCATCGTGGCGTTGCCGACGTGCTTGCGGCGCTGATACACGCATCCGTCACCGTGGGCGCCGCCGATGATGAAACCCGCTTCCCCGATCGTCGGGAACACGGCATATGCATAGGCTTTGGAAAAATACGCGGCGCTCTCGCCGGCATTCTTGAACATTGTCACCGTGTCGGCGCACTTTCCGGCATGCGCGGCCCCGGCCGTCAGCATCAAAGCTACGCCAAGCGTGAAGGTGCGTGTTTGGGTTCCCATGAAGTTGATCCTCGATTGTCGTAATGGCTCGCCACAAGGCCGATCCGAAGCAGCAATTTAGCGCCATCGTGGAATAAAACCATTGGCCTAAAAGTCCTCTTTCCAAGAACGACAACTTAAGGAGTGGGACATGTCGGATGATCAATCGCTGATGTCGCGGCGCAATGCGTTGAAATGCATGGCCTACGGCGGCGCCGGTACCCTGTTTGCCCTGTCCGGCGGCGTGTTCACGCCCATGGATCTCGCGATGGCGGCGGACCGGGGAGGCCCGGGCGCGTTGGGCGTGCCCTTGTTCGTCCAGATCAGCGACACCCATATTGGATTTAACAAGGAGGCAAACCCCGACGTCAACGGCACGCTGACCTCGACCATCGACCTCGTCAATGGCATGAAGGAGCAGCCCGGGCTCATCATCCATACCGGCGACATCACCCACCTGTCGAAGCCGGCCGAATTCGACGCGGCGCAGCAGTTGTTCTCTCGCCTGCGGGCCACGGAGATGCACACTGTGCCGGGCGAGCACGACGTGGCCGACGCGGGCGTCACGGAATACTTCAACCGGTTTGGCAAGGCGTCCGGCAACAAGGGGTACTACAGCTTCGATCACGCCGGCGTGCACTTCATCGGGCTCATCAATGTGCTGTCCTTCAAGCCCGAGGGCCTCGGTACCTTGGGACCTGATCAGCTGGCCTGGGTTGCCGCGGATCTCAAGGGCCGCTCCGCCAGCACTCCCATCGTGGTCTTCGCGCACATGCCGCTGTGGTCCGTCTACGAACCCTGGGGATGGGGTACGGGCGATGCAGATCAGCTGTTGGGCCAGCTGCGCCGCTTCGGCTCGGTGACTGTGCTCAACGGCCACATTCATCAAATCGTGCAGAAAGTCGAGGGCAATGTGACCTTTCACACGGCGCGCTCGACCGCCTATCCGCAGCCGGCGGCCGGCGAGGGCGCAGGGCCGGGGCCGCTGAAAGTGCCCGCGGATCAATTGTCGAAAATGCTCGGCGTCACCAGCGTGGCGATCGTCAAGCATCCCGTGTCGCTTTCGCTCAAGGACTCGACGCTGGCCTGAGGCGCGCGGCGTCAAGGGCGGGAGCCCCCGGGCGGCTAGTCGCGAAAATTGTTGAACTGCAGCGGCACGCCGACATCCGCCTTGCGCAGAAATGCGATGGCCTCCTGCAGGTCGTCGCGCTTCTTGCCGATGATGCGCACCTTGTCGCCCTGGATTTGCGCCTGTACTTTCAGCTTCGAATCCTTGATCAGGCGCGAGACCTTCCTGCCGGCATCCGCGTCGATGCCGTGCTTCAAGATCACCAGCTGTTTGGCTCTGGCAAGATTCACCTCGGGATCCTTCACCTCCAGGCAGGCGACGTCGATGCCGCGCTTGGCAATGCGCAGCTTGAGAATGTCCAGCATCTGTTTGAGCTGAAAATCCGCCGGCGCGGTCATGGTGACCGTGGTCTCCTCCAATTCGTACGCGGCGTCGGTGCCTTTGAAATCGAACCGCTGCGTGAGTTCGCGGATCGCTTGATCCACGGCGTTGGTCAATTCATGGGTATCGATTTCGGAGACCACGTCGAACGAGGGCATGAAATTTCAAGTTTCCGCGAGCAACTGATCGAGCGTGGCCTTCACTTCGTTCACGAACTGCGTGTAATGCTCGCCGGTGGCGGGACCTGAAAACCCGGTGTGGATCTTGCGCACCTTGCCCTTGCGATCGACGAAAATCGTCGTTGGAAAGGCGTACACCCGATCCAGCATCGGCAATTTTTTCGCCGCTTCGTCCTTGTCCGAAATGCCGGCGACCAGCGTGGTGTATTCGATGCCGTAATTCTGCCGGAAGCGCTGCGTGGCGGCGGCGGCGCGCGGAAAGTCGCCGAAATGCTCGAACATCAGCGAAACGATCTCCAGCCCCCTGCCCCGATATTCCTTGTAAAGCGGCGCGAGAAATGCCGCCTCGTCGTGACAATTGGGACACCAGCTGCCGGCCAAGGCGACGATCAGCACTTTGCCGCGGAACTGCGGATCCTTGGATGTGACGGTGTTGCCGGAAAGATCGGGGAAGGCAAAATCGAAGGTCTGGGTACCGGCGTGCATGGCCGTCAATTGGTAGGCATCCGGCAGTGCGGCGCCGGCATCGCGCTTCGCGGTCCATTTCTCGTGATACTTGAGCCCCGACCAGTAGTCACCCGTCAAGGCGCCATCCGCGCCCAGTTTTGCCTTGTACAAAAATACATGCGCGCCATCGAAAGTCGACAGGTACAGCTCGTCGCCTTTGACCTGGCCTGCCAAAAAACGTTGATCGCCGGTCGGCGTCAGGAAGGTGCCGGTGATGACATCCTGGGATTGGGCAAACTCGCCCACCGCAACCTCCGACCCGCCCGAGTCGTCCACCAGGGTCACTGCCCAGCGCCCCGACATATCGGCGTTGTTGCCCGCGGGATTGGCGAAGAAGCGGAAGCTTTCACCCAAGGCGGCCCGCAGCGGAATATGCTGGTCCTTGCCGCCCAACTTATCCAGGTACACCTCGCCTTGCAGTTGATCGCCGATCGCATCGGCGGTAAGCCGGGTTTCGTAGCCCGGCATGTGAATCTCCAGGTGCGTGCCGTCGATCTTGACCTCGCTCAGGCGCAGCCGCTCCTTGCCGTTCAAGAGATAGCCGACGGTCTCGGATCCCTCCTTCGCCAACTCCAGGCCAAACGGCAGCTCGCCGCCCGGCACCTGCAGCACGGCGCGGTAGGTTCCCAATTTGACCGACGGCGCCTCGCGATGGCAGGCGGCCACGCTCAAGGCGGCCGTGAGAATCGCGGCGGTCAGACGCTGTGTGTTGATGCTGATCATGCTTCCTCAGATCTCTAACGATACCCGCGGGCCTGCAAAGTGAACAGTTTCGCATACTGGCCGTCGGCCGCCATCAGCGACTCGTGGCTGCCGCGTTCGACGATGCGGCCTTCCTCAAGGACCAATATCTGGTCGGTCATGCGCACGGTCGAGAACCGATGCGAAATGACGATGGCGATGCGGTTGCGGGTCAACTCGCGGAAATGTTCGAATACCTCGGCTTCGGCGCCGGCGTCGATTGCCGCCGTCGGTTCGTCCAGCACCAGAATATCCGCGTCGCTGCGCATGAACGCGCGCGCCAGCGCAATTTTCTGCCACTGGCCGCCAGACAGCTCGCGCCCGTCCTTGAACCATTTGCCGAGTTGCGCGTGATAGGTCCCCGGAATTTGTTCGACGAATTCGGCAGCCAGTCCTTTGGCAGCGGCGCTGCGCCAGCGTGCTTCGTCGTCGAACGCGCGCACGTCGCCGGCGCCGATATTCTCGCCGACCAACATTTGATAGCGGGCAAAATCCTGAAAAATCACCCCGATCCGCTGCCGCAGCGCAGTCTCGTCCCACTCCTCGAGATTGAGGCCATCCAGCAGGATGCGGCCGCGGGTCGGCGCGTACAGCCGGGTCAGCAGCTTGATCAGCGTGGTTTTGCCGGAGCCGTTCTGGCCCACCAGCGCCAGACTCTCGCCGGGCCGAACGTGCAGATCGATGCCCGACAATGCCGGGGAAGCCGCGCCGGGGTAGACGAATTCGACCGCTTCGAAGCGGATGCCATCGCCGGGATCGGGGCCGCGCATCTTGTCGCCGCCGGCGCGGCCCACCGGCTGCTCCAGATATTCGAACAGATTCGACAGGTACAGGTTGTCCTCGTACAAACCGCTGACGGCCGAGAGCGCGGCGCTCACCGCCGATTGCCCCTGGCGGAACAGCATGAGATACATGGTCATCTGACCCACGGTCATGGCGCCCAACACCGTTTCCGCGGCAATCCATACGTAGCCGCCGTACAGCGCCGCCGTACCGAGCAAGCCCAGTCCGAAACCCCAGGCGTCGCGACGCAGGGTCAGGTCGCGATCCTCGCGGTACAGGCGGGTGAAAATATCGCGGTAACGATCCAAAAACCGGGGCCCCAGCTCGAACAGCTTGACCTCTTTTGCGTAATCCTCGCGCGCCAGCACCGATTCGAGATAGATCTGCATGCGCGACTCGGGCGCGCGCCAGCGGAAGAGGCGAAATGCTTCGCCCGAGAACTTTGCCTCGGCGAGGAACGCGGGCAGGCCGGCCAGTACCAGAAGTGCAACCGCCCAGGGCGAGAAGCGATACAACAATCCGCCGAAGGAAATCAGCGACACGGCATTTTGCAGCAGTGCGAAGGTCCGCATCACCAGGCTCAAGGGCCGGCTCGAAGCTTCGCGCCGCGCGCGGGTCAATTTGTCGTAAAACTCGGAGTCCTCGAATTGCGTCAAATCCAAGGTCAGCGCTTTTTCCAGAATCATGACATTGACGCGCTGGCCGAGCTGCGCGCGCAGCAGGGACTGTGCGAGTGAGATTCCCCGCTGCGCCATGGCGGTGGCGGCGACCAGCAGCGCTTCGAGGGCGACGTAGCGCACCACATCGTGCAGCAGCGTGGTGCCGGTTTGCCTGTGCACGTCGGCGGCATGAATCACCGCATCGACGATCTGAGCTCCCACGTAGGCGATTCCCGCCGGCAATATGCCCGCCACCAGCGTGAGCAGTGCCAGCGTGACGCTCAAGGCCTTGTTGGTGCTCCACACCAGGTGCAGCGCACGGCGGCTGTAGCCGAATACCGCCAGGAGATTCCGCGGCCACCCGCCTTCGGCAGCGGCCGCAGGAGCCAAGCCAGCATGCGGCGAATGGGGCGTTATGGGACGGGTTGGAGAGCTAATGTGCTAATCCCGCAGTCTATAATGGCAGTCATCATGGTCAGTTATGGCGGTAGTCGTGAAATTCAAGCCCTTGCTCGATCGGTGGAAGAAAGCGGCGGCGCCGCCCAAGAGCGCGAAGGAATATGCCGTCCGTTTGCCGCTGGACGATGCTGCGAAGCTTGAGGCCCTGGCGGAATTGTTTCCGGGATATTCGATCGAGGACATTGTGACGGATTTGCTAAGGGTAGGCTTGGATGAGATTGCCTCCGCCATGCCCTATGTGAAAGGTTCGAAGGTCATATCACGCGACGATCATGGCGATCCGGTCTACGAGGACGTGGGCCTCACGCCCCGATTCATCGAACTTACGCGCAAATTCAAGAAAAACCTCGATTCGGCGGCCAAAAAGACCGGCTGATTTCCGCTCAGGCGCCACCGCCAGGTGGCCACCGCCCCTGGCTTGACGCTTCCCGTGCGCTGCGGTGATACTTGAGGGCATGTCGGCCGCAGTCATTTTCCGCAGCAATTGGTGGCGTATTCCCCCTTGAGGAGTGGGTAGGTCGTTTAGCTCTTAAATTTTTCGTCAACCTGAAAAAACCCATCTCCGCTAAAAATCGTGGTGATGGGTTTTTTGTTGTCCGTCGTTTGACCGCTCTAGCTTCGCAGGTTCTCTATGCAACGACCTTTCGACATCGCGGCAGATCTCGACACGCCGGTATCGGCGTATCTGAAGCTCGCGCCCTTCCGGCCCCGTTTCCTGCTGGAAAGCGTCGAGGGAGGCGAGCGGCTGGCGCGCTACTCCTTCATCGGCTTCGGCGATTGTCTTGAACTGCGCATCGATGCGACCGGCCACTACCTCGGCGATGTGCGCTCGCCGCGACCTAAGTCCCGGCAGGAATTCTTGAATGTGCTGCGCGCGGCGCTGGCCCGCGCGCCCAAGCCCCAACCGGAAATTCCGGGCGTACCGCTGCTCGGCGGATTAGTGGGCTACACGGCATACGATGCGGTGCGCTACTTCGAGCGCATTCCCGGCCGCAGTCTCGATGCCACCGAGTCGCCGCATGCGCACTATGTGGCCCCGCGTTCGATGCTGGTGTTCGATCATTTGACGCGCGGGGTCGCGCTGCTGCATGACGGCAGCGATGCGGAGCGCTTAAGCCTGCGCCGCGAGGTCATTCAGGCGCTGCGCGGAGCGGTGCCCACGATAATCGCCCCGGGACGCTTCTCGCCGGCGACCCCCTCGCTGACCGAATCCGCGCATGCGGAGCGAGTGCGCCGCGCGCAGGAGTACATCGCCAGCGGCGACGTCTACCAGCTGGTGCTGGCGTCGCGATTCGAAGGAAGACATGCGCTGTCGCCGTTCGAGGTGTACCGCGCGCTGCGGCTGCTCAATCCCTCGCCCTACATGTATTTTTGCGAACTCGGCGACATCACGGTGGTGGGCTCGTCGCCCGAAGCGCTGGTGAAATGCCACGGCGGACAGGCGCAGCTGCGGCCGATCGCGGGATCCAGGCCGCGCGGGGCCGATGACAGGCAGGATGAGGCGCTGCAGGCGGAACTCCTGTCGGACCCGAAGGAGAACGCCGAGCATGTGATGCTGGTGGATCTGGCGCGCAACGACCTAGGGCGGGTCGCGAGCGCGGGCTCGGTGTCCGTCGATCCATATCGCGTGATCGAGCGCTACAGCCATATCATGCACATCGTCAGCGGCGTCAAAGGCCGCTTGGCCGCCGGACAGGATGCATTCGACTTGTTTGCGGCAACTTTTCCGGCAGGGACACTGGTCGGGGCTCCCAAGGTGCGCGCCATGGAAATCATCGACGAACTCGAACCTGCAGGAAGGCAGCTGTATGGCGGGACCGTCGGCTATTTCGGCCGCCGCGGCGACATGGATCAGGCGATCACCATTCGCACGCTGGTGTTTCGCGGCGATACTTACAGCTACCAGGCCGGCGGCGGCATCGTCGCCGACAGTTCTCCCAAAGCCGAATTCGATGAATTGATGACCAAGGGCGCGGTGCTGCGGCGTTCGCTCGAGCTCGCCGCGGAGGGGCTCTAAGATGCGGGCCAGGGTATTGCTGATCGACAACTACGACTCGTTCACCTACAACCTGGTTCAGGCATTCCTGATCCTCGGCGCCGAAGTCGACGTGCATCGCAACGATGCGATCACGGTCGATGCGGCGCTCGAGTGGAATCCTACGCACCTCATCATCTCGCCGGGCCCGGGCACACCGCGCAACGCCGGAGTCTCGATGCGCATGATAGAAGCGTTCGCCGGGCGCATTCCGATATTCGGCGTCTGCCTGGGTCATCAATCCCTGGTCGAAGTATTCGGCGGCAAGGTGGTGCGCGCGGGGCGTTTGATGCACGGCAAGGTCTCCACGATCGCACATGACGGCAAGGGACTGTACACAGGCATGCGCCAGGATTTCGAGGCGGGGCGCTACCACTCGCTGATCGCCGAGCCGGAGAGCATCCCTGCCGATCTTAAAGTGACCGCGCGTACACCGGAAGGCGAAATCATGGGAGTGCGCCACAGGTCCCTGCCGATCGAGGGCGTGCAATTCCATCCCGAAAGCGTGCTGACGCCCGACGGTCCGATGCTCATGGGTAATTTCCTCAAGAACCCATGACGGCGCCGCGCCAAATCCTGGAGCAGCTGCTCGACGGCCGCGACCTTAGCGAAGAGGCGGCCGCGGACCTTCTATCCCTGTTGACCGCGCCGGATCTTGCGCCTGCGATGGCGGGCGCGCTGCTGGCCGCCCTGCGCGCCAAGGGCGTCACGGCCGATGAGGTGCGCGGCTTCGCCGGCGCCATGCGCCAGCTGGCGCGCAAACCCTCGCTGCCTGCAAATCACGGCGGGATGGATGCCATTGACATCGTCGGCACCGGCGGCGACGCGTCGGGCAGCTTGAATTTATCGACCGGCGCGGCGCTGCTGGCCGCAGCCTGCGGCCTGCCGGTGATCAAGCACGGCAACCGCGGCATCTCGAGCCGCTGCGGCAGCGCGGATCTCATCGAGGCGCTGGGAATAACCTTGCCCCTGGACGAAGTAGGTGCCGCCGGCTGCTTCGCGGCCACCGGCTTTACGTTTCTGTTCGCGCCCTACTATCACCCCGCGATGAAAGCGCTGGCGCCGATCCGCGCCGCTCTCGGTGTGCGCACGGTGTTCAATCTGCTGGGACCGCTGACCAATCCCGGCGCGCCGCGATATTTCCTCATCGGCGCCTATGACGCGGCAACCGCCGAACTGATCGCCGCAACCCTGGCCGGAATGCAGGTTGAGCGAGCGTGGGTGGTGCACGGCGCA
>Ga0210399_10000182_pt1 | contig 50697 bp, 47 predicted proteins | sample IncBWC14MmetaG_FD_150865 | JGI IMG/M metagenome (GOLD analysis project Ga0210399, IMG submission 150865) | Forest soil microbial communities from Barre Woods Harvard Forest LTER site, Petersham, Massachusetts, United States - Inc-BW-C-14-M | ecosystem: Environmental > Terrestrial > Soil >...
CTAAAAAGGATCGATAGTTCACTGCCTCGCGATTTTCATATGACCTGGATGCCAACTCCGGTTCGTACCTGTCTCATCCTCTTCTTCGCTTATTCTGTGCATCTAATATGGTTACTTTTGCATTGGAGCACCTACTCACAAGGTTTGCCTTGATGGTCGATTGCCGGCGCACTTGCGATAAGGTTCTCCGTTATATGGGTGGCTTCGTGTGGGTTTACTTCCGCCTCCAAAAATCATCGCAGAAGTCGATTTGAACGCCTTCGGATCGGCGTTGTCGTCTACCAAGTCCCTACGCTGACCGTGCTATTTTTCGGGTGGCAACGATCACCAGCCACGCTAACGCAATCCCCGCTACCAACCAAAAACCGATCACGCTGATGGGAATAACGCGGTACCTATCATGAATGTGGATGTCCACGCCTACGCGGCCTAGCGTACCGAACCTTAGAAACAGGGCGGCTGCTACTAACGCTGCTACACCGGGGAAGTCCTTCATTTGGTTCCAAACGCGCATTGCAGTCTGTCTTCTTATAATGGCGCTTTATAAATGTCCAGGGCCTCGGCCTTTTGCAGCACAGGTCTAAGGGAAGGTGCGTTCGATCGGCCTCTTGTTTCCCATTTACCGTCGTAGCGCTTACACTGTTTTGCTTTTCTTTTTCGATTGACCCTTGAGCGTGGAGGTACCGACGGCATTGACGACGTTGCACGTCGGTCGGTTATGGGTTGGGTCTAAACCCGCCCTCTCGAAGAGGGCGGCTACAGGAAGAGGGGGTTGAGATGGGTGTGGAGCGGGCGTTGATCAGCGTGTTTGATAAGACGGGGATTGTGGAGTTTGCGAAGCGGCTTGCGGCTTTGCGTATCGAGATTCTTTCGACCGGGGGCACGTCGAAGTTGTTGCGCGAGGTGGGCGTGGAGGTGCGGGATGTGTCCGATTTCACGGGGTGGCCGGAGATGCTTGGCGGGCGCGTGAAGACCTTGCATCCGAAGGTGCACGGCGGGCTGCTCTACCGGCGCAAGCATGCTGAGGATGAAAAGCAGGCGGCAGAACATGGCATCGCGCCCATCGATCTGGTAGTGGTGAATTTGTATCCGTTTGAGGCGACCGCGGCGAAGGCGGGACTCACGGCCGAGGAGTTGATCGAGAACATTGATATTGGCGGGCCGACGATGTTGCGGTCGGCGGCAAAGAATTTCGAGAGCGTTACGGTGGTGACGGATCCGGCGGATTATGCGCGCGTTGCGGGTGAACTGGAAAGTGCGCGCGAAACATCGCTGGCTACGCGGGTGGATCTGGCGCGCAAAGTGTTTGCCACCACTTCGCGCTACGACGGCATGATCACCACGGAACTGGAGAGGCTTTCGGCGGCGTCGGGGCACGTCACCCTGGCGGAGAAACCGCTACTGCCAGAGTGCGTGCATATCGCGCTGCGGCGGCAGCAGGAACTTCGCTACGGAGAAAATCCGCACCAGGCCGCCGCGCTGTACGTGCTGGCCGGCCGACCGCCCGAAGGCCTGGCTGCGGCGAAGCAACTGCAAGGCAAGGAGCTTTCGTACAACAATTTTGTGGACCTGGAAGCGGCGCGCAGTCTTGCCGCGGAATTCAAGAAGCCGGCGGCGGTGATCATCAAGCACAACAATCCCTGCGGCACGGCGGAGCAGGCGACGCTTCGGGACGCTTACCTGAAGGCGTATGCGTGCGATCCCATCTCGGCGTTCGGAGGAGTGCTGGCTTTCAACACCGTTGTGGATGCGGCGACGGCGGAGGAGGTCGCCAAGCTGTTCGTGGAATGCATTGTGGCGCCGGGTTTTGATGAGAAGGCCAAAGCGATTTTCGCGGCGAAGAAAAATTTGCGGCTGCTGGAATTGCCCGCGGATGGTCTCGAACCCGAGCGGGAATTGCAGCTCAAGAGGATTCTGGGCGGGATGCTCGTGCAGCAACCAGATTTAGGGGAACTTAGCGACGCCGAATTGCGCACGGTGACCAAGCGCGTGCCTACCGCCGACGAGATGCACACGATGCGCTTCGCGTGGAAGGTTTCGAAGCACGTGAAGTCGAACGCCATTGTGTTTGCGCGAGAGCGCGCGACGCTCGGGGTGGGCGCGGGGCAAATGAGCCGCGTTGATTCGGTGAAGCTTGCGGTGATGAAGGCCCAAGTGCCGTTGCAGGGTAGCGTGGTGGCATCCGACGCTTTCTTTCCGTTTCCTGATGGCGTTGAGGAGGCAGCTAACGCTGGGGCTACCGCGGTGATTCAGCCTGGCGGGTCCGTGCGGGATGGCGACGTGATCGCGGCGGCGGATCGGCTTGGACTGGCGATGGTCTTCACGGGTATGCGGCATTTTCTGCATTAGCCATTTTCTGGTTAGATTGTGCAGGATGCGTGCCGGGATCGAGGCGCCGGGCTAAAGCGCAGCGCCCACATAGATATTCGCTATGCGTCATTCCGGCTTAACTATGCATCCAAGCCTGCGACGCCCGATCGAGTGGTAGGAACGGCGTGTGAGGGTTAGACATGGCGACGACCAGCGATGAGATGAGGATTGTGCTGCAGGTGGGAACGGAACTCCGGATCACCAACAAGGGCGAAGTGATTTTGAGCAATCCCGAAGTGGAACTTGCACGGGAGGATCGTGCGGCCGATGCGGTGCTCATGTACAAGTTTAATCCGAGCGCTGGGGAGCATAGTTTCCGGCTCGTGGAACCCTTTGCGGACCGAAAGCACACGAAGGTCCATCGGCCTGGCGATTAAGTTGATCGGCGATCGGGACGAGTCGGCCGGCCACGTGGTTCGACCGAGTGACGTGTTAGCGGGTTAGGCCCGAGGGGATGGGGACGGACCTACAGCTATTGGAACGTTTGGTCCTGCTGTTTTTCCACATCACCGTATTTGATCCTTTTCTCAACGCTTGGCTTCGTTTGCGCATCCTATTGGGGATGGACGACCGAGTGGTTGCTGCAATTTTGCTTCATGTTGATGAGACACAGACCCTTCGTCTCTTAGGGCAAGTAGGAGTGTCTGTGCTACCTGGAAAATAGCGATTTTAGGGTTTTGACCCTCCAGGGGCTGCGTGGGATACTTTTCGTTTAGGGGTAATTATGAACTTTTGCCGATTGACCGTTGCCGCAACCCTATTGACCGCCTTGGGCGGCTCGTGTGCTTGGGGGCAGCAGCCTGCGGAACAGCCGCAAAGCACTCCGCAGAGTCCGGAAGGAGTTACGTCTTCGGCGTCGGGTATAACACTGGCGGGCAGCGCGGCGGCCGCGCCTTCCGAGCGCGCCGAGGCTTACTACAACTTCACGATGGGGCACGTGTACGAGCAGCAGTACGAGAACACCAGCAAACCCGAATACGCGACGCAAGCCATCGATTTCTATAAAAAAGCGTATGTGCTGGACCCGAAGTCGCCGGTGATCGGCGAGCGGCTAGCGGAGATGTACTGGAAGGCGCAGCGACAACACGATGCGGTCGCGGAAGCCCAGGAGATCCTCAAGCGCGATCCTAACGACGTGCCCACCCGCCGCCTGCTGGCGCGGATTTATCTTCGCCTCCTCGGCGATTTAAGCGCCAACGGCGGCCAATCGGAGATCGCCGCGCGGGCCATTGAACAGTACAAGGAAATCTACCGGCTGGAGCCCAGCGATACGGAATCCGCACTGTGGCTCGCGCGGCTGTACCGTCTGCGGAACGACCACGACAAAGCGGAAGAAGTTCTGCGGGGCATCTTGAAAGGTGATCCCGACGACGAGCCCGCTATCGAGCAACTCACGCAACTCCTGCTGGACGAAGGCAAATCCCCGGAAGCCATTGCGCTTTTGGAAGGAATGACCAGCCATACGCCGTCGCCGGTACTGCTCGATCTTTTGGGTGACGCTTACACGCAAACAAAGGATCTCGCGAAAGCGGAAGACGCCTATCGCCGGGCTTCGGAAATCGATCCGTCGGAGCTCAGCCATTTGCGTGGACTGGGACAAACTCTGTTGGCCGAGGAGAAGTATCCCGAGGCCCTTGTCGTTTATCAGAAGCTTGCGGACTTGATGCCGGACGACGCGGACGTTTATCTCCGCACGGCGCAGATTTATCGCGAGATGCATCAACTCGATCATGCCGAAGAGAATCTGCTGAAGGCCAGGCAGTATGCGCCTGGCAGCCTGGAAGTGATGTACAACGAGGCGATGCTGTACCAGGCGCAGGGGCGCTACGAGGACGCGATTCGCGTTTTGTCGGACGCGATTTCGGGCGTGAAGGGGCAATCGGCGGTGCTGCCGTCGCGCCGGAGGTCGCTGGCGGTTCTGTATCAAGAGTTGGGGCAGCTTTACCGTGATCGCCAGAGTTACCAGGCCGCGGCTTACACCTATGAAGAGTTGGGACACCTTGGCGATGAGGAAGATCGCCGAGCGCGCCTGCTGTTGATGGACACGTATCGCGAGGCGCGCGATTTGCCGAAAGCCTTACAGGTAGGGAAGGACGCTCTGGCGAAGTATCCCAAGGATCCCGCGATGCAGTCGCGGGAAGCGTCGCTGCTGGGCGAAAATGGGCAGACCGACGAAGCCGTCAAAATGTTGCGTTCGCAGCTCACCAACAGCGAAGCGGACCGGGAAATCTATCTGAACATTTCGCAGGTTTACGAGCGCAGTAAGCGCTATAAAGAGGCGGAGGATGCTGCGCGCATGGCCGAAGCGCTGCCCGGTCAGCCGCGCGACAACGAAATGGTGTGGTTCCTTTTGGGCGCGATCTACGAGAAGCAGAAACTTTTTGATCGGGCTGAGGAACAGTTCAAGAAGGCTCTTGCGGTCGATCCCAACAATGCGACGGTGCTGAACTACTACGGCTATATGCTCGGCGATTTGGGGCAGCGGCTGGACGAAGCGGAAGTTCTGGTGAAGGGCGCACTGAAGGAAGAGCCCTACAGCGGAGCTTATCTCGATAGTTTGGGCTGGGTGTACTACAAGCAGAACAAATTGGCTGATGCGGAGACGACGCTACGCAAGGCCGTGGACCGCGACAGCCACGATCCTACCATCCACTCGCACCTCGGCGATGTGTATTCGAAGCTTGGGCGTACGGAGTTGGCCGCGGCGGAGTGGGAAAAATCGCTCTCCGAATGGCGCCGCTCGCTGCCGGCGGACATCGAGACCGATAAGATCGCGGAGCTTGAGAAGAAAGTCGGCCAGACCAAGCATCGCGTGGCGCAGAAGTCCGTGCCGCAAGACGCCAAGCACCAATAGAATCGCGCAGGGCATGTAGAATAGTCCGCATGCGCGAAGTCCGAATCCCAGCGTTCGCGAAAATCAATCTGCGCCTGGACATCCTCGGCAAGCGCGCCGACGGTTATCACGAACTCCGCACCATCTTTCAGACTATCTCCCTGCATGACAAATTGTTGCTGCGAAGTTCGCGGAAGCCCGGAATATCACTGGCGATTCATGGCAACGAGCGGCTTTCGCAGGAGCTGGTCACCAAGAATCTCGTCTACCGGGCCGTGGATGCTTTGAAGCGCGAGTTGAAAATTCGCGGCGGCGTCGAGATTGAACTACGCAAGAAGATTCCGGCCGGCGGCGGATTGGGCGGCGGATCGAGTGATGCCGCGGCCGCATTGCTGGGGTACTTGCGACTGACCCGAAAAAAGCTCGCGTTGGAGCGGTTGATCGAGATCGCGGTTTCGCTGGGCGCCGACGTGCCGTTTTTCCTATTTGGCGGGAGGGCGCTGGGAGTAAACAGGGGGGACGAGGTCTATCCCCTTGCCGACAGCGAGAAACGATCCGTCCTCGTGATTACCTCGCCGGACATCCACGTTTCCACGCCGGTGGCATTTCAGTGGGTCAAAGCGCCTTTGCTGGCGGAAACGCAGTCGCGGCAATTGACAAAATCGGTCGGTAACTCTAAACTTTGGAGGTTCTGTGTTCTGTGCTGGAGCGCGCAGGTAAGCGGGCTATCGAACGATTTTGAGCGGCCCGTTTTCCAGCGTCACCCTCGACTCGCAATATTGAAGAGGGAATTGCTTCGAGCAGGAGCGACAGAGGCCATGCTGGCGGGTAGCGGTTCGGCGGTGTTTGGAGTTTTCCCGAGCCCAGCGTTGGCGCGCCGAGCCGCTGTTGGGTTTCCGAGCGACCAGACCTTCGTTTGCGAGACAATTTCGCGCGATCGTTATAAGCGTCTGGTTCCGACTGCGCTTTAAGCTGCGCGTGTCGTTTTTGTTCGACCCTCTCAGCGTCCTCGTGTGCTAATTCGTTTTCCCGGGCCACGTAGCAGAATTCCCCGTCGCCTTGATCGCGTCGCCGTGATCGAATGACGATCAAAGGCGTGGAGCCACGAACTCGTGCAGGACGAACGCTTCAAGATCTTCTCCGGGACGGCGAATCTGCCGCTGGCGGAGAGCATCTGCCAGCACCTGGGCACCACGCTTGGCAAGATGAAGCTGGGGCGCTTCAGCGATGGCGAGATTTATCTCCAGATTCTGGAGAACGTACGCGGGGCTGATGTTTTTGTGGTGCAACCGTGCTGCTACCCGGTGGACAACCACCTGCTTGAGTTGCTGTTGATGATTGACGCGTTCAAGCGCGCGTCGGCTTGGCGTATCACCGCGGTGCTGCCGTATTACTGCTATGCGCGGCAGGATCGGAAAGACAAGCCGCGCGTTCCGATCTCCGCGAAGCTGGTGGCGGACTTGCTGGAAACCGCGGGGGCCAGCCGGGCGCTGACTTTGGATTTGCACGCGCCGCAGATTCAAGGCTACTTCGACGTGCCCGTGGATCATTTGTTCGGCTCGCCGGTGCTGGTCGAATATTTTAAGAGTTTGAAGCTGCCGAACGTGACTGTGGTTTCGCCCGACGCTGGTGGCGTGGAGCGCGCGCGCTTTTTTGCGAAGAGGATGGACGCGCCGCTGGCCATCGTCGACAAACGGCGCGTCGATGTGGACGTCAGCGAAGTGATGAACCTGATCGGCGACGTTCGAGGACGAACCGCGCTGATTGTCGACGACATCATCGACACGGCGGGCACGCTGGTAAAGACCGCGGAGGCTTTGATTCGCGAAGGCGCCTTGCAGGTGTACGCGGCTTGCACCCATGCGGTGCTGTCGGGACCGGCGATCGAGCGCATTGCGAATTCGCAGATCAAGGAAGTCGTCGCGACCGACTCGGTGCCGATGTCCGAGGCTGCGAAGAAGATGGGCAAGATCAAAGTTTTGAGCGTCGCGGATTTGCTGGCTCGCGGCATTCGCTCGATCCACGAAGAAACGTCGATCAGCGAACTGTTTATTTAGCTGGTCGGCGCGTAGTGTAGTGGCGGTCTTTAGACCCGCCAACGCGATAGGGAATTGCAATGCAGGGGCGCGCTGTAGCGCGTCGCAGCAAGATCGTAACGAAGGGAAGAAAGTATGGCTCAAGAGAAGATTGTCGTCGAAGGAGCACCCCGCGCCACGCGCGGCAAGAACGAAGCACGAAGGCTTCGCCTGACCGGGAAAGTTCCCGCCGTCCTTTATGGCGGCAAAGGTGAAGCAATCACGCTGGCGTTGAACGCTAAGCAGGTCGGCGCGATTCTGCGTTCCGAGAGCGGTCACAACACTCTCTTTCAAGTTGATCTCGGCGGAAAGCACGAACCCGCGATCCTGAAAGATTGGCTGGTCGACCCGATCACCGGCCGCTTGCTTCACGTCGATCTTCTGCGCATCGCCATGGACGTGCGCATGCGCGTCAGAGTTCCTATACACACCTTCGGCGAAGCTTCTGGCGTAAAAGTGGAAGGCGGGGTTTTCGAAATGGTCACCCGCGAAGTAGAAGTCGAAGTTTTGCCCGCGGACATTCCCACGGAATTCAAGGCGGACATCAGCGGCCTGGCCTTGAACCAGGCGCTGCGTGCCGGCGACCTGCAGTTCGACACCAACAAAATAAAATTGATCACTGACAAGGACCGCGTTCTTGCACACGTAGTCGCGCTGAAGGTCGAAGAAGAGAAGCCCGCCGAAGCCGTGGCCGCCGACGCCGCAACGCCCGCCGAGCCCGAAGTCATTAAGAAGGGCAAGAAGGAAGAAGAGGGCGAGGAAGGCGAGGAAGGCGAAGCCAAGGGCAAGGCCGAGAAGAGCGACAAAGGCGAGAAAAAGAAGTAGCTCCATTTTGCGCGCGCGGTTTGCGCGGCGTGTGGACACAGACTTATGCGGCTCATCGTGGGGCTTGGGAATCCAGACCCGGAGTACCAGTGGACGCCGCATAACCTGGGTTTCATGGCGGTGGACGAGTTGGCGAATCGCGGTTCGATTCGCGTCGAGCGGCCTGAAGGCAAAGCGCTCGTCGGCCGTGGAAAAATTGCCGGGGAAGACGTCGTACTGGCAAAGCCGCAAACGTACATGAACCTGAGCGGTGTGTCGCTGCGAGAGTTGCTCGGCAAGTACGAGTTGGATGTAAGCGATTTGCTGGTGATGTGGGACGAAGTGCAATTGCCGTTGGGCACGATCCGGATTCATCCGGACGGCAGCGCCGGCAGCCACAACGGCGCGAAGTCGGTGATCGGTTCGCTGGGCACGCAGCAATTTGCGCGCCTCAGACTGGGATGTGGCGCAGATCATCCGGTCAGCAACCGCAAGGAATATGTTCTGCGGCCGATGCGGAAGGCGGAGCTGGAAGTCGCCAGCGAAATGATCGGAGATGCGGGCGACGCGGTGGAATTGATTCTGACGCAAGGGATCGATGCCGCGATGAACAAGTACAACCGCCGCAAGCCGATCGAGTCCGACGAGTTGTAGTGGCGGGTCTTTAGACCGGCCACCCTTACGCCGAATTTAAGTGTCGGCAGCCTGTAGCCGCCCTCTCCGAGAGGGCGGGATTTAGACTCAAGGCTGCCCAGCCCATAAGGCGTGCAAGATTTTCGCAGCGACGAATTTACCGGGCCAACGCCCGGCAGAGAAGGAAAGAGGCAATCATGGAAGAACGTCTATACGATCTGATCTTCATCGCCCGTCCGGCCACTCCGGAAGACGAGATCAAGAAAGTAATCGCCGGCATCGAGCACACCTGCGCCGAAAAGGGCGGCAAGATTGAGAAGACCGAGCACTGGGGCACGCGCAAGCTGGCCTATCGCGTAGCCAAGCATCGCGAAGGTATGTACGTCTATCAGCAGATCCGGACGTCGCATGCGGACCTGATCGCTGAGCTGGAGCGCCGCCTGCGCGTGCAGGACGTAGTCATCAAGTATCTGACCGTGCGTCTCGACGAAGACCTGAAGCGCCAGAAGAAATACGTGCACAAGCGCGAAGTGCGCGCCGCGCGCCGTCCACGCCGCACGCCGGCCCCGCAATCCGCTCCTCCGCCGCCAGCACCTGCGGCTCCCGAGCAAGCCCCGGCGAGCTAGTCGGTGACAATGTAGCGGCCGCCGACCGTTTAGCCCGAGTTTCGAAGGGTGGCAGGCGCTTTCTGAGTTTGCATTTGTGACTTGGTTTTTCTTTTTGGATTTTTTCTTCAGGAGGTCGGGGCTTCAGCCCCGACGAAAACTCGCCGAACGAGCGGGCTTTAGCCCCTGAAGAACGAAATGATTCGATAGCAGCGATCCGAAAGGTAGGCAGGTATGGCAGAGGAACAAAAGCAATCAGCAGGACCCAGCGGTCCACGAGGTGGCGGACACGGTCCAGGAGGCGGTCATGGTGGCCCCGGTGGTGGACACGGCGGACCACGGCGCGAAGGCGGTCCCGGCGGCGGCGGTCCCGGCGGCCCAGGCGGACCGCGCCGCGGCAAGCGCCAGTACTTTCGCAAGAAGAAAGTCTGCAAGTTTTGCGTCGAGAAGATGGACTTCATCGACTACAAGCGCGCCGACATCCTGCAGTTCGTGCAGGAACGCGGCAAGATTCTGCCGCGCCGCATGACCGGCGTCTGCTCGCGTCACCAGCGGTGGCTAGGCGAAGCGATCAAGCGCGCCCGCAACATCGCGCTGCTGCCATTCGCCGGCAGCGCCGCCGGCACGCACGCGCCGCGCGTAGCGCCTCCGGCGGGCACACACGTACCGGCACCCGCGACAGCCGTGGCGCCGCCACCAGTTGCGGCTCAGGCCGCAACCCCGGCTGCAACAACCCCGGCTGCGCACGCACCAACAGCGGAAGCCCCCAAGAGCTGAGCGCCGGTGGTTGGTTGAACTATGCAGGCGCTGGGCTTTAGCCCGTCGCACGAAACGAAGGCCACGGTTCAGGTTTTCTCCGAGCAACGACAGGCCGCTGAGGTCCGCTACGGAATCGAAATCAGGAGCAAAGGGAAACGCAATGCAAAAAGTAATCCTTCAGGAAGACATCGAAAAGCTTGGCCACCGCGGCGACGTCGTCTCCGTCAAGCCCGGTTACGCCCGCAATTTCTTGCTGCCGCACAAGCTGGCCATCGAAGCCACCACTGGCAATATGAAAGCGCTGGAGCGCATCCGCACGTCGCTGGCAAAAAAGACCGCGACCGAAATGGACGCCGCGCAAAAGCAAGCTGCCGCGCTCAACGGCATCGAAGTCCGTTTCACGCGCAAGACCGGTGAGAACGACCAACTCTTCGGCTCGGTCAACTCCGGCGACATCGCCGACGCGCTCGAAGCGCAGGGCTTCAAAATCGACAAGCGCCAGGTCCAGCTAGCCGAACCCTTCAAGGCTCTCGGCGAATATCCCGTGAAGATCAAAGTCTTCCGCGACGTCATCGCCGAAATTAAAGTCTTCGTCGAAAAAGAATCGTAGTCGTCGTTCCCATCCTGAAGAGGCGCGAGCAAGCGCGCCTCTTTTTTTTCGCGCTGAAAAAAGTTTTGCAACGTTTTCCGCAGCGATGCACAGCGACACAGAATTAGTTTTGTTGACGCTCGCGAACCTTCCGCGCACAATGCGTTCACCAGTCTTCATTCAGGGTAGAGGGAACGGTCGAGGCCCCAGGAAAATTTCCCCGACGCAGTGAAAAATTAGACGCTTGAACCGCGTTCGCTGGGCGTGTTAGCCTAGGCGAATAGAAAGCGAAGAACAGCAGAGTCTGCATGCCTGTCGAATCCACTCTCGAACGCCCGCTACCCAATAATCTCGACGCCGAACGCTCCGTCCTTGGCGCCGTCCTGCTCGACAATAACGCGCTCAACGCCGCGATCGAGAATCTGCGCCCCGAAGACTTCTTTCTCGATCAGCACCGCCGCGTCTTCCTGCAGATGATTGCGCTCAGCGAAGCGCAGCAGGCCATCGACCTCATCACGCTCACCGAAGAGCTGCACCGCCACGGCGAGCTGGAATCCGCAGGCGGCGCGCCGTATCTCGCCTCGCTTGCCGACGGCATGCCGAAGGTCTCGAACATCGAGCACTACGCGCGCATCGTCAAGGAAAAGGCGCTCCTGCGCAACCTGATCCACGCCACGCACAATATTCAGCAGCGCGCCTTCGAAGGCGAAGATGGTGCCGACGCCGTTCTCGACAACGCCGAATCCTCCATCTTCGCGCTCGCCGAAGATCGCGTAAAAATCGGCCTCATCCCCATCAAAGACATCGTCCGCGACAATTTCGAGCGCCTCGAAAAAATCTTCCGCGAAGGCAAGAGCATCACCGGCATCCCCACCGGCTACACCGAGCTCGACAAGCTAACCTCCGGCCTGCAACCGAGCGAACTCCTGATCCTGGCCGCGCGCCCTTCGCAAGGAAAAACCGCGCTAGCCCTGAATCTCGCCGAAAACATTGGCATCCGCGCAGGCCAACCCGTAGCCGTCTTCAGCCTCGAAATGTCGAAGGAATCGCTGCTTCAGCGCTTGGTCGCCTCTGTCGCCCAGATCGACGCCCACAAATTCCGCACCGGCCATCTCAGCCGCGAAGACTGGCGCCGCATGACCGAAGCCCTCGGCACCATCGCCGCCGCCCCCATCTGGATCGACGACGCCGGCTCCATCAGCGTCCTCGAAATCGGCGCAAAAGCTCGCCGCCTTAAGCGCGACAAAGGCCTCTCCCTGCTGATCGTCGACTACCTCCAGCTCATCACTGCCCGCGGCCGCTTCGGCAACCGCCAGGAAGAAGTCTCCAGCATCTCCCGCGGCCTCAAAGGCCTGGCCAAAGAACTCCAGATCCCCGTTCTGGTCCTAAGCCAGCTAACCCGCGCCCCCGAACGCGACGAACGCGGCCCCCAACTCTCCGACCTCCGCGAATCCGGCGCCATCGAACAAGACGCCGACGTAGTCATGTTCATCTACCGCCCGAATTTCTTCAAAGCCGGCGCCACCCAAGAAGAGCGCGAAGAAACCGAACTACGCATCGCCAAGCAACGCAACGGCCCCACAGAAAACGTGAAATTCGTCTTCCGCAGCCGCTTAACCCGCTTCGAAGAAGCCGCCCCCGACGCCTTCAGCAACCTCGGCCCGGATGATTTGTAGAAGATAAGGAGTAGGCATGAGACACCGAGCTCATATTGTTGAGGGCACTGACTAGTTCCTCTGTCGAACGCGTAAGTCGTATAGTGATAGCAAGTAGACCTAACCTCCCTCTGCGCATAATATCAACGGTGCTAGATCAATTCTGGCACCACGAGGTGAATAATTTGGCTGTAACAAATAATCTCGTGTCGGTTGCCGCGTTGAAGAACGCACCCAAGCGTGGATCTCGTGAAATCGTTGTCGAAAGTGCGTCCAACGAGTTTGTATTTGCCGTTGTTGGCCACGTAGGTTGCCTTTCCCCGAAAGCCGACACCACAATCCAACCAAAAAGGCGTCCACAAGCCGCTAACCCCTTTACAATCCGCACTTCCGCAAAACGCACCCATAACTCGTTTAGAATCCGCACTTCCAAATTCACTCGACTTAAAGTCCTTTGGAATCCGCACTTACAAAAAAGGTGGGGGGAGGAGGGCAAATTGTTAACTAGCTCACTGCTTCCGCTTCTTCAAGACACCCATCTGCGTCGCCAGGCACTGGTTGTACGCACCCGGACCCTGCGACAACTTCGCGGTAGTGCAGGCAAACTCCACGGCATCCCGATCCGCGCCGCTCAGCTTGGAAAATCCCCGCGGCCTCGGTGACCGTTTCAAATCCTCGACCTGCTTCCGCACGCATTCGTTGTACTTGTCCGTCCCTCCGTTCAACTTGTCAGAGGCGCAGGTAGCCTCCATCGCTTCCCGATCCGCACTCCTCAACCCGGACAAATCGGGCTCCGCGATAGCTTCTCCGTCAGCGGGCGGCCCAACGTGCGGAGCAATTTGTGGCGCAGCCTGTGGCACAGCCTCTGGGCTATTCAACGGCGGCGCGCCGATCTGCACCGTGTCCACCGGCGTCATGACGAACACGGGAATATCCTTGGTGCTTCCCTCCAGCCGCGTATCCGAATACTGGCTGAGCGTCGCCATCGAGTCGTGCTCACGGTCACCCTGCAAATTCTGTTCCGTGCAAATGCCCACCCAACTTGCCGCTCCGCCGCCCGCCCGATGAAATTCGCATTTGGTGATTTCCCCGGTGCTCTTTCCGCCGCTGGCGATCGCCTCCAGAGACAACAGCTCGCCATCCAGGCGCGTGCGATAGATCTGCCCATCTTTCAGGTTGCTCCAGATTTTCGTCGGCAACGCCCCATCTCCTCCGCTCTCGTCAACGACGGCAACGGTGGGACCTGGCGTCGCGTGGCCCGCAGCGGCGGCGGATTGGGCATTCTTCATGACGTTACTTGGAGATGGCGAACTACCGGCGACGCGCGAGCTGGCAAGGTCGAAATACGACGGCGACAGCAGCAACAACGCGAGCAGAACGATGGCAATCAAGCCTGCAGTGACAAGAAGCGGTGTGCGCCCGCTGGTAATCGTGCCGTAAACGGGCCGCATGCCGTTCACGAAAGACAAAATACCCAGGCCTGCCGTGATGGTCGCCAGCCAGACGGGCGGCATTCGGCCGCTCCACACCAGCGCAGCCAGAAAGAAAATAGTGGCCATGCCCAGCAGGATGAACAAAAAGCTATTCAGATTTTTGATTTCAGGCAGGTGAGGGAGTGGACGAGGGCGCCGCGCCGCACCCGCGCTCGCGGAAGAAGCACCCTTGCGGAAACGCGAAGAGCCTCGTGCGCGCGAAGAGTCCCGCGGTGGCGCGTTTGCCCCGACCGAACCTTCCGGACGCGAATCGGGCGGAGTTTGTTTCGCACCGCGCGAGGCGGCCAGCTCTGCATCGTACTTTTGACGCGCGGTGGGATTGATCAGGGCGGCCTTGGCTTCCGACAAGTCCTTGAAGGCTTCAGCCGCAACCTTCCGCATGTAGGTATTTTCCGCCGGAACGGTGTCCGGATGGACCTCCCGCGCCTTCGCCTTGAACGCAGCCTCGATCTCCGCCGCCGTGGCATTCTCCGCCACGCCCAGTATCTCGTAGTAGGTCTGTCCCATTACCCGATCACGACTTTTGCGAACCCATGTTCCAACTCATTGCACCATAGTGTGAGAACGGTAGCACACCAGAAACCAGCATAGGAGAGGCGAATCCGGCACGATGTGCAATAACGATGTGCAACAACGCTCTCGCCGTGAAGGCCACGATGCAAGCGATCGTTTCACCAATCTAGATCCGCCAAAATCGCGGCATACACCTCGATGCCATTCCACAAATGCCCCAGCCGCAGATTCTCATCGGAACTATGCTGGTGATTGTCGTAGTTCACGATCGGCACACCAATCCACGGTACCCCCAAATCCTCGAAGATGTACATCGGGACACTGCCGCCGAGGCCCGGCGCAACCACGGTGCGGCCGCCGGTGCCGTCCTGAACGACCTGAATCAGCGCCTTCGACACTGGCAAATCCATCGGCGTGCGTGAAGCCCGGTATCCGCCTTCGTCGATCACCTTGGCGATCAGCGGATTCGCGCGTCGCTCCTCGATCGTCGGCTCGCGATCGGTCACGAAGTACCCCTGCTCGCGGATGAAGCCGACGATCTGCTCGAATTTGTGTCGCGGATCTTCGCCCTTCACTAGCCGTGCATCGATCGAGGCTTCCGCTTTGTCAGGCACCACGTTCTGCGCGCGATCTCCGACGTACGCGCTGCTCAGGCCGCGAATGTTCAGCGACGGCAATTGCAGCAATTCCACAAGTTTTTCTCCGCCACCTTCAGGTTTCGCGATGCCCAGCTCATGTTCGAGTTCCGCGTCATTCTCCGGCATCTTCGCCAACCACTCTTTTTCGAGAGCGGTCAGCGGAACGACATCGTCGTAATACCCATCGATCAAGACGTGCCCGTTCGCGTCTTTCATCGAGGCCAGCAAACGCGACAGTTCCATCGCCGGATTGGGCGCCCAATTGCCGTAGTGCCCGCTGTGCAGCGCCCTTACAGGCCCGTACACGGTGATGTCCAAACCAATGTCCCCGCGATTGCCAAAGAAAACCAGCGGCCGCCCCGACGGGTGCACCGGCCCGTCCGCGGTAATCAGCAAGTCCGCGCCCAGCAAATTTTTGTGCAGTCCGAGGGTGCGCTGCAGGTTCGTCGACCCTGCTTCTTCCTCGCCTTCAAAAATCACCTTGAGATTCACATTAAGTGGGATGCGCTTTGCACGCAAAGCGTCGAGCGCCGCCAGCAGCGCCACGATCGGCGATTTATCATCCGAAGAAGAACGCGCGTAAATCCGCCAGTCATCTTTGTAAACTGCCGGTTGCTTTGCCGCATTCTCAGGAAAGGGAATGCGTTTGCCGCCAGCCTCGATCGCCGCGTCACGCAGCACGGGCTCGAATGGTTTGCCATCGGTCCACGCCGCCGCATCGACCGGTTGCCCGTCGTAGTGCGCGTAGAAAATGACAGTGCGCTTGGCTTCCGGCGTTATCAGCTTGCCGAAAACCACCGGCCCACGCCCGCTGATTGGCAGCAGGTGCGTTTCAATCCCGCGCGCCTCCAGCATCTCTACCAAACGCGCCGCGTTCTTCTGAATGTTTTCCATGTCACTGGCCACGTTGGGTATGGCCAGAAATTCCGCGAGTTCCCGCACGATGCGATCTTCGTTGCCAATCCGGTAGTCGCGCACCTGCTCGACAACTTGAGCGGACCCAACGCGTGGCTTGCTGGCCGCGTTCTGCGCGCTCCCGGTCAAAGGCCAGAACGCCATCAGGAAAGAGATCAAGCAAACGCTAAAGAACATTCTCAAGACGACCCCCTGGGATCTCCATCACGGCAGCCGGCGCAGCCTGAATCGCGCCCCCGGGCGACGGAGTGCCAGATTGTATCCGACTCCGCAGGCATCCGCTTGGCTCGATCCGTGCCAAAAAATGCGTGCGAGACCTCTTCGAGAGATGCTGACACCAACCCCGCGCACGAACCGTCTGTGAGAACAGTTGCGATATTTATCCTAATAGTATACTTTAATAAATCTATGATATTATTCTATAATTATATTATTTAACTACTATCCCGCATCCAGGCCCGCTTCCGGAGGTCTAGAAATGAACTTCGTGCCCCGTCTAATCCCCTCGCTCCTCTTGGTCTCACTATTGACCAGTAGTGGCGCCCTCCCTCCCATGGACGTCTTCGGGTTCGTGACGCAGGCCCGCAACGCCTCATTCAGCTATGGCGCAGTCTCTGCCGGGGCGTCCGTCTACGATGGCGATACGCTCGCAACCGGCGTTGATGGCACGCTGACGCTCCGCACCGCCTCGTCGATGATCCATCTGGGCACGCGAAGCCGGGTTACGCTGCGAAGCGCTTCAGGCGCCGACAAGTGCGCGCAATTCACTCTCAGCGCCGGCACCGTGATGTTCGCAACTCCGCAAGCTGCCACCGTCGAGATTCGTTCCGATCAGGCCGACATTCGTCCTGCGACGCAAGTCCCTTCGTCCGGGCAAATTACCATCATCAGTCCGTCGTCGTTTGAGATTTTCGCGCGCCGAGGCGCCCTGAAGATTCAGTACCGCGATGAGACCGAGATGATTTCCGAAGGCAAGTCCTACCGTGTTGTTCTAGACGCTTCCAACGACGACGCCCCTTCTACAAAAACCGCGCCCGGCGATCAACCCAAGTCTGTTAGAGCGCCCTCGCACAAGCGCAAACGCATCGTTCTATTCGCGATCGTCGGTTCGGTTGCCGCGGTGCCAGCGCAATCCCGTGGGTCGTGTCCAATGACTACGAGAGCCCGGATCATCTCTAAGTGCTATGCGCCCTTTCGCTGGGCTAGGGGAAGCCCAGACACCACACCGCTAAGACTTCTCCACGTTGGTAAACGCCACCAGCGTCCTTAATTTCTCTCGAGCAGCGCCGGATGAAATCGTCGCGGCCGCTAGCTGCGCCGCTTCCAGAAAATTCTCGGCGACGCCGCAAGCCACCAGCGCGGCCGCAGCGTTGATCACCACGATATCGCGCGGCGGCCCAGTTTCGCCCCCGAAAACGCCGCGAATCGTCATAGCATTGTCAGCTGCCGACCCGCCGCGAATCGCTTCGAGTGGCGCTCGCGTCACGCCAAAATCCTCCGGCGTGACGGTATACCGGCCTACCGCGCCACGGCGCACATCCGCGACCAGCGTCTCGCCCGCCAGCGAAATTTCGTCCAGGCCGCCCGCTCCGTGCACCACAAACGCCCGCTCGATTTCCAGTTCCGCAAGCGTCGCCGCAACCAGATCGATCGCGTCGGCCGAAAACACGCCCAACACCTGCGATTGCGCGCCCGCCGGATTCGTCAGCGGCCCCAGCAAATTAAAGACCGTGCGCGCGCCAATCAGCTTTCTCGCCGGCACCGCGTGCCGTGTAGCCGCATGCGCTGCCGGAGCAAACAAAAACCCGATCCCCAACTCGCGAATCGCGCTACCCATCCGCACCAGCGGTACATCGATCCGTACGCCCAGCGCCTCCAGCACATCCGCCGACCCACTGCGCGAGCTCGCCGCACGGTTGCCATGTTTTGCTACGCGCGCCCCGGCCGCCGCAGCCACAATCGCCGCCGCCGTGGAAACGTTGAACGCATCGAACCCATCGCCGCCTGTGCCACATGTATCGACCATCTGCAAGGGCCGCGCCTCACCTTCAGCGAACACCGGTGCCGCAAATCGCCGCATGACCGACGCAAATCCAGCGAGCTCCGCGACGCCAACCGGCCGCTGGCTCAGAGCCGTGAGCAAACGCACGATATCGAGCGTCTCCGCGCGTCCCGTGAGCAGCTCTTCCATCACCGCTTCCGCTTCCAAGCGCGTAAAAACGTGCCCTTTTTCCGCTCGTCGAAGCAACTCCAGCGACATCCGATCCTCATCCGCCACGGCATCCGCGGCGCTCAGAAATTCCCGCTGTAGGAGCGCAGCACTGCTGTGTCCCACTTCGGCAGGAACTGCAATTCACGCACAAGCTGTCTTTTCCCTGGTTTTCAGCGGCCGCCTTGCCCCGTCCCCGGCGTTCCGGTTACACTTTGACGTTTTGCTGGCAGATAAATTCTAACATTGGCAGACCGCTCCACGGTCACACCGAACACGGAACCCGATGAAGATTCACGAATATCAGGCCAAAGCGATCCTGGCTCGCTACGGCGTTACGACTCCCCGCGGTGAGGTTGCGTTCACCAGGGAAGAAGCGCGCACTGCTGCGCAACGCCTCCGCACGCCGATCGTTGTCGTCAAATCGCAAATCCACGCAGGCGGACGCGGCAAAGCTGGCGGCGTAAAGCTAGCCCATTCCCCCGACGAAGCCGCGGAAATCGCCAGCCACATGCTGGGCATGAACTTGGTCACCGCCCAGACCGGCCCTGGTGGCCGTATCGTTAAGCGCCTGCTCATCGAAGAAGGCCTCGACATCAAGCGCGAACTTTACCTTAGTATTCTCGTCGATCGCGCCGTGGGCAAAGTCGTTTTCATGGCCAGTACCGCGGGTGGCATGGAGATCGAGGAAGTCGCAAAAGAGAATCCCGACGCCATTCTCCGCGAGACGATTCACCCGGCCGTCGGCCTGCAACCCTATCAAGCGCGAAAACTCACCTTTGGTCTCGGTTTATCAGGCGACACTGCTCCGCAGGCCCCCCCATTTTTTCAGGCGCTCCACCGCGCTTTCGTCGATACCGATGCCTCCATGCTGGAAATCAACCCCTGTGTGATCACCGGCGACGGCCGTTTGGTTGCCCTCGACGCCAAGATGACCTTCGACGATAACGGTCTGTTCCGCCACAAGGAACTTCGTGAGCTTCGCGACCTCGACGAAGAAGATCCACTCGAAGTCGAGGCCTCCAAGTACGGCCTGAACTACATCAAGCTCGATGGCAACGTCGCCTGCATGGTCAACGGCGCTGGCCTCGCCATGGCCACCATGGACATCATCAAGTACGCTGGCGGCTCTCCCGCGAACTTCCTCGACGTAGGCGGCGGCGCATCCGCGGAACAAGTGAAAAACGCCTTCCGTATTCTGATGAGCGACGCCAGCGTCCGCGCGGTGTTCATCAACATTTTCGGCGGCATCCTCCGCTGCGATGTTCTCGCCACTGGAGTTGTCGCCGCTGCGAAAGACCTTGGTATTAAGGTCCCCGTCGTGGTTCGCATGGAAGGTACCAACGTTGAAATGGGCCAGCAGATCCTCCGCGATTCCGGCCTGAATTTCACCATCGCGGACGGCATGAAGGACGGCGCAACCAAGGTCGTCGCCCTCGCGGGGGGTGCCCGATGAGCGTTCTCGTAGACGAAAAGACGCGCCTCATCGTCCAGGGCTTCACCGGCCGCGAAGGCACGTTTCACGCGCAACAAATGATCGAATACGGCACCAACGTCGTGGGCGGAGTCACCCCCGGCAAAGGCGGCGCCAAGCATCTCGAGCGTCCGGTATTCGACACGGTAACCGAAGCCGTAAAAACCGCGGGCGCGAATGCGACGGTAATCTTCGTCCCGCCACCCTTCGCCGCGGATGCCATCCTCGAAGCCGCCGACGCGGAAATGCCGCTGATCATCTGCATCACCGAAGGCATTCCGGTCATCGACATGGTCCGCGTAGCCGCCACCATCGACTTCAAGAAAACGCGCTTGATCGGCCCCAATTGCCCGGGCGTAATCTCCCCCGGCAAATGCAAAATCGGGATCATGCCCGGCCGCATCCACAAGCAGGGTCACGTCGGCGTCGTCAGCCGTAGCGGTACGTTGACTTACGAAGCAGTCCACCAACTCACCGAGCTCGGCATCGGCCAATCCACCTGCATCGGCATCGGTGGCGACCCCATCATCGGCACGTCGTTCCTGGACGCCATCAAAATGTTCAACGAAGATCCCGATACCCACGCGATAATCTTGATTGGCGAAATCGGAGGCAATGCCGAAGAGCGCGCCGCCGAATACATCAAAGCCAACGTAAAAAAGCCGGTGGTAGGCTTCATCGCGGGCCAAACTGCGCCGCCAGGCCGCCGCATGGGCCACGCAGGCGCAATCATCAGCGGCGGTCAGGGCACCGCCAAAGACAAATACACGTCAATGAAAGCCGCAGGGATACACACGATCGAAACGCCGGCAGACCTAGGCTCAGCAGTAGCCGCCGCCCTGAAGTAGCGGCCGCCTTCCGAGGCGGGCGCTCTTGGTGTGAATGGCGCCGTTGTAGATGTAGGCGCCGGGCTTTAGCCGGCAAGTCTTTGGTGGCACAGACTTCAGTCTGTGTCCGTTTCAACCTTTTGTTAAGAACCTGATCGTAAGAACTTTGGAGGAATTTTCCTTGGCTCTCGAACGCACCTTCGCAATCATCAAACCTGATGCCGTAAGCAGTAACCAGCAAGGCGAAATCCTGGCCCGCATCCACAAAGCCGGCTTCACCATCGTCGCCATCAAATCCATGCGCCTCACCAAGGAAGAGGCCGGCGGCTTCTACGCCGTCCACAAAGCCCGCCCGTTCTTCGGCGAGCTAACCGACTTCATGTCCTCAGGAAAAATCTTCGCCATGGTCCTCGAAGCCGAAGGCGCCATCACCAGATGGCGCGACACCATGGGCGCCACCGATCCGAAAAAAGCCACGCCCGGCACCATCCGCTGCGACCTGGGCACCAGCATCGGCACCAACTGCACCCATGGCTCCGACGCCCCAGACACCGCGGCCTTCGAAATCGCCTACTTCTTCCCCGGCCTGGACCTAATCTAACTCCGACCGCGCCAGTGTCTAACTCCCCTCTGCCACATTGTAGGGGCGGGGCTTGCCCCGCCCGGGCCACCGCGACTTGCCACGGCGTAACATTCTTTGCGTCCTCAACCCGCTTTCCCTAAACTCTCCCCATGGACCCAAGCCGGGACCTGGGCCGCCTCCTCGTAATCGTCGGCATCGTCCTGACGACCGCCGGCGCCCTTCTCTATTTCAGCGGTCGCCTCCCCTTCCGCCTGGGCCGCCTGCCCGGCGACATCGTCCATCGCGGCGAACACACCACGTTCTACTTCCCCATCGCCACCTCGATCGTCCTTAGCATCGCCCTTACTCTCATCCTCTGGCTTGTGTCACACTTTCGCCGCTGACATGCGGAACGCGCCCATACTTTCCAAAATCATTTCCTTTCGCCCCGGAGACCTCGAATGAAACATTCGCTCCTCGTTTTAGCAACGCTACTCCTCGTGCTCACGCGCGCCCATGCCCAACAGTCCTCTCCGCCACAATCCACCGTCCCTCAATCCCAGCCCGCACCCCCGCAGGACCTTTCCTCCCGCGTCCCGCGTGCCAAGCCCGACGACGTAAAATCCCTCGACGCCATTCTCCGAGCCATCTACGACGTAATCTCTGGACCCGCAGGCGAACGCGACTGGAACCGCTTCCGCTCCCTCTGCGTCCCTGAGGCGCGCCTCACTAGCACCGCGAAAAACGCCGCCTCCAGCGCGCCCCGCCTTCTCACGGTAGACGACTACATCCAACGCGCCGGTAAGTACTTCTCAACGCACGGTTTCTACGAATCCGCGATCGTCAATCGCGTCCAGACGTTCGGTAATATCGCGCAGGTCTTCAGCAGCTACGAATCCCGCAACGCCCCCAACGAAAAGCCCTTTACTCGTGGCATCAACAGCATTCAATTCTTCTACGACGGCTCTCGCTGGTGGGTCCTCAGCATCCTCTGGGACGAAGAATCCCCAGCCAACCCGCTCCCTCCCGAAATGGCCAGCAAGCCGTCAAGTCCCGTATCAGAATGACCCACGCTATTCCCTTAGCTTCCACAAGCTGTCATTCTCAGAGCATCCGACAAGGACGCCCGAACAATCTCAACGTCAGCCCTTGCCGCGCAGGTCGCGTGCGTATACGGCCGACCCTCGTCGTCGAAATCGATCGCCATTCCCCAGCAGCTGAGGAACCCGACCTGTCGAACAGAGCCAAGCTACTTAATAGTAATTCATTGATAAACAACAGTACCTATATGTTATAATGTCGACTTGAATTCCGCGTTCCCATCTCGCCCTGCCCGCCCATCCCACGAGCCTTGTTCTTGGTCCTCACAGCTTGCGAGTCCGTCCGGCCAGCGAACAGGTTGGCTTGGTCCGATAACTTCTTTAGAATACGTACTTGTGGAAGTTGATTCCCAATGACTTCAACCTCTCTAGAATGAACACTTGTGAAAAACCCAGGGGGAGGAGCCGCTCACCAGTCCATTCCCGTTCTGGTCCGCCACCGCGCCTAGGGATTCGCCTAGCATGAGCCAGCTTCAGTTCAACCTCATGCCCGAGCGCCGCGTCTTCTCCGTCAGCGAGCTGACCGCAAGAATCCGCGATCTCCTGACGCGCAACTTCACCGACATCCTCGCAGAAGGCGAACTCTCCAACTGTCAATTCCCACAGTCCGGCCACATGTATTGCACGCTGAAGGACGACCGCGCGCAAATCAAGTGCGTCTGCTTCAAGACCCAACTGCGCCTGATGAAGTTTCGCCCCGAAAATGGCCTCCACGTCACCGTGCGCGGCTCCATCAGCGTCTACGAAATCCGCGGCGAATATCAGATCTACATCGAGAACATCGAGCCGGTAGGACTGGGCGCGCTGCAGCTAGCCTTCGATCAGCTGAAAAAACGACTGGAAGCGGAAGGACTTTTTGCCGCCGAACGCAAAAAGCCATTGCCGCTGCTGCCGCGCTGCATCGGACTCATTACTTCTCCAACGGGCGCTGCTGTTCGCGACGTCGTCCGCATTCTCCGGCGCCGCTTCCACAACGTGCACCTGACGCTGTATCCCGTGAGGGTCCAAGGAGAGGGTGCCGCCGCCGAAATCGTCCGCGCGGTGCAATTCTTCAATCGCCAACAGACTGTGGATGTGCTGATCCTCGCGCGGGGTGGCGGTTCGCTCGAAGATCTGTGGGCGTTCAATGAAGAAATCGTGGCTCGCGCGATCGCGCAGTCGACGATCGCGGTTATCTCCGGCGTCGGCCACGAAACGGATTTCACGATCGCTGATTTTGTCGCCGATGTGCGTGCTTCGACGCCGTCGGCTGCTGCCGAACTCGTGGTGCAAACCCGCCGCGAGTTCGACAAGCACGTTGCCGAGCTTCGCGGCACACTCGCGGAACAAATGCGCTATCGCATCCTCGTTCTAAGCCGCCGCGTCCACGAATTCGCCGCCCGCCGTGGATTCCGCCGTCCAGTGGATCTATTGCGGCAACAGCGCCAGCGCGCCGACGAAATGACCTCACGCCTCGCTCACGGCTTGCGTGCGAACCTGGAACGCTCACGCAAACGCTTTACCGCCGGTCACTTGCGCATCATTTCTCTTGACTTTCGCCAGCAGATCGCGGGCTTCCGCCAGCGCTCGAACAACTTCACCGCTCGCCTGGAACTCGCGCTCCGCGCAAGGATGGAACAGGGCCGCCGTCGCCACGCCACCCAACACCTTCGTTTTTTGTCGTTTGATTTTCGCGCAAAGATTGCGAGCCTGCATCGCCAGCTCGAAAAACGCGACCACGAACTAGCCGTCCGCTGCGAACGCATCCTCCGTGCCCAACGCGACCGCCTCGACCGCCTACGCCTCCAACTCGAAGAGCGCAGCCCTTCCCGCGTCCTAGAACGCGGCTACGCCATCGCCACCGACGCCGCCGGCAATATCCTCCGCGACGCCACCCAAGTCGCCATAGGCGACACGGTAGCCCTACAACTCCACCGCGGCCGCCTAACCACCGAAGTCAAAGGCAGAACCGAAAAATGACTATGCGTTTATCGCTATAGCCCGATCAATCCGGTCCCTGTGCTGGAGCCGTATTAAGAACGGAAGGCCACTACTCTTCGTCGCCAGTGGATGTGACTTTGAGGACGGCGAGGAAGGCTTCTTGCGGGATATCGACCTGGCCTACGCGCTTCATGCGTTTTTTGCCTTCTTTTTGCTTTTCGAGGAGTTTGCGTTTGCGCGAAATGTCGCCGCCGTAGCACTTGGCCAGCACGTTCTTGCGGATTGCCGCGACCGTTTCGCGCGCGATCACGCGGCTGCCGATGGCCGCCTGGATCGGCACCTCGAACATTTGACGCGGAATCAGTTTGCGCAGGCGATGTACTAACTCGCGTCCCCGCTCATAGGATTGCTCTCGATGACAGATCATCGACAACGCATCAACCGGCTCGCCGCCGACCAGCACATCCAGCTTGATCAGATCCGATTCAACGTATCCGGCGAGATGGTAATCCAGAGAAGCGTAGCCGCGCGATACGCTCTTGAGCCGGTCGTAAAAATCGAGCACGATTTCATTCAGCGGCAATTCGTACGTCAGCATCACGCGCGTCGGCGACAGATATTCAAAACCCTTTTGCGTGCCGCGCTTGTCCTGGCAAAGCTGCAGGATTCCGCCGACGGACTCGTCGTTGGTGATGATCATGGCCTTGATGATCGGCTCGGAGATTTTTTCGATGTCGCTGGGATTCGGAAATTTCGCGGGACTGTCGACTTCGATGACTTCGCCAGTCACGCGGGTAATTTGGTAGCGCACGCTCGGCGCGGTGGTGATCAAGTTCAGCCCGAATTCGCGCTCCAGCCGCTCCTGTACGATTTCCATGTGCAGCAAGCCCAGGAATCCGCAGCGAAATCCAAATCCCAGCGCCGCCGAATTCTCCGGCTCGTAAAAAAACGCCGCGTCATTCAATTTCAATTTGCCAAGAGCGTCGCGCAGCGGCTCGTAGTCGTCGGCGAGCACGGGAAAAAGCCCAGCGAAAACCATCGGCTTGATTTCTTCAAAGCCCGGCAGCGCGGGCGCAGGACGGTCCGCCTCCGTCAGCGTGTCGCCCATCCGCGCGTCCGCAACGTCCTTGATGTTCGCCACCACGAATCCAACGTCGCCGGCTTCGAGTTCGTCCAGAGCGACCGGCTTGGGCGTCAGCGTCCCGAGCGTTTCGACCTCATACACTTCGTTGCTGTAAACCAGCCGGATCTTGGTATGTTGGGTGATGCGGCCTTCCATCACGCGCACCAAAACCACTGCGCCACGGTAAATGTCGAACCACGAATCGAAAATCAGCGCCTGCAAAGGATTTTCAGCACTACCTTTCGGCGGCGGCACGCGCTTCACGATCGCTTCCAGTACATCGTCCACGCCGAGCCCGCTTTTCGCGCTGATCATCAACGCGTCTGACGCGGGAATCGCCAGCACGTTTTCGATCTGCTCTTTCACAAAATCGGGTTGCGCAGCCGGAAGATCGATCTTGTTGATCACCGGAAGAATCGTGAGGTTATGTCCCGCCGCAAGAAAAGTATTCGCGACCGTCTGTGCTTCGACGCCTTGGCTCGCGTCCACCACGAGCAGCGCGCCTTCGCATGCCGACAGCGCACGAGAAACCTCGTAGGAAAAATCCACGTGACCCGGCGTGTCGATCAGGTTCAGTCGATACGTATTTCCATCTTTCGCTGTGTAGTGGAGCCGAATGCTTTTTGCTTTGATGGTGATGCCGCGCTCGCGCTCCAGGTCCATGGAGTCCAGCACTTGCTCGTGCATCTCGCGTGACGTCAGCGCGCCGGTCATTTCCAGCAAGCGGTCCGCCAGCGTGGACTTGCCGTGATCGATATGCGCGATGATACAAAAATTGCGTATGAACTTTGGATCCATGAGTGTTCAGTACCGGCAGGAGCTTCCCACGCGCGAGACCTGCGCCGCACGCGGCGCAAAACCGCGCCGTGTAATCACTCAGTTTGCCACAAGACGAAGTAAAGAAGTAAGGAAGTAGGGAGGCAAAGAAAGCATGGAGCGACGAGGCGATGAGCCCAGTTAACGGGCCAGTGGAAACGCGCAGACAATCACGGCCTGAAGGGCATGCCACGGAGCCTTGGCATTTTCCGCATCGGCGCGTGGCGTGTGTTTTGCCCCTCTTCGGCCAGCGGTATATAGTTACAAAGGACAGTCAAAAGAAGAGCCTGCGTTCGGTAGCGCATGGCTCGTGTCCACTTCGCTCAGAATACAGCACTGCAACAGAAATACGGTACAGAGATACAGCGCGGAAACACAGCGCTGGAGCAAGCAGGGAAATCGCAAGCCCTTCGCAACTCAGGGTAACCCTTCGTAGCGCAGGGTAAAGGCAAGCCGCACGGATGGCCGCAGACATCAGCAAGCACCTGGATCGCGCCAAGCGCTTCCTCGAGAAGAATCGCGTCGAGGATGCGATCGAAGCGTATTTGGCGGTGATCGACGCGGCGCCTCAGCACCAGGAAGCGACGCAGGCCTTGGGCGACTTGTACGCGCGCATGGAGCAGCCGGATCGCGCCGCGGTTTACTACGGGCTACTGTTCGACTTGTTGATCGAGCCGCGCGACGAAATCAAAGCACTGGCGATCTACAATCGTTTCCTGCGACCTGCGCCAGGTCAACAGCCGCCGGAACGCATCGCACGTTACGCTTTCCTGCAGCAAAAGCAGAATCGCTTCGATGAAGCCGTCGAGCAATACAGCAAAGCCGCCGAAATGTTTAACGAGGCTGGCCGCGCGGAGGATGCGCTGTTTTGTTGGGAGCGCACCGCGCAGCTGGCCCCCGAAAATATTGCCCGACAGCTGCGCCTGGCCGAAGCAGCCGAGCGCATCGGGAAGAACGCGCTGGCGGCGCGGGCGTTTTTGCGGACTGGCCAGCTGGCCGCGGCGGGCGGAGCGAAAACGGAAGCACTGGAGTTTCTGGGGCGCGCGTACAAACTCGCGCCGCAAGAGCGCAGCGTCGCACTGCTTTATGCCGACGCCACGCTGAAATCGGGTGACGCCGCACGGGCCGCGGCGCTCCTCGAGCCTTTTGCGGCGGCGGAAAAAGACGCCAGCTTTCTGGATACCTACGCCGACGCGCTGATGGCGTCGGGGCAACTCGATCGCGCCCGCGAAGTCCTGGAAGGTCTGCTACGCGAAAAAAATGAGGGCGTGAGCCGTCTGTTCGAGCTGGCCGATCTGTACGTCAAAGCGGGGCAAGATGCGAAAGCGGTGGAAATTCTGACCGGCCTCAAGCGGCGCATGTTTGCAGACAAACGGCAGAACGATTTCGCCACGCAGATGGACAGCGTGGGCGCGAAGCATCCGACATCGCAACCAATTCTGGAATTCTGGGCGGCGCTCTACAACGAATTGAACCGCGAATCGCAATATTTTGAAATTCTCATCAAGCTCTTTGATGTTTACCTGGATAGTGGAAATGTGGCGAAGGCCTGCGATGCGATCGAAAAGCTCGTGGATATCGACGCCTACGACCATCGGAATCAGGAACGTATCGAGCGTATGCGCGGCCACGTCGATGAGGGTTTCCTGAAGCGGATGGAGGCACGACTTGCCAAGTCCGGCTCGGTCGGGGCGCAGAATACCGCGCAGCCGCACGCATCGGGCTCGGAAGGCGGCAGCGCGTCGCAAGCGGTCACGGAAGAAGGCCGCAAGATGCAGGCGCTGGAAGACTTGATCGTGCAAACCGAGATCTTCCTGCAGTATTCGCTACAAGCGAAGGCTCTTGAGCGGTTACAGAAGATCGCGGCCATGTTTCCGGGCGAGGAAGAGCGTCACCCGCGACTGCGAAATCTATACCAGCTGGCGAATTGGTGGCCACAAGGCGCAACGAAGGCGAAAGCGCCTGAACCCGCGGCCGCGCCTCCGCCTGCTCCATCGCGGCCCGAACCCGCGGCGGAGCCGTCGAGCACGGGTCTGACCAGCAGAACGGGCGTGTACACGGCCGAAACGCTGCGCGACCTCTCGAAAATTTCAGAGATCAACCAGAAAATATTTCGACAGCAAACGCCGCGAGCCATGCTCAACACCGCGGTCAACGAGGTGGGTGGGTATCTGCGTGCCACGCGTGCGCTGGCCGTCGTCGGTTCGCCCGGCCGGCCACCGGAGCTTGCTGCGGAGTATTGTTCGCAAGGGTTGCGCTCGGCGCCTGGAGCTCAGGTGGTGTTCCTGCTAGCGCATATGGAGAAGGCACAGCCGGATGAGCTTGGCGCGCTGATGGTGGATGCAACGGAAGGCTCGATCCTGAGCGAGTTGGGCTTGGCCACGGCGTTGGGCGTGATCATCACCGACAAGGAAACGCAAGTTCCCGCGGGAATTTTGATTGTGGCTCACGCGGAGCCGCACAAATGGAAGCCTAACGAAGCTTATTTTCTGCAGGCGATCGGCGATCAGATGCTGATGAGCGTGAGTCACACACGGCTCAGGTCGCTGGTGCGGCGTATGGGTGTATCGGATGAGCGCACCGGGTTGCTGAGCCGCAGCTCGTATCAAAGCTGTTTGCTGACCGAAGCGGACCGCTCTCGATCGCAAGGAACGCCCCTGGCGCTGGCGATCTTACAGATCGATCGCGGGGCGGAGATTTTGCGGCAGCACGGAGAATCGCCGGTGGAGCGTTTTCTGGAGCAACTGGCGAGGTCGCTGCAGCCGATCGTGCGGCAGAATGATGTGGCCGTAAAATATACGTCGTGGTCGCTGGCGTTCATTTTGCCGGACACGACCCTGGCGGGAGCGCAGAATCTTGCCGACAAGTTGCGGCGGGCTGCTTCGGGGGTGCGGCCGCCGTGGGATTCGACACAGATCACGTTGAGTGCGGGAATTGTGGAAGCGGTGGCGAAGCCGGATTATGAGAGCGAAGACATTGTTACGGACTTGATCAATCGCGCGGAAAATTCCGCGGAAGAGGCGCGCAAGGCAGGAGGAGATACGATTGTGGCCTTGGAGAGTCCGAAGATTTGAGGAAGTCGATGGTCGACAGTCGAACGAAACCGCGTTGACTGAAAATCTTGCCGAGCGTTGAAGTTGAGGTCCTCCGCGAATCCTCGCCGGATGCGCTCAGAAAGACACTGCTGGACACGACTAACTCGCAATAGTAGGAGAGAGAGGATTTTATGTTTCCTACGGATGTGGTGATTGTGGCCGGAGCCCGCACGCCTATGGCGAGGTATACCGGCTCCTTTTCGGATGTGTCCGCGATCGACCTAGCGGCGCACGCGTCGAAGGAGGCGATTCGCAGGTCTGGCGTGGATCCCGCGGAATTCGATCACGCGATTTTTGGCAACGTGATGCAGACGAGCGCGGACGCGCTTTATGGCGCGCGACATGTCGGATTGAAGGCGGGGCTCAAGATGGAGATGCCGGCGGTGACCGTGAATCGCTTGTGCGGGTCCGGCATAGAAGCTATTTCGCAAGCGGCTCAACGTCTGCTGCTTGGCGAGGTGGAGATGGTACTTGCCGGCGGCATGGAAAATATGACTCAGGCGCCGTTTGTGATTCGCGGGGCGCGTACCGGTCTTCGGCTTGGCGGCGGGGCGTTGGAAGATTCGTTGATGGCTGGGTTGACGGATTCGTATTGCGGGTTGCCGATGGCGCTGACCGCGGAGAAACTTGCGGAACACCAGGGGATCACGCGAAAAGATGCGGATGCTTACGCTTTGCGCAGCCAAAAGCTGGCCGATGCGGCGTTCAAGGCGTGCCGCATGAAGGAAGAGCTAGTACCCGTCGAGGTGAAGCAGGGCAAGAAGATGATTGTGGTGAGCGAAGATGATCACCGACGGCCGGAAACGACCATGGAAATATTGGAAAAGCTCCCGCCGTCTTTTAAGAAAGACGGGATTGTCACGGCGGGAAATGCCAGCGGGATTGTGGATGGCGCCGCGGCGGTTGTGGTGACGCGCGAGAAGACGGCGAAGGATCGTGGGTTGAAGCCGATCGGGCGCGTTGTTTCTTGGGCGGTGGCTGGCGTGGATCCGAGCATCATGGGGATTGGGCCGGTGCCGTCTTCACAGAAGGCACTGAAGCTGGCGGGGTTGACGCTAGATCAGATCGACCGCGTTGAGGTGAATGAAGCGTTTGCGGCGCAGTATTTGGCGGTGGAGAAAGTATTGGGATTGAATCGAGATAAGACCAATGTGAACGGTGGAGCTATTGCGCTGGGGCATCCTCTCGGTGCCACCGGCACGCGGCTGGTGATTACGATTCTGAACGAGCTTCGACGGAATAATTTGCGGTATGGATTGGCTACCGCGTGCATTGGTGGCGGGCAGGGAATCGCGATGGTGGTCGAAGCATTGTACAATTAGGCGGCCAGTGCCGCTGGATCAGAGTTAGCAGAATGGGATCGCGGGGTAGAGGCGGGTTGACGCCTTGCTGAAATGGGGCGCAGCACTGCTGCTCCTACAGATCGATTTGCAGCGGATTTCTCCAAGGAAAATAGAACTATGGCGATTGAAAAAGTGGGAGTTGTGGGGTGTGGCCTGATGGGTTCGGGGATCGCGCAGGTGTGTGCTCAAGCGGGATTCGCGACCGTGGTGCGCGAGGTTGCGCCGGAGCTTGTTGAAAAGGGATTAAAAGGCATTGAGAAGAATCTTGGGCGGCTGGTTGAAAAAGGAAATTTGACGGAGGCGCAGAAGAGCGAGATTCGTGGGCGACTGACGGGGACGACTGCGATTGAGGATTTGATGGATTGCGACGTGATTGTGGAAGCGATCATCGAGCAGTTGCCGGCAAAGCGGGAACTGTTTGCCAAGCTGGATGGGCTTTGTCCGGCTTCGAGCATTTTTGCGAGCAATACTTCTTCTTTGACGATCACGGAAATTGCTACGGCAACGAAGCGGCCGGATCGTTTTGTCGGACTGCACTTTTTCAATCCGGTTCCGGTGATGAAACTGGTGGAAGTCGTGCGGACGATCGCGACTAATCCTGAGGTGTATGAGGAGATGGTGGGGTTTGGCGCGAGACTGGGGAAGACGCCGGTGCGGGCGCACGACAGCACGGGATTCATCGTTAACAGGTTGCTCGTGCCTTATTTACTGGATGCTATTCGGGCACTTGAAGAAGGCGTTGGGTCGATCGAAGACGTCGACAATTCGATGAAGCTGGGTTGCGGGCATCCGATGGGGCCGCTGACGCTGTTGGATTTTGTAGGGCTCGATACTACGTTTTATATTGCGAATATCATGTTTGAGGAGTTTCGCGAGAGGCGGTTTGCGCCGCCGCCTTTGTTGAAGAGGATGGTTTTGGCGGGGTGGAATGGGCGGAAGGCTGGGCGCGGATTTTATGATTATTCTGATCCGGCGAAACCTAAGGCGATGAAATTTTAGATTTTGCCGGGATGGGGCGCAGCAATGCTGCGGCCCTACAAGTGTTTTGCGGCTGGTGATCGCTAGATGGCTTACGAAAATTTGTTGTATGAGAAGCGGGATGGGGTTGCGTTTATCACTTTCAATCGACCGAAGGTGTTGAATGCGCTTAACCGCAAGACTGTGGAAGAATTGCGCGATGTGCTTGTGGATGCGCGCGATGACGCTTCGGTTCGTGTTGTGATTCTCACTGGCGCTGGTGAGAAGTCGTTTGTGGCTGGGGCTGATATTGGCGAATTGGCGCAACGGACTGCGGTGGATGGAAAGGATTTTTCGCTTTTCGGGCAAGGTGTGTTTCGTCTTCTGCAGACGATGGGGAAGCCTTCGATTTGCGCGATCAATGGTTTTGCTCTTGGAGGTGGGTGCGAGCTGGCGCTTTCCTGTACGATTCGGATTGCAAGCAAGAACGCGAAACTTGGTCAGCCGGAAGTAAAACTGGGGATTATTCCCGGCTACGGCGGATCGCAACGGCTGGTCCGGCTCTGCGGCAAGGGCGTGGCGCACGAATTGTGTCTCACTGGCGAGATGATCACTGCGGAGGAAGCGCAGCGGGTCGGATTGGTCAATCGAATTTATGAGCTGGCGGAACTTTTGCCTGCGGCGGAGGCGATGGCGAAGAAGATCATCGCCAATGCTCCGCTGGCTGTGAAATATACGATGGAAGCGATTGAACGGGGCATTGAAATGCCGCAGGAAGAGGGACTTTTCCTGGAGGCAACGCTGTTTGGGCTTTCCTGCGCGACCGAGGACATGCGCGAGGGGACCAAGGCGTTCCTGGAAAAGCGGCCCGCGCAATTCAAAGGGAGATGAGCGCGGGATTGAAGTAAAGAGGCAAGGAAGTAAGGAAAAAACGAAAAAGGCGAAGAGGATTTGACGGGCGGATGGACTGAAATTCTAAAATGGCGGAAAAACTACAACCCGGCAAGATCGACGGTGCACTCAGCGGCGCGGGGTTGCGCTTTGGGATCGTGGTGAGCCGGTTCAACAGTTTTATCACGGAGCGATTGCTTTCCGCGGCGGTCGACGCATTGGAACGCGCGGGCGCCGAGAGCAAGGATGTTGATGTGGTTCACGTGCCCGGGGCGTTTGAGTTGCCGCTGGCTGCGAAAAAGTTGGCCGCTACCGGCCGCTATGACGTGCTGATCGCGATCGGATGCGTTTTGCGCGGAGAGACCACGCACTACGACTATGTTTGCTCGGAAACCGCGCGCGGGTTGCAATTGGCGCAAATGGACAGTGGGATGCCGATTATTTTTTGCGTGCTGACGTGCGACACGCTGGAGCAGGCCATCGACCGCGCCGGTCTGAAGGGCGGCAACAAGGGATTTGAGGCGGGGCTTGGGGCGATTGAGATGGGTCAGCTTTCGCGCAAATTGCGCGCGGCCAAGCCCGCGTCGAATCCGGCCGGAAAGTCGCGGCGCAAGTAACCGTGTCGTCGCTACGCACAAAATCCCGCGAGTTCGCGATGCAGATGCTGTTTCAGTGGGACATGAGCCACCAGGAGCCTACGAAGCTGGAAGATAGATTTTGGCGGGCCGCGAAGGCTGCCGATTCCACGCGCGATTTCGCGAACCGGCTATTCGAAGGAACCGCCAGCGATGTGGTTGCGCTCGACGAGTTGATCGTGAAGCACGCCGAGAATTGGCGCCTGGAACGGTTGGCGATCATCGACCGAGCGATTTTGCGGTTGGCGATGCACGAACTGCGTGCGACCGATACGCCGCCGAAAGTGGTGTTGAACGAGGCGGTCGACCTCGCAAAGAAGTTTTCGTCCGAGGAGTCCGGGTCATTTGTGAATGGCATTCTCGACGCGTTTCGCAAGACGCTGGCCACGCCTGAACAGGCTGCGGAAAAGCTTTAGTTGCTCGACAGTGGGTTTATTGAGTGCCACAACAGTGCGTGCACAGGCTGAAGCCTGTGCCTCTGCGGAAGCACCACAACGGCTAAGCTTCGATTGTGCCTTGGAAAACCTTTACGGCGGCGCCGCTGACCCGTGGGACCAATTTCTTTCCGCTTTGCGTAACTTCCACTTCGATGTGACTTGGGCGGCCCATTTCCGCGCCTTGCAGGATACTTAGCATGTGGCCAGCGATGAGTTTGCCTTGGCGCACGAGATATGCGCCTAGCGAGCCGGCTGCCGATCCTGTTGCGGCGTCTTCGTACTGTTCCCATGGGAGCATGCCGCGCGAAAAAACTTTGCCGTTGCCGCCGGAGGTGAAGCAATACGCCATGGTGCCGTTTTTTCCGAGCAGCTTGCGCAGGTCCATCATGTTCATGGCGATTTTGCCGAGCGCGGCGCGATTGCGGAGCGGGACCATCAAGTTGAAAATGCCGGTCGAGACGAATTCGGGCTCGAGTTTGGGGTCGAAATCTTTCGGAGTCAGGCCGAGGGCGGCTGCGAGCGCTTTCTTATTGATTTTTGAGGGACGGAAGGCGGCTTCCATTTGGGTCATGGTGACGCGCTGCGGGCGGCCTTCCTTGAAGCGAATCTCGACGGGCAAAACGCCTGCGCCGGTTTGTTGTGAAACGTGGACGCCACCTTCCTGCGCGGGGACTACGCCGAGTTCGGCTAGGAGGAACCAGGTGCCGATTACCGGGTGGCCGGCGAGTTTGAGTTCGTAGCGCGGAGTGAAAATGCGGAGACGAGCCAACGCGTTATCTTCGGTGGGCTTCTGCACGAAAACGGTTTCCGAGAGATTCATTTCGCGGGCGATGGCGAGCATGGCGTCGTCGGAGAGCCCGTCGCCGTCGGTGATGACCGCGAGCGGGTTACCTTCAAAACGCGTGGTTGTGAAGACGTCGAGCGTGTAGAAGCGGCGTTCCATAGTGATCGATTGTCACTGCTGAGCAGGATGATGCGTTTAGATGCGCTCGAGCTGGGCGACGGTCCTTTCGTTAGTGATATTACCTGTATTCAGGATGGATTTGGGTTCGATCAAGACGATGTGGACTTCTTGGTCCGCTACCGGACAATGCTCCGTGCCTTTGGGTACGATGATAAATTCTCCCGCGTTGACGACAGCTTCGCGATCGCGAAATTTCATGCGCAGCGTTCCCTTTACGACCAAGAACAATTCGTCTTCGTTATCGTGATGGTGCCAGATGAATTCGCCCTGGAATTTCACGGTTTTGACTTGTGAATCGTTCAATTCTCCGATTACACGCGGATTGAAATAGTCGGAGAAGCGGCTAAATTTATCGCTTAGGTTGACGGCTTCCATTGTGGTTCTCCGTGTGCCATCGATTGCCCGCATGAGTGCTGGCCGGCGGTCACAAAGTCTGCACGGCCTGGGTCACCGCGCCGAGAACGCGGCGTGTCGTTTCCTGCTTGTTGGTTTCGGAATAGACGCGGAGCAGGTTTTCGGTTCCGGAGGCGCGAACCATGACCCAGCCGGTTTCGTCCAGGTACAGCTTGATGCCGTCCATGTCTTCGCGGCGCGCTACCGGGAAGTTGAGCAGCTTTTTGAGTTTCGCGTCGGAGAAATGCTTGATCGCTTTTTCTTTTTGGCCTGGCTTCAGGTCCAGGTCGACGCGACCGTAGTGGTATTCGCCGAATTCCGCGTGGAGCGCGCCCAGCAGTTCGCCGAGTGATTTGCCGTGCCACGCCATTAATTCCGCCAACAACAGGGCCGAGACCGTCGCGTCGCGTTCGGGGAGGTACAGACTGGTGCCGATGCCGCCACTTTCTTCGCCACCGATAAGGATATTTTGCTCAAGCATCAGCTCGCAGATGTATTTGAAGCCGATGGGTACTTCGTGCAGCTTGCGGTTGAATTTCGCGGCGAGCTTGTCGATCAGCTTGGTTACTGAAAAAGTTTTGGCGATGTCTCCGGGGAGATTGCGCGTTCCGGCGAGGTGCCAGACGAGCAGCGCGAAGATTTGATGCGGGGTCACGAAGGAGCCGTCGCGATCGATCGCGCCGATGCGGTCGCCGTCGCCGTCGGCGCAAAAGCCAGCGTCGTATTTACCTGCGAGGACTGCCTGGCGCAGCGGGGCGATGTGCGGCTCGATGGGTTCGGGGTGGGCGCCGCCGAAGAGGGGGTCCCGGGTGCCGCGAATCTCGTCGCAGGCGATGCCGTTGCGCTTGAATAGGTCGGGCAGGAGTCCTGCTGCGGAGCCGTGCATGGCGTCGGAGACGAAGCGAAATTTGGCTTTGCGCAGGCGGTCCCAATCGACGAGTTTCTCGATGGTGTCCAGGTAGGGGGCGCGTGGCTCGAGCGGCTGAATCAAATCCTTGCGCGGTGGAAGCGGAGGCACGCCATCGCGTTGGACGGCGGCGAGTTCGGCTTCGATCTGAGCGATGATGGAGGGCAACGCGCTGCTTCCATAGCTCGCTTTGTACTTGATGCCGTTCCAGCGATAAGGATTGTGGCTGGCGGTGATGACCAGACCACCGGCGGCCTTACGCTGGCGCACGAGCAGCGAGATCGCGGGAGTTGGGCAAGGCTTATCGGTGACCCAGACGGGCGTTCCGGTGGCGCTGATGGTGTCCGCGAGGGCCGCGGCGATGTGGTCGGAAGCAAATCGGTGGTCGTAACCGATCAGCACACCCTTGCGAGCATCTTCGCCACGCACGACGTAGCGCGCGATCGCGTGCGCGACGACGCGCGCGTTGGCGAAAGTGAAATCCTCGGCGATGATGCCGCGCCAGCCATCCGTTCCAAAGCGAATGGAAGTCATAGAGATTGAGTATACGCGACGCAATATAGGGGAACACAGGCCAGATTGGCCGCGTTACAGTAAATTTTTGCGGTGCTCATCTTCGAGTTTTTTAACAATTTTGCCGACGTCCTGGGCGCGCTCGCGTGGGCAAATCAGCAAGGCGTCGGGGGTCTCCACGACGACCAAGTCGCGAACGCCGATGGCGGCGATGTACTTCGTGGGACTCCACAAGAAGTTTCCCTCGGCGTCGATCGCGTGACCCTCGCCGGCAAAGATATTTTCTCCGGTTTTTTTCGTCAACAGTTCGTACACCGCGGTCCAGGAGCCGATGTCGCTCCAGCCGACTTCGGCGGGAATTACGAAGACTCGCGGGCTGCCTTGTTCGCGTGTGGCGGGTTCGAGGATGGCGTAATCGACGGAAATATTCTCCAGGGTTGGATATACATCGCGGAGATGCTTTTCGTAGCTACGCTTGCCGATGCTGGCAGCCAGCGATTCGAGCGCGGCGTGCGTTTTGGGCAAATACTTCTTGAGATTGTCGAGAAACGTTGCTGCGCGCCAGAAAAACATGCCGGCGTTCCAGTGATAATCGCCGGAACCGGCATACTCCTTCGCGAGCGCCAGCGCTGGTTTTTCGGTAAAGCGGCGAACCGCGTATACCGGGAAGCCTTTGGAATCCAGAGCATTTCCCGTGCGTTCGATATAGCCAAAGCCAGTGTCAGGGCGGGTCGGGGGAATGCCGAGAACGACCATGCGGCCGGGTTCGCGCGCCATATCGAGTGCGGCGCGGACGATCACGCGGTAACGCTCGGGATTGGCGATGAAGTGGTCGGCTGGCAGCACCGCCAACAAAGCGTCGCCGCGCGCGACGTGACGAACATGCAGCGCTGCCAGAGCGATTGCGGCCGCGGTGTTGCGTCCAATGGGTTCGGTCAGCACGCGACGGCGCGCGGGGGATGGAAGTTGCTTGCGCACTTCCTGGGCCTGCTCGCGGTTGGTAACCGTCCAGATGCGTTCCGGGGGAACGAGTGGCCGCAGGCGCGCGACAGTTTGCTGTAGCATCGTTTCTTTACCGACGATATTCAGCAGCTGCTTGGGTGTGCGCGTGCGGCTGCGCGGCCAGAAGCGGGTTCCGCGTCCCCCGGCCAAAATCACGGCGTGCGTGTTCAAGTTGTGTGTCGCCACGAAGTCTCCGGTGTGTTGGTGCTCAAACCAGTTTGCCATTTCCAGGAGTGGCGACAAGAATGCTTGTTTTTTTCTCGGGATAATAGCTGTAGCTCCCGAACTCAGTGGGAATAAACCAGCACTCTCCCTGCTTATAGGAAAACTCTCCTGAATAGAATTCTCCAAGCGTCGAATGTCCCGCAGAAGTCCAGCCGATTTTTCCTTCGCCCTCCAAAAACACCCACAGCTTGAACCTGTCTGCTGGCCTCATGCTCAGATGCGCTCGTTCCTGGATGTCGAATCGGGAGACAAGGAAATAGGGGCATGCAACCAGTTCCTCAGAGAACCTCTTTCCGTCGATGAACTGCGCGGAAGTAGCCACTTTTGGTTGTGCGCTCGAATTGAATGTTAAGACGTCGAGAGCTTTTTCCACGTGCAGTTCGCGTGGTTTGCCGTTTACATCGGTGCGATCGTAGTCGTAAACGCGATAGGTCAGGTCGGAGTATTGCTGAACCTCGCAGATAACCATGTTTGGTCCAATGGTGTGCGGCGTTCCCGCGGGAAGAAAAAAAGTGTCGCCTGCGTGGACCTCGTGTGATTGAAAGAGATCCTCGAGCGTCTTGCTCGCGAGCGCAGCCCTGAATATTTCTTTGGTCACACCCGGTTTAAGACCGGCGAGCAATCGGGCACCAGGTGCCGCCGAAACCACATGCCACATCTCGGTTTTGCCGCGACCGCCGGCCGCGGCCTCGTGGGCGGCAGCGTAGGCGTCGTCTGGATGAACCTGAATCGACAGTTTGTCCTTCGGGAAAATGAATTTCACGAGAAGCGGAAAATTATCATCGTTTTGAAATTCCGAGCCGCGCCACGCTACGGTCATGTCTTTCCACGCCTGACCTAGGGTCTGTCCGAGATATGGTCCGTTCGCGATAAGGCAATCGAGGCTTGTCAACCAGGCCTCACCGATCGGCTCTGGAAGATCGTGCTTTTGCGGGAAGAGCGGAGCAAGCGATAGAGCGCCCCAGATACGGTGATGGAAAATCGGCTCCAAACGAAAAGGTTCGGCGCGTGGAGGTTCCGCTCTCACGAATCAGGCCGCGGCCTCAACTCGAGAGAAGAAGCGGTCGAGGCGGCGGAGTCCTTCGTCGATACGCTCGATGGAGGTGGCGTACGAGAGGCGCAGGTAGCCAGGCGCGCCGAAAGCGTCGCCCGGCACGAGCGCGACACGCGCTTGATCGAGCAGGGTTTTGGCCAGCTCGGTGGTGTCTTTCGCGAGCGCGCGGCCGCTGCTGCCGTTGGCGAGGTGCGCAGCAACGTTGGGGAACGCATAGAAGGCACCTCCGGGCCACTCACAGGTCACGCCGGAGATCAGGCGCAGGCCTTCGACGATACGCTTGCGGCGCTTTTCGTATTCCGCGAGCATGACGGGAACGGAAGCCATCGAGCCGCGCATCGCTTCGAGAGCGGCGTGCTGTGCGATGGATGTGGGGTTCGATGTGGATTGGCTTTGCAGTTTTACGGTGGCTTGAATCAGGGCTTCCGGGGCGAGCGTGTAGCCGATACGCCAGCCGGTCATGGCGAAGGTCTTGGACATGGAGCCGATGATGATGACGTGATCCTTTGAGCCCGACGCGCTCGCGATGGAATAGGGCTTGTGTGGATCGTACGTGAAGTGCGAGTAGCATTCGTCGCCCATCAGCCAAACATTATGCTTTTTGCAAGTGGCCAGAATGCGCTCGTACTCGTCCGGCGGAATCACGCCGCCGGTGGGATTATTCGGCGAGCTGAGAATGACCATGCGGGTCTTCGGCGTGATGGCTTTTTCGATGGCCGCGGCTTTCACGCTAAAACCATCTTCCGGCAGGCTTTCCACGTACACCGGCGTTCCACCCACATACTTCACGATGTCGGGATAGCTCACCCAGTACGGCGCGGGGATGATGACTTCGTCGCCTTGCTGCACCAGCACGCTGACTGCGTTGAAAATAGAGTGCTTGCCGCCGACGTTGACGACGCATTCCTTCGGTTCGTACTTCGATCCCAATTCGCGCTCGTGCCACACGCAGATCGCTTCGCGCAGCGGGAGGATGCCGCCGGTGGGCGTGTACTTCGTAAAGTTCTGCTCGATGGCACGCATGGCCGCTTTCTTGATGTGATCGGGGGTTGGGAAGTCGGGTTCGCCGGGGCCGAAGTCGGCGATGTCGACGCCGCGCGATTTCAACTTCTCCGCCTCGGCGATTACCGCGGATGTCGGCGAGATTTGGATGCGATTAATGCGGTCGGTGAGGTGCACGATTTCTCCTTCTCAGCTCTTTGCTAGGTGGCGATTGCTAAATCCTGCTTAATTCCATCTTGGTCGAAGGCGACGGCGAGCCCTTCACTCCGCTCCCCGTCGCTCAGGGCAGGCCGCCGCACTCCAAGCTACGAAATCTTCGCGCGCAATCTTTCTTCGACGACTGCCGGCACCAGACCCTCGAGTGACGCGCCTAGCCGCGCGATCTCACGCACTAACTTGGAACTGAGATAGCTGTAGGATTCGCCCGGGAGCATGAACACGGTTTCGAGCCGAGGCTCCAGCTTCCGGTTCATGAGCGCCATTTGCAACTCGTACTCGTAGTCGGACACCGCGCGGATTCCGCGCAGGATTACGCCAGCGCCGCGCTTGCGAGCGTATTCCACCAGCAGACCGTCGAAAACGTCAACTTCCACTCCGGGCCATTGCCTGGTAACTTCGCGCAGCATTTCCACCCGCTCGGGCACAGTAAACAGCGGCTGCTTTTCGGCATTGCGCAGCACGCCCACGATCACCAGATCGAACATTTTCTCGCCTCGTTCAATCAGGTCGAGATGTCCGTTGGTGACCGGGTCAAACGAGCCGGGATAAATGGCGATCGATGTTTTCATCGTGACTGCCCGCTGGCAATATTCTAACCTAGCCCGCGCGGTGGTTGCGCCGCAAACTTTTCTGCGCTAGGGGGCCATTTCGGCCCTAGTACAGATCTGGCACGAAATTGAGTTTTATGCGCAGCTCTGTCTGTGCGAGGATGCCTGTCGCCGTTGAATCGAATTAGTTGCGGGTTTCCGCGCGGGGGCACAGGGACGATGATGCAGAAGAGCGGGATGCGGGGAGCGATCAGGGTGGGTATGCTGGTGTTGGCGGGATTGCTTCCGTCATTGCCAATGAAGGCGCAAACACAGCCGCAACTGAATCTGATGCCGTGGCCGTCGAATGTGCAGCCAGCCGGCGGCAGCTTACGCATCGACGCGTCGTTTTCGGTGGTGCAGACGGGCCATACCGAAGCCAGGCTGGACCACGCCGTCCAACGGTTTCTGCGACAGCTGTCTCGTGAGACTGGAATTCCGGCCTTTGCAAAGGGTGCGGGTTCTGGGAAGGCAACGCTGGAGATCCATACGGATCATGCCAGCAAAGAAATCCAGGAGCTGGGCGAGGACGAAAGCTACGTTCTCGAAATCGGTGCTGATGGAGCGAAGCTAACGGCGCCCACGCCGCTGGGAACTCTGCACGGCCTGCAAACGTTTTTGCAACTCGTGGATGCCGGGCCAGATGGATTTGTCGCCGGTACGGTGAAGATTCAGGATCAACCGCGATTTCCGTGGCGGGGCCTGATGATTGACGTAAGCCGTCATTTTGTCCCGCTTGATATTTTGAAACGCAACATCGATGGAATGGAAGCCGTGAAGATGAACGTCTTCCACTGGCACTTATCAGAGAATCAGGGCTTTCGGATTGAAAGCAAGAAATTTCCGAAGCTGCACGAGATGGGTTCGGACGGAATGTTTTACACGCAAGACGAGGCGCGCGATCTGATCAACTATGCGCGCGAACGTGGCATTCGCGTTGTGCCGGAGTTCGACATGCCGGGACATAGCACGGCGTGGTTCGTGGGTTATCCGGAACTGGCGAGCGGCCCGGGTCCTTATGAAATCGAACGCAGGTGGGGCATTTTCGACCCCGCGATGGATCCGACCAACGAGAAAACCTATAAATTCCTCGACGAGCTGATCGCCGAAATGACGAAGTTGTTTCCCGATCGCTATTTTCACATTGGCGGCGATGAAGTGAACGGCAAGCAGTGGGCCGCGAATGCCAAGATCAAGCAATTCATGAAGTCGCACGATTTGAAAAGCAATGAGGCGCTGCAGGCGTATTTCAGTCAGCGCGTGCAGAAGTTGGTGACCAAACACGGGAAAGCGGTTGTTGGTTGGGACGAGGTTTTCATTCCAGGTGTTCCGAAAGACATCGTGATTCAGTCGTGGCGTGGCGCGGCTTCCCTGGCGCAGGCTGCTTCGCAGGGCTATCAGGGGATTCTTTCGAATGGATACTACCTCGATCTTGGGTGGACGACGGCCCGGCACTATGCCGTGGATCCCTTGGGTGGCGCGGCAGCGAACCTAACGCCCGATCAGCAGAAACTGATTTTGGGCGGGGAATCTTGCATGTGGTCGGAGTACGTGAACGCGGAAAATATCGATTCGCGCATCTGGCCTCGGAATGCGGCTATCGCGGAGAGGTTGTGGTCTCCGCAGAGCGTTACCGATCCTGCGTCCGTGTACGCGCGCATGCACGTTATCAGTGCGCAGCTCGAGCTTTTGGGTCTTATGCACGAGAAATATTACCGGCCGATGCTGCGGCGGATTGCCGGGCCGGCGTCGCCTGACGAATTTGCTGCGCTGCGGACACTTGCCGACGTGGTCGAGCCGGTGAAGGACTATACCCGCGAACAACTCGCGCCGGCGGAACCGACTAGCGCGACGCCACTCAATCGCGTGGTCGATGCCGTGCCACTGGAGAGCGATACGGCAAGGCGCTTCGGCGAGTTGGTCGATAAGTACGTTGCGGCGGCGTGTCACAACGCCGAAGCCGAAGCGCGGCTTCGGGCTCAGCTAACTCTTTGGAGGGACAACGACGCGCGGCTACAACCCTTGGCTCAGCGTTCGTTCCTGGTAAAGGAAGTGGCGCAGACTTCGCAGGACTTATCGACGCTTGGGACGACGGGGCTGGCGGCGCTGGATTTCATCACAAAGGGTACGGGCGCGCCGGATTCATGGAAAGCGGAGCAGACCGCGGCGATTCAGCAGATTCAGAAGCCTAAGGCGCAGCTGCTCCTGATGCCGGCTGCGGCGGTGCAGAAATTGGTGGACGCGGCGGGGCCGGGCGGCGGTTGCGCGGCGGCGAAGTGAGGAAGCACGAGGGATAGCGAAGAGGGGAAAAGGCTTAACGCAGAGGGCGTTGGGGTCGGAGCACGGAGGTCACGGAGAATTTTGGGGCGTCGGCGGTGTGCTTGTTGATGCTGGAGTGAGAGTTCCGATCTCTGCGACGACGGGTGCGAATTTTAGTGGCTTGTGGCGCGGGCTTCTTGGGGGGCCTGATTGTGGCAGACGCCTGTGCCCGAATCGCGAAACGTCTTGCCTTCTTCGGGGATGAACTCCCAAGTGTAACTGTGCGGCGAAAGGGTGACCTTGAGCACGCCGTACGTGTCCGAGTCGCGCACTTCGCTGTTGGGTATTGCAAACCCCAGAGGATTGTGGCTTCGGCCCCCTGTCCCCACCACGATCTCGCGAATGCCATGTTCCAGATCGGCGACGCCGTCGGGATCCTGAGGGGCGAACCGCTCGTAAGAGTGCTCGTGTCCGACGAGCATCAAGTCTGCGTGCGCGTAGTACAGATCTTGCCAGAGAGGTTTTAGCTCGGGGCGCATTGCGTGTCGCCGGAAGATGCCGCTACTGAACAGCGCGTGGTGTCCGTAAGCTACGATGCAAGCGTTGGGATGATGCCTGAGGTCGTCGCGTAACCAAAGCTCCTGGGGAGAGCCCTCCCCGCAACCGCCAAGCTCGGGTGCCTCGCAATTCGTGTTTAGCGCGATAATGTGCCAACCGCCGAGATCGTAACTGTAATATCCCTTGCCTACCGGACCGGCCTGATCGCCAAAGTATTGAAAATACGCCGAGGCGCGTGGACCACCGTATTCATGATTTCCGGGCGCCGGACGGGTGCGGTTCTTGAAACGGCCCCAAGTGGGGCCGTAACAGTCTCGAAACTCGGCGGCAGTTCCACGCTCGTAGGCCAGGTCACCGGCGACGAAGACCGTGCCGGGTATTTTTTCGATGAGTTTGGCGGTGGCCTCGGCGCCATCAAGGGATTTGCAACCAGCGATGTCTCCCGCCCCGACGAGAGTAAACGTCTGATTCTGATCGCTTTGCTGGCTCGGCGGAGAAGTCTTTGCGGGTTCGACGGGAGGCTGGGACTGGCCGATGGCGACTCCCTGAAGGGTCAGCCCAAGGGCGGCGTAGCCGAAGATGCTTCGAACCCAGCCCATCAGATTGTAACTGCGCATCCACGACCTCCATCTAACGGTAGCGTATCACGTTGCGGTCTTAGCCGCGGGATCGTGGTCGGTACTATAACCTACACGAAATACAGGCTTTGCCGGGGTTCCAGACGGGATTTCATTTGACTTGCCGACAAGCGCGAGATATTATCCAAGTGGGACTATTTGAGTCGTATTTCGCCGGGGGGCGATAGATTCGCTCATGTTTAAGCTGTCTAAAAAAGCAGACTATGGGCTGATTGCCGTGAAGCATCTGGCGACGCACCGTAACGTACGTGCTTGCAGCGCGAACGAGATTTCCGAAGAGTACGGAATTTCGACGACGTTGATGGCCAAGGTGTTGCAGAAGCTCGCGCGACAAGGCCTGGTCGCCGCAACGCATGGGTCTAGCGGCGGGTATCAGTTGGCGAAAGAGCCGAGCCAGATCAGCGCTTTGGATGTGATTTCGGCGATCGACGGGCCGGTACTGATTACTTCGTGCGTGACGAATCACGGGAACTGCGACGCTACCGATAGGTGTTCGGTTCGCGAGCCGCTTCGACGCGTCAACGAAAGCATTTTGCATGTGTTAAGCGCGGTAACGATTTCTCAAATGAGCGAAGACCCGCAAGAGCCGGCGCTCGTCGCACTGTCGGCTGCATCGCGACCGTTGGTGAGCACGACTTAGGAGTAGGAGACAGAAAATGGCCGTAAAGCTTCCGATTTACATGGATAATCACGCGACCACGCCGGTAGACCCGCGCGTCGTCGAGGCGATGCTGCCGTACTTCACGGAAAAGTTTGGTAACGCTGCGAGCCGCAACCACTCATTTGGCTGGGCCGGCGAAGAAGCGATCGAGATCGCACGCGCGCAGATCGCCTCGCTGATTGGCGCGACGCCCAAGGAAATCATCTTCACCAGCGGCGCCACGGAATCCGACAACCTGATGATCAAGGGCGTTGCCGAAATGTACCGTGAAAAGGGCAACCACATCATCACGCAGGCGATCGAGCACAAAGCGGTGCTGGACACCTGCAAGCGCCTGGAAAAGTACGGCTACGAAGTCACCTATCTGCCGGTCCAGAGGGACGGCCGCGTCGATCCTGAGGATGTGCGCAAGGCGATCACGCCGAAGACGATTTTGATCACCGTCATGTACGCCAATAACGAGATTGGGATCATTAACCCAATCCAGGAAATCGGCAAGATTGCCAAGGAACACGGCATTATCTTCGCCGTCGATGGTGTTCAGGCGGTAGGCAAGATCCCCGTGGACGTGCAGAAGGACAACATCGACCTGCTGGCGATCTCTGGGCACAAGATTTACGGGCCCAAGGGCGTCGGCGCTCTCTACGTTCGCCGCCGTAACCCCCGCGTGCAGTTGTCGGCAATCATCGATGGGGGCGGCCACGAACGCGGCATGCGCTCTGGCACGCTCAACGTGACCGGCATCATCGGCCTGGGTAAGGCTTGCGAAATCGCCCAACAGGAGATGGCGCAGGAGGGTGAGCGTCTTCGGGGGCTCCGGGACCGCCTAAAAGCGGGTCTTGAGGCCAGGCTCGACGAGGTCTTCATTAATGGCTCATGGGAACACCGCCTGCCGAACAACCTCAACATGAGCTTTGCCTATGTGGAGGGCGAATCGCTCCTGATGGGCATCAACGATATAGCGGTTTCCAGCGGTTCTGCATGCACCTCAGCAACCCTGGAGCCCAGTTACGTACTCAAAGCATTAGGAGTGGGCGAAGATCTGGCGCATACGTCGATTCGTTTCGGCCTCGGGCGATTCAACACCCAGGAAGAAGTCGACTACGTCATCGACAAGATGGTCCAGGTCGTCACCAAGCTCAGGGAGCTGTCGCCGCTTTACGAGATGGCCAAGGAAGGCATCGACATTTCCAAAATGAAGTGGCAGACGGCTTGAGAATTTAACTCATCGACTGAAGGACATGACATGGCAAACGAAGGGACAATTCGGATTCATCGCTTGATCGGCGGCGCGGGCGCGGCTTTTCGCGTGTCGTTTGTGCCGTACGACTCCGACGGGGAGGGCACCGCAGGTGTGCGCTCGTTCCACGAAGTCCAACAGGTTCGCACTTTTCTCAAAAGCATCGGTGTGAACTCCGACGTCATCAAGGAAGCTCTGCGACAACTGGCCGCGGGGCGCTCGGCTTCCGTGCCGAACGTTGCGCTTTCAGAAGAAGTTGTAAAGAGTTCCGGTTTGGACGCTACGGCCACCGTAGCACGGCGCTAAGACGGCGGGTGCCGCCGTCCTTCGGGGCGGCAGGATTTTGTGTCGGTAAACGACTTGGAGCGGCGAATTAGGATTAAAGGAGCAACACGCAATGGCTTATAGCGATAAAGTGGTCGAGCACTACAACAATCCCCGCAACGTCGGCAGTTTGCCGAAGGAAGACCCCAATGTCGGTACGGGTCTGGTCGGCGCGCCGGAGTGCGGCGACGTGATGAAGTTGCAAATGAAGATCAACCCCGATACCAAGGTCATCGAGGAAGCCAAGTTCAAGACCTTTGGCTGCGGCTCGGCGATTGCCAGCTCTTCGCTCGCCACCGAATGGGTGAAGGGCAAGACCGTCGAAGAGGCGCTCAACATCAAGAACACCGATATCGTGCGCGAGCTTTCGCTTCCGCCGGTCAAGATTCACTGCTCGGTGCTCGCCGAAGACGCCATCAAGGCCGCCATTGGCGACTGGAAGAAGAAGCACGGTATCGAAGTGCCCGTAGCCGAAAAGGCCGCGCACTAAATTCCGTCGGGCGAGATTCCGGCGCCACCTACTTGTAGGGGCGCAGGACTCCTGCGCCCCAGCTTGGCAAGATTGCATGCGTTGGTAGTTGGAACCGAGTAGCTGGAGCAAGTTATGGCCACAGAAACAATCAGCCCGAACGTAACCGCGATCCACTTGACCGAGCGCGCCGCCAAGAAAATCCGCGCGCTGCTCGAAAAAGACGGTGTGTCGCCCGAGCAGGGCGGCCTGCGTGTAGGCGTGCAGGGCGGCGGCTGTTCCGGGTTGTCTTACGCCATGCGAATGGACACGCAGGCCCGCGACCGTGACAAGGTTTTTGAGGAACACGGCGCGCGCATCTTCGTCGATCCGAAAAGCTTGCTGTATCTCAACGGCACCGTGCTCGAGTACGAAGAAACGCTGATGCGGCAGGGATTCGTCTTCCAGAATCCGCACGCCACGCGAAGCTGCGGCTGCGGTAGTTCGTTCACCGCTTAACTAGCACAGGTTTCAGCCTGTGCACGGTGTAAGCCAATCACATGCTGATCCGACAAGTGGTTGGCACCCGCACTCGCCAGCCACTTTTTTTGTGTTTATGCGCGTTTGCGATACGAGATACGCGCGGTTCGGAGCAAAATGAGCACCCCTTCGACGGCATCGATCCCGCCTCTGGTTTGCTGGAGCTGCCACGAACGCACGCTCGGCACGCACTTTTGCTCGACCTGCGGAAAACTCCAGCACGTTCCGAAAGGAATCGACTATTTCGCGCTGTTCGAGCTACCGCGCAAGCTCTGGATCGAAATGGGCGCATTGGAGCAAAAGTTTCTGCAGTTGAGCTGGAAGCTTCATCCGGACAACTTTGTGAATGCTTCTCGCGAGGAGCAGGAGCTTTCGCTGAAACGCAGCTCGGAGCTGAATGACGCTTACCGTGCGCTGCGCGATCCGGTCGCGCGCGTCGAATACCTTCTGGAGTTGGAAGGTGCCCGCAAGGAAGGCGAGCATAAGCAGCAAGCTCCCCCGGAGCTCCTGCAAGAAGTGTTTGAGCTGAATGAATCGCTCGACGAACTGCGCGAAGCGAGACAAGACGGCACAGACCTGGCAGCACTCAAGTCGCGCCTGGAGTCTGCCCAGAAGAATTTTCAGGAGAAATTGGGCGAAGTCGATCAGCATCTGCAAGCGGCGGCGCAGCAATGGGACGCCGCGGTCGACGCAGACGCCGGCGACAACGACCGCAAAGCCATCATGGTGCGCCTGAATGAATTGTTGAATCGCCGCTCGTACATTCGGAATCTGGTCAACAACGTTCAGAAGTCATTACAGTAGCGCGCAAAGAATATGGGACGCATTGTAGGAATCGATCTCGGTACGACCAATAGCCTCGTCGCGTATACCGATCCGCAGGCGGGAGCGCCGAGGTGTATTCCGGGGCCGAATGGCAGCACGCTGTGTCCCTCGGTGGTAAGCTTGGATCCCGACGGCAGCATCATCGTAGGCGAGCCTGCCCGGCGTCGCTTGCTGACGCAATCGGAGCGCAGCATTTATTCCGTAAAGCGACTGATGGGCCGAGGCGTCGCCGACATCCAAAGCGAACTGAAACTGTTCCCGTTCCGCATCGATCCGAGCAGCAAAAATGTCATTCGCATTAAACTCGGCGACAAATTGTTCACGCCGCCGGAGATTTCCGCGTTCATTCTTCGCGAACTCAAAAATTGGGCCGAGGCTTACTTTGGCGAGACCGTCGATCGCGCGGTCATCACCGTCCCGGCCTATTTCAACGACGCCCAGCGTCAGGCGACGAAGGACGCGGGCAAAATTGCTGGACTTGAAGTTCTTCGCCTGGTCAACGAGCCAACGGCCGCCGCGCTCGCCTACGGGCTGCACGAAAAGCAGCGCGGCCGCGTCGCGGTATACGATCTGGGCGGCGGCACTTTCGATATCTCGGTTCTCAAACTAATTTCCACCGGCGAGGGCGACATCTATCAGGTCCTCTCGACCAACGGCGACACGCATCTCGGTGGCGACGATATCGACAATCTGATGCAATCGCTCGTGCTAGAGAAGATTTTGCAACACCACCGTGTGGACGTTTCCGCGCAGCCGGAACTGGTACAAGAGCTGCGCAAAGCCCTGATCGCCGCAAAGCATCAGCTATCGGAAGCCGAATCCGCCACGCTGCGGTTTCCGCTGCCCAACGGCGCAGTTTTCGCTTACGAATTCACTCGCGCTGAGTTCGATGCGCTGATTCGTCTCATCGTCGATCGCACGATGGGCCCGGTGAAGCAAGCGCTTACCGACGCGCATCTCTCGCCATCCGAAATCGATGAGGTCGTCCTCGTCGGGGGCACCACCCGCACGCCGCTGATCCGTGCCACCGTCCAGGAATATTTCGGACGTAAGCCGCATACCGAGCTAAATCCCGACGAAGTTGTCGCGCTGGGAGCCGCGGTGCAAGCGAACATTCTCGACCGCGGCGTGAAAAACATGCTGCTGCTTGACGTTACCCCGCTTTCGCTCGGCATCGAGACCTATGGCGGCGCGGTCGGTAAAATCATCCCGCGCAACTCCACGATTCCCGCCAGCGCGCAGGAGATGTACACCACCGGCGTTGATAATCAGACCGGCATCGACATCCACGTGCTGCAGGGCGAGCGCGAACTCGCCAAGGATTGCCGCTCGCTGGCTCGCTTCACGCTGAAAGTTCCTCCAGCGCCCGCGGGACTGCCGCGGATCGAAGTTCGTTTTCTCATCGACGCCAACGGGATCCTGCAAGTCGCTGCGAAAGATCTGCGCAACGGCCAGCAGCACACCGTGGAAGTGCAACCAAGCTACGGCATCAGCGACACCGAAATCGAGCGCATGCTCGAGGAATCCATCGAATACGCTGAGCAGGATTTCGCCGAGCGCCAGGTCATCGAGGCGCGCACCGAGTCCGTAGCCATTCTTGCAGCAACGCAGAAAGCGCTGGGCACGCCCGAGTCGGCGACGCTTTCGAACGAAGAGCAGGCTGCGATTACCCAGTCTGTGGCGGCCTTGAAAGAATCCGCCGCAGGCAACGATTACAAACTGATCCGCAAACGGATCGACGAGCTCAATCAGGCGACCACGCATCTTGCGGAACTGGTCATGAACGGCGCAGTATCAACGGCACTGGAAGGCCGCAAACTAGCCGAAGTTTAGGTAGCACAGACTTCCGTCTGTGTCCCCAGTTGTTAGAGGAGAGCAAAAATGGGCGGCAGCAACCCCTACATCGAAGAAGTCAAATACAAGCCGGCCACGCAGAAGTATAAAGTCACGTTTCTTCCCAGCGGCAAAACGATCGAAGTCGATCCGGCGCAGATCCCGTATGGCCACAACGGCATCCCCGGCAGCATTCTCGATATTTCCGAAGGCATAAAAGCTGGGCTCGATCATGCCTGCGGCGGCGTCTGCGCCTGCTCCACGTGCCACGTTATCGTCAGGCAGGGTCTGGAGTCTTGCAATGAAGCTACCGACGCCGAACTCGACGAGCTCGACGAAGCCCCCGGCATCACGCCAAAGTCGCGCCTGGGCTGCCAGACGGTCCCCGACGGCACCACCGATATCGTCGTGGAAATTCCCGACTGGAACAAGAATTACGCTAAGGAAGCCGATCACTGAGGAGCGGACATGCCCGCAACATTCGACTGGAACGATCTCGACGACATCGCCATGGGACTAACGGACAAGCATCCCGACGTCGATCCGCTTACCGTGCGGTTTACCGACATGCACAAGTGGGTCACCGAGCTACCCGGATTTACGGGTGACCCGCAAGCTTCCAACGAAGCCAAGCTCGAAGCCATCCAGATGGCCTGGCACGAGGAATTTCAGGACCGCCAAGGCTAAGTTGTTTCAAATCGTTGCATCGCCGGTCACGAGAAAGATTTCTGACCGCACTGGCTTGTGGTTGGCGTTTTTCGTCCTGCTCACAGGAGCTGCGGCGTGCCAATCTGCGCCCCCCCAGCGAGTTACGGAGCGAAGCTAGCCGTCCCAAGAACGAGCCCACTCGAGCATCCACCGGGCAAGCGAACGATGCGGACCGCTATGACCTTGCTCGCGACGAACAACGCGGCGGCCACACACTCGACAAACACGTGGGCCGAACCGATGCCGAACTTCGCGAACGCCTCGATCGCGAACGCGACATTTCGGCGGCTTCCACATGGACGGATCGCGCCACGGCCGAACGCACCGTGGCGGACGCGCTGCGGGCCAACAGAGAAAAAATCGATCGCTGGATGGCTCGTGGGTATCCACGGCCTAATCTTGAAAAGCGGACAGGGTTGCTTCGCTGCTACATTTCTCGCGTTGAAAACGGACACACCGTTCCAGCGGTCGCAACGCTTGAAAAGATGGCACGCGCCTTAGAAGTTCCCATGTACCAGCTTTTCCA
>Ga0210399_10000183_pt1 | contig 50652 bp, 50 predicted proteins | sample IncBWC14MmetaG_FD_150865 | JGI IMG/M metagenome (GOLD analysis project Ga0210399, IMG submission 150865) | Forest soil microbial communities from Barre Woods Harvard Forest LTER site, Petersham, Massachusetts, United States - Inc-BW-C-14-M | ecosystem: Environmental > Terrestrial > Soil >...
TATTGGTTTTGCGGTACTTAGAAAATGAGCATGTGCGAGAACCCCAATTGGATGCGCTACGTTGAGGCATAACGTGCGGAGCATAGCACGCGAAGCGTCCGCCGCGCCAGCGGCTAAGTTCAAGTCGGCTTGTAGAAGTTATCTCGATTGCTTCCGGATGACGGGCAACTCGGGAGCTATGCCGCCAGCCGAGCTCAGCTCATGCTGCGCGGAACGATCTATGAGATAGTTCCACGCACGAATCACGCCGTAGCCGCCATCGTCTCCGTCCTCCTCGACTCTTCCCACAAAGCCACATAAGGCTTCAACTCCCGCATCATCTTCTCGAACCCCGCTAAATCCAACGATTGCGCCCCATCACTGATCGCCTTCTCCGGCGCCGGATGCACTTCCACAATCAACCCATCCGCTCCAATCGCCACCGCAGCCCGCGAAAGCGCCGGCACCAAACTCCGCTTCCCCGTAGCGTGGCTCGGATCCAGAATCACCGGCAAATGTGTCAACTCATTCAAAGCCGGAATCGCCGCAATATCGCAAGTATTCCGCGTCTCCGTTTCAAACGTCCGAATCCCCCGCTCGCACAAAATCACATTCGGATTCCCATGCGCCACAACATATTCCGCCGACATCAACAATTCCTTGATCGTCCCGCTCAACCCGCGCTTCAACAAAACCGGCCGCCCGCACTTCCCCAGAGCCTTCAGCAGCACGAAGTTCTGCATATTCCGAGCCCCCACCTGCATCACGTCCGCATACTGCGCAATCATCTCCACATCGCGATCGCTCATCACCTCGGTAATAATCGCCAGTCCAGTAGCCAACTTCGCCTTCTTCAACAGTTTCAGCCCTTCCTCTTCCATCCCCTGAAAGTCATAAGGAGAAGTCCGCGGCTTAAACGCCCCGCCGCGCAACATTTTCGCCCCAGACTTAGCCACGCCCTCAGCAGCCTGCATGATCTGCTTCTCCGACTCCACCGAGCAAGGCCCCGCCATGACAATAAATTCATCCCCGCCAATCTCGATCCCGTTCACGCGAATCCGCGTGCGCCCAGCCTTAAACTGTTTGCTGACGAATTTGTAAGGCGCCGATATCCGCATCACCTTCTCCACCTGCGGCATCGCCTCCACCGATTCCATACAAGCGGTCACATCCCCCACCCCCACAACTCCAATCACCACGCGCTCCTCCCCCTCAATCGAGTGCACCTTGTACCCAAAGTGCCCCACCTGAGCCCGCACCTCGTCAATCTCTTCCCGCGTAGCATGCAACTTCATCGAAATAATCATCGTCCCGTCTCCCTATCCCTGGATTAAGCCCAAGCACAGTATCTCCGTGCCCTCTGTTTACCCCGGGCCCCGAAGGGTACTCCGACCTCCGCGCCCTCTGCGTTAAGGCCGTTGGGGTTGCCACTTGATTTCGACTTTCAACTTACGATCCCTTTCCCGGTTTTCTTTACCTCGTTACTTCGTTACTTCATTACTTCCGCCTCAAAAACAAAAAACCCACTCAACTTGCGAGTGGGTCGAATCTCTCTCTTGTCTCTCTACTTACAAATTCGCCCCTCGCCCAATTGTGTGTGGGTTCCAAAATCCAAACCAATACGAGTAGGTGTTGCGAACCATAAGACGCATTTTATGGTTTCCCTTGCAGCGACGCAAGCACTTCTTCCGTACCCGATCCCTCACGCCTCACCACTCCTTCAATCCCGATACCCCATTTTCTTCTTCATTTCCTCGAATCGAGGATCGCGACGGAACGCGCCCTCGTTGCCCAGGATCCAGAACAGCATCGTCGATCGCAACTCAATCGCCTTGTCGATCCACTCATACGCATGGTCGAGGTCGCCAAGATCCGAATAGGTCGACGCAATCGTTACCGCATCCATGTGCCAATGATCCTTGTCCCATCTTGCCAAGGCCTCCTGCAACTGTTTTCGCAACACCCCTTTCCGCCCTTCCTGTTCGTACGTCTTGCGGTATTCCGCGACGTCTTTCGCGCTCGCACCCTTCGCAATCATGGACTGCAGATCTTCCTCGAACGCTTCCTTTTCCATCCCCTTCTGCCGGTAACAACCCGCCGCGCGATCGTGTACATAGCCCACGTGCGGCGCATTAGGATCCAATTCCATTGTTTTTCTATCTTCTGCCATGGCTTCGTCGCAGTGCCCGTTCACCGCCAGCCGTTCCGCCAATATATTCCGCACCGGCACCGACAAAGGATCAACCTCCACAGCTTGCCGGATCTGCGCGAGCGATTCCTCCTTCCGTCCCAGAATTCCCAACAAAACGGAGTAGATATGGTGGCCAAATGCGTAGCTCGGATTCAGGGTCACGGCACGTTTCAGCTCCTCTTCCGCTGCTCGAAAATCCCAGTTGTACGCGAGATGAGTAGCCCCGAGCGATGCATGCCCTTCCGCCGCGCTATCGTCCAGTTCGATGGCCTTCCGTGCCGCCGCCTGCGATAGCGGAATCGCTTCGCGTGGCAGCATGTGCCCCCAGGCATATCCCAGATAAAAGTAGGTATCGGCCAGGCCCGCATATGCCGGCGCGTACCCCGGATCCCTGGCAATAGTCTTTTCGAAATATTCCTTCGCCTTCTTCAATTCATCTTCCGTCCGCCGCTGCCACAAATAGCGCCCGCGCAGGTAATCGTCATACGCTTCTGGGTTGATCGGATGTTTGGCCGCCAACCGCCGGTCCTCAACTGGCGTGAGCGTCACCCGTATTTCGCTGGCTATATCGCGCGCCAACTCATCCTGCAGCGCCAAAATATCCCGCGAACTCCGCTCATAACTCTTCGCCCACAAGTGCCGGTCGCTCTTCGCTTCGATAAGCTGCGCCGTAATTCGCACGCGGTCACCCGACCTCGCGACCGATCCTTCCACCACCGCGTCGACCCCCATCTGCTGCGCCAGTTCCGGCAACGACTTCTTGCTGTTCTTTGCCTGTGCCGCGGACGTCCGCGACATCACGCGCAGCGCTCCGATTTGCGCCAGATCGGTCGTCAATTCGTCGGTCATTCCTTCTACGAAGTAATCCTGCTGGGCGTCACCCGTAAGATTCGCGAGCGGCAATACCGCCAGCGATGTAATCGAGGGAGTGCCGCCACCGAGCCTCAGCCTATTTCTCCAGTCCGTGCCGCGCAGCGCCAAAATCGCTCCGGCCGCAACAACCGCCAGAACGATCGCCGCTACCCACGCGTATCGCGAGCCCTCCCTGGCAGGCGCAACTCCGCCACTCGCCGAAGCCGTGACAAACTCCTCCAGCCGCGTTCTCAGTTCCTGCGCGGTCTGAAATCGTTTCGCCGGATCCTTCTCCAGGCACTTCAGAATGATGGCTTCAAATCGGGCGGCAATCCCCGATCGCAACTTCCCTGGCGGCGCCGGTGTCTGGTGCAGGATGTCATCCGTCAAGTGCGAAGCCAGGTCCTCGCGGAATGGCCGCTTTCCCGTCGCCATCTCGTACAGCACCATACCCAGCCCATAAATATCCGCCCGCTCGTCCACGTTTCTTCCCAACACTTGTTCGGGCGCCATATACGGCAGCGTCCCCACCGGCCCTCGCGTCTGCACCATCTCTTCCAGCGTGGTCTCCGCGCTCCCCGGTTGCAGCAATTTCGCCAGGCCAAAGTCCAGTACCTTCACGCGATCGCGTTGCGTCACGAAAACATTGGCTGGCTTGATGTCCCGGTGCACGATGCCCTTCGCGTGGGCCGCCTCCAGCGCTTCCGCGATCTGCACCCCCAGCCGCGCGATTTCGCCCGTTTCTACCACTCTCCCGGCGATGTGGTATTTAAGCGTCTTTCCTTCCAGCAGTTCCATCACGATGAACTGCCGCCCGTCTCGCTCCCCGATGTCGTGCACAGTACAGATATGCGGATGATTGAGCGCCGACGCCGCCCGTGCTTCCCTCTTGAACCGTTCGATCGCACTGGAGTCAGAAGGCGCGCCGGCCGGCAGAAACTTTAGAGCTACATATCTACCCAGCCGCGTGTCTTCCGCCTTGTATACGACTCCCATCCCTCCGCCGCCCAGCTTTTCGATAATGCGGTAATGCGATAGCGTTTCCCCGATAATCCCCAGCGAATCGTCCATAGTCCCGATGGAATCCACTCCGATTCGCGCTTTCCCCGCCTCTTCCAGAGCCGGCACTTCCAGAAAGTCCGCCGCCGCTGTTTCCCGCGCCAGCAGCGACTCCACTTCTCGCCGAAGTTCCCCATCGTCCCCGCAGGACTCCTCCAAAAATGCGACGCGCTGCTCTCGCGGCTGCGCTGCGGCGGCGTGATACAGCTTCTCCACCTGCGCCCAACGATCAGGCCCCATGATGATTCTCCGCGGTCAGTTCCCGCAGCAGCCACGACTTTGCGAATCGCCAGTCTCGTAATACGGTCTCTTGCGATATCTTTAAAACGCCCGCCGTTTCTACCACGCTCAGCCCACCAAAAAATCGTAGTTCCACCACCTGGCTTTTTCTTTGATCCAACACCGCCAGCCGGTTCATCGCTTCATCCAGCGCCAGCAGGTCCGGCGAACGCCCTACAACACCGAATTGCCCTTCATCCAACTCTAAATGCACCGCTCCCCCACCCCGTTTTTGCGCTAGCCGGGACCTCGCTACGTCCGTTAGGATACGTCGCATCAATTTCGAGCAGATCGCGAAGAAGTGCGCCCGGTTCTCCCACTCCACTTCCGGGAACTCCACCAGTCGTAGATATACCTCGTTGATCAGCGCGTTTGTTTGGAGGGTATGCCCGGAGTTCTCCCGAGCCATGTGTCTTCTGGCCGCCCGCCGCAATTCTTCGTATACCAGCGGCAACAATTGATCGAGCGCTTCCTGGCTGCCACCACACCAGGCATGCAGTAGGCTTGTAATTTCGTGAGGTGAAGTACTAGGCACGCAGCCTCCGCCACTACAAGCCCTCAGTAAGTTGGCAGTGAAGGTACCACATCCAAACCCATCAGCACCACGCCTTGTACCAGGGCCAAATCACCTTTCCATGACAGTTTCCACCCGATTTTCCCGCTATAGCTGACATAGCCCGGCCCGCGATGTGTTGGGAGATGCTTCAGGCGGATCCGACCGCGGGAACCTGGGAGCCACACAAACCACTGGAGGTGTGCTCACATGATTCGATCGAAAATCAAGACCATCGCTGTGCTGCTTTCGCCGTTACTCCTGCTGCTTGCCTTCGCCTTTGCCCCGGCAAGTGCGAATTCGCCCGCTCACCGAGGTTGGGATGATGGAGGTCGTCACTGCGTCCCGGTAGGCGGCTCGCTTATCACCAATTTCGGCGCCTTCGGCTCAAGCGACCCGAACACCACCCTCGGCCCGGCCACCGGAGACCTGCGCGGCGCTGTCTCCGGTAGCCTTCTTGGCGCTCCGCAGCCATCCGGCAGCCACGTCGTCTTCCACGTTCAACATCACTGGGTCACGGAATCCGGTGACACCATCACTTTCGATCCGGCGACCGCCACAACTGTTCCCCTTTCCCAAACGCGCTTCGCCATTGTCACCTATCCCGTCCACATCACCGGCGGTACGGGCAAGTTCGCTGGCGCTACCGGTGATGTCAACACCATCGGTGAAGTCGACCTAACCGGCGGCACGGTATTCCGCTATACCGGCCAGGTCTGCTACGCCGACTCAAACGATCGCTAATTGTTGAATGTTTGAACCGTGGAGCCACTGCCAGTATCCGTGTGGCAAGGTGACCGGAACACAAGAGGCGGCGATTCGAGCCTGCACTCGACTTCGCCGCCTCTTGCCCCGTCGCAAGTCCAAGTCATTTTCGTATTCCGCGTCTCTTCCTTCTATGTGAACTCTGTGTTCTCCGTGTCCTCTGTTTACCCTGAGCCTCGAAGGGCGCTCCGACCTCAGTGCCCTCTTTACCCTGAGCTTCGAAGGGTGTGTTGAAGCTTTTTCCTCTTTTTATTTCTTTTCACTTTCAACTTTAAACGGTCTTGGCTGTTAACTTCTCTGGGCCCAAAAAAACAAAAAACCACTCAACTTGCGAGTGGGTCGAATCTCTCGTTTTCTCTCTTCAATTACAAATTCGCCCCTCGCCACATTGTAGGTGGGTGCCAAAAGCGAAACCACTACGAGTAGACGTTGTAATTCACGACCACAGTCTATGGACCCGATCCCAGTTTCAGCCGCAATCTTTAGTCTCTCCTTCCCTCCGGGGAGCGCCACCACGGCCCATGTCGCGCAGGTCCTCTCTAGTACCTGTATACTACTCAGATATATTTATATTGTTCCGACACGCTGCGTCGTTCTATTACAAAGTAGTTATTATACTCGTATAGCACCAGTTGATTCTGGGGTGCCAGCTGACTTTGCATTTGCTCAAGACATCTCTCGTTCCGCGTGAATACCGGCTACCAGCTAACCATTCTTCGATTGAGGAGGCTGTCCAACATGACTCATTTCGTAATCTGTGAAAACGCCGCATGCCATTTCGTCGTCGATATTTCCAACCAGGAGCGCTAGGCCACGCGACGCCAGTCCATCTTGAGCGCCTGCCCGGAATGCGGCAGCAATTTGTCGTCGACGTGCCCCTTTTCTGGTCGCGTTCTCCTCGTCCAATGGCCCGGCGGCTTACCCCACTGCGCCTGCTGCCATCGCAAGCTCCAACCCAATCCGAACGCGCACACGCCGCCGCCACCCGTCCTCACACCCATCGCAAACGCAGCAAAGCACCGCTAGCCAGCGAGGCGCTCATCTTCGCGTCAAAAAAAGAAAGCGCCCACAACAAGGTCAGCGCGATCAGCGTCAATGCTTAGGAGCCGTAGTGGCCGCTTTCCGAAGCGGGCGCATTAAGACTCAGCACGGGTCCCCGCCCGCGAGAGCACAAAAAATGCGATGTGGCTGAAGCGAAATGCTGCAATCCCGCCCACTAAGTCTCGGCCGCGTCGTGATCTGGATCGGCGCCGGGTCCCGAAGATATCCGAAGTTTGAAACTCGCGCACGGTCTCCGCTAATACAACAAGACTGCCACGCGAAACCGCGTGAACCCTTGCGAACTCCCCTCGTCGCACGCCCCGACCGCCGCCGCGCGATAGCGCCCACTCTGAATCTTCTGCTCCAAGTCGCCCGGCAAACGGGTCAGGTCGCCGGTCTCGTACCGGATCACCAGGCTAGGACGGGTACCTGACCAACCGCGATCCATCCCGCAAGTCTTACGCGCGTCCTCGGTCGTCCCGATCGCGCTCCCGCCATTCCCGCTAGATCCGCTGGCGTTCGGCGTAGGGTCGCCGGACGCGTACTCGCTTCCCGAGTTCGAGTTCGCGTTCACGCTCGATCGACTCGCGACCGTCTGCATGCTGTCCCCGCCGCCATTCGATCTATTCCCACTCGCGCCGGTCAATGCGCCTGGCCCCAAATTGGCGACTTGCAACCCGCGCGCGGCAAGCGCCGCGGCCACTTGCTTCTCCTGTTCCACAAAGCTCAAGCTGGCAACCGACTGCGAGAAGTCTTGCACCGCAAACAGCATTCCCACTCCGCCGCGGCCCGCGCCAGCACCATCACGCGATGCAGCTCCAACGACAGCAATTCCGATGGCCGTGAGTTCTGGATCGAGCAGGTTCGCGCGGTGTGGCGGCGAATGCATCCAGCTCGCATGAATCACCTCCGCCGAAGGACCTTCCGCTACGTTCTCGGCGATCTCCGTGAAGCGCGCTCCGGCAACCCGCGCGCGATCCTGCAGCGCAGCTTCGCCTGGAAACTGGTGCGACAACGTGTTTCGCTGCGCCATCAGCAGCGCGTGGTCGCGCGCTGCGTTTGCCAATGCGTTGTCCCAACGCAATTGCGTCAGGCCTTGCGCTGCGCGTTCGCGGTTCGCCGCGTCAAACAGCGCGCGCTCCGCGGAAGCCGTTTGCGGCGCTGCATACACGACGATCAGGTTCGCGGACAGCACGACAGCAACCAGCAGAGCGATGGTGAACAATCGTGCCGCACAAACGTCGATGGTCTCCGCAGAAACGCGCTTCCTGCCGGAAACGGACGTGAGCGAGCTAATTCCCTGCGAGGCGAACTTCTTCAGCCAGTGGAACGACATAAATGTCCTCTGCAACCATTTAACCCGCTAGACGCGCGGATTACTCGGAGTCGAAGGACAGTCGTGCGGTGATGGGAAGCTGAACGTTCGGGCCTGAACGTTTGGGCAGTGTGCTAAATCGCTCAATTCCCCAGTGAGACGGAGGATTTTCGATCACGTCAACCGAGGACGGAGTTGCGTGACATTTCGGCGTTGCGTGATAGTTCGGTGAGATGGTTTTGCGACAAGACATTCACAACGAAAAACTGGGCGGCGAAAAATTCGTCGGCGGAAAATCTAACCGCGGACGCGGACGGCGCTGAAGCTCAGGATTACGTGGCCGCCGGCGGTGGGTCGGCCGAAACTTAGCATCGGGCGGAAGCGCGAGAACAATAGCATCTGGTCGAGCTGGTGGCGCAGGTCCACACTGTGTGGGCCGGAGAGGATTTGGTAGCCGACCATTCCTCCGTGGGCGTCTACGGTTACGTCCAGGAGCAGGCCGTGGGGTAACGCCAGCTCGGAGTCGTGGCCTTCGGGGGCCCAGGCTTGTGGATAGTCCGAGAGGGTGATGAGTTCGGCTGGGCGCAGGATATTCAGGGGCACGTCGTTTTGTACAGCGCGGACTGTAATGCCCGGGACGATAAGTTGGAGCACCACGACGAAGACCAAGATGGCCGAGGCAAATCCGCCGGTCGCGGGAAGTGTGATGGGGCGAAATACGTTGTCGAGGAGGATTTCGGCGCGGTCGCGCATTCTATGCCAAGTGCTGGGGGCGTTCTCACGGTCGGGCGATTGCGCGGCGGCTACGCGAATGCGCGTTGCCAGATCGGCGGGCGGAAGGCTTCGCGGGACGCGGGAGAGCAGCGCACTCAGTTTGCGGAATTGTTCCAGCTCTTCGCGGCAGCCGGCGCAGCTATTCAAATGCTCGCGGACCTGGACACGTTGACGGGCCTGGGCGGCGCCGGTGATGGCGTCGTCCATATAACCGGCCAGATTTGCGCGAACGGCGGTGCACTTCATGGGAGTTCCTCGCTTGCGGAACTCTCCCGCGCAAACCTGCTGCGTGCCGAGACGGTGTCGGCGCGCGAGCCGAAGTGAGGCGCGAAGGCCGGGCGCGGCATGCGGCTCGAGGCCGAGTGCGACGCGGTGCACGACGCGCTGAAGCGCGCTCCTACATTGGCGCTCCCATTTGAGCGTGCCGCTAAGGAGCCGTCGTTCGCGGGTGCGTCCGCCCAGCTGTCGTTGGTGGGCGCGGCCACGGGACAGCCTTGTTCATGCGCTACCGCAGAGCGGCCTTGTTCATGTGCGACCGCAGAGCGGTCGACCAGCAGCGGCTCAAGGAGATCTTTCAGCGCACGGCGGCCTCGTAGGATGCGGGACTTTACTGTGCCGGAGCTGCACTCCAGGACTTCGGCGATTTCTTCGTAGCTCAGGCCTTCGAGGTCGCGGAGGATCACCGCGCTACGGAACACTTCGGGAATCTCCTGGAGCGCGCTTTGCACCGCGGCTTGAATTTCGTGGGCGGCGAACTGCTCGAAAGGGGTGGCGGCGAGGTCTTCAATCTCGATGGCGGCGTGGCCTTCTTCGGGTTCGGCGTCGATGGAGACGTTTTTCTGGAGGTGGCGTTTGAACCAGCGCTTGTGGTTCAGGGCTTCGCGGATGGCGATGCGATAGAGCCAGGTCTTGAGCGAACTGCCCTGGCGGAAACTGCGAATGCCGCGAAACGCCTTCAGGAAGACTTCCTGGGTGCCATCGGCGGCGTCTGCGACATCTCCTAGCATACTCAAGATCAAATTGTAGACCGGGCCGTGGTAGTGGGTGACCAACCAGTCGAAGGCGGTTTCCGAACCGGCCTGCAGCTCGGTTACGAGCCGGGTTTCATCGACGCCCCACGAGAGAGCACTGGCCCAATCAGACAATGCCGGCCTTTCCGATCCGGCCGCGATATGCGGACCTTCCTGACCCATGAAGCGCGACGGTCTTCCAAGCGGGTTGGGCATTGCTGCATGCCTCAGTACCCGATGTCCGCTCTACAGGCTTAGACACCGGGAGGGCCGTAACTGTTTCCGCCCAAGGGCCGATTGTGGCACCGAGTGCCCAGTACTGCAATGGGCCGGTGGTATGGGACTGGGTCGGCGGCTCTGGCCAGGGAGAGTTGTGGGAGCGAGTCTACTTAACAATTTGCACCCCTCCCCCCACTTTTTTTCGTAAGTGCGGATTCTAAAGGGCTTTAAGGCTAGTGATTTTGTAAGTGCGGATTCTAAAAGAGTTACGGACGCATTTTCGGTAAGTGCGGATTGTAAAGGGGTTAGTGAGTCGCGGTTGGTAGGTAGTGAATGGTTGGGAACCGAAGAGAGGGTCGGCGATCCCAAGCCACGGGAAATGGGTAGGACTGGCGAAAGATCGAAGTTTTGGGGACAGATGAACGGAGAAGATAGTTGCGTCTGGCGGTTTTGATCTCGAAGCGTCACAACTCACGCTAGCACAGACTATTTACCCTGTCAATATATATCGTCTGGTACACTATTCGAACGCGACGGGGAAATCAGGGCGCAAGCGAAGCAAGAGTAAAGACTCGCGTCCGCTGTCTAACGAATACCGCCTCGTCAACATGGCCATTGGCTGACGCTACCCCATATTGCTGAAGAGGTCGCGCGGAGGAGAGGCTCCCACCCCGGAAGGAAAGCTGGCTCTGCGAGGAAAGCTTCAATCAGTCCTCAAGGAATCGCATCGTGTTTTGCAAGAAATGCACGAGAAACCGTCGAAGTCGAAAAGCGCCCGCTTCGGAAAGCGGCCGCTACAGGTGCTCGGACAACTGCAGGTGCGCGAAATTGTCATGCCTCATCAAAGGAGAGTTTAAGCCGGACCTATTGAGTTCCAAGTTCGTAAGTTAACGCGCCGCGCCGCCTTCGATTCCACGAAATCCTTGCCAATGAGCCATTTCCGTGAGATATGGAGGTCAGGAACCCTCCGTTCGGCCCCGGCACGAGAAATGCTTACCCCTAAACGTAAGGTCGGATCCATCGAGGACAAGCACAAAGACGAGACTGAACTTCTGTAAGGAGGAAAGGTGTGCAAATGAGCGACGAGATCAAGAAAGTGGAAGACGAAGCATCGAAGGCAGAGCCGTCAGCCGAGTTGTCCGAACCCGCGTTGGACGAAGTGGTCGGTGGAACCGGCCTCCCGACGCTCCACAAAACAACGGATGTCACGTTGAAGCGGGGGGTAACGTCCTGAGGGTTTAGGACCGGTTGGGGTGGCTATTCCTTGGGCCATGACCCAACGGGAACGAAAACAACGTGAAATCCTATGGAGACTTGATGAGCGACGAAATCAAGAACGTGGAAGACGAAATACCCAAGGCTGAGCCAACACCAACCCTGTCTGAGCAAGCGTTAGAACAAGTGGTGGGCGGCATACATCCGGTTGACAAGGCCTCACCCGTGCTCATGCAAGCGTGCGCTACAGTGACAACCCAGAAGTAGCAAAGGAGAATTCATGAGCAACGAAAAGAAACACGACGAGAATGTCCCTGAGACGGAGGACACGGAATTATCGAATGAAGATTTGGGGAAAGTGGCGGGCGGAGCGGAGAAGGCAGCAGCACCGAGAAAAATAAATGTGAGTAGCGGCGTTATTGCGGGTAATAAGTTAAGCGGTATGACGCCGCAATATCCGGCTGTCTCGGAACAAAATGCAGAGTTGGCATCGCAGCTGTCAGACCAACAGCTTGATGACGCCGTGGGCGGTGGGGCAGCTAACGGCAAACACTTCAGCGTTATGAAGATAACACTCCGGAAAGCCGGGGAGACGGCACAGGAATAGGTCACAAGGCAGAGGTTGGAAGTTGGAAATCAGGAGTTGGTAACGTCAAAGACGGCACCCTCGACACCGGAGAGTGTGGCACCCGGGGGAAACTTCAAGACCCAGGTTCAGACTGCGAACCTGGGGCACCCGCGAACGGGAGGAAGACGTCGGCCTCCTTCGTTCGGAATGACCGTCTGCTCTGCGAGTGGGGCACCCGGCAGATATACCGAAACGAATTGACACTTCATTCGTATATTAATTGCGGGTGTTCGGAAGGGAGTGCGTTATGACTATGAAAATGGTGATCGCCCCACTGACATTCGTAAGTCTCGGCGTGTTGTTTGCTTACACGCAGCCTCATATGCCTTGTGTGGTGATGGTTTTGGCGAAGTTGGCCGGCCATGTGTCGCTCTAATCGTGCAAATGAAGACGTGCTACGCCAAATGTCCGGTTATCTGTATTGATGGGCCGTAAAATTCGCCGGGAGGGTGTCTCGTGAACAAAAGACTCTGTTTTGTGTTTGCTGGATTGATGGCGGTTCCCGTTGCTCTACTCGGGCAGGAGAAGTCACAAGCGCCGGCCGCTCCGCCAGCGAACCCGATTACTGTGAGCGAAAAAGGCTTCTTCTCGTTTGTGAGCAACGCCGTCATCGGTGCGGCGCAGAAAATGCCGGAAGAAAACTACTCCTTTAAACCGACACCGGAGGTTCGCAGTTTTGGCCAGATCGTTGGCCATGTGGCGGACGAGACGTATTTTTTTTGCTCGCAAGCCATAAGTGAAACAAACCCATCGAAGGACATCGAGAAAACGAAGACGTCAAAAGCCGATCTCGTCGCCGCGCTCCAGGGCGGGGTCGCCTATTGCAACAAGGCGTTCGACAGCATGACCGATGCGAAGGGCAGCCAAATGGTGAAATTCTTCAACTTCAACCTAGCGAGGCTCACATTGTTCTCGATCAATACGGCGCACACGGATGAGCACTATGGGAACATGGTGACCTATTTGCGCCTCAAGGGGATTGTGCCGCCGACGAGTGAAAACCCACCGCCCGCAGCAGCGCCGAAGTAAAACGCTTGCTGCGGCTAATTTCGCCGAGATCCCTACGGCGGGATGGTTGAGGAGGAGGATCGGTAACGTCAAAGACCGCACCCTCAAAACCCGAGGGTGCGGCACCCGAGGGGACTTCAAGACCCACGTTCAGACCCGGGGCACCTGGCGTAGCTCTCGGGATTGCGCGTTTTTGGATGGCGGAATTAAAAAAAAGAGGCGCCTGGGAAAATCACAGGCGCCTCTTTTTTTACGGATTAATTCTTCGTGTACCTCAGTGGATCACCTCCTTACTCGACAGGAGCGTCGCGATTTCGATTATAAAAACATTCCGACGCTGGTCAACACTTAAAGTTCGGGCCGGGAACGAATGGGATACGTCCGGCAAATGGACGCCGGACGAAAGGACCGGCAGGCAGCGGTCCTTTGTTTTGAAATCGCTGGGATGTTTAGAAGCCGCTGGGAGGGACTGGGGACGCTCTGCTCGTTGTTTTTTTCAGAGAGAAATTTAGCTTGGAGTCGATGCGACGGCGTTCGCTGTCGAGCTGCAGGATTTCGTTTTCGCTGACGCGGAGGAAATTGGTGGGTTGTCCGCCATCCTTTGGTTTCAGTTGGTAGACGGTGGCATCTGGATTGTCTGGCGTGCCGTGAACGATGGTCCACGTGCCGGTTTCCGTGAAGGTGCTGCGCTCCTGGTAGCTGCTCTTGAGCACGTAGCGCGTGTGGTCCGGGTCGTTGGGCGAGTTCGCAAAAAGTGAGAGGGTTGTGTCGATGCCGGGACAGTCGGCACAGGGAAGGACACCGCGATATTGTGCGACCAGTTGCATGGGAGATTTGGCCGTGGCGGAGTCCTGCTTTGGCGCTGGTGTAGATTGGGCGCTTAGGATGTAGGAGCTTTGCGTTGCCGCGCAGATTGACAGGATTACGACTAGCCATGCTTGCGGATTCATGGGTGACTCCAGCAGGAAGAATACACTTCAGACGCGTGGTCTGCGCCGCGAGTTTCTGGATCGCGGAGTTGGCGCCAATGCCTTGGGGGCGGAAGCGGGGATTTGCGATTCGATGGAGAAAGGCACGTCAAAGACCGCACCCTCAAAACCCGAGGGTGCGGCACCCAAGAGAAGAGTCGGCGGCTCAATCGGTGGAGTTGGTGCGGTAGGCGCCTATCAATCTGGTGATCAGAACGGCGAGGTAGAGGACGCCCAGGACGGCTTCGAGGATGGTAATGGAGCGTGCTTGATCGGAGACTGGTGTGATGCCCGCCGCGCCGAGGGAGGTCATGGTGCCGAAACTGTAGTAAACGAAATCGAAGTGGTCGGGAGTGATGTGAAGGTTGGTGTGCGGATCGAGATAGAAGGCGTTTGGCTGGAAGGTAGCTATCATTCCGTAGGCGCTGGCAAAACTAAATCCAACCAACAGGTAGATGCAAAGGGCCCCGAAAATGGTCTCGGCATTGGGGCGTTCGTTGGCGAAGATACGGCGGAAAAGAATCACGACGATGACGAGGTCAAAGAGAAAGCTGAGGGCGATGTTGAGTATCGGAAGGGCGCCGGCGTCGGCCTTGGGAATAACAACGCGTTGGACTAATGCCGGAATCGCAAGCGCAATGGCCAAGACCAGGAGGCTGCGGTGGATTTTGGCGGCGTAGACGCTGAGGAAGGTGACAAAGATTCCGATCACGCGAAGCGCGTAGTAGCCGAAGTGAGTGGCTTCGGCGTAGGGATAGAGGATCAGCATGGCCAACAGGAAAAGGAAGAGCAAAAGGAATCTGTGGCCGGTGAGAGTCGACTTGGCCTGGGATCTGGATAGCAGCGTCATGGAAGCGTTCGTTGGTGTAACCCGGTGAGAGGATAGACGGGGAGATCGGAAACGCCAAGAGCCACTCTCAAAATATTTAGGATCGGCACCCGCACCCGGCAAGATCTCAACCATCCCACACCTAGCCGTGCCTTGCGGGGTGTCTTGGCTGTCGATTACAGTTACGGCGTTTCGCCGCGGCGCGACTTGCTTCGCTTTTGGCATGCGACCGGATATGGGCGGCTTACGCTATGAGTGATTCCATTTCTTCTTCAACGAAAATCGGTAAAGCCAGCGATCATCTGGCGAACGAGCGCACGTTTTTGGCTTGGCTTCGCACGAGTATCAGCATCATCGTGTTTGGTTTTGTGGTGGCGAGGTTTGGGATTACCTGGCGCGAATTCTTGCGCTTGCGAGGTGAGACGGCGCATGAGAGCGGGCTGTCGCTGGGGATGGGGATTGGATTCATGGTGATGGGGATAGTAATGGCGCTGAGTTCGTCGGTCCGGTATCACGCTACGATGCGTCAGTTGGATGCGAATGGGTTCAAGCCGGCGGGGGCGATTGTTACGATTTGGGCGGTGGTGGCGGCGCTGTTCGGGGTCATTTTGGCGGTGTATTTGATTTATGCGGCGCGGACGCTTTGAGGTAGTCGGAGGTTTCAGATTAGAGGTTGGATGGGTAGGTGTAGAATACAAATAGCGGCGCATTTCCGGCGTGCGCGTACTGAGTTGGTTGAAGGTGGATGGTGATGCCGATCCGACTAGAAATTAATCGTCAGAGTTATTCCCTCCTCGCGGACCCGGATACGCCTCTTCTTTATGCTTTGCGTGATGAGCTTGGGCTGACCGGGAGCAAATACGGTTGTGGCGAGGGGCAGTGCGGGGCTTGCACGGTGCTGGTGGAAGGGACGCCGCGGCGTTCGTGCTTGTTTCCTGTTGGTGATGCGGCGGGGAAATCCATTACAACCATCGAGGGACTGGACAAGGGTGGTGCGTTGCATCCGGTGCAGGAGGCGTTTCTGGAAGCGGGGGCGTTTCAGTGCGCTTATTGCACTTCGGGGATGATCATGAGCAGCGTGGCGCTGTTGCAGAAGAATTCGAATCCTACGGACGCTGATATTGTGCAATCGCTGCAGGGGAATGTGTGTCGATGCGGGACGCAGCCTCGCATTGTCGTGGCGGTGCAGGCGGCTGCTAAAGCCATGCGAGGGCAGAGGCGATGAGCGGGCTCGACGAAAAATTGGTGATCGAGCCGGAGCGGTACGAGTTTGCGGCTCGGCCGATCCATCACTTTGAGCTGCAGCGACGCGATTTTTTCAAACTGCTGGGCGCGGGCATTGCGGTGTTTTCTGTGGCGGCGGGGACACGAGCTGGGGCGCAGGAATCGGGCGGTTCGCGCGGATTTCATGGGGATGAGGCGCCGAAGGATATTACTTCGTGGCTGCACATCGGCGAGGACGGCGGGGTGACCGTTTTCACCGGCAAGGTGGAGATCGGGCAAAACATTCGGACGTCGCTGGCGCAGTCGGTGGCGGATGAATTGCGCGTGCCGTTTGAAAGCGTGCGCATGGTGATGGGAGATACGGCGCTGACGCCATTCGATATGGGCACGTTCGGCAGCCGCAGCACGCCGTACATGACACCGCAGCTGCGGAGCGCAGCGTGGGCGGCGCGCGAGTTGCTGGTGGCGGAAGCAGCGAAGGAGTGGAGCGTGCCGGCGAGTGGATTAAGGGCGGCCAACGCGAAAGTTACCGACCCGGCGTCGGGGCGTTCGCTGTCTTACGCGGCACTGGCAACTGGCAAGACGCTGGCGCAGAACATTCCCGATGCCGATCCGGTTACGCCGGTGGCGGAGTGGACCGTCGCGGGGAAAGCGCTGCCGAAGGTGCACGGGCGGGCGTTTGTTACGGGCAAGCACCAGTACACGACGGATTTGCGTCCGGCAGGGCTGTTGTTCGGGAAGGTGCTGCGGCCGCCGTCTTTTGGGGCCACGCTGACTTCTGTGGATACAAAGACGGCTGAGGCGATGCCGGGCGTGGTTGTCGTTCGCGACGGCAATTTTGTTGGAGCCACGGCGCCAAGTGAGCGGGCGGCGGAAAAAGCTGTTGCGGCAATGCGCGGGCAGTGGAAAGAGACCAAGCAGCCTTCGAGCGCGGAATTGTTTTCTTATTTGAAGAGCAACGTAGAGGGTGGTGACGCGGGCCGCGACTCGCACATAACGGGCTCCGTCGATGACGGGTTGGCTCAAGCTACGCACCGGCTGGACCAGACTTACACCGTGGCATATATCGCGCACGCGCCGCTGGAACCGCGGGCCGCGGTTGCGGAGTGGGCCGACGGGAAGCTCACTGTCTGGACAGGGACGCAGCGGCCTTTCGCAGTTCGCGACGATCTTGCGGATGCGTTTCACCTGGCGAAGGACCGCGTACGCGTGATCGTGCCGGATACGGGTTCGGCATACGGCGGCAAACATACGGGCGACGCGGCATTAGAAGCGGCGCGGTTGGCGCGCGCGGCGGGACACCCGGTGAAAATTGTGTGGACGCGTGAGGAGGAGTTCACCTGGGCATATTTTCGGCCGGCTGGAGTGATTGAGGTCAAGAGCGGGATCAGCGGCGACGGCATGCTGACGGCTTGGGAATTCCACAACTACAATTCCGGTGGCTCGGGAATTGGCACTCCCTACGTTGTTGCGAATCAGCGCATTCAGTTCCACGCGGCGCGCTCGCCGTTGCGGCAGGGTTCTTACCGGGGACTCGCCGCGACAGCCAATCACTTTGCTCGCGAGACGCACATGGACGAGTTGGCCCATGCCGCGGAAATCGATCCGCTGGAGTTTCGACTAAAAAATATCGCGGATCCGCGATTGCGCGACGTGTTTCAGGCCGCGGCAAAGTCGTTTGGGTGGCCGGGCAAGAAATTGCAGCCTAGGCAGGGATTCGGGTTGGGTGGCGGGATCGAGAAAAACGGCTACGTCGCGACGTGCGCGGAAGTGGCCGTCGATCGCGGCTCGGGCGATGTCCGCGTAGTCCGCGTGGTGACGGCATTCGAATGCGGAGCGATCGTCAATCCAGATGGGCTGCGCAATCAAGTGATCGGCGCGAACATTATGGGACTGGGCGGAGCATTGTTTGAGGCGGTTGAGTTTGAAAATGGCCGGATCACCAATGCGCGTTTTTCACGTTACCGTGTACCGCGTTTCCGCGATGTGCCCGAGATCGAAGCGGTGTTACTTGACCGCAAGGATATTCCGTCGGCTGGAGCAGGCGAGACTCCCATTGTGGGAATTGCGCCGGCTATCGGCAATGCGATCTTTGACGCTACTGGCGTCCGGTTGCGGAGCCTTCCTCTGGTTCCTAACGGCCTCAAGGCCTAGGTCCTCCCCCAATCCAACGAGCAGATTGAGGCTTTTCTGTGATCCACGCGCCCAGATTCGCGGTTTGGTTTCCGTTTAGGGCATGGCTGTCCGGACGGTCAGTTGTGACCCAGGCTGCAAAGGCGAAAGAATGGATCAGGACGGCGTATTGTGCAGCTTCCCGGGGTCAGATCGGCGGGCACAAACGATGGTGAATGGTCAAAACAAAAAGGCGGGTGGTGGGCGTGCCGCGAAGAAATTCGCGAAACCCCGTGCGGTGCGGCGGTGTCCGTTCGTGGCGTCGGTTGAGGTAACGGAACTGAGTTCCGGCACGCGGCTGTCGGCGCGAACGTCCGAAATGGGACTGGGCGGGTGTTACGTGGATGCGCTGAATCCGTTTGCCACCGGGGCGCAGGTGAGAATACGAATCGTTCGGGATCAGGGCGCGTTTGAGGCGGCGGCGAAGGTGGTCTATAGCGACGCGAGTTTTGGGATGGGGCTGTCGTTTACGGAGATTGCGCCCGAGCAGCGGCTGATTTTGGAGAATTGGCTGGAGGAGATCGTGCTGCAGCTTCGGCCGGTGGCGCAGTAGTTCCTACCGTAGGATCTCACGTTACATATTGATGAAGCTAGCGCGGCGCGGTGGCGCCGGCGTGGAGGGAATCGCTCGAGCGCTCTCCTTCGGCAATTCCCTTTTCGAATGGCCAAAGTCAAATTGGAATTTTTTCATGCAAGGCGAACGCGGCATGCGCGCCGAAAAGCGTTCAAGTCACTACAGGTTCAAGCATTTCCAATGTACGGCCGATAGTCCACGCAGTGAGTTGGCGCTGGAGTTGTTGGCAGCTTGCATGCTTCTGAGTTGAAGGGAACGTCACTTCAGAGCATCAAGTCAGGGCATCAACTCAGGGGATCAACTCAGAGCAACAACGGGGGAATTATGCCGACGCGGGAAGAAGTTAAAACGCTGGAAGTCCGAGCGGCGATCAAGAGCGTGAGTGCGCCGAATCCGCACTGGGCGGGTAGCTCCGCGGGGAATGGACCGGGCGCGAAGCCAGCAGTGGCGGCATTGATGCCGCGATTTACGACGGAGGAGTCGATTCTGCTGCGCAGCCTGGCGACAGGCAACACTGTGAAAGAGATGGCCGGGCAACTGCGATTGCCGCGCGAGTCGTTGTTCCGGCTGCTGGGCGATCTGCGGAGGAAACCGGTGTGGCTGACGATACGGCGCTGGCGGTGTGGGTGCCGCGGAATATGAGGACCGGGGACAGGCGAGGTAGCGACCGATAGTTGGGAGCACTGCGGACTGGGGCTTGACCGCGACATGGTACCGAGTACGGGCGACCTGTACGCCTACACTGATATATACTGCCGGGCCGAGGTGATCCGATGCCGAATCTTCAACCGGAACAGGCGATGCTGGCGCTGCACTTGGCGCTGCCAGCGATTCAGAGAGAGCACCAGACCACGCGCTGCGTGATTGAAGCGATTCCACTCAACAATGGAGACTACCGGCCGGAGCCCGTGGCGAAGACGGCGCTGGAACTTGCCTGGCACATCGTGGCGGCGGAGCACCGGTTCTACTCGGGCGTAGTAGCGGGAGCATTCGACTTCACGCCGAGGCCGCGGCCGGAAGAATTGAAGAACTCGGCGGACATCGGCAAGTACTACGGTGAATCGTTCGCGAAGGATTTGGAAGATCTGAAGAAAGTGTCGGGCGATCAGCTGGCGAAGATGATCGACTTCCGCGGGATGTTCCAATTGCCGGCGGTGGGATTTCTTGATCTCGGCTTGCGGCACTCGATTCATCATCGGGGCCAGTTGTCGGTGTACTTGCGCCCGGCGGGCGGTAAGGTGCCGGCAATTTACGGCGAGAGTTACGACTCGGCGGAAGCCAAGAGAGCGGCGGGGACCGCCTAGAACTCGAAGACCGGAACTCGGATAGCGAGTTAGTCCGAAAACTGGGCAGGCGTTAAAAGTGAAAAAGGCCGCGATCACGTCGCGGCCTTTCTCTATTTCTGACGATTTGCGATTTGTTCGGATTGAACTTAGGAGCCTACGGCTGTGCCGCGAGCGCGATTGGCTTTATCCGCGGAAGCTTCGCCCGTAGACGAAACATCTTCGGCGCCAGTCGCCTTCAGGATTTCCTTTGAGTGCTTCACTTCATCCGAGGTCGCGCAGTGGACCGACAGGAGAATGCCGCCCTTTTGAAGGATGCCCTCATAGCGCTTGGCCTCAAATTCCGGAATGCCCAAGCCTACGAGCGCGCCGGTCAGACCGCCGACTGTGCCGCCCACCCCCATGCCAGCCAAAGTGGCCATGATGGGACCAGCGGCGATAAGCGGACCAACGCCCGGAATAGCGAGAGCGCCGATTCCAGCCAAGAGGCCCAACGCGCCGCCGAGAACCACTCCGGTGCCCGCTCCTGCGGTTGCGCCTTCCGGAGCCTTGGTGGACTTTTCGGTCCCCATCTCGCGAGTGCCAAGATTTTCCGGCAGGAGCACAGAAATATCTCCTGCGGCAAATCCCCCGTTTACCAGGGCTTCGGCTGCTTGTTCGGCGCTGTTGCGCGTGGAGTAAATCCCGAAGACTGCTGTTTTTTTGTCACTCATTCTGTTTCTCCTTTGAATTTTAACGAACGTTCCGGATGCGAATACGATTCCCTTAAGACTTTGGCGGCGCCACGTGCAGGTGGTTCGTTACATTCCCTTCCCCGGCGACCGCGACGGCCTTCGCCTCGATGGCTGCCTTTTCATCCTCCGAACGAACCGGACCTTTGAGCGTCACTTTGCCGTCCTGGCTGATGATCTTGATGTTGTGGGCGTACATCGAGAGCGATTGGTCATCGTGAAGCGCCATACGGATCTTCTTGGTGAGGTCGCGATCCGCTGGATTCATTTTCTGTTGGTCGGCCGTAGGGGTGGTGTTTTGGTTCGCTTTGGTATTGTCCGGGGCTGTCTGCTGCGTGTCCTGAGGCGGCATTACTTTCGCCGGCATCGACGCGCCGAGCAGCAAGCAAGATCCCAGCACTAGCAACTCGGTCCCGAGCTTTCTTGTTAAGGTCATAGTTTTGTTCTCTCCTGACGTCTTGCACGATAAGCCAACCGAAAGCGGGTGGAAATCGGGCGAAGGGTGTATTGGTATGGGCAGATTGTGGTAGGCATGCTGAAACAAATTGGTGGGTTTTTGCGTTCCTCGGGTTGCGATTCTGGCCGAATCAGAAGGCCACGAGGTGGAGCTGTGCGGAAGCTGGTAGTGCTTTTGGTGCTGGTGACGGCCGTCGGAGTTCGGTCTGCGGCGCAAGATTCGATTCGCGTGGACGTGAATCTGGTGACCGTAGCGTTTTCAGTTCGGGATGCCGGCGGGGCGCTGGTCGATAACTTGAGCAAAGACGATTTCGAAATCGTAGAAGACGCCGCGCAACAGAAAATAGCATTTTTTGCAAAGAGCGCGGACGTGCCATTGACGCTGGGACTGATCATCGACGCCAGCGGCAGCCAGGAACACTTTACAAAGAAGCACGAGCACGACCTGGAGGTATTTCTCAAAGATGTGCTGGGGCCCCGAGATCGCGCCTTCCTGGTGGGATTTGGAAATCACATCCGGTTGGTGAGCGATTTTTCGAGATCGGGCGAAGAGATGATGGAATCGTGGAAGCTCTACGACAAGAATACCCATCGCTTCCCGGAGTTAGGTCCAAAAGAGGAGCGAGATTTAGGCACGGCGTTCTACGACTCCATTTATTATCCTGTCGTCGAGAAGCTTGCCGGCGAAAATGGACGGCGTGCGCTTCTGCTCTTCAGCGATGGAGAGGACAATTCCAGCTCGCACGATATGATGACGGCGATCGAGACGGCGCAGAACGCCAACGTGGTGGTCTTCGCGATTCGCTACACAGAAAAAGACCATGGGAAGTTGACCGCGCGCAATCAATATGGAATTCGCGTAATGGATCGTATCGCGAAAGAAACCGGCGGGATGCACATCGACGCGGAGCAGACCGATCCCCGCACCTACTTCCGCCAGATTGCCGAGGAACTGCGGACGTCTTACGAACTGGCGTATTACCCGACGAATGCCGAAAAGGACGACACGTTTCGCAAAGTGGTCATCAAGGTGAAGCGCTCGGGACTCACAGCGCGGTCGAAGACGGGATATTACGCCAGGTAAACATCACCCCGGGGCGTGGGCTAGGATCTGGTTGCGGCGGCAGAATACGGCGGCGCGAGTGCCGCGGGGATGACCACCACCAACGTATAGACTCCCAGGGCGATTCCGAAGGGAAGCTCGGACAAGGAAAGCAGTGCCGCCGCGATCGCTAGTGGGCGGGCGGCACGTTGGCCGGACAAAAGCGCGGCGCCAGCCAGAATACCGACGACGCCGGAAACGGCGGACCATATAATCACGCTTAGATAAAGAAAATGAAAGTCGGTCATCAGCGAGAATGGATTCGGGACTCGCGTGAGCAATGCTCCAAACATCAGAGTCGCTGTGGTGGTGAAGGCCAGCAGCCACAGCATCATGCCTAGACGAAGGACACCATAGACAATCCAGCACACGCCGAGAAGTCTTGGCTGCGTTGTTGCCAGGGCTTGACTACGAGACAAAAGGGGAACCTCCGAGGTCATGTGATTGCTCCTCTGATCCTCTATCGCTGTTGCGGCGAATAACCGGTAGAAGAGCTACTTCTTGGCCCGGGTACGCTTTCCGGAGACACGCTTGGCGGCTTTGCGAACGGTGCGGCGTGCGGCGCGGGCGGGTTTCGATCTCTTCAACGACCTCTTGGCATGGGCGGCGGCCAGCTTGCCTTTGCGAACTAATTTCTTGCTCTCACGTCTTACACTGCTGGCGACGTCGCTGCCGGTGATGGCTTTTTGCGCGGCGTCCGCCTTCGCAGCGATCGCGCCTAGTGTCGAACCGATGGATTCCGCGACGCTGATGAGCAAGGCCTGATCCTTCGGTGATTTGTGCGTGCGAGCTGTCTTCACGGCTGGGCTCCTTTATTTTGTCTATATCGACAATCTATTGACGAATGTCGGGCAGGTTCAAACATACATAAGCCTCGAAGCGGCGGGACCTGCTGGGAACGGCAGGCCGCCCAACGACCCGAGCAACCCTAGACGGGCCTACGTCCTTGAATCACGCGGATCAGAATGACGATGATCGCCAGCACGAGCAGGATGTGAACGAACCCGCCCAGCGTATACGAGGTGACGAGACCCAGCAGCCACAAGATGATAAGAATTACGGCGATGGTCCAGAGCAAGTCCATTTTGCACTCCTTACCCTAAAGTGATTTTGTGTTCGGGCCCCGAGCCTAAAGGGTTGAAAACCTGACCGGTTACGACGAGGCGTTACGTGCTTCGCGGAAGGCGCCTTCGGCGGTATCCGCGACTTCACTCACGAAGTCCTTAGCGTCCCCGATGTTCTTGCGAACACGGCGAACTACAGTCTTTCCGCGGTCGACGGCGTCATCGATGCCGTCCTGGGCGGTACCGCGGAGCAGTTCCCGAGTGTCTTCTCCGGACTGCGGGGCGAAGAGTAGACCGAGAGCGGCGCCAGCGCCCAGCCCGATGGCAAATGCGGAAAAAACTTGCGGCCACGAATTGCGACGACGAATCATGACGTTCTCCTCGGCTTCTCTGCGTTCTCTTCTGCGTTCTTCGGTGGCTAAATGACTTTGCGAGTCGGCGAACTATAGCTGGACCCGGTGTCTTGTGAACATCAGGTAAACGACGTAGTGGGTCTCGCATGTTCGTGTAGAGCACGAAGCGTTAAACCAGAGCAACTTACGAGCCATAAACATCGTTTCCGTCCAGCTCCGCAGATCCGGCGACAATTTGCTGGCTCGCCTGGTCGAAAACAAAATAGTCCCCCGGGGAGCTGGCAGACAGTTGCTGCAAGCGGGTCTTCGCCGTCCGGATGTCGGCGGCCGCCTCGAGCCAGAGTAAACTCCCATCGTGGTGACGTCTGAGAATATCGAACGGAATTGCAGGCACAGTGTCCTTCCTCCGTTTAATGGACTGCTCGATACCATGTAAACCATGCAACTCCTGGACCTTCGAGGTGCCATTTTGGGACGTCCCATCGATTCACCAACTTACGAAATTGGCTAAATACGTTCTGCTTATGGAATGGGGGGAATGCCTTAGTACAGGACTGTGTTGTTTTTGGGCGGCGACGGTGTATTTTTACAGACGGCGTCAAGACTCGACCGCTTTTCGAAATGCAGACTTCTATCTTCGGACTTGACGCCGACTTTCTACCAGGGTCCGAGCCGGGAGCTTTCTACGCTTAGGCCTTGAGTTCGCGGATTTCCAGAGCGGCGAGTGCGTTGTCGAAGGCGATGGATATTGAAGAACCCTTCCGGACGTTGTTCACTAACGCTGGTCGGAAACACGCTATACATGTTCCCGCTTTGTGCCGAACGCTGTTATAGACGACGCCGCCAGATCCTACTTCAAGAAGCACTCTGGCTAATTGTTGCGCTGCGGCGTAGCTGTTGGGATCTAAACAATTTTTGAAGGACGAATCGTTGCGAATGTCGTGAAACTTGCCGCGAAAGTCGGCGAGAAAATCGACGTAGATAAACACTTCCTTCTCTTGCCAGTGGATCTCCTCCAATTCCCTTCTCTTGTGGTAGGCCACTTCCGTCGTCGCGGTTTCGCGCGAGAATCCGGCGTACCACGCTCCGCGTTCCGGTCCGTTGAAACGACTTCCCGACGGACGCGTGTGCGTGAATGCCGCATTGACGATATGGGAGTAGGAAAGACCAAAGACGAGTTCCCGGACGGTAATGCCGGGAAGCAAGCCGGCTTCGCCAAGCAGCCGGTCGTTCGTCGCCCCCTCAAGTTCGAATAGAGCAGCAAGCTCACCGGGATCATCGGTCAGGCGCGCGAGGACACTTTCGTCCCCTCCGCTATAGGCGGACGGGATCAGACGATGGGTGTCGTCACGCCGGAGGTCCGTAACCCGGGGCAGCACCAGTCAGCCGCCGCGGCGAGCATCCAGAAGCTGCCTCACGCGTAGCATCGCCGGCAGGCCGCCCTTCATCATGTAGGTAAGAGGCGTGGCGCCTTCAAACATTGGGTTGTCATTTGGCAATTGAATCCAGCGGTCAGCAAGTTTTTTGCTGTAGAGAATGTTTAGGGCCTTGAAAATCCCCGTTAGAATCGAAATTCTTGTCAGACGATCCTGATCCAGCGCGCCGCGCGCTTTTCTCTTCAACTCGTAAAATGCGCCGTTGGATATGCCGCCCAATAGTTGCCTGGCGTCTTCGTCGCGCAGACCCCAAAGCTCACGCACCTTCAAGAAGGCCTTAACCGCCGCCGGACTCAATCGCCGCTGTGCATCTTTACTCGAAAGGTCTGCGGGCTTTTTCCAGGCTATCCCTGCCGGCTGATGGATCGTCGCCATACGCCCCTCCTTGCTTCTCCATATATGGAGTATATCACATCCGTTATTGGAGACAACTGGATTCTCATTTCCGATGCGGGGATCGATGCGCGAATCTACGTTCGCCCAATCACGAGAGATGCCCAACGCTTTGTTCGGAGGAATGTGGACGTGGTACGAAGTCGTGACGAAGTTGGTGGAGCCGATGGGATTCGAACCCACGACCTCCTCGATGCCATCGAGGCGCGCTCCCAACTGCGCCACGGCCCCACCGGTTGAAACCTACGATCTTCCCGGTTTTACCGGGACGCATTTAACTGCGCCACGGCCCACCGGAGTACTGCTGCACCAATGCTAGCATTCGTGTGCGGACTTCGTCTATAAGTTGAAGCGGTTTCGGTAGGACAGAACAGTCAGTTTCTGATAAGACGGAGAACGCTCATGCCCTTTCCTTGTGGCGCCTTAAGGACCTTGGCTCTAGCCGCGTTTGCTTGCGCGATCGCTGGGGTCAATCCTCCGTTCGCCTGCGCCCAGACAAAGTTCGCGGCGGAAGTCCCGCTGCTGGACTGTGACGGAACGCCGTGCGTGGACGCGCGAATCGGCGATGGCAAGATCATTCGCTTGGGCATCGACACTGGCAACGTGGACTCCGTCGTGGATTCCAAGGTCGCGGAAACTGCGGGGCTGAAACCTTCGGAGCCGCCGAAACCCGGCGCGCCCGCGGGAATGTTTCGCACCGTGATGACCGTCGTGCACATAGGCGCTCTGACCCTGACTGGCGTGCCGGCCATCGGCATGGACTTGTCCGACATGATTTCGCAGAAGCAGATGCCACAGGTTGCGGGGACCTTGGCGTATCCCGCGTTTAAAGACCGCATCCTGCAGTTGGATTTTGCCGCGCACAAACTGCGCGTGTCCGACGTCTTGACCGGTCCGGTGAAGTGCACCGGGGCGTGCGACACGATGGCGCTGATTACTTTCGGGAAGGATGGCCCTCCCATTTTGGTGGCGGATGGATTCGAGATCAACGAAGTAAAGGTCTCGGCTCAAGTGGACACCATGTATACGGGTTCGCTGCTGGTTTACACCGCATCGATCGAGAAGCTGAGTTTGTCGGGCGCGGCGAGGACTACGGATATGAGATTGTTTCCTTTGACCGACGGTGGCGTAAACATGAGGGTCGCGGAAGCACAACAGGAAGGGTTCAACGGAATCATCTTGGCGAAGGAAGGGGCTAAGGTTTACTTTCCCACCGAGACCGTGCACGAACCAGATGGATTGTTCGATGCGACCGTGGGCCTGGAACTTTTTCGCGATGCGGTGCTGACTTTGGACTTCCACGACATGACTCTCGGGGTGGTTAAGACGGTGCCCTCATCGTAGTTGAATCAACGACCTCAAGCGGGTACGCCTCGAATCGTCAACACGCTTGGGCAGACGGGAGTGTCTGTTCCACCTAACCCAAGAATCTGTCCCACTGCGGATGATCGAACTTCTTAGATGGCGGTGGTGGAGGCTCCCGAGCGAAGGTGTGCGAGGAAACCATGGTGCAGGCGTGTGAGGGAGCGTCCCCGCAGGACGGTCGCGCCAATGGTGCGTGTGGCTTCTTCATCCGCGATACGCACGTAGCGGCAACGCGGGTGTTTTTCGATGGCCATTTCCGGGACGATGGAGACTCCCATACCGGTGCTGACCATGCTGAGAATGCTGCTGAATTGGCCACTCTCGAAAATGATTTGTGGGTTGAGGCGGGCACGGTCGCACGCAGCAATCGCGGTGTCGCGGAAGCAGTGGCCGTCGCGTAAGAGTAAGAATGGCTCTTTGCGAAGGTCTTTAAGGCTCAATGAGCGGCGTCCGGTGAGGGCGTGTTTTTTGGGAAGCGCCGCGAACAGGCGCTCGGTGAGGAGCGCGAAAGTGTCGAATTCGTGGCCGCGGATTGGCAATGCGAGAATGGCCACGTCGATCGTGCTGGCGCGAAGGCGATCCAGCAGCACCGGAGTGATTTCTTCCACGACGGTGAGGCGCGCTTGCGGGAACTGACGCGTGAACGATGTGAGCCTCTGGGGAAGAAAGTATGGCGCGATCGTAGGAATCACGCCCACAGTGAGGGATCCGGCTACGGAATCTTTGCTCTGGACCACATCGCCCTTGGCAGCTTCGAGTTCGCGCAAGACGGCGCGCGCGCGTGGAAGAAATGCCTTGCCCACATCGGTGAGGCGAACGGAGCGTCCGAGGCGGTCGAAGAGTCTCGCGCCGAGTTCGTCCTCGAGCTTGAGGATTTGCTGGGACAGCGAAGGTTGTGCGACATGCGAGTGCTCGGCGGCACGGCTGAATGAACCGGTCTCGGCGACGGCACAGAAATAACGTAGTTGATGAAGCTCCATAGGGTTTAAGTGCGCCTGCAAACACGCCAAGCCGCCGGGAAAACGTTCGCTGAGAGGAATTCGTCACTATAAATAGTCTGAATCAGGGAATTCTCACGGCCCGCGCCATAGGCTATACCTATCTATCGTATCCGAACTATATATTGGAAGTATAGGCGCCGCCGGCCTACGCTTACGTCGCGACTTGGCTGCGCCCAGATTTGACAACGGGCTCGCATGCAGCCGCGAACTGAGGAGGATTTGATGGCGGATGAAAAGAGAACGATGACGACCGACGCGGGCCGTCCGGTGGGCGACAACCAGAATTCGCTTACGGTAGGGCCTCGTGGTCCGGTGGTCTTTGAAGACTTCCTGCTTTTTGAAAAGATGGCGCACTTCAACCGGGAGCGCATCCCGGAGCGTGTCGTTCACGCGAAAGGCTCTGGTGCGCACGGCCACTTCGTTTGCACCAGCAGCGAAATCACCAAGTACACGACCGCCAAGCTGTTCAACGCGGTTGGCAAGAAAACACCGACATTCATCCGCTTCTCGACGGTGGGGGGCGAAAAGGGTTCGGCGGACACCGAGCGCGACCCGCGCGGATTTGCGCTGAAGTTTTACACCGAAGAAGGTAACTGGGACATGACCGGCAACAACACGCCGGTGTTCTTCATTCGCGATCCGCTGAAGTTCGGGGATTTCATCCACACGCAAAAGCGCGATCCGGAAACCAATCTCAAATCGCCGACGATGATGTGGGATTTCTGGTCGCTGTCGCCGGAATCGCTGCACCAGGTGACGATTCTGTTCTCCGACCGCGGCACTCCCGACGGCTATCGCCACATGGATGGTTTCAGCAGCCACACATTCAGCCTCATCAACGATAAGAACGAGCTGTTCTACGTGAAATGGCACTTCAAGACCAAACAAGGGATCAAGAATTTCAACGCCGAGTCCGCGGAAGACATGCGCGGCAAGGATCCTGACTACGCACAACGCGACTTGTTCAATGCCATTAAGGAAGGCAACTTCCCGAAGTGGCGCGTTTCCGTGCAGATCATGCCGGAAAAGGAAGCAGAGACCTATCACATCAATCCGTTCGACCTAACCAAAGTGTGGCCGCACAAAGACTATCCGCTGCACGAAGTCGGCGAACTGGAATTGAATCGCAACCCCGAAAATTATTTCGCGGAAGTGGAGCAGGCGGCATTTGAGCCGCGCAACATCGTGCCAGGCATGGGATATTCGCCCGACAAAATGCTCCAGGCCCGCCTGATTTCCTATCCCGACGCGCACCGTTATCGCCTCGGCGTGAACTACGACGTGTTGCCGGTGAACAAGCCGCAATGCCCGTTCCACACCTACAACCGTGATGGCGCCATGCGTTTCGACGGCAATCATGGCGCGCAACCCAACTACGAGCCAAACAGCTTCGGCGGACCCAAGCAGGATCCCAAGTACGTGGAACGCCCGAAGATGGTAAGCGGCACCGTCGCACGGCACGATCACCGCAGCGACGCCGACTACTACACGCAGCCCGGAAATTTGTTTCGGCAGATGGCCGCGGATGCGAAGCAGCGGCTAATCCACAACATCGTTGGCAGCCTGAGCCAGACTCCGAAGCGCATTCAGGAGTTGCAGGTCAAGCACTTCTACAAGGCCGATCCGGCATACGGAACCGGCGTAGCACAAGGACTGGGGCTGAACATCGATTCACTCATCGACAACAAGCAAGCCACGGCCGCAGACTAAGAAAAGCAGTAAGTGGCGAATAGCGAGTAGAAACGCTGCTCATCCTCGCCGTGATCTAAGACAGAAAACGGAGCGAGCTTTGCTCGCCCCGTTTTGTTATTGGTGACGCTTTCTACAAGCATGACGGGCCGCGGCAAGCGCGTTTCTGTACAATGACTGCCTTATGGCGAAGCTTACTTTTCTAGGCGCGGCGGGAACGGTAACTGGATCCAAATATCTCGTGGAAGCGAACGGCAAGCGATTGCTCGTGGATTGCGGCATTTTCCAAGGCTCGAACGAGTTGAGCGACCGCAACTACCAGCCGCTCTCGATCGATCCGAAAAACATCGACTTTGTCGTCCTGACACACGCTCACCTCGATCACACCGGTTGGCTGCCTTGCTTAGTAAAGGCGGGATATCACGGTCCGATCTATGCGAATCCGGCGACGATTGAGCTCACCTCACTGTTGCTGAAGGATTCCGCGCACCTGCAGGAAGAAGACACACTGAATGCGCTCAAGCACGGCTACAGCCAGCACAAAGATCCGCATCCGCTGTACACCACCGACGATGTCGACCCGGTACTGAAGTTGATGAAGCCGGTTCCGCGGAGTGGCGCATTCGAGATTAGCCTGGAGTTCCACTTCGTGGCGTACGACGCGGGCCACATTCTCGGCTCTACCAGCTTGGAACTGACGATCGCCGAGAATGGCAAGAAAATCGTGGTGGTTTTTTCCGGCGACATCGGGCGTTATAACCAGCCAATCCTGAATAATCCGGCGACGCCTTCATCGAACGCGGATGTTTTGCTATGCGAATCGACCTACGGCGATCGCGACCACGAGGCTGGCGATGCCGGAGAGTTGCTGGCCGCCGTGGTGAATCGCGTCGCGCAACGCGGCGGGTCGATCGTGATTCCCGCGGTCGCGAGCGGGCGGACACAGACATTCATGTACTACCTTCGAGAGCTGGAGGATCAGCAGAAAATTCCGCGCTTGCCAGTGTACGTGGACAGTCCCATGGCCTTAAGCGCGACCGATTTGTACGTGAAGTATCGCGAAGACCACGACAAGGAATTTGTGGAGGTGGAAAGCGGCAACGGCGGGAAAGGCGATCCGCTGAACGTGCACGAATTTCATCTGACGCGCACCACGGATCAATCCAAGGCCATCAATAACGTGAAAACACCGTGCATCATCGTCTCAGCGAGCGGCATGGTGTCCGGCGGGCGCGTGCTGCATCATCTGGAACAGAGGCTTCCGGATTCGAGGAACGCAGTGATCCTCGCAGGGTTTCAAGCACAGGGCACCCGCGGACGCGCATTACAGGAAGGCGCGAAGACCCTGCGGCTGTTTGGGCACGACGTGGTCGTGAAAGCGGAGATCGTGGTCATGGGGCAGTTTTCAGCGCACGCCGGCAAGAGTGAATTGTTGCGCTGGCTGACCGCCCTGCCCGCGCCTCCAAAACAGACCTACCTGACGCATGGCGAACCTGCGGCGGCGCAGGCGCTGCAGCGGGCGATCCAGGACAAGTTTCAGTGGAAGGCCGCGGTGGCCCGCTATCTGGATACCGTCGAGCTTGGCGCCTAGCTGCCTTCCGCGCCGGCACGCCGTGAATCGGTCGTTGGCTGAATTGCCCCAGAAAACGTTCTCACTTCCATTTAGAAATGTTTAGAAATACCGGGAAACTTTTCGGGGGATGACCTCGTCTATACAGGCAAGACCACTCGCGGGGTAGGGGGCTAACCACCACAGGGCAACCGACCGTCAGTTCCCTACCCCATTTAAGGCGTTAAATCGTCAGAAACGTTCCAAGCGAGACAGCTTCGGCGTCAAGGGACTAAATATCGGCTCGCGACTCGGCGTGTTCGTGACCTCGCGGTAGCTTGGCGAATATATTTCCCTGAAAGTATATAGCGTTATATCAACAACCCTTCAGTGACTCTCCGAACCCCGCGTTCCTTTCTCTCTTGTGCCCTGCCTCGGCGTTTCACTTTTGTAATCTGTGCTACTAAGAAGGTTAAAATCGTCCCTTTGATGCGCTCACGTAACTACTGATTCTAAAACATTTATTTCACTCGGGGACAGTCAGAGAACGTCTATCGATCAGAGATCGGGAGCGTTCCGGAAACGCATCATGCGCGGCTTGAATTCGGCGCGCAGGGAGATAGCGTTGTCGCGCCCCTGGCGAGGGGTCTTGGCTGCGGCGTGGCAATGGAAAATGACGCGCTCGGTGTCGGGGTCGATGGTTGGGCGGCCGTCGGTTTCGCGGGGGAAATGAAATTCGGTGCGGGCGTCCTGGTCGTCGGTGGCGTCGACGAAGCTCGCTTCACTCAGGTCGATTGTGGCGCCATCGGGTAGCTCCAGGAATATGGTGTCGTGCAGGTCCTGAGCAGGATCGCGAAGGATGCGTTGAGGTTCGCTGCCTTCAATGGCGAGTACGTAGTCGGGAAGATTGGGAGCGTCGAGCGGCTGCGCGGCGCCACCGGAGCCACGTAGCTGCTTCAGACGTTGCTGCGCGAGGCGTACAGCCTTGGAGGACCACCAGAGCACCGGAATCGGTGGCAACTCTTTGCCGGGCCTGACTTCGACGCCGGACACAGGGTTGGTCTGATCGCGATTCAGCGAGAAGTCATCGACGCGACCGGTCTGGCGGTCGGTGTAATGAGTCGTCGATCTGGTATCGAGTTTCACCTGCGCCGGGCTCCAGGGTGAGTCCTGGAGAATACGATAGGCGTCTGCACGGTCCCATTTTTCCGGGGCTTTATCCCAGGGGAGGGCACCGAACGAGGGGATGGCGAGCACAGCAACGAGAAGAAGTCGGTTGATCATGGCTGGATGGTGAGATCGGATGCTTGTGGCAGCAGGATCGTTGTCCGTCAGGTTCTTGCGTTCGCCGGGTGTGGTCGGACATATAATCTTCGCCAATGAGTAGTTTCCCTTCCTCGGCGCGGCGGGATCTGCATCTGCGGATCCACTGCGTGAACGTGTATGTGCGAGACCAGGATCGCAGCTTGCGGTTTTATCTCGATCAGCTAGGGTTTCACTTGGCGTTTGATACCCGGCTGCAGACCGGAGAGCGGTGGGTGGGGGTTGCGCCTCCGGATGGAACCGCGATTCTAGCGCTGGTTGCGGCGAAGCCGGATACGCCTCAGTACAAGATGATTGGGCGAAGCACGCAGGTAGTGTTTGTCACCGAAGATGTCAGCGCAAAGTTTCTGGAATGGTCAAGACGCGGAGTGCACTTTTCGCACACGCCGCGATTGAAGCGCATCAAGTACGAACAGCAGACGCCCGGCCACGATGGCGAGAGGCTGGCCCCGCTTTCGAGTGCTGCGTCACCGCTGCTGGGAGCACAGGCCACGATTTGGGGCGGGGTCTACACGAGATTTCGCGATGTCGACGGGAACTCGTTTTCGCTGGTGAGCTTTGATGAAATGACGCAGGCCGTTGAGATGCAACGGCGGATCGTTGCCGAAAAAGTGGAAGCGGAGCGGCGGGCCGCGCGCGAACTGGAAATCGCCAAGGAGGTGCAGGCACGACTCTTTCCACAGAAGCGGCCCGTTGTGGAGAGTCTCGATTATGCGGGCATGTGCATCCAGGCCCGACAGGTTGGCGGTGACTACTACGATTTTCTCGATCTCGGTCCGAAACGGCTGGGGTTGGTGATCGGCGACGTTGTGGGCAAAGGGATTGCCGCCGCGCTCCTGATGGCGAACCTGCAGGCGAATTTGCGGAGCCAGTGCGCAATCGCCTTGGATCGTCCGCAGGATGTTCTGCGCGCCGTGAACCGGCTGTTTTGTGAGAACACGCCGGATGGAGGCTTCGCTACGCTTTTTTTCGCGGAATATGAGCAAGCGACAAGACGCCTGCGCTACGTCAATTGCGGGCATCTATGCGCACTGCTGCTGCGTGGCGACGATACGCTGGAGCGGATGGACGCCACGGGAACGGTGCTGGGACTGTTCGAGGACTGGGATTGCGAAATGGGCGAGCGCACGATTTCCTCCGGGGACATGCTTGCCTTGTACACCGATGGGATTACCGAAACGTTCGACCACGCTGAGGAAGAGTTCGGAGAGGCCCGGCTGGTTGAGGTGTTGCGTCGGAGTCGCCAGCGATCTTCACCGGCTGTCCTTGATGCGGTTGTCGAAGAAGTGCGCCGCTTCAGTCCTCATGAGCAGCGCGACGACATTACGATGATCGTAGCCAAGTGCAGGTGACGCGTTAGTCGTCAGAAGTCCCGCCATGGCTTCCACAAGGGCACGCTCAGGTAACGTACATCGGTAGTCTTGCTAAACAATTCTCTAAACTTGTGGAACAGATGTTTCAACATGGCGAGCCTCAGAACAACGGCAGTCATGACCGCAGGCTATCGCCGAGAGCTGGACACTGTCAACGGAGAGTCAGTCGAAGTTGGAACCGAAGCCGGCTTATATCGGACGTCGAAGCTGCTGAAGGAATCCCACTTGGTGCGGGAAGAGGGATTTGAACCCCCAAGGGCTTGCGCCCGGCAGCTCCTAAGGCTGCTGCGTCTGCCAGTTCCGCCATTCCCGCCTAACTATAGAATACCACGGCACACGCTTCCACCTATTTAGGCGACCCGACGGAAGCAACGGCAGGTTTGCCGCCTATCACGGCGTTCCGGACATACGTGGCACGGCCATTGCTGACTGTGTTCTTCCGCTAAGTATCGCAAACTCAAAGCCAGTGCGAATCACCCGCACACCGAGCCTCCCCGGGGACACTGCTTTCCGGAGGGCTGTTTGGACGTGCTAAAATCAACCAAGAGCAATCTGATTCGCAGACATGCTTTGGGCATGCCTCCGCGCAAGAAAGCTTTCGAAATCGAAAGCGGCACGCGAAGCTGGTTCGAGCAATAGCTCGCAGGAGGACGTCGTGGATGTTGCCGCTACCCAAGAAACTCACCCAAACACCGAGTTCGTCGACTATCAAGTCGATCCCGCCCGCTACAAGCATTGGCGTGTCTCTTTCGATCCCCCTGTCGCGACTCTGACGATGGATGTGGCTGAAGACGGCGGCCTGCGCCCGGGCTACAAACTCAAGCTAAATTCCTACGATCTCGGCGTGGATATTGAACTTCACGATGCTTTGCAGCGAATTCGATTCGAGCACCCGGACATTCGATCCGTCGTCATCACCAGCGCCAAAAATCGCGTTTTCTGCTCCGGCGCCAACATTTACATGCTGGGCCTGTCGTCTCATGCCTGGAAAGTGAATTTCTGTAAATTCACCAACGAGACGCGAAACGGCATCGAAGACTCCAGCGCCCACTCCGGGCTCAAGTTTCTCGCGGCCCTCAATGGGACAACCGCCGGCGGCGGCTACGAATTGGCGCTGGCCTGCGACGAAATCGTGCTCATTGACGATCGCTCTTCCGCCGTCAGCCTACCGGAACTCCCACTGCTCGGCGTGCTGCCAGGTACCGGCGGCCTGACCCGGATCACCGACAAGCGCAAAGTTCGCCGTGACCACGCCGACATTTTCTGCACCAATCCCGATGGAATCCGCGGTCAACGCGCCAAAGATTGGCGGCTCGTCGATGAAATAGCGAAGCCTCAGCAGTTTGCCACGCACGTCAAGCAGCGCGCTCAAGAGTTGGCCGCGAAGAGTGATCGTCCCTCCGATGCCAAAGGCGTCCCCCTGACTCCTCTGAAGCGCACTATCGATGAGTCCGGCATTCACTACGAATACGTTGATGTCCAATTCGATCGCGCCGCACGCACCATCACTCTCACCGTCACGGCTCCCGGTTCTGTGAAAGAGAGCCCCATAGACGGAGTTCTCGCAGCGGGAGCGAATTGGTGGCCGCTGCAGATGGCTCGCGAGTTGGACGACGCGATCCTTACGCTTCGGACAAGTGAACTTGATCTTGGCCTGTGGCTGATCAAGACCGCTGGCAACCCGGATTCGGTTCTCGCTATTGACAATTTTATTCTGACGCACCAGGCCAATTGGTTCGTCCGCGAAGTCCTTGGCATGATGCGCCGCACCTTCGCCCGACTCGATGTAACTTCCCGCTCGATGTATGCGATCGTCGAGCCAGGTTCCTGCTTCGCGGGTACGTTGTTAGAACTGGCGTTATCAGCCGACAGAGTCTTCATGCGCGACGCACCGGACGGTGAAACCGCGGCGACCGTTATGCTTTCGGAGATGAATTTTGGCGCCCTGCCGATGCCAAATCATCTCTCGCGCCTCGCGGCCCGTTTCTACCAGGACGAAGTCCAGATGGCGACCCTGTGCGCGAAAATCGGCTCAAAGCTCTCTCCTCAGGAAGCGGTCGAAGCGGGGCTGGTCACGGTCGCACCCGACGATCTCGATTGGGAAGACGAACTCCGTCAGGCCATCGAATCGCGCGCCGCGCTTTCGCCGGACGGCTTGACCGGGCTGGAATCCAATCTCCGGTTCGGCGGCATCGAAACAATGGAGACTCGCATTTTTGGCCGCCTTTCGGCCTGGCAAAACTGGATCTTCATTCGGCCAAATGCGGTCGGTCCGAACGGCGCCCTCAAAGTCTACGGCACCGGCGCGCCCGTAAAATTCAATTGGGAACGAGTTTGAGCACAGCACAACGCCCAGCCGGCAGCAATCCAAGCTAGGAGATCCGCAATGATCGATTACACCGAGAAAATTCCTAACAATGTTGACTTGGGCCGCGACCGCGTTCTGCAACGCGCCCTCGAACACTGGCAGCCCGCCTTCCTCGGTTGGTGGTCCGACATGGGACCCAATGAATCCAGCAACTACGAGGTCTACCTGCGCACGGCTACCAGCGTCGAACCTGATGGCTGGGCCCAATTCGGTTACGTGAGAATGCCCGAGTATCGCTGGGGCATTTTCCTGCAACCACGGGACGAAACCCGCCAGGTAAATTTCGGTCGTCACCGGGGTCAACCTGCCTGGCAGGATGTGCCCGGCGAGTATCGCTCCATCCTGCGTCGCGTCATCGTCACGCAGGGCGACACCGAACCGGCCTCCGTCGAGCAACAAAAGGCTCTCGGCCTTTCGTGCCCTTCCCTCTATGACTTGCGAAATATTTTTCAGGTTAACGTCGAAGAAGGACGCCACTTATGGGCCATGGTCTATTTGCTGCATCGCTATTTCGGACGCGACGGTCGCGAGGAAGCCGAATCCCTATTGGCACGCCGCTCCGGCGACACCGACAATCCCCGCATCCTCGGCGCCTTCAATGAACCCACCCCAGACTGGCTCGCCTTCTACATGTTCACGTTCTTCACCGATCGCGACGGCAAATTCCAGCTCTGCGCCCTGGCCGAATCCGGCTTCGATCCACTCTCGCGCACCTGCCGTTTCATGCTCACCGAAGAAGCGCATCACATGTTCGTCGGCGAAACCGGCGTCAGCCGCATCATCCAGCGCACCTGCGATGTGATGAAAGAAAACAAAATCGATGATCCTTCAGACATCCGCGCCCTAGGTGTAATCGACCTCCAAACAATACAGCGCTACCTGAATTTTCATTACAGCGTGACCCTCGACCTCTACGGCTCTGACGTCTCTTCCAACGCGGCTAACTACTACACCAGCGGCGTCAAAGGACGGTTCCGCGAAACCAAGCTCAGCGACGATCATGTTCTCAGTGACGCGGACTATCCCGTGTGGGAAGTCGTGGACAACAAAATCGTAGCCAAGCCCGTCCCGGCCCTCACCGCGTTGAACGAGCGCCTGCGCGACGACTACATAGGTGAAATTGAAGACGGCGTTGCGCGCTGGCAAAAAGTGATCGACACCGTGGGCATTCCCTTCCACCTCACCTTGCCGCATAAGGGATTCCATCGCGAGATCGGCAACTTCGCCGGGCATTTCATCAGCCCGACAGGCGAAGTCCTCTCCGAAGAAGCCTGGAAGCAACACGAATTCGAGTGGCTGCCAAGCCCGTCCGACTATAAATACGTCCAATCTCTAATGTCCGGCCGCGTAACCGAACTCGGCAAATTCGCGAACTGGATCGCCCCGCCGATCCGCGGCATCAACGGACAACCGCTAAATTTCGAATACGTCCGCTTCAACTAGAGCCGCAAAGCAACCTGTAGCCGCGGTCTCCGAGACCGCGGGGTTTAGAGTAGGCATCAGCACGAATTGTGAAACGTACTCAGGATTGGTTTGCGTTGCCGGTCGGCGATTTTTTCCTTTGCCGATGTAATGTCTAAACCCCGCCCTCGCGGAGAGGGCGGCTACAGGGAGCCGGCGACAATAACGTGCACGAATGCAACGCGTTCGTGTAGCACGCCAATTCGAAAATGCTACACTTCTCCCCGCCCAACGTATGACCACCACGCACCCACCATCCGCACACATTTCGTCCCAACCGATCATCGACATCCACGTCCACATCATCCCCCATGACATGATGAAGCCCGGCGCTCTCGACCTCATCCGCCGCGGCCGCACCGACTTCGACGAAGTCGAACACTATTGCCACAATCCCAAAGACTTCCTCCGCTATCTCGACACCATCGGCATCGAGCGCGCCGGCCTGATCAACTACGTCGCGCCCCAAATCATCGGCTTCACCGCTGTCGTCAACGACTGGATCGCCAGCTATTGCAAGACCGATCCCTATCGCCTCATCGCTTTCGGGGGAGTTGATCCTGGTTCGGGGCCCGACGCCGGTGCCGAAGTGGACCGCATCGCCAAACTCGGCATTCGCGCCATCAAAATTCACCCCTCGCACCAGGCCCTCTCGCCAAACGCCTACATGCACGGCAATCCCGAGCTAGCAGCCATCTACGCCCGTGCCCAGGCGAACGGCCTGCCCATCATGATCCACACCGGAACTTCCATCTTCCCCGGCGCAAGAAATATTCACGCGCAACCCATCCTTTGCGACGAGGTCGCCGTCGATTATCCGGATCTGGTCCTAATCCTGGCCCACGGCGGCCGCCCCCTCTGGATGAACGAAGCGTTCTTCCTGGTGCGCCGTCACAGAAACATGTACATGGATATCTCCGGCGTCCCCCCGCAGAAACTTCTCGAATATTTTCCCCGCATCGAAGAGATTGCCGACAAAGTCCTCTGGGGCACCGATTGGCCCAGCCCAGGCGTTTCCGAAATGAAAATCAACGTCGAAAAGTTCAACGCCCTACCCATCCGCGATGAAATCAAACGAAGGATTCTCTACGAGAACGCCACCCGCCTCTTCCCACGATGAAACCACAACCGCAAGTTTTGACGATTCGCGTACCTGCACTTTTCCGGGCGGTTGTCTGGGCACCTGTAGCGGCCGCTTTCCGAAGCGGGCGCTTTTCGACGCCAGCAACCCGCGCCACGAAGCAGGCTGCTCTTCCTCGCGCGGCTCACTTTCTACTTTCTCCCAGGCCAATTTCGCGGTATGAAGTCGATGTACCTGTTCCGGTAAAATCGTTTGATCGAGCGCGGCCCCAGGAGCAGTAATGCAGCGAACCGTCCACGACCTCCTCAATCTCTACAATCCTTCCGATCCACTCGAAAGAGCCTTCACGATTCCCGCGCCCTGGTATCGCGACCCGCGCATCGAAGAACTCGAACGCGCCAGCGTTTTCAGCGCGGCCTGGCAAGTCGTGGGTCGCCTCGATCAAGTTTGCGAAAAGGGCCAATTCTTCACCGCCGACGTCGCCGGAGAGCCCATCGTGGTCGTGCGTGGCGATGACGTCCAACTTCGCGCCTTCTACAACGTCTGCCGCCATCACGCCGCCGCCGTCGTCCCAGAAGCCGCGGGCTGCGCCAAACAATTTCGCTGCCCCTATCACGGCTGGACCTACGGTATCGACGGCACGCTAAAAGGAATGGTCGAGTTCGACGGCGTCTGCAATTTCGCTCGAGCCGACAACGGCCTCGTGCCCATCCGCGTCGACGTCTGGGAAAATTTCGTTTTCGTAAATCTCGACGGCCGCGCCGCCCCGCTGCCCACATTCCTGGGCGCCGTGCCAGATATCGTCGCCCCGCTCGAACTGACCAAGAAGCTTCACTACTTCGACCGCCGCATCTATCCACTCAACTGCAACTGGAAAGTCTACGTAGACAACTATCTCGACGGCGGCTATCACGTACCCCACGCCCACAAAGGCCTAAGCAGCGTCATCGAATACACCAAATACACCATCGAAAATTTCGAACGAGCCTGCCTGCAATCCAGCCCGCTCTCATCCGACGCCAACACGTCCGCGGGTGTCGCAGCCACACGCCAAGGCCGTGCCTTCTACCTCTGGATCTACCCAAATTTCATGATCAATGCTTACGAAGGAGTGATGGACACCAACCTCGTCCTACCGCTAGGCACCGACAAATGCGCGGTCATCTTCGACTATTATTTCGCCGATACCAGCCCCGCAGCCGAAGCCCACAATCGCGAGAGCATCGCCGTCAGTGAAAAAGTCCAGGACGAAGACATGGCCATCTGCGACGCCGTCCAGCGCGGCCTGCATTCCCGCGCCTATGTAGCCGGCCGCCTCTCGGTCCGCCGCGAAGCCGGCGAGCACCTCTTCCACCGCCTCCTCCACGCCGACCTGACCACCGCCCTCGCCCCATCCGCCGCGGTCGACTGAAAGACTGATGCCCACAAATCGAAATCGCATCTGTATCCTCGTTTTATTCTGTCTAGCAGGAGCGCCATTCGACACTCACGCTCAGGACGTCGGCAAAGGCAAATCTCTGGCCGAAAAACTCGGTTACGCCCGCGACGCCAAGCTCCTAATCATCCACGCCGACGACGTCGGCATGACTCATTCCGTAAATGCGGCCACGATCCAAGCTCTCAACACGGGCCTGGTCAACTCCGCCAGCATCATGGTGCCTTGCCCGTGGTTTCCGGAGATTGCCGACTACGCAAAAACTCACCCTGACATCGATTTTGGCCTTCATCTCACACTAACCAGCGAGCGCGTCTACTATCGATGGGGGCCGGTAGCCTCAAAAGACAGGGTTCCCAGCCTGGTAGACGGGAACGGTTACTTTCAGCACGATTGGTCACGAGATACGCATATCAATCCCAACGATGCCGAGCTCGAACTTCGCGCACAAATTGACCGCGCCTACGCCATGGGAATCCATCCCACCCACCTGGATTCTCATCAATACCGCCTCATCCAGACCGGCAAAGAACTTTTCGAAGTTTTTGTTCGCGTGGCTCACGCGTACAAACTTCCCTTTTTTGTCACGCGCGATTGGTTCCCGGGAAACCCCTATCTTGAGTCCAGCCTCTCTCCCGGCGATATCGTGCTCGATCACACAGTCACCATCCCGCCTTCGGTCCCGCCCGAAAAGTGGAATGAGTTCTACGAGACCGCCCTGAAAAATCTTCAGCCGGGCGTCACCGAATTCGTCATTCACCTGGCATTCGCCGACGACGAAATGAAAGCCGCAACCCGTGAGCGCGATACCTGGGGCGCCGCCTGGCGTCAACGTGATTTCGATTTCTTCACCAGCCAGCAATTCCGCGCCCTACTCGAACAGCAAAACATCAAGCTCGTGACCTGGCACCAGTTAGCTCGTGCCGCCGGTCACTGAGTGTCGCTCGACGCCCACCGTTCCAAGCTACAATCGGTCTGTTAAAAAGGCACGCGTTCTACCTCAGAGAATGAACCCGAAAGACATCTTCAGAAGATTCGTTCCAATGCGATGGCAACGAACTACAAGAAGCGAACCACTATCGATGGTCTTGCTTCTGCGGAAGCCCCACCTGTTTAGCGGCGAAGAGTTGCGGCTCGCAGCCCAAAGGGCTTGGCGTACGTCCTTCGCTGGCAAGGAGAGCAACTCCAAGCATTGTGTCGTGCAGTCGACAACTGTGACCCTCATGAAGGCTGGTCCGCACGCACTCAACTTTTTCTATTACCCCGAGCCTTATATTGAGAATCCAGAGGACGACGTGGACTGGCTTCCGCATCCGAGCCAGCGGCAAGCCTGGGTAAACCACTCAGCCTGCGTGGGAGTTGACTATTTGAATTATGACGTAAGCGTTGAACTTGGCTACGCTGTACTCTCCAAAATCGTAGCTGAAATGCTCGACGGGAACTGTACAGGGGTTTACATTCCGCAACAGCGCAGATTGATTCCAAATGATGAATCGCTCTATCTCGAGCTGCAAAAACTCGCTTCCGCTCGTGAATCTGGCGTCAGCCTGAAAAAGTAAAAATTCTAAGAGATGGCCTTGGTCGGAGCCGCCACTTAATTTGACCCCCGCGCGCCCCTCCCTTATACTTATCCTTCGAGTTTGCAGGGTGATTTCTCACCTGTCTGGCCTCTCTAAAGCTTACGTTCTCTGAAATTTGCAATCAGGGGCGCATACTGTCGTGACCAGCGGCCCTCCCTGCGCGACATTTCTTTTTGAGCGCCCGCAGGCGCCGTATCGAAAGGATTCCCATGGCTGAAGCAACCGGAGCAGCAACCTGCCGCCGCGAACTCGACCTCGAGATTCCCGCGGACGAAGTCACCAAGAAGCTAGAAAGTGTCGCGAAGGAATTCGCACGCGTAGCCCGCGTCCCTGGTTTCCGCCCCGGCAAGGCTCCCGTCTCCCTGATTCGCCGCCGTTTCGCCGAAGACATTAAAGGCGAGGTCGTTCAATCGCTCATTCCCGAGCGCGTCGAAAAAGCCGTCACCGAACAAAAGCTAACCCCCGTCTCGCAGCCTCAAGTTGAGAAGCTCGACTTTGTCGAAGGCCAGCCAATCAAATTCCGCGCAGTATTCGAGGTTCTCCCCGAGTTTGAACTCGGAAATTACAAAGACCTCGAACTCGAAATGCCTGCGATGGACATCACCGACGATGACGTCACCAAAACCCTGGAAGAAATGCGCGAACGTGCCGCCGCATTCGCTCCCGTCGAGGGCCGCTCAGCCGAAAATGGCGACTTTGTTCAATTGAAATTGACCGGCACACCCGAAGGGGGCGGCGATCCCATCCAGGCCGACAGCGTTCTCTGCCACATCGGCGCCGAAGAGACCATGGAGCCCTTCAACGAGAATCTCCGTGGCGCAAACACCGGCGACCACAAAAACTTCGACGTCGCCTATCCCGCCGATTATCCCGATGCCAAGCTCGCCGGTAAGACCTACCACTACGCCGTGGAGGTCCTCGGCATCAAGAACAAGAAGCTCCCCGAACTGAACGATGAATTCGCCAAAGATGTCAGCGACGCCGCCACTCTCGATGAGCTAAAGACAAAAGTTCGCGAAAACCTCGAGCACCAACGGGACCATAAGCACAAGGAACTCCTCCGCGAGAAGGTTATCGCCGCATTGATCAAGCTCCACGACTTTCCTGTACCCGAATCGCTTGTCCAGCATCAAATGGATGTGCGTCTCGAACGTGTTGTTCGTTCGCTGGCCGCACAGGGTGTCGACCCCCGAGCCGTAAATGTCGATTGGGTAACCCTGCGCAGCCGCCAGCAAGAGCGCGCTTCCGACGACGTGAAAGCAGAGCTGATCGTGGATCGCATTGCTTCCGCCGAAAACATTGACGTCACCGACGAAGAGGTCAATCACGAGCTCGAACACGCGGCCACTCACAGTGGCGAATCCGCAGCAGCAATTTACGCTCGTTTGACAAAGCAAGGCACGCTCGATAGGATGAAAGCGAAGCTGCGGAGTGACAAAACTCTCGATTGGCTCGCGCAGAATTCCCGAATTCGCACCGTCGCCGCGACGGAATCGAAATAAAACGGTTCGGAACGCCCAGAAGCATAAGGGTCACACAGACTTTACTCAAATGAAAACTTTCGACGAACCCGAATATCGCGGGACGACGCTCGTACCCATGGTCGTGGAACAGACCAGTCGTGGCGAACGCGCTTACGACATCTATTCCCGCCTCCTCAAAGAGCACATCATTTTTATCGGCACGCCCATTGACGATCACGTCGCCAATCTGGCCACCGCCCAAATGCTCTTTCTCCAGGCTGAAGATCCGGAGCGCGACATTCAGCTCTACATCAACTCTCCGGGCGGCTCGATCACCGCAGGTTTCGCGATTTACGACACCATGCAATTCGTCAAGCCCGACGTGGTCACCACCTGCGTGGGTCAGGCCGCGTCCATCGCCGCTGTCTTGCTCGCCGGCGGCGCGCCCAAAAAGCGTTTTGCTCTACCCAACGCGCGCATCCTCATCCACCAACCGTGGATGTCCGGCCTCGGCGGCCAGGCTACCGACATCGATCTCCACGCCAAAGAGATCCTGCGCATGCGCACCATGATCAACCGATTGCTGGCGCAGCATAGCGGTCAGAGCGTGGAACGTGTCGAAAGAGATGTCGAGCGCGATTTCATCATGAACCCGGAACAAGCCAAAGAATACGGCATGATCGACGAGATCATTTATAAGCATCGCTGATCGCAGTGGCGCAGTGGCGCCACTGCAGACTTAGCTGCGGACAGAGTAAGAAGGGACGCGCTGAAGCCGCGCTCCTGCAACGGTGGTGGGTTTCGCGATTCGATCGGCAGCGTGTTCCTAAAAGTTAGCAGTCATTTAGGTTTCGCTTTCGCTCAGGGGATTAATCAGCCTAGAATAGGAACTGACGACGCTCTGTCGAACACCGGCGGAGACGAGGGCCTGCATACCAGTGAAAAAATTCAACCCAGATGAGCCGTTGCGCTGCTCCTTCTGCCACAAGACCCAGGAGCAGGTCGAAAAACTCATCAGTTCGCCCTCAGACTACCCGCGCGCGTACATCTGCAACGAATGTGTCAGCGTCTGCCAGACCATTCTCGAGGACGAAAAGCGCGAGCAAGCCACGGCGCCCGCTCGGCGTCTTCCTCGACCGCCGGAGATCAAGCAATTCCTCGACGGCTACGTCATTGGGCAGGATCGGACGAAGAAGAAACTCGCGGTTGCCGTTTACAATCACTACAAGCGAATCTTTCTGAACAAGCAGCCTGGCGATGTTGAGCTTAGTAAGTCCAATATTCTTCTGATTGGTCCCACCGGCACCGGCAAGACGCTCCTGGCGCAAACGTTATCCAGAATGCTCGACGTGCCGTTCGCTATCGTCGACGCCACCACACTGACCGAGGCGGGGTACGTCGGTGAAGACGTCGAAAACATCATTTTGAAGTTGTTGCAAGCTGCCGACGGCGACGTTCAGAAAGCGCAGCAAGGCATCATCTATATCGACGAGATCGATAAGATCGCCAAGAAGGATGAAAATCCGTCCATCACCCGGGACGTTTCCGGAGAAGGCGTGCAGCAAGCGCTCCTGAAGATTCTCGAGGGCACCGTAGCCAACGTCCCTCCCCAAGGTGGCCGCAAACACCCGCACCAGGAATTCACGCCGGTCGACACCACCAACATCTTGTTCCTCTGCGGCGGCGCCTTTGTCGGGCTCGAGAAAATCATTGAAAAGCGCGTAGGCCGCCGGGCACTCGGCTTCCACACCGATGCTGCTCCAGCGACGGCGCAAAAGCGCAATACCGAATTGCTCGAACAAGTGCAGCCCGGCGACCTGATTCGCTACGGTCTCATCCCCGAATTTGTCGGCCGGCTCCCGGTCGCAGGCGTGATGAACGATCTTGACAAGCCCGCGCTGGTTCGCATTTTGACCGAACCGAAAAACGCTTTGCTTAAGCAATATCAACGTTTATTTGAGTTTGAAAACGTCCGCCTCCGCTTCACAGATGATGCACTTGCCACCGTCGCCGAGTTAGCTCTTCAGCGCAAAGTCGGCGCGCGAGGCTTGCGCATGATCCTCGAAGACCTCATGCTCGAAGTTATGTATCACTTGCCGATGCAGCGCAAAGTGCGCGACTTCGTGGTCACCGAAGACATGGTCCGCACTCGCGAAATCAACTGGAGCTTGCTCGAAAAGGCTGGTTAAGCTGCTTCGCGCTTCCGAAAATCGGCCCGCGGTTGGCCGCTTGAGGTGAGATTCAGGGACCCAATGTTCAATCGAGAAAAACAGGAAATGAAGCGCGTACCCATGATGCCGGTGCGCGACATGGTGATTTTCCCCCAGCAGATGACGCCCTTCATCGTCGGCCGCGAAGCCAGCGTCCGCGCGCTCGAAGAGGCTCTCACCGGGGACAAGAAGATTTTCCTATCTACCCAGCACGATGCTTCGGTGGATGATCCCAAGCCGGAAGAAATTTACGCTGTCGGAACGCTTGCCAATATCGTACAGAGCGTCAAGCTCCCGGACGGCAATATCAAAGTCCTGGTTGAAGGCGTGGAACGCGCTCGTGCGCTTTCCATCGCCACCGAGGAAGGCTTCTTCCGAGCCACCGTCCGCCTGCTGAATGCTCGCGTTGAGCCTTCGCCGGCCGTGGAACAAACCGTTCAGAAAATTACCGGCCTCTACGAGCAATTCATCAAGCTTTCGCAATCCCTGAATTACGACACCATGATCGCCGCCGCCCGCGTCGATGATCCCGCTCGCCTTTCCGACACCATCGCCGCCAATCTCCAGCTCCCGGTGGACGAAAAACAGGATCTGCTCGAAACCGTCGATCCCATCGAGCGCCTCAACCGCATTGGCGACATCCTCGAAATCGAACTCGAAAAGCTGAATGTCGATCGCAACATCAATACCCGCGTCAAGCGCCAGATGGAGCGCGCCCAAAAAGAGTACTACCTCAACGAAAAGCTCAAAGCCATCCAGAAGGAACTCGGCCGCGGCGAGAAAAACGAAATCGACGAGCTCAAGAAGAAAATCGACGCTGCGGGCATGTCCAAGGACGTCCACGAAAAGGCCATCCAGGAGCTAAAGCGCCTGGAACTGATGCCCCCGATGTCCGCCGAGTCCACCGTAAGCCGCAACTATCTCGACTGGCTACTGGCCGTACCCTGGAAGAAGAAATCCAAGGAAATCCGCGACATCCTGGCTGCCGAAAAGATCCTGAACGAAGAGCACTACGGCCTCGAGAAAATAAAGGACCGTATCCTCGAATTCCTGGCCGTTCGCCAACTGGTGAAAAACCCCAAGGGCTCGATCCTCTGCTTCGTCGGCCCTCCAGGCGTAGGCAAAACATCCCTAGCCATGTCTATCGGCCATGCCACCGGGCGCAAGTTCGTCCGCGTCTCCCTGGGCGGCGTGCGTGATGAAGCTGAAATCCGCGGCCATCGCCGCACCTATATCGGCGCCCTGCCTGGCCAGATCATCCAGATGATGAAGAAGGCCGGCACGGTCAACCCCATCTTCGTCCTCGATGAAGTCGACAAGATGTCCATGGATTTTCGCGGCGATCCATCCGCTGCCCTCATGGAAGTCCTCGATCCGGAACTGAACCACGCCTTCACCGATCACTATCTCGACGTCGAATACGATCTTTCGAAAGTGATGTTCGTCTGCACCGCCAACGTTCTGCATACCATCCCGCAGCCGTTGCAAGACCGTATGGAAGTCCTGCGCATCCCGGGCTACACCGAACAGGAAAAACTGCAGATCGCCAAACGCTTCCTGGTCCGCCGCCAGCGCGAAGCCACCGGCCTCACCGATAAAAATCTAAGCTTCACCGACGAAGGCCTGCTCCATATCATTCGCCACTACACCCATGAAGCCGGCGTGCGCAGCCTGGAGCGCGAAATCCAGAACGTCAGCCGCAAGATGGCGCGCAAGGTCGTCACCGAAGGCGCTCAGGTAAATGCCGAAATCACGCCTGCCAATAGTAACGATTACCTCGGCGTCCTGAAGTACCGCGAATTCTGGCTCGAGAAGCACAACGAAATCGGCCTGACCACCGGTCTCGCCTGGACCGAAGTAGGTGGTTCGGTCCTCTCCACCGAAGCCACTTTCATGGAAGGCAAAGGGCGCCTGACGCTCACCGGTAAACTCGGCGACGTCATGCAGGAATCCGCTCAAGCCGCCATGGCCTACATTCGTTCCCGCTCGCACTCCTTCGGCTTGCCTAAGGATTTCTACCGCAATATCGACATTCACGTGCACGTGCCCGAAGGCGCCATCCCCAAGGACGGCCCCTCCGCGGGCATCACAATTTGCAACTCGATCGTCAGCGCACTCACCAAGATCCCGGTCCGCTGTGATGTGACCATGACCGGGGAAATCACGCTGCGCGGCAAGGTTCTCCCCATTGGCGGCGTAAAGGAAAAACTTCTAGCCGCCCATCGAATGGGCTTGCGCACAGTCCTACTTCCGAAGGACAATGAGAAGGACTTGGCGGATATCCCGCAGGAAATCCTCGCGACTCTTACGGTTCATTTCGTCGAGAATATGGATGAAGTCCTGCAGATCGCGCTGGAGCGCTTGATCGTGCCGCTGGAGCATGCCGCAGTCGCACCCGTTGCGGAACCTTTCGTCGGTAGCACCGAGAAAGACAAGAGTTTGACCAACTAACAGCGTCGTTCGGCCCAGGCTCGTCCCACCGCCTGATCTCGACCCGTCGGGTTCACGCGATATGGAACGCGGCCTGTAGTTCGCTAGGCCCGGCGCCGCCACCGGTTGTCACAAAGTCTGGTTCGCCCCCCTTGGCAGATTTTCGTTCATCGGCCAGGGCGGAGCGCCACCCCGTACGCAATCCGGAGTTTCAGGTCAATTTCACCAACTTAGAGTTCACTAATAAAAGTTAAGGACATATGAAGGAAACAAGCGTTGAAGGAAACAATCAGATGAGTATCAGCCTTGCCGAGCTGAAGGAAAAAAATATCACCGACTTGGCCAAAATCGCCAAGGAGCTGAACATCCCCGGCGCATCCGGCATGCGCAAGCAGGAGCTGATCTTCCAGATCCTCCGTGCCCAAACCGAAAAGAACGGTTTGATCTTCTCCGAAGGCGTCCTCGAATGTCTCCCCGATGGATTCGGGTTTCTCCGCGCGCCCGAATACAACTACCTCCCCGGCCCGGATGACATCTACGTCTCGCCCTCGCAAATCCGCAAATTCGATCTCCGAACCGGCGACACCGTCTCCGGCCAGGTGCGTCCGCCGAAAGACGGCGAGCGTTACTTCGCGCTGATCAAAGTCGAAGCCGTCAACTTTGAAGATCCCGAAGTCGCCCGCAACAAGATTTTTTTCGACAACCTCACTCCGCTCTACCCGCAGGGCCGCCTGAAGATGGAAACGACCAAGGAAAACATGACGGGTCGCGTCCTCGATCTTCTCTGCCCCGTAGGTAAGGGCCAGCGCGGTCTGATCGTCGCCCCACCGCGCACTGGCAAAACCATGATGCTGCAGTCCATCGCCAATTCCATCACGGTAAACCATCCCGAAGTCGCGCTCATCGTTCTGCTGATCGACGAGCGCCCCGAAGAAGTCACCGACATGACCCGCACGGTCAAGGGCGAAGTAATCAGTTCGACCTTCGACGAGCCGCCCCAGCGCCACATCCAAGTCGCCGAAATGGTCCTGGAGAAAGCCAAGCGCCTGGTCGAGCACAAGCGCGACGTCGTCGTCCTCCTCGACTCCGTAACCCGTCTAGCCCGCGCCTACAACGCGGTAACCCCGCCGTCAGGCAAAGTCCTCTCAGGCGGTATTGACGCTAACGCCCTCCAGCGCCCCCGCCGCTTCTTCGCGGCGGCCCGCCATGTCGAAGAAGGCGGCTCGCTCACCATCGTCGCCACCGCATTGATCGACACTGGCAGCCGCATGGACGACGTCATCTTCGAAGAGTTCAAAGGCACCGGCAACATGGAAATCAACCTGGACCGCCGCCTCTCCGACAAGCGCGTCTTCCCCGCGATCGACATTCAGCGTTCCGGCACCAGAAAAGACGAACTCCTCCTCCCACCCGACGAACTAAGCCGGGTCTGGGTCCTTCGCAAAGTTCTGAGCCCGCTCTCGACGGTGGAAGCGATGGAACTGTTGCTGAGCCGCCTCACTAAAACGAAGTCCAACTCGGAATTCCTGGGGTCGATGTCCGCCCCAACCTGAAGCAGTTGACCAAATGTAGGGGCGCGCTTCAGCGTGCCCCTGAGCAGCGAAGAGTAAAGTCACAACCGGCACCCTTCCACGCAAGTTCTCCTCCCGGAACCGCGCTAACTTGCCGTCTCTCTCTCTCTTGGGTCGGACCTTCAGGTCCGACATGCAGAGGTCTGTTCTCTAGGGCTTTAGCCCCTGAGGAACCGCCTTCTCATCCTGAAGTCAGGAGCCGTCGTGTACGAAAAGTTCATCGCCCGTCAGCCCATCTTCGACGAAAAGCTAAAGCTCTTCGCCTATGAACTCCTGTTCCGCGCCAGCCCCGAAAACTGCTTTCGCCCCCAAAAGGAAGCCTCCAGCGGCGTCATTGTCGACTCCACCATGCTTTTCGATCTTCAAATGCTCACCGGCAATGCCAAGGCCTTCATCAACGTTGATCTTTCCGCGCTCCAACGCGGGGCCGCGCGTCTCCTGCCTCCTAACCGCGTTATCATCGAGATTCTCGAAACCATCGCTCCCACTCCAGAGGTTGTCCAGCTCTGCAAGGATCTCTGCGCATCCGGCTACGTCTTGGCGCTCGACGACTACATCGGCCACCCCAAATGGGACGTGCTTCTCCCGCTCGTGAAATTCCTGAAAGTTGATTTCCGTGCCGCCGACAGCGACCTGCGCACCGGCATCGTTCGCCGCCACAAAGGCCATGGCCTTCAGTTCCTCGCCGAAAAAGTCGAAACGGAATCCGAGCTCGACGAAGCCCGTTCCCTGGGCTATACCCTTTTCCAGGGCTATTTTTTCTGCAAGCCAGCGATACTCAGCGCGAAATCCCCGGAAACAAACTCAACTATCTCCACCTTCTCGCGGCTGTTTCCACTCCGGGCTTTTCCCGCGAAACCGTGGAAGAACTCCTCAAAAGCGACCTTTCCCTGGTCTATAAGCTCCTTCGCTACATGAACTCACCGCTGCTCGGCCTTCGCGGTGAGATTCACGGCGTTCGCGAAGCCATTGAGTTGCTCGGTGAAACCGAGTTTCGACGCTGGATTTCCATCCTCGCCATCATCGCCATGGGCGGCGACAAGTCGCCCGAACTGATTCGTACCGCGATCACGCGCGGCTTTTTCTGTGAAGCCATGTCCGAGCCGGGATTTTGCCTCAAGGCTCCGATCTCTTTTTTTATGGGCCTCCTCTCGGACGCCATCCTCGACCGCCCCATCGAGGAAATCCTTGCAAGCCTGCCGATTTCCGCCAACGTTCGCACCGCTCTCTGCGGCGGTACAAATCGCTTCCGCGACATCTACGAGACCCTGCTGGCCTAC
>Ga0210399_10000184_pt1 | contig 50646 bp, 36 predicted proteins | sample IncBWC14MmetaG_FD_150865 | JGI IMG/M metagenome (GOLD analysis project Ga0210399, IMG submission 150865) | Forest soil microbial communities from Barre Woods Harvard Forest LTER site, Petersham, Massachusetts, United States - Inc-BW-C-14-M | ecosystem: Environmental > Terrestrial > Soil >...
GGCCAAGACCAGGAGATGCGCAAGTCTTCCGGCAACTCGGGCGGCGGGACAGAAGCCGCAGGGGTGATCGGCAGATAAGAAAGGGGGTCGCCGCCAAGTTGCTGGCCGGGCGTTTCCGCCGATGCCGATTCCGCTGGCTGGCCAGTCAAACGCTCCCCGGAAAGATTTTCATCCTTGGAGCTCGGCGGGCTGTCATCGTAGAGGCTCATCGTTTTCCAGCGCGGCGTTTCTTGGGCCAACCGGCGGCCAGTGCGGCGGCGACCAGGGGCAAGAGCAACTCGTGATGGCCGGTAATGGCGTACCCGCGCGATTCAGGTCCGCTGCTGCCGCGGGGGGAGGCGGTGGGACGCTTCACTACATTCTGCATCGGGCGATAGTGCTGGATAAAGTCAAAATTGGCGGTAGTAATGGGGCGAAGCGGGACGCCGAGATTGCGCACCACGGAAACGGCCTTGAGAAAAATCTCGGGCAGAACAACCGCGGATCCCCAATTGAGGTAGACGCCTCCGGGTTGCATTTGCTGCACCAGCGCGCAGAACAACCGGAAGTCATGATGCGTGGCGTCGCCCAGAGCCGCGCCATTTGCCGCGGGATGCATATGCGGGATGTCCGTGCCGATGGCCAGATGGATGGTTACGGGGATGCGGTGTTTGTACGCGGCAACGAGTACGCTGGATTCCGCATGTTTTGCTTCGAGGATCCCGCTCAAGAGATATTGGCCTGCTGCTTCACCATGGCCGATTCGAATGCGGTGGGACAGCTTGGCGATTTCATTGATGTATTCGCCGGTTTCGGCGGCCATGCCGAATTGGCCTTCGCCTATTCCTGCTTCGACGTCTTCGGAAGTATTTCCGGCGAGAGCGATTTCGAAATCGTGGATCAGCGCCGCGCCGTTCATGGCGATTCCAGAGACGAATCCGCGCTCCATCAGATCGATCAGGATGGGACCCAGACCGACTTTGATGACGTGGCCGCCGATGCCCCAAAGGATGGCTTTGCGCTGCTTGCGCGCCGCGTGAATGGCGCCGAGCAAATGGCGGAGATCTTCGGCGGCGAGAATTTTTGGAAGTGAATCGAGAAATTTTATGAGCGAGCTGTTGGCACCGGGCAGCTTCGCAAACTCGCGGACGCTGACTTTGCTCTTGCGCGAAGCGAGCGGATAAGTGCGCACCGCACCGAGCGTGATCGGTTGGATGGAGTAAATGCTCATGGAGTCGGGGATACTCTAGCGCGGCCCGGGGACAATACCAAGCGCAAGGGAATGGTAGCAGTCGAAGAAGTGCTGAGCTGAAGCCCGGCCTCTACAGCGACCGCGCGAACTGTGCTTACGAGATTCATTTGTTGTTGGCGGCGCTACCGCTCGAGTGGCCATTGTTGGAGATACCCAGAGTATGAGCGAGGGCCTGGCCGGTGTAGGACTTTTTTGTGCGGGCGACGAGTTCGGGTGGGCCTTGAGCGACGATGCGGCCGCCACCTTCGCCGCCCTCGGGACCTAGATCAATGATCCAGTCGGCTTGTTTGATGACGTCGAGATGGTGCTCGATGATGAGCACGGTGTTGCCCAGATCGACAAGCCGCTGCAAGACATTCAGGAGCTTTCGCACATCGTCGAAATGTAGCCCGGTCGTGGGTTCGTCAAGGATGTAAAGTGTGCGGCCGGTCTGTCGTTTGGAGAGTTCACGGGCCAGCTTAATGCGCTGGGCCTCGCCGCCGGAAAGCGTGGTGGCGGACTGGCCGAGTGTGACGTAGCCGAGGCCGACTTCCACGAGAGTTGCGAGTTTCTGCTGAATTTGAGGAATATTTTCGAGAAGTTTCAGCGCGTCGGTGGAAGGTAAGTTCAGGACATCGCTGATGGAATGGCCTTTGTAGCGAACCGCGAGTGTTTCCGAATTGTAGCGGCGGCCGCGGCAAACTTCGCACATCACGTAAACATCGGGAAGAAAATTCATTTCGATGCGGCGGAGGCCATCGCCCTGGCAGGCTTCGCAGCGGCCGCCTTTGACGTTGAAGCTGAAACGGCCGGCGCGGTAGCCGCGTTCGCGCGATTCCGGGAGCATGGCGAAAAGATCGCGGATCGGCGCGAATACGCCAGTGTAGGTGGCGGGATTCGAGCGCGGTGTGCGCCCGATAGGTGCTTGATCGATTTCAATGACCTTGTCGATGTGCTCGGCGCCGAGAATTTCTCGGTGCGCGGCGGGCGCGTCCGAAGAGCGGTAGAGTTTCTGCGCCAGCGCGCGATAGAGAATGTCGTTGACGAGTGTGGATTTGCCGGAGCCGGAGACGCCCGTGACGACGGTGAGCAGACCGAGAGGCAGCGTAATGTCCACGTCCTTCAGATTGTTGGCGCTGGCGCCGAGAATCTGAATTGCTTTGCCGTTGGGGCTGCGGCGTTTTTCGGGAACGGAGATCTTCGCCGCGCCGCTGAGATACTGGCCGGTCAGCGATTCGGCGGTCGCTTCGATTTGCGAAGGTTTCCCTTGAGCGACGAGGTAGCCGCCAGCGTTGCCTGCGCCAGGACCGAGATCGACCACAAAATCGGCGCGGCGGATGGTGTCCTCGTCGTGCTCGACGACGAGGACAGTGTTGCCAAGATTGCGAAGATGTTCGAGCGAGCCGAGCAGGCGCGCATTGTCGCGGGCGTGAAGGCCGATGCTGGGTTCGTCGAGCACGTAAAGAACGCCGCGCAGGCGCGAGCCGATTTGCGTCGCAAGGCGGATGCGCTGGGCTTCGCCGCCGGAGAGCGTGGCCGCCGAACGGTCCAGGCTGAGATAACCGAGGCCCACGGCTAGCAGAAAATCGACGCGCTCGGAAACTTCTTCCAGCGGGCGGGCGGCGATTTCTTTTTGCCGCTCGGTGAGCTGCTTGAGAATTTTGTCAACCGCGGGCCGCGCGGAGCTGAGCGAGAGCGCAGTGAAATCGGCGAGCGACCAACTGGCAAGCTTGACCGCAAGCGACTCAGGGCGCAGGCGTTTGCCGTGGCAAACGGCGCAGAGCGTGGCGGACATATACTGCGTGATCCACTCGCGATAGGAGTCGGAATTGGACTCTTCGAAATTTCTTTCGAGGAATTTCAAGATGCCGGGGAAGCGGAATCCTTTTTCGGCTTTTGCTTTTTTCTTCGCTGATCCATTTTCGCCAGACGCGCTGCCGTTCGTCGGCGGATAGCCGTACAAGAGCATGTTCTGGACGCGCCCAGGAAATTTCTCAAACGGCGTTTCCAGGTCGAAGCCGTGGGCATAAGCGCCGAGCTCCAGCGTGCGCTTGAGAATCGCCGAGCCCGAGCCTGGACCGAGGCCGCCATCGAAGAGCGGGCGTGTCCGATCAGTGATAATTTTCGACGGATCGAAATCGTATTTCGAGCCGAGACCGTTGCAGGCAGGGCAAGCGCCGTAAGGCGAATTGAAACTGAAGGAGCGCGGCTCGAGCTGTGGGACGGATATGCCGCAATCGGGGCACGCAAGTTTTTCGGAAAAAGTGTGCTCTTGGCCGCCAACGATGGCGACGGTGACAAGGCCGCTCGCGAGTTTGAGGGCCGTGGCGATGGATTGCTCGAGGCGCGCGGCGATGCCTTGTTTGACCAGCAGGCGGTCGACGACGATTTCGATGATGTGGTTCTTGCGCTTGTCGATCACTGGGAGATCGTCGAGCGGGAACAACTCGCCATTGATGCGCACGCGCACGTAGCCGTCTTGCGCGAATTTTTCGAGTTCTTTGCGAAAAGCGCCTTTCCGTCCGCGCACGATGGGAGCGAGAATCATGACGCGATCGTCGGCCTTGCAAATTTCTCCGTGCAGGATGGACTGAACGATTTGCTCGCTGGACTGGCGCGTGATGGCCTTGCCGCAGTTGGGGCAATGCGGGACGCCGACGGTAGCGTAGATCACGCGGAGGTAATCGTAAATTTCCGTAATGGTGCCGACGGTGGAGCGCGGCGAGCGCGTGGTGGTTTTTTGCTCGATGGCGATTGAAGGAGAAAGCCCTTCGATGACATCGACTTCGGGGCGCTCCATCTGGTCGAGGAACTGGCGCGCATAGGCAGAGAGCGATTCCACGTAGCGGCGCTGCCCTTCAGCGTAGATGGTGTCGAAGGCCAGCGAGGACTTGCCTGAGCCGGAAAGCCCGGTGATGACGGTAAGGCTGTTCCGGGGGATTTCGACGCTGATATTCTTGAGGTTATGCTGGCGCGCGCCCCGAATTACCAGTTTGGTCAGGCCCATGAGACGAAGACGCTCCCTCCACAGGAGCCCCGGCACTCAGTGGGTACACTGAGCCCAAGATAACTTCTCAGAGTAGCAGGGGCTAAATGAGAGGGTCAAGAAGATCACGTCGAGGGTTTGCGTACACGAATGTCGGAAGCTCATCAACAGGAACCACAGTCCTTGGCACTAAGGATTTAACGAGCGCTCTTCTCAAGTGAGAACGCAATGAGTGGTGGCTTGCACTTTGCGGAAGCCTTCGAACATGAATTAGTCCACGCGCATGTGGCTGGCGTTGACCCGCAAGAGCATGCCTGCTCCGCCCGCAATCTTGAGGTTGCCGCTGTCGGAAGCTAAGACAATCACACCAGCGGGGTCGCTCCGGCCAGCATGCGCAATGCTGATGCGTTCGAGGCCGTAGGTCCCGCAAGCATCGGAGGAGAATACCCAGAGTGCCTGGGGACTGTCATTGCCTTCGATTGCGCCTCGACACTCTGCACCCGCCCTGGCCCTAACTTGCCCCAGGACGCCGCCATTAACCTCCCTTCCTACAATTTGACCAGCGTTCTCGCCGCTTGTGACCGGCCCGCCCTCGCCGTAGACCACATCGCCCCCCACTTGCACGGTGGTCAACCAGCGGTAGACGTCGCTCTCGCCGGGACCGATCGGAGGTGTTTGAGCTTCGATGATGCGCATAAAACCTGCGATGGCTCGTAGATTAGTGGTAATGGAGATGGTCTGGTGCGAGGAGATTAGTCTGTCGAACTGGAAGGAGATGCGAGCTTCGGCGCCGGTACTCGCCGGCACCACATCGAGGATGTGACCCATAACCTTATTCCCTGCCCGTATCCTCGCTCCTGCCGACAACGGAACATCCTGCATAATTCTTCCGGTGATCACCTGGCCGGGTCTGCATTTGGAGGACGAAATGGTCGAGTTCAAGCGAACAGGCAATATGGTTCCGGACGCAATGGCAAGGTTATCTTCGGCGCTGGTCTTCGCACCGGACGCGTCGAATTGGACAGACCGAAACGGCTTGACAAACGAGGTACCAGGGTCATGCTGCGGACTCCGTTGTTGAGAGTTCGCAGTCGGTACAAGAATAGTCGCGTGCAGCAAGGTGCCCAAAAGCAGATATATCGTCGGCACAAAAAAGTGCGTGGGAATCTTTCTGTTCATACTCATAGGTACCGCTCGAACGCTCAGCTTATTCCGCTCGGTTTGCCAGCGAAACATTAGATACCGGCGTAGGTTTGGCGGCGGAGGAATTGGCCGGCGCCGGGGTGGCCGACGAATTTGCCGGCGTCGATGACGGCCCGGCCGCGGGAGAAGACCGTTTTAGGCGCGCCTTTTGTCTTGATGCCCTCGAACATGGAATAGTCCACGCGCATGTGGTGGGTTTTGGCGCTGATGACTTCTTCGTGGTTGGGATCGAAGATGACCAGGTCGGCGTCGGAACCGACGGCGATAGTGCCTTTGCGCGGATAGAGGCCGAAGAGTTTTGCGGGCGCGGTTGCAACGAGCTGGACGAAACGGTTGGGCGAAAAGTGTTTGCCGTGGACGCCGCCAGTATAGACAAGACTTAGGCGGTGCTCGATGCCGGGGCCGCCGTTGGGAATTTTGGTGAAGTCGTCCTTGCCGAGTTCTTTTTGCTCCTTGAAGCAGAACGGGCAATGGTCGGTGGAGACGACCTGAAGCGTGTCTTTCGCGAGGCCCTGCCAGAGCTTTTCCTGGTTCCACTTTTCGCGGAGCGGCGGCGTGAAAACGTATTTTGCGCCTTCAAAGCCGGGCGCGTCCATATTTTCGAGAGAGAGATACAAGTATTGTGGACAGGTCTCGGCGTAAGCGGGGAGGCCGCGGTCGCGGGCTTCACGGACTTTTTCGAGCGCGTCGTTGCAGGAGAGGTGGACGATGTAGACGGGGGCTCCGGCCATTTCGGCGAGCGCGATGGCACGGGAAGTGGCTTCCGCTTCGGCAGTGGTCGGACGCGTCAAGGCGTGATACTTCGGGGCACGTTTTCCTTCGGCGAGCGCTTGCTGGACGATAACGTCGATGGCGCCGCCGTTTTCCGCGTGCATGCAGATCAGGCCACTGAATTTCGCCGCCTGGCGCATGGCCTTGAAGATGGTAGCGTCATCGAGCATGAAGACGCCAGGGTAAGCCATGAAGAGCTTGAAGCTGGTGACGCCTTCGCGGATGAGCTGGCCCATCTCTTCTAGCTGCGCGGAGCCAAGATCGGTGATGATGCAGTGGAAGGCGTAGTCGGTGACGGCTTTGTCGTGGGCTTTTTTCATCCAGGTGTCGAAGGCCTGGCGAAGGGTCTGGCCTTTGTACTGGATGGCGAAGTCAATGAGCGTGGTGGTGCCGCCGAAGGCCGCGGCGATCGTGCCGGTCTGAAAATCGTCGGCGCTAGTGGTGCCACCGAAGGGCATGTCGAGGTGCGTGTGAACATCGATGCCGCCGGGGATGACCAGACAGCCGGTGGCGTCCACGATGCGCGTGGCGTTTTCGGTGGGGAGCTGAGCGGCGATGGCAGTGACCCTATCGCCGTTGATGCCGACGTCGGCGAGGCAAGTGTCCGTTGCGGTTACGACCGTGCCGTTGCGGATTACGGTGTCAAAACGCATACGCTCTCCTCCGGAAAGGACCATCTTTTCAACATCTTACGGCAATTCACTCGCACGCGCCGCAACCCACTTCGCAGCACTCTCGTTTTCTGTTTCGTTACCTCGGTCAATGCTGGTAGTGCGGCAAAATCTTGTGCTGATAGACGTCGAGCGTTTTCTCTTCTTCGCCACACATTAGGTAGATGTTGAATTGGGTTACGCCGACTTTGCGGAGGCGGTCTAGTTTCTTGCGGTGCTCTTCGACCGGGCCGATTACGCAGAACCGGTCCACGACTTCGTCGGTGACGAATTCGGCGTTGTCGCTGCCGACCTCGCAGTGGTGGAGATAGTCGTACTTGCCGCGGTCTTTGACGAAGGAGGTGAGCGCGGGCGGAAGTTCTTCGGGCTTGTATTTGGAGATGAGGTCCACCACGTGATTGGAGACCAGGGCGGGAAACCACCGGACGTGTTCGCGGGCGGTTTTCAGATCGTCGGAAGCCCAAACGGGGGCGGCGGCCATGACTTCGATTTTGCTGAAATCGCGGCCGGCTTCTTTCGCGCCTTCGCGAACGAAGCCGAGGCACCAGTCAATCAAATCAGGGTCGGCGAACTGGAGAATCACGCCGTCGCCGATGCGCCCGGCAGTGCGAAGGGCTTTGGGGCCGTAGCCGGCGACCCACACCCGAGGAATTTCGCCATTGGTCCAGGGAAATTTTGTGGGGACGCCATCGAGTTCGACGGTCTGACCAGCGTTCAGGTTGCGGAAGATGCGGACAAATTCCTCAAGATTTTCGAGGGTGGTGGGTTTTTTGCCGAGGACGCGGCGGGAGCTGTCGCCGCGGCCGATGCCGAGCTCCATGCGGCCGTGGGAGGCGAGGTTGAGAGTGGCGAAGAGGCTGGCGGCGACGGTTACATCGCGGACGGCGGGGTTGGTGACGCAGGTGCCGAGGCGCATTTTTTTGGTGCTACCGGCCATGAGGGTGAGGAGCGGGAACGGTTCTTTCCAGATGACGTGGGAATCAAAAATCCAGCCGAAGGAGAAGCCGGAGGATTCGGCCTGGCGGGTGAGGATGAGGATTCTGTCTATTGAGATGTCAGGTTTGATGGTGATACCGAAGTCCATGGAGAAAGCTCCTCCTCAATCGGCGGGCTGGGGTGCTGGGGCAACCCGGTTCATCAAAGCAAAATAGGTAAGGAAGCTTACCAGGAAGCCTACGAACCAGGCATAGTTGTACAGGACGCGCAGGGGCGAATACGCCAAGCCGACGAAAGCGACGGCTGCACCTGCGGCCAGCGCGGCTACAGCGGTCCAGTTGAAACCGCGTGAGTATTCGTATTGGCCATGGCGCTGGTAGAGGTCTTCGACCATCAGGAGTTTTTTGCGGACGACGAAGTAGTCGCAGATAAGCACGCCGGCAATGGGACCGAGAAATCCGGAATAGCCGACGAGCCAGCCGAAGATGTAGCTGCCATAGTCGGCCATCAGTTTCCAGGGCTGCATGACGATGCCCATGGCGCAGGTGATCAGGCCGCCGGTGCGGAAACTGATGCGACGCGGGGAAAGATTGGAGAAATCGTTAGCGGGGGAAACCACATTGGCGGCGACGTTTACGTTGAGGGTGGCCATGAGCAGGGCGATCATGGCGAGGACTACAGCAAAGGGATTGCCGAGACGCGCGAGGACGGCGACGGGATTCCAGAGCGCTTCGCCAAAAATGATGAGGGTGGCAGAAGTCACGGCGATACCGATGAAGGAGTAGAAAGTCATGGTGGCGGGAAGGCCGGGAGCCTGGCCGACGATTTGATCACGCTGACTGCGAGCGTAACGCGTGAAATCGGGGATGTTCAATGAGACGGTGGCCCAGAAACCGACAACGCCGGTGAGCGAGGGGACGAAGAATCGGAAGAACTCGCCGAAAGTTTGAAATTTCGAGGGTGTGGCAAGCATGGGGCCGAAACCGCCGGCTTTACTTCGTGCCCAAAGGAGAAGAGCTAGCCCGATAAGGAGGAGGAACGGAGCGGAGATGCCCTGGAGGAAACGGATGGTTTCAATGCCGCGCAGAATCACCAGGACATTCAGAAGCCAGAAAAAGACAAAGCAAATGGCCGCGCCAGAATGAAAATTGGCCCAGGACGGAGCGAGGGCCACGATCATGGCGTTGATGGCTTGGCCGCCGATCCAGGTTTGAATGCCGAACCAGCCGCAGGCAACCAAGGCGCGGAGAATGGCGGGAACGTTGGCACCAAGAACGCCGAAAGAGGCGCGGGCAAAAACAGGGAACGGGATACCGTATTGGGCGCCGGCATGGGCGTTGAGCAGCATGGGGATCAGGACAAGGACGTTGCCGAGAAAAACGGTGAAGAGCGCCTGCTTCCAGTTCATGCCGCCCGCAATCATGCCGCTGGCGAGCATGTAAGTGGGGATGTTCACGCTCATGGAGATCCACAAGGCCGCGTAATTGTAGGTGCGCCAGGTGCGGCGCTCGATCGCGACCGGGGCAAGGTCTTTGTTGTACAGCGAACTGCGCTCGATCGTTTCCGCGCGAAGCAATTTAGTTGGCCGCCTCGGAGTTTTCTCCAGCCCGAGTACGGGCGATTTCTCCGTAAGATTCCGGGCGGCGGTCGCGGTAGAACTGCCAGGTATCGCGGACCTTTTGAATTTCGTCGAGATTCAGTTCGGCGACCAGCAGTTCATCCTTATCGCGGCTGGCTTGCTTCACGATTTTGCCGCGCGGGTCGCAGAAGTAGCTCTTGCCGTAAAATTCGCCGATTTTCCAGGGAGCTTCGGTTCCGACGCGGTTGATCGCGGCCACGAAATAAGCGTTGGCGACGGCGTGAGCCGGTTGCTCGAGCTCCCAAAGATATTCTGAGAGGCCGGCGACGGTGGCGGAAGGGTTGTAGACGATTTCCGCACCGTTGAGTCCGAGGATGCGCGCGCCTTCCGGGAAGTGACGGTCGTAGCAGATGTAGACACCGACGCGGGCGTAGCGGGTTTGGAAGACCGGGTAGCCGGCGTTTCCTGGCGTAAAATAAAACTTTTCCCAGAACCCCGGGTGGCAATGCGGAATATGGTGCTTGCGGTATTTGCCGAGGTAGCGGCCATCGGCATCGATCACCGCCGCAGTGTTGAAGTACAACCCGGTCATTTCGACTTCATAGACGGGGACGACGAGGGCCATTTGGTGCTTCTTGGCGAGCTTCTGCATGGCCGTGATGGTGGGACCGCTCGGGACCTTCTCGGTGAGCTCATACCAGCGGGTTTGCTGCTCGGCGCAGAAATAGGGACCGTAGAAAAGCTCCTGCAAGCCGAGAATCTGCACTTTTTGCTTGGCGGCGCCGGCAATCAGGCGCTCGTGCTTGGCGATCATTTTTTTCTTGATGTCCGCGAGAGAATACTTTTCCGGGGACCACTCACATTGAGCCTGGATCAGGCCACAGCGAACCATGCGGGGCATGCCATACCTCCCGAGCAAAGACAGGCGAAAAGTCTACTCTGTGCAAGTTTACTCGACAAGGTTTCGCGGTCAGAATGAGCCCTTCCACGGACGTTGTATCGATGGCCAACAAACTTCCATCACGCCGAGGAGTGGAAGCGCCCTGGAAGGAGCAAGCGAGGCCCAACGAATGGCGAGTAAGCCCAGCAAACCCAAGTGGATACCTGAGGTTCGTCCTGCCAGCGGAGCCATTGCTCTTGAGCTTCTGCCTCCCCGGCTCTGCCGGAGCGAGGGCAGGTAAATTTGCGGCGGGGGTGGAGCTTTTTTACTTGGAATTCGCTCGTCAGTTCATTGAAAATAAAGGGGTTAGGATTGGCCTGGGGCTTGCACTTCCAAAGCAAGTGGGGGAGGCGAGCCGAGGATCCCTTTAGGGGATTGAGGGCTGGGCCGGTTCGCTACTCCCCCCTTTTTAGTTTCTCCGAGCGGCGACCGCGTTCGCTCGAAATCTCAGCGCGACATTTCCAAAACAAACCACGATAGTTCAGAAAAGGTGTATGGTAGAGCCCAAATGGTAGATAGGGCGCGGTTCAAGTTGTCGAAACCGTTATGAACCGATCGACGAGAGCCGTACACGTTTCCGATAAAGAGAAGCCCAGGCGACATTCTTTTTTGGCATCATGTGCTTAGATCGACCGAAAAGGAGAATACATGAAAAGGGTCTCCGTGGTTACGATCCTCGCTCTGATCGTCCTATCGCTCGTTCCGGCCAAGGCGCAAGCTCCTGAAGAAACCTTCGTATTGAACTGGGACGGAACAGGTCCTAATATCGGCAGCGATCATTCGTTGCTGCAGACCGTTCCGGCGATGGACGAGAGCGGCAATGCTATTCCCGGGACGCAGATCGAGGTGACCGCCCTGTACGACAAGCCCGCGAACCAATGGTCGGAGGGCGTCACATGCATCAACGGTTCCATGATTGAACTAAGTTACGTCTTCACCAACGGAGCAGGTGAATCACTGGCGCTCCCATTGAAATGTTCGGGAAGTGGCACAGGCATGTCTGGCACGTTTAGCGGCGAGGCCGACTCTGGGAGAACAGTTACTGGCAGCGTTACCGTTCTGTTGCAGGTGAAATGCCCGCAAGAATGCTGGCGTCACGCCAAGAGCGTGTCCGTCAGTGTGAGCTATCCGGAGCAGTAACCGACCACCAATAGATTAGGCGTGATAGTAGGTATTCGCGGATGCCCAACGGCCTTGCTGTGGACGCGTGGTGTAGTCGCTGAGCGTGAGGGCGAGCATGATGGCCAGCCAGAAGACACTGCAGACGATGACGAGTTGGGTGCGTTTGGCGCTGTAGCGGGCGTGCATGAAGTAGAGAATGACCAGGGTGGCCTTGATGGTGGCAATGGCGAGCGCGATGACGATATTGAATTTACCAAAATTCTGGAATGCGGCCCAAATGGTGATGCCGGTGCCGAGCATCAAAGACACGAAGATGACGATGTAAACTACAGGCGAAACGATGTGCTTGGACACGCGCGACTCTCCCAAACTTCCCTACCGGTGCCTGTCAATCAGATATAACAACGGGAACAAATAGATCCACACAATATCGACGAAGTGCCAGTACAAACCCACGATTTCAACGGGGGTGTTGTACTGCGGCGTGAAGCGGCCGCGAAAAGAACCCCTGATGAGCCAAATGAGCAGGCCGGCGCCGACGATCATGTGCAAGGCGTGCAAGCCGGTCATGCCGAAATACAACGAGAAATAGAGTTGTCCATGCGCGTTGATATCGGGATCGACGGCGAATGCTTTATCCACTTCCTCCTTCTCCAGGGCCATTTCTTTAGGGTCATCACCGGCCATGGGATGCGCAGGATGGTATTTCATGTCAAAGCGATGGCCGGGAATCAGATGGTGGTCGAATTTCTGTTTGTATTCGATGGCTTTGACGCCAAGAAAGACAGTACCGAGGCCAAGGGTGGCGATTAAGAAAACACTGACCAGTTTCTTCCTACCGACTTGCGCGGACCAGACCGCCATAGCCATGGTCAGGCTGCTCATGATCAGCACGACAGTGTTGAAGCCGCCGAGACCAATGTCGAGCGTGTTGCTGCCGATGCCGAAGGCGGTGCTGAACGCACGGCGATTGATGGTGTACGTCATGAAAAGGCCGCCAAAGAACAGGACTTCGGTGACCAGGAAGATCCACATGCCGAGCGTAGCGGTTTCCTTCTGCTGCTCAAGCGTCTCAAAATGTCCGTACAACTCTCCGGTGCGATGCACGCGGCGCTCCTCTTTGCCATCTAGATGTTGGCGTCGAATTGCACGCCAGGCGGGCGGGGCAAGCCCCGCCCCCACAAATCAACCGACTACGAGCGTTTGGCGGAGCCTACCCGCCCTTGCAAAATCAAATTCAGCCGATCAGTCGTCACCGTGAGCCGGCACGGGCGATGGAGCCCCCGCTGCCAATCCCAGATCCGGCCGGTTGGCGTAGTCATACGGCTCCCAGGTTACTTCCGGGGTGACCTCAAAATTCTCCGTCAGCGGTGGTGAGTCCGTTTTCCACTCGAGTCCGGTAGCTGGCCAGGGGTTTGGCCCGGCGATTCGGCCGTAACGCATGGACCAAGTCAGGTACAGCATCGGCAGCAGGTAGCCCAGCGCGAGAATGGAAGCGCCCGCGGTGGACAGCACGTTGAGCACTTGGAACTCCGGCGGATAAGTGTGATAGCGGCGCGGCATGCCGAGGTAGCCGAGAATGAATTGCGGGAAGAATGTCAGGTTGAAGCCGATGAAGAGAACCACCGCGGCAAATCGCGAGAGAGATTCCGGATAGAGTCTGCCGGTAATCTTCGGCCACCAGAAGTGCAAGCCGCCGACGTAACCCATGACCGCGCCGCCGACCATGATGTAGTGGAAGTGAGCGACGACGAAGTAGGTGTCGTGAATGTGAATGTCCAGGCCCAGGCAGGCGAGGAAGAGCCCAGTGAGGCCGCCGATCACGAACAAGCCAATGAAGCCGAGCGCATAGATCATCGGCGGATCCCAAGAGATCGAGCCTTTGTAGAGCGTCGAAGTCCAGTTAAAAACTTTTACTGCCGAAGGGATCGCCACCAAATAGCTGAGGAACGAAAAGGTGAGCGCGGCGTAAGTAGACTCGCCGGTAACGAACATGTGATGAGCCCAAACCAAGAAGCCGATGACCGCGATGGCGATACTCGATCCCGCAATGAAGGAGTATCCGAAGATGGGTTTACGCGCGAACGTGGGAATAATCTCGCTGATCACGCCCATCGCCGGAAGAATCATGATGTACACGGCGGGATGCGAATAGAACCAGAAAAGGTGCTGGAATAAAATCGGGTCGCCGCCCAGAGCCGGATTGAAGAAACCCAGATGAAACATGCGCTCGAGGCCGGCAAGCAGCAGGGTGATGGCCACGACGGGCGTACCTAGAATCATCACCAGGCTGGTGGCGTAATGGGCCCAGACGAAGAGCGGCAGGCGGAACCAAATCATTCCCGGGGCGCGCATGGTGTGAATGGTGACGATGAAGTTGAGGCCCGTCAGAATCGAGGAGAACCCATTGATGAAGATACCGAGGACCGCTGGGGTCACCGCGGAATTCGAGTAAACGCTGCTGAGCGGCGTGTAAAACGTCCAGCCGGTGTCCAACCCGCCGGTGCTGAAGGAATACAGAACGAAGCAGCCTCCGATAACGTAGATGTACCAGCTCAGCAGATTGATCTTCGGGAAGGCCAGATCCTTCGCGCCAATCATGAGGGGAATCAGGAAATTCCCGAAGACCGCGGGGATCGAGGGGATCAGGAAGAAGAAAATCATCGCCACGCCGTGCATGGTGAAGAGCTTGTTGTAAGTCTCCGGCGTGACCAGCGCTCCGCCGGGGGTCAAAAGATGGATGCGAATCATCGTGGCCAAGACGCCGCCGATGAAAAAGAAAACCGTGACCGAGCAGAGGTACAGCAAGGCGATGCGCTTGTGATCGGTGGTCAACAGCCACGAACGGAGGCCGGAGCCGTAAGTGGCATTCAAATAATGCTTGTGCGGCAATTGGAGGTCAGGCGTTGGCGGCGTGTTGCTCATGACTTATTTCTTCCCCGTGGGCGGCGCAATCCCGGCGCCCTTCGCCGGTACCGGCTGCGACTGCAGAGACTTGATATAGGCGGTGAGAGCAAGGATCTGCTCCTCCGTCAACTGTCCCTGAAATGTGGGCATCAAGGGCAGATACCTGGCCACAACCTTTGCATTTGGTTGCAGAATCGATTCGCGGATATAGGCTTCGTCGGCAACCACGGTAGAGCCGTCCGCCAGGAGAACTTGCGCGCCATACATGCCGTTGAGCGAAGGAGCGCGGCCCGTGCCATTGGCGAGATGACAGGTGATACAAGCCTTTTCGACAAAGAGCTTTTCGCCAACAGCGACGGGATTGGCTTCCCCACCGGAAGAGCCGGAGAGCCAGGCGGCATAGTCGGAGGGTTCCATGACCGTAACCCAACCGCCCATGATGGCGTGGTTTGTGCCGCAATACTGAGAACAGAAAAAGTGGTAACGCCCCGGTCTGGTGGGGCGAAACCACATGGTGTTGTAATGCCCCGGAACAACATCCATCTTGACGCGGAATGCGGGAACGAAGAAATCGTGAATGACATCTTCACTGGCGAGGACCAGGCGCACATTGCGGCCCACGGGAACGTGGAGTTCATTGATTTCCTTCAATCCGTTGGGTTGCTGCGCTTTCCACATCCACTGTTTGCCAATCACGTAGATGTCCAGGGTGTCCTTCGGCGTGGTGCGATAATCCACATAGATGACGGCGCCCCAGCCAAACATGGCCATGGCCAGGATCATGGGAACGATCATCCACAAGGCCTCGAGCCGCGGATCTTCTTGGGTGGGAATACCGACGGCGTTCGATTCTTTGCGGTGATACTTGAAGAAGAAAACGACAATCGCCACAGTGATGGCCGCGCCAAAGAGCACGCAAATCCCGGTAATGAAAAGCATCAGGGCGTCCACGTGTGGCGCAAAGTTGGACGCTTGCTCCGGATAAATTGGCAATTGCGACTGCACGGCTTAGTGAACTCCTCGTTGCAAGCCACTGCGAAGCGGCTGGCGCGAATTCCTGGTCGCTGCCCGCGATTCGCGGCGGCGGGAAATCAAAATTCCTCCGACCAGGCAGAGAATCGTCAGCACTCCGGCGAGCCGGATGATCCTCAGAATCGAAGCGCTGTAGGCCGCGGCCGCCGGGTCGTAGTGATAGCAATAGAGCAGAACGTGATCGATGGGCGAGCCGATTTTTCCGGCGGAGGCATCCACGAGTCCGAGGCGCATGTCGCGGCCGGGATATTCGACACCGTAGAAGTAGCGGGAGATGTGGCCGTCCGGAGTAAGGAGCAGCACACCGCTGGCGTGGGCGAAGAGATTGGACTTCGCATCGAAGGAGAAACGAAAGTTCGCGGCCTTGGTCGCGGCCTCAATGGCATCTTTCGAGCCGGTAAGGAAATGCCAGCCGGAATCCGTTTCCGGACGGCGGAAATGAGCCAGCGCCTTCCTTTTCTTTTCCGCCGCCATCTCCGGGTTCTCGCGGGAATCGAAGCTGACGAAAACAACATCGTAGTCGCGGCCGGGATTGAAGGAGAGCATGCGCAGCACGCCGACGACACCCTGTTCAACCTGATCGCAAAGCATGGGGCAGCCGTAATAGACGAAGGCGAGGACTACCGGCTTTTGGCCGAAATACTCGCGGAGCTGAACGCGGCGTCCCGTTTCGTCGCGGAAGGCGAGGTCCAGGGGCATAGGCCCGTTGAGCGGCGGTTCGAATCCGACGTTTTGCAAAACCGCGGGCATGGCCGCAGCCGCAGTGCCGGTGTTGCCAGGGATGGTCTGCGGGCACAGGGGCGTACCCGCGGCCAGCAAGAGCGCGGCAACTCCGACAATTTGGCGAGTTTTTTTCATTTCGTTATTTCTTTTTCTCCGTCGCCACTGCTGGCGCCGGGGACAAACCCCTTTCGGCAACGATCTTCATCGCATCCTTGACGGGAATCTGCACGATGCCGCTAGAGCGATCGATCCACTGCAGCTTTTCATTGGCCTCGGAGTCGTCACGGATCTTTTTGCGTAGATCGGCCTGCGGATCGGCTTCCTGGCCAGGAAAACCAAAACCCTGGAGCTGCGGCTCGGGCGGCAATTCCTTTTGATGACCCTCGCGCGATGGCGGCGCGGGCGTATCGTAGGAAACCGTAAATGCCGTGGTGAAGCGAAGGATCCAGACACAGATCAGCAGGGAAGCGACGACCGCCGCACCCAGGGCAAAAAGATACCCATAGATAGTGCCGGCCTTGATGTCCTGTCCTTCGAAAGAGACATTTTCGTGGCGCGGCTCCTGGCCCGTGTTGTGGGACTCAGTGCTCATGGTGCTCAATGGCCTCCGCGAGGTCCGGGTCGCCGAGCGGCAGCAGCGGCCGTTGCTTCAGATTGAAAGCAAAGAAGCCGAGCCACAATCCGCCGAGGGCGATGGGCAAAACAAAATCCAGCCACGTGGGCATGGCGCGAGAAGTGAATTCCGGACGCGTCATCCAGAATAGATCCACAAGACGCATGAAGATAAGCCAGATGGCGATTTTCGGCAGCACTTTCGAATTGCGCTTCAAGTCCTGCGAGAGGAGCAGGAAAAAAGGCACAAAAAAATGAAACACCAGGACGATCACAGCGACGACGCCCCAGCCGCCATACAGCCGCGTGCGATAGAAGGTGATTTCTTCCGGCTGGTTTCCCGACCAAATGATCAGGAGCTGCGAGAAATCGAAATACGCCCAGAGCATGACGAAAGCGAGAAGCAATTTTCCCAAATCGTGCAGGTGGCGCTTTTGGAGGACGCTGGCGAAAGGCTCGCTGCGCGCCAGAAGCACGACTACCGCGATCATACAGGCCATCGAGGAGATCAATTGTCCGGCGACGAACAGAAAACCGTAAATCGTCGACGCCCAGTGAGGGGAGAGCGACATCACCCAGTCGATGGCCGCGAAGGTCATCACGAACACGTATAGAATGATGCCGGGACCTGCTAGCGTGTTCAGGCGGCGCTGCGGAGTGCGGCCGGCCTGGTTGGCGTCTTGCTGCTTCGACAACGAATTGAAGATGACCATCAGCGCCAGCCAGATGACGAAATAAATGACCGCGCGCACCTGAAAGCCCCCGCTGGTCAGATAACTCTGCTGAAACTTCGAGAGCGGGTTTTTCGCGAGTTCTTCGGGATTGAGCCAGGCCCCGTAGAGGTACTTCATGCCGAAAAAAAGGATGGGAAGAAAAAACGCCGCAATCAACGGCAGCGTGCGAGTGGCCGATTCCAGCGGACGGCGGATGATGATGCCCCAATGGCCGCTGGTGAGATGCTGCAACATCAGCAGGCCAAGAGAACCCACGGAAAGGCCTAGAACGAGCATAAAGCTCATCAAGTAAGACCGATAGAAAAGTTCCGTGGCGCGGACGGCCCCGTACAGGGCGATGACCAGAGCGATGACGCCCACGATGAAGGCCCGTTGCTGCAAGCGGCCGACGCTCTCCGGCGCCTGATATTCCTGCGCAGCCATTAGACGCTGCCTCCAGTCGAATCCTTTTTGCTTTCTGCCGGCGGCTTTTTCCCGCTGTCCGAGTCTGTGCCGGACGCGCCACTTTGATTCAGTTTTTCGCGAAGCTCGGCGGGCAGATCGGCAGCCTTCGCGTTGCGGCTCAGCTGCAGAGCGCGGACGTAGGCGATGATAGCCCAGCGATCGCGCGGCGGAATCTGCGCCGAATAACCGTACATTGCTCCGAAGCCATTCGTGATGTTGTCGAAAAAATAGCCGTTGGGCGCCTGACGAAGGCGGTCCTGATGAAAACTGGGCGGATGCTTCATGCCGCGGATGGAGATCATGCCGTTGCCGTCGCCCTGCAAACCGTGGCAGGGAGTGCAGAAAATTTTGTAGCGCTCCTCACCACGCTCGAGGAGTTTCTGATTCACCGGCAGCGGGAAATTATTCGAATCCTTGGGCACAAAAAGTTCGTCATCGGCAATAGCGCCCTGGGCCACGGTGTTTTCAACCAGGGGCCGCTCCGAACGGCCATCGTCGAAGAACTCGGAAGGCGAGAGCGGCTTGTTTTTCGGCTGGTCGGCCATGTCTTGCTTAAGATATCGGCAACCGGACCCCGAAAACAAGCAAACCGCGGCACACGCCCAAATAAGGTAGCGCGAGGTGTTAGTCATGGGGCACCTCGGTGATATGGTGTGCGTGAACTTCCTCTAGGAGCCGCGCGCATTCCGTCACTTGGAATTTCGGATCTTTGGACTCGATGCAAACAAAAAAACGGTCCGAGGATGCGTGCGTGAAACGCGGCACGTTGAAAACCGGATGGTGCGGCTGTGGCAACTTGTTCAGGGCCAGCATACCCAGAACCGCGGCGAGCGATGCGCCGAGAATGGTCAGCTCAAAAGTGACAGGAATGAAGGCCGGCCAGCTGTTCAGCGGGCGACCGGCGATGTTCTGGGGATAAGCGATGGCCGCCACCCAGTATTGGAACAGAAAGCCGCCAAGGCCGCCCGTCAAGCCGCCAAGAAGACAAATCATCGGCACCATGTTGCGCTTCAGACCGAGCGCCTCGGAAAGACCTTCCACGGGAAATGGCGAATAGGCGTTGACGTAGCGGTAACCGGCCACGCGGATTTTCTCCACGGCATGTATGAGTTCTTGCGCGTTCCCGAACTCACCCATTACGCCGTATAGATGCGAGCGGTGCTGCATTATTTGTCTTCCTCAGACGTCTCGGCCACCAGTTCGCGCATTTCCGCGATGGAAATCGCCGGGAGCACGCGAACAAACAGGAAGATGAGAGTGACGAACATACCAATCGTGCCAATAAACGTGGCCCAGTCCCAGAATGTCGGAGTGTAGCGGCCCCAGGCGGAAGGCACGAAGTCGCGCGTCAAACTGATGACCACAATGACGAAGCGCTCCAGCCACATGCCGATATTTACGACGATGGACATGATGAACAGCACCGCGACGTTGTGGCGAATCTTGTAGAACCACAGCAGTTGGGGCGTCAGGATGTTGCACAAGATCAGCGCCCAATAGAACGGGGAGTAAGGACCGTGGAGCCGCTGCTCAACAAGAAACAAATCAAACTTGTTTCCGCTGTATTGGGCCATGAAGAACTCAAAGAAATAGCCATAAGCCACGATGAGGCCGGTGGCGAGCATGACCTTGGCCATGTTGTCCAGATGGCCCATGGTGATGAAGTCTTCCAGGGCGTAGACCTTGCGCAGCGGAATAGCGATCGTCAAGACCATGGCGAAACCCGAATAGATGGCGCCGGCCACGAAATACGGCGGAAAGATCGTGGTATGCCAGCCGGGAACGATGGCGATCGCGAAATCGAAACTCACCACCGTGTGCACCGAGAGGACCAGCGGCGTCGCGAGTCCGGCGAGTAGTAAATAAGCCGACTGGTAGCGGTGCCAGTGACGCGCGGAGCCGCGCCAGCCCATCGCCAGCAGGCCGTAGATGATCTTGGCTGATTTCTGGATGGAGCGATCGCGTAGGGTGGCCAGGTCCGGGATGAGGCCGACGAACCAGAACATCAGCGAAACCGTCCCGTAGGTTGAAACCGCAAACACGTCCCAGATCAGCGGGCTGCGGAACTGCGGCCAAAGTCCCATGGTGCTGGGGTAGGGGAACATGTAAAACGCCATCCACGGGCGGCCGGTGTGGATCAGCGGGAAAATGCCGGCGCAGGCCACGGCGAAAAGCGTCATGGCCTCCGCGAAGCGGTTGATGGAGGTGCGCCATTTCTGATTCAGGAGGAACAAAATGGCGGAAATCAGCGTACCGGCATGGCCGATACCAATCCACCAGACGAAATTGACAATGGCAAAGCCCCAGCCGATCGGGATGTTGATGCCCCAGATGCCGGTGCCCTTGATGACCAGCCAACCGATGGCAATGGTCATCATTCCCATCAGGCTGAAGGCAATGGTGAAGCCGACAAACCAGCCAAAAGAAGTGGGACGCGTCAGTACGATCGCGCTTATTTTGTCCGTGACCGACCCGTAGGTATATCCCGGCCCAATCACCGGCGTGAGCCGGCGGACTTCCGGTGAATCGGGCGGGGGTTGTCCGGCGGCGCTCATGCCTTCTCCATTTCGGGGTTCGGATTGCGCACCGCAGCTAGATAGGTGGTGCGCGGCCGCGCATTCAGTTCGCCGAGAAGCGAGTAGTTCCGCCGCTGCTCTTTCAACTTCGCGACGCGGCTCTCCTTGTCGTTGGCGTTACCAAAAACGATGGCCTGGGTCGGGCAAGCCTGTTCGCACGCCGTGACGATAGCGCCGTCGTGAATCGCGCTGTTCTGTTTCTCTGCTTCAATCCGCGCGTTGGTGATGCGCTGCACGCAGTAGGTACACTTTTCCATGACCCCGCGGCTACGCACGGTGACTTCCGGATTACGAAGCAGCTTGAGTTGCGGCGTTTCCCAATCCTGGAAACGAAGGAAATTAAAGCGCCGCACTTTGTAGGGACAGTTGTTCGAGCAATAGCGCGTGCCCACGCAGCGGTTGTAGACCATATCGTTCAGGCCTTCGGCGCTGTGCACCGTGGCGCCCACGGGACAAACCTGTTCGCAGGGCGCGTTTTCGCACTGCTGGCACGGCACCGGCTGGAAAAACGTTTCCGGATTATCGAGCGATTCGCTGTAACTGGATGGGTCGTTCGTTTTCGATTCGGCTTTGTAATAGCGGTCGACGCGGATCCAGTGCATCTCGCGCCCCCGCATAACCTGATCCTTGCCAACAACCGAGATGTTGTTCTCCGACTGGCAGGCAATCACGCAGGCGTTGCAGCCGTTGCATTTGTTCAAATCGATGGCCATCGCCCACTTGTCCCGCGTGTAGGGGAATTCCGCCTCGCCGTTGTAGAGTGAAAGTTCTTTCGGAGGCAGTTCAGCGTGCTCGTTGGCAAAACTCGGATTCTTGCGATACTCCTCGAGCGTTCCGGTAGCCAGAATCTGCCGGCCTTCCATGTTGAAGTGGTACTGGGTGCAGGCGAGCGGATAGTCGTCACCGGTCTTTTGGATTGCACCAGCGGAAGCGCTCGCGGTCCAAAGCGCATGGGAATCACGCACGGCGTAGGCATTGAATCCTTTGTTCGAACCCGTGTAACCGGCCTTTTTGCGGCCATAGCCCAACGGAAGAACGACGACGCCGTCGGCTTGGCCCGGCAAGATCCACGCGGCGGCGGTGACTTTGCTGTTCGAAAGCGCGATGTCGATTACATTCGAATAAACCTTGCCGTGCTCGCCGCCGCGCCAGGCAACGTTGTGCGCCACTTTCAGCTGCTCTGCGGTTTTCGGGCTGACCAGGGCAGCGTTGTCCCAGGTGAGTTTGGTGACCGGCTTGGGCAATTCCTGGAGCCAGCCGTTATTCGCGAACCGGCCGTCGTAGACGCAGGGGTCAGGACGGAAAATAAATTCGATTTCATCGGCGGAAGGTGTTTTCGTCGCCGGAAGGCTCGCGGTATTGAACTTTGGAGTGACGCTCAAGGGCGCAAACGCTGAACCAGCGACAACGCCGTCGTTCAACGTCTTACGCCAGAACTTTTCGAAATCGGCTGCGGGATTTGCAGCTTTCATGCGGTCGCGCAGCACATCGTAATCCGAGATTCCGGGTTTGTCCGTGAACGCCGCAAGAACTTCCCGCGCCGAATGCGTGCGATACAGCGGCGCGATCAGCGGCTGGATCACACTCACCGTGCCGTCGAAGGCGCGGGCATCTCCCCAGCTTTCGAGATAGTGCGATTCGGCAACGTGCCAGTCGCAAAGTTCGGAAGTCTCATCAAAATGCGAGCTGACGTGAATCGCCGTCCCGACCTTCTTGGTCTTCGTCTTCTCGTCAAATCTGAGCTTGGAAGCGAAATCGAAATCATGCGGCGCGGTGTACACCGGGTTGACGCCGAGAATAAGGAGCGTATCGACCTTCCCATCGTCGATGTCGTTCGACAGCTCGCGCAGCGATTCGAGGTGATTCATGGGATGCTCTTCGACCGTCGGCGTGTAATACAGCGTCGACCCAACATTGCCGAGCGCCGCGTTGAGGGCATGCGCCAGGGCATGGACTTCTGCGGGTTGCTGTTCGCCCGCGACGACGAGTGACGCGCCCTTGCGTTTCTGGAGATCCTTCACAACGGCGTCGAGCCACTTTTCCGCGCCAGCAGGAGGTGCCACGGAGCCGCCAAGCCCGAGCTTGGCGGCGAGCGCACGGGCGAAGAGCTCCACTTCGAAAGCTCGCAGAGGCAACCGATGATCCGCCGTCGCGCCGGTGACGCTCGGCGTCGGCTCTACGACGTACAAGCGGTTCATCTCGCCGCCTTGGCGATCGACTGGGGCGTACTGATCCACATTGCGGCGGCGCGAGAATTCTCTCGCGTAACGGATGTGTCCCGGGCCGCTGCCCAGGAAATCCGAATCGAGCGAAAGGATGACGTCGGCCTTCTCCGGGCGATAAACGGTGTTGACGTAGGTCCCAAAGGCGAGCTTCGCGCCTTCGCGTGGGCCATCGCCGACGGCAGGCTCCCACTGGTGCCACTTGGCCAGTGGAAAGAGCGTCAAGAGGGCCTGAATCTGCGCGGCCAGCGTCGGCGAGCTGATGATGCCGGTCAAAATACGAAGACCCTCGCCTCTCGTTACCTTAAACGCCGCCGATGACAACTGCGCACTATCCAAAAAACCAGCCCAGGTGCCAATTTCGCCGTACTTTAGGACCGTCTGCGCGCGATCCGGATCGTATAGATTCAGGATCGACGCCTGGGCAAAGACGTTGGTGGCCCCCAGGCTCGACGGATGATCAGGATTTCCTTCGATCTTCGTGGGTCGTCCCTCGTGGCTTTCAACCAGCAGGCCGATCGCGTCGGCGCCGAAGGGCATCGCCGTGGCATAAAACTGCGGCTTGCCGAGGATCAAACCATCGGGCTGCTTGACGTACGGAACGATGTGCTGTTCCGGAGCGCGGCCACATCCGGATAGCCCTGCAAGAGCCAGCGAAGCGGCCATCAGCTTCAGGAAATCGCGCCGGTCAACGGATTCGTCCCATTCCGAAGGCGCCTGACGCGGAAATTCACGGTGCAGCAACTCCTGGAAATTTGGATCTTCGGCGAGCTCTTCGAGAGTGCGCCAGTATTGCTTTCCGGTTTTCGATTGCAGCTTCGCGCGCACGGCGGGTAAGTCCAGCGGCTGTTCGTGGCGCGTCAAATTTCCCTCGCTCTCATCAGCATGTGCGCCGGTCATATGAGCGCCGTGCTCCTGCGCATGGCCGCTGCGTTCGTGTTGTTCGTGCTCGCGCATACGGTTCATTAGCGATGACACGTCGAGCAGCTCGTCAGCTCGGCCGTGGTCCGAATCTTGTACTCTTCCCTCAGCTTGGCGCCGATTTCCACCTGATTATCGGGGGCCCTCCAGTCCATGTTGAAAACCTGATCCTTGGGCCGCAGCACCGCCTCGGGATTCCGGTGGCAGTCCAGACACCACTGCATCAGCAACGTGCTGGCCTGGAACACCAGCGGCATCTGGTTGATCTGTCCGTGGCACGTCGAGCAGCCCACACCCTTATTGACATGAATGCTGTGGTTGAAATAGGCGAAATCGGCCAAGCGGTGCACCTTGACCCACTGGATGGATTTATCGCTGCGATAGCTCTCACGAATCGGCTCGAGGTAAGCGGAAGTGTTGTAGAGCACCGAATGGCAGTTCATGCACGTCTTGGTCGGCGGAATGCCGGCCACCGCGGAGGTTTCCACTCCCGTATGACAATAACGGCAGTCGATACCGTCATCTCCGACGTGATGCTTGTGGCTAAATTGCACGGGCTGCTCTCGCGAAATATTCTGCCGCGTCAGATAGGGCGAGCGCGCCACCGCAAGTACGGCCAGGAGCGCCAGTCCGACCAAAAAGAGAGTCGAAAAGACACTGAATCGCGCGATAAAATTCGTACTGCGATGAAAAATCTGGGCCATGTCTTTTCAGCACTATGCGGGGGGGGGCGCTCCGGAAGGGAGCTGTGGTCAGGGCGTCCCACGAGTTAACCGGACAGTGCAAACCCGGGCCGTGCTTGACGCGATAGTGTCCAACAAAACATTCTGGAATGCAACCTTCGCGCCGACTTAATCTTCAAACTTCTTCTCGCAACTTCCTTTCCGTATTCGGTGAATCTTTTAAAACCTTCGACAAGTTCTCCGCTTCCTTGTTTCACCCGGAAAGTTGAACGACGGGAAGGCGAACGGATCGCTATCCACCTGTACTTCCTCTGCATCTGCTGTCAGGAGATGTGATGCTGGAGCGAATCGAGAGGTGCAAACTTTTTTTCCCTACCTTTTTGACCGGGGCATGGGCTTAGGGCAGGGTCGTGGTATCTTAGATACACGCTTCGCCGTCGTTTTTTGCGACGCAGCCTTCCATAGCGGAATGGCTAAGTGTGTTTCGCCCGAGCAAACGGGGGCGAAGAAACGCCTGCTGGGGCGTGGTCCAACTGGTAGGACACCTCACTGTTAATGAGGACGGTGAAGGTTCGAATCCTTCCGCCCCAGCCAAATTTCCCTTCTAGAAATGATGGTATTAGTGGCGGCCGTTGTTCTACCGAATGCACTATCTTGGTCTCCGGGCCGATTTCCCGGTTTCCGACCCCAAACTCCAAAGCGCCTTGACACTGGTGTGACTCGTGATTGACACGTCGGAGCAGTAGTGCTAGGTTTTCCGGCCTAGGGTGGCTCAAAAAAAAGATTCCAGTCAAGGTGACGATAATAGACACTCGGGTGGAGGCCCAAGCACGCGCCAGATGAAGTAGGGGAACGAACGCACATATCCACTTCTTCGTCGTCGATTTTGCCCGGCCTTGCATTTCTGGGGAGGATGCCATGTCGCCGATGCAGATCCGTCAACAGTTCAGCCGTACGCAGCGGGGATTGTGGCAACTGTTTACTGTGCGATGCAAGCAGGGAGCGAGGCGCGCGATTTGGGTGTTCGCAGTGCTGGCGCTATTGGCCCCGATGGCGAAGGCGCAATCAACGAGCCAATTGAATGGCAGCGTTGCTGACCCGTCCGGTGCCAGTGTCGCCGGTGCAAAGATTACTTTGACCGACACGGCTACAGGGCTGCAGCGGACTACCACCAGCAACGCGGCAGGCCTGTACCAGTTCCTGGATATGCCTCCGGGCGACTATCGGCTGGAGGCCACCGCCACCGGTTTTGCATCCTCGGTGGTGTCGAATATCACCCTCGTTGTCAAGACGCCCTCCAGTGTAAACATTCGCTTTCAGATTGCAGATGTCGCGACATCAGTAACGGTGGAAAGCGTTGCGCCGCTCATCAATCATACCGACGCGTCGCTCGGTAACACTGTCCAGCAAGACCAGCTCGCGGAATTGCCGATTGCCGACCGCAACGTGGTTCAGTTGCTGAGCCTCCAGCCAGGCGTGGCGTACCTGGGGAATCAGCTGAATCCCACGACAGACACACGGAGCGGGGCAGTGAATGGCACGCGCAGCGACCAATCCAACATCACGCTCGACGGCATCGGGGTCAACGACCAAAATAATGGTTACGCCTTTACCAGCGTTCTGAATGTGCCGCCGGACTCGGTCCAGGAATTCAGGGTCACCACCGCTAACGCCAATGCCGACTCCGGCTATTCCAGCGGCGCTCAGGTCGCGCTGGTGACCAAGAGTGGCACCAACAGCTTTCACGGTTCGGCCTACGAGTACAATCGCAATACCATTTTTAGCGCCAACGATCCGTTCTTAAAAGCAGCCCAGTTAGGCAGTGGCCAGTCCAATAAGGCTCCGAAGCTGTTGCGCAATGTATTCGGCGCCACGGCCGGAGGGCCGATTAAGAAGAACCGCCTCTTCTTCTTTGCCAACTATGAAGGGCGGCGCGACGCCCAGGGCAGCAGTGTATTGCGTACCGTGCCGAGCGCAACCTTGCGCGCGGGCGATCTCGTGTACTTATGCAAACGGCTGGCGAACGGCAGCCTGGACACAACTACTTGTCCCGGAGGTACCGTCAACGGAGTAAGCGGTGTGCAGCCGGGGTATTATGCCCTCGGGCCAACCCAAATCCAGCAGATTGACCCTCTGGGAATCGGCGTGAATCAAGCGGTCCAGGGCGTTCTCCAACAGTACCCAACCGCCAATGAAAATGGAGGCGATGGATCGAACACTCTAGGCTATCGATTTTCCTCGAACGCTGACTCCAGTTTCAATACATACATTACTCGGCTCGATTACCGTCTTACGGCCAACGGCTCGGAAACCCTGTTTTTGCGCGGACAGACGCAAGGTATCAAGCAGCCGGGAACACAGGAGTTTCCCGGGCAGTCTGCGGCTATTACAACAGTGCTGGACGACAGCAAGGGTTTGACCGTCGGACTTACTTCCGTCATATCCCCTAGGCTGACCAACGAATTTCACTGGGGTTTCGTCCGCCAGGGTGGACAGAACGCCGGCGTCTCCCAAAATCCGGGTGTATTTCTGGATGGCATCGACAACTTTATTCCTTTCACCCGCTCCACCATTTTCATTGTGCCCGTCCACCAGTTCAGCGATACCGTGAGCTGGACCCGCGGAAATCACACCCTTCAGCTCGGCACCGATTTATTTCTGATTCGCAACAACCACACCAGCTACGCTAACTCGTTCTCCGACGTTCAGACCAATGCGGTCTATCTCAACACCGGGGGAATCGCCAACACTTCCAGCCCCCTGGATCCGGCCAACAACATAAATCCAGCCACAAACCAACCTTATCCGACTGTGGACAAGAGCTTCGGCCCGAACTACGACAGCGCGACTACGCTCGTTATGGGTATTTTCCCCGAGGGTGACGGCATCTATAATTTCGCACGAAACGGCACCGCCCTCCCCCAAGGCGCGCCGATCAAGCGCCGTTACGCAATCAACGACTACGAGTTCTTTGGCCAGGATGCCTGGCGGATTACGCCGCACTTGACCCTTACTTATGGCCTGCGCTGGGTGCTCGAAGCTCCCCCCTACGAAACCAATGGGTATCAGGTCGCCCCTTGCGTGGAGGCTGCCAGCGGTGGCTGCTCGAAGCAAAACGTCGCCGACTGGTTCAACCATAGCGCCCAGTTAGCCGCGCAGGGCCTGCCGGCCAACAGCGCGGGAGAGCTTTCATTTACTCTTGGCGGACCCGAGAATCACGGACCCGGCCTGTGGAACTGGGACCACAAAAATTTCTCGCCGCGCGTGGCCGTGGCCTGGGCGCCAAACACCGGCGAGGGGTGGCTCTCAAAGATTTTTGGCAAGAAAGACGAGTTCTCGATCCGCGGCGGTTACAGCATTATGTACGACCACTTCGGCATACCGATCGTGAACAGCTTTGACCAGCACGGCTCTTTCGGCCTCTCCACCGTTCTTGGAAATCCCGCCGGTGTCGTGTCGCCTTCGAATGCCCCACGCTTCACTTGCCTTATTCCTGGGTCGACCGGCCAGTCCTGCCTGCCTCCGCCATGCCCGTCGTTAAACGGCCCTGGCTGCCTGTTCGGTCCTGCGCCGACTGGCGGTTTCCCCTACACTCCAGGCAATACCGCGTTTGCCATCAACTGGGGGCTGGACCAATCTCTAAAAACCCCTTACGCGCACGTCTACAATTTCTCGCTGTCTCGCCAAATTACGTCCCATTCATCCCTCCAGGTCGCCTATGTGGGTACCATTGGTCGACGCCTGCCCATGCAGGTGGATCTGGCCATGCCGACGAATTTGACGGATCCGACCAGCGGCATGAAGTATTTTCAGGCAGCCACGATGCTCTCGAAGGCCGCTGCTGCCAACACGGATGTCAATTCGATCCAACCCATACCATTCTTCGAAAGTGTCTTTCCTAGCTGGGCCAGCGTGACCCAGAGCCAACTCAGCAGCCAAGGACTCGCTTGCGCTCCGGGCAACTTTCCTGCCAGTCCAAGCGCCACACAAGCCATCTATGAAATCTGGAATTGTTACCCGCACAACGAAACTTTCGCCCTGTTCCAGATGGATTTGCCCAGCTCCATTACCGGTAAAAACATTCCCAACAGCAAGTTCGGACCTTACGCCTTCTTCCATGATCAGTTCAGTTCGCTCTATGCCTGGCGCAACATCGGCACTTCCGATTACAACGCCTTGCAGGTGTCTTACAATGTCCGCTGGGGAGCAAACCTCCAGGGGCAGTTTAACTACACCTTTTCAAAATCATTAGACGAGGCCTCGGCAGCCGAGAGAATCGGTCCTTACGAAGGGACTGGTGGAACGGGGAACGATTTGAACGGCGGTGGTATTGTCATCAATTCATGGGATCCGCTCTCTCTGCGCGGTCTCTCCGATTTCAACGCCTTCCACCAAATTAACGCTAACCTGGTTTATCAACTCCCATTCGGCAAAGGCCAGACGCTGGCGCCGAACGCGGGCCAGATGCTGAATGCCTTAATGGGCGGCTGGAAGGTCTCGGGCATCTTTCGCTGGACATCCGGTTTCCCCATCACCATCGACAACGGTTTCACCTGGGCAACCAACTGGAACATCGAGGGCGATGCCGTGCGCAACGGGCCGCCTCCGGTGGCCTCCAATCCCAAGAACGTTATCGTCAATGGCGTGGGCGGCCCGGACATCTTCGCTGATCCGACGGCGGCGGAGGCGGCTTTCCGCCCCGAGTGGCCAGGCGAATCCGGGGCTCGCAACAATGTCATCGGCGAGGGCATGTTCAACATCGATACTGGGGTAAGCAAAGCTTTCTCTCTGGGTGAGGAGAAGCGTCTGGAGTTCAGCTGGCAAGCGTTCAACGCTTTCAACTCGGTGCGCTACGACGTGCGCGCCGCTCAGCCCTCGCTCTCCTACGACCCGACACAGTTCGGCAGATATCATTCGACGCTTACCACGCCTCGGTTTATGCAGTTCGCATTGCGGCTGTCGTTCTAAGGATTGCTTGGTGCCAGCTCGTCGCGAAGAGACGAGCCAATCCGAAGCTGCTTCCAGGTTAGCCTTCGAATCCTTCCACCCCCGCCAATCTTCCCCTCTAGAAATGATGCTATAGCGCGTTTGGGAGGTTCTAATACCGATTGCGCTACCTTAAATTCCGATGCCGCGTTCCTATTTCCGACCCGAAACGCGTTATCAAAGTCAACCTCAGTTGTGGACGCCCATCTTGCGTTTGACTTCGGCGAAGCGGGGATCGTGTTGCAACGGGTTGTTGCCAACGAACGTCCATATCAGCGTGGTGGAGTGGAGTTCGATGGACTTGTTGATCCAGGCAAATGCCTTGTCCAGATCACCCAGTTCGGCATACAACATGGCGATCGAAAATGCATCCGCGTGCCAATGATCCTTGTCCCAGCGCGCGAGGGCATCCTGGAGGTCCATCATCGTGATTCCTTTGCGACCTGAATGTGCATAAATACTGCGAACCTCTTTGATTTTCTCCGGGCTCGCACCTTGAGCGGTGCGCGTTATCACCTCTTCTTCCAGAAACTCCTTGTCCATGCCTTTTTTCCCGTAACAATCCGCCAGGTGCCTGTGGATCATCGCCAGATGCGTGGGATTCGGATCGAGTTCCAGAGCACGCTTGGACTCTAGAATCGCCTCATCGCAGCGGTTCGCCGCAACCAGCAAGCCTTCGAGTATGTTATTCGCCGGAACCGAAAGAGGATCAACCTCGACGGCTTTGCGAGCCTCGGCGACCGATTCATCCGAGCGCCCTTCGGCGGCAAGAAGCACCGAATAGACGTGGTGACCCAGCTCGTAATTTGGATTCAGGGCAATCGCGCGTTTGGCCTCCCGTTCGGCGGCCGGAAAGTCCCAGTCATAAAGAAACTGGACGTTGGCCAACGAGACATGACCTTCGGCGCCCGAATCGTCCAGTTCGATGGCTTTCAAAGCTGCCGCCCTGGCCAGCGGCATGCCCTCGCGCGGAGGTATACGTCCCCAGGCGTAGGAAAGATAGAAGTAGGTGTCGGCCAGCCCGGAATACGCCGGGGCGAATCCCGGGCTCTTAGCAATGGCTTGCTCGAAATAGGCTTTAGCTTTTTCTAGCTCTGGTTCCGTGCGCCGGCTCCAGAAATAGCGTCCTCGGAGGTAAGCGTCGTGCGCCGCAGGATCAACGGCGTGAGCCACAGACAGTCGCGTGCGTTCTTCCGGCGTAAGCTTGATGCGGATTTCCTCGGCGATGTCGCGAGCCACTTCATCTTGCAGGGTCAGAACGTCCTTCAAATCTCGCTCGTAGCGCTTGGCCCACAAATGGCGGTCGCTCGGCGCTTCGATCAACTGCGCGGTGACCCGCACGCGGTTCTCCGAGCGTGTGATGGAGCCTTCTACAACAGCGTCCACACTTAACTCGCGGCCAATCTGAGGTAGCGTCTCCTTTGTGCCCTTGAAGTGTTCGGCCGAAGTTCGCGAAATCACGCGCAGCGAGCCGATCTGGGCGAGTTCGGTGGTCAAGGCATCGGTGATTCCGTCGCTGAAATAATCCTGGTTCGGATCCTTGGACAGGTTTTCCAGGGGCAGCACTGCAATGGAGCGAATCTCGAGAGAACGGGACTTGGCAAAAATGCGCGTGCGGAGCTTATCAACATTAAACCACAGCAACAACACAGCGATTAACGCTAAGGCCAAACTACCGGGCAGTGCCCAGGGGATTCTCCTCCCGGTCGGAGATGGTGCAGTTGCCGGCACGGCGCCGTGCGGTTCCACTGCTTCGACCGTACCAAGGAAGCGGTAGCCGCGACGCGGGACGGTCTCGATGAAATGCGGACTGTCGGCGGAGTCTCCCAGCACCTCGCGCAATCGGTTGACGGCTTTCTTAAGCGCCAGTTCGTAATCAACGAACGTATTCCGTGGCCAGAGACGTTCGCGCAGTTCTTCGCGCGCCACGATTTCCTGGGGATGTTCCAGGAGGACTTGCAGAACTTGGAAGGGCTGGCCGGCGAGCTTTTGCCTCACGCCGGCTTTGCGAATCTCACCGGCTTGCAGGTCAACTTCGAAGACCCCGAACTTTACTATCCGTGGCGGACTGGGCTTGGTGACCATTGGGCCTGCTCTGGTCGGGACTGAACGGAGTCTATCACGGTTCGATACTCGCCTGGTTAACAGCATACAGGGAACCTGCCGGAACTAGACCCAGAGAATCAGCAACTTGCGATGGAACCAACAAACCACCAGCGAGGTTCTTGATCCATCCGCACGCATCTGGCTAGCGTGTGCCGCGAAGTAGCTAATTCCGTGCAACTAAGAAAGGAAATGACCATGACACTTGGAAGAATCAGTCGCATCGCACTCCTGGTTTGCAGCGTCGTTTTGCTGTCTGCGTTTATCGCTAGCAGCGGGGGCCACCCCGCTGGAGCTGTTCCTCCACAATCCACATCTTCACAACCACACTGCAAGGCGGTTGGCGGCACGATCATGACCAACTTTGGCGCCATCGACCAAAGCACCACCATGGGGACGGCGACGGGAGACTTGCGGGGCGCCGTCAGCGGAACCCTCCTAGGCACGCCTCAGCCGGGCGCGGGAAACACCGTCGTGTTCCATGTTCAGCATCACTGGGTTACGGAGTCGGGGGACACGCTGAACTTCGATCCGGCAACGGCTACGACGGTCCCACTCTCGCAAACCCTATTTGCCATCCTGACCTATCCCGTGCACCTGACGGGTGGTACGGGAAGGTTCGCTGGAGCGACCGGAGATATGACGGCTATCGGGGAAGTCGATTTGGTCAAAGGGACGGTATTTCGGTACAGCGGGCAGGTTTGCTTCGCGGCTCCGGACCAAGATTGATTCATTCGGGCGTGAGCCAGTTTCAGCTGCTTTTCCGAATAGAAGAGAGAGGGGGTGCCGGCGAAAAATCATGCGCCCGGTTTCGTGTGGGCGCAGGCGTTCCGGATATCAGCAGTGCGATCGGCGTGGTCACCTATCGGCCCACGCTCTATTGCAACGTCACCGCATCCGAAGGTGGCGGAGGCATCGCCAACTACGACGGGAACTCCTGGACAGGCAATATTACTCCTCTTCCGGTGGGCCTTCCCGAGTGCTGAACAAAAACTTCGCCCACGGCAAATGGTGGGGTGATGAGCTGGCCTTCTCCAAGCAGATCTTGGAGTCCCAACGATTTAGCGTCGGTTTCGAATTCCGAGACAACTTCGAGCAAAATCAGGGTAATTATGACCTTCAACCCTTCGTTCAGTACTTTAGTAGTTACGAAACCTCAAATATAGTCTCCGTTTACGCCCAGGATGAAATTCACCTTCGCCAAAACCTCGTTTTGAATCTCGGCGTTCGCTACGACCGCTATTCGACATTTGGCGGTACCACCAACCCGCGCGCCGCTCTGATCTATACTCCCGGGCATAAAGCGACCTTTAAGTTCCTTTACGGCCAGTCCTTTCGCGCTCCCAACTCGTTTGAGCTTTTCTACGATGCGCCCGGGAACGAACCCAACCCGTCTCTGCGGCCAGAGACCGTCAAGACCATGGAGTTGGTATGGGAACAATACTTTGCCAACCACTTCCGCATGACCGTCTCGGGATTTTATTACCCCATCCGTAGCTTGATCAGCGAGCAATTTGATCCCACAAGTGGAAATGCTTTTTTCACCAATGCCGGGTCGCTGGACCTTCGAGGCCTGGACTTTGAATTGAAGAGAAAATTGCCTGGCGGGCTGGAAGGCACGGTCAGTTACTCTTTTCAGGATGCGTCCAATCCCGGAGCTCGAATGCCCCTCACCAATTCTCCGAAACACCTCTTCCAGGCCAGCCTTAGCGTGCCTCTGTTCAAACAAAAGGTGTTCGCGAGTATGAACCTCCAGTACGTCAGCAAGAGAGCGACGCTAACGGGCCAATATTCGGCGGCCTACGTCGTTCCCAACCTCACACTATTCAGCCGAAACCTTATAAAGGGATGGGAATTCTCGGCAAGCCTCTATAACGTCTTTAACCATGAATATGCCGACCCTGCGGGCAACGGCCTCGCAGAGAATGCTATCTTTCAGGACGGCCGAAATTTCCGAATCAAGGTCGGATACCGATTCTAATGATGAAGATTCGGCTGCAGAAGCGTGCTTCCCGGGCATCCGGCTGGGGGTGGGTGTTTCGTGGTCAGGGTTGATTGGTGCCGAATTCGGCGAGCTTCCTTTTTCGCCGTCATCGCTGGCGGGCTCTTCTTGAGTGCTTCTCCTAAAGCTCTCTCACAGAATGAGGAAGGTGCGGAATACCCGCTGAAACTAGCCTTTTTGTTCAACTTTATCCACTTCGTCGAGTGGCCCACTGACTCATTCCGCGATCCCGGCGCGCCTCTCGTGATTTGCATCGTTGGTCGTGATCCATTCAGCCATGATCTTGAGGCGGAGTTACGGACCCGTAAAGTGGGGGACCATCCGGTCGAGGTTAAAATCCAAACACCAAACGACAAACTGAGCGTGTGCCACATTGTATTTGTCCCTGCCACGGAGAGAAACCAATCCGAAAAGATTTTGCGGGGCCTGGAGGGAACCAGGACCTTGACGGTTGGCGAAACCGAAGGGTTCGCTGTGCAGGGCGGCATCATCAACTTCACGGTCGAAGATAACAAGGTTCATTTTGAGATCAACCGCCTCGCGGCAGACCGCGCCGGCCTTAAGATTGGCTCGAGGCTCCTCAGCATCGCCAAAATCGTGAAAGAACAAGATCACGAAAAGAAGAGTTGAAACCCTCGGGCATCTTCAAAGCCTGCTCCCCCCTTCCGGCCCTCGCTACTTCTAGCATGGTCTCTGTTCAGAGCCTAAGTAAACGCTCTTGTACTACCTTTCCAAAAGGTCGCTTTCGAATCCTTCCGCGCCGGCCAATTTTCCCCGCTAGAAATGATGGTATTGGTGGTGTCGGCTGTTTTCAACATTCCGAACGAGAACAGCACTCGGCACCGGGCGGTCCCAAACTGCGCTAGGGATGGCTTGTCGCTATAGGCGCGCGCGGGTTCTTGACATAGGCGGTCAACCAGTTGTTCATTTCCCAAAACATATGAAGGACGGATTCGCGAGCCGCATAGCCGTGCGATTCGAGAGGCAGCAATACGAACCGCACCGTGCCTCCTTGCCCTTTGATGGCGCTGAAGAGGCGTTCACTCTGAATCGGAAACGTTCCCGAATTGTTGTCAGCTTCTCCGTGAATCAGGAGAATGGGAGTCTTTATCTTGTCGGCGAAGGAAAATGGGGACAGATTGTAATAGATTTGCGGCGCCTGCCAGTAGGTGCGGTCTTCATTCTGAAATCCGAATGGCGTTAGCGTGCGGTTGTAGGCGCCGCTGCGAGCGATTCCGGCTTTGAACAGATCGCTGTGAGCCAGCAAGTTGGCGGTCATGAACGCGCCGTAGGAATGTCCCATCACGGCAACGCGGCTGCGATCTACCACGCCGAGACGCACACCCTCATCAATCGCGGCCTTCGCGCTGGCGACCAGTTGTTCGACGTAGGTGTCATTTGGTTCGGCCTGGCCTTCACCAACGATCGGGATGGTGGCATTCTCGAGGACCGCATAACCTGTCGCAACGAAGGGCATCGGAGAGCCCCAATACAACAAAGGAAACTGATACGGCGAGCCACTGATTTGTCCTGCGGCAACCTTGGTTTTGTACTCCGTGGGATACGCTTCCATCAGAGTGGGAAGCGGGCCATCCTGTGGCTTGTAACTGGGCGGCAGATAGAGATTGGCGCTGAGCTCGACGCCGTCCGCGCGTTTGTATTTCAGAACCTGCTTCTTGGGAACAGGAGCCGATCCATACGGATTGGGGAAAAATGTGACTTGATCCCATGAATTTTTGGAAAGATCGCGCACGTAGTAGTTTGGGCTCAGGTCGGGTGATTCGCGCCGTATGAGGAGAGTTGGGCGAGCCGCGTCGAGCACGGCAGTCGCCGATTCAAAATACGACCCACCAGATTGCCAGAGGCGCTTCGCTTCGCCGGTAGCGACATTCATGGTCGAAACGAAAGGGATATCGCCTTCGGGTGACGCGCCTTCCCCGCGAAAGTAAACAGAGGAGGCGTCCGCTGAGGTTTCGAGAACATACTTGCCCGCAGCGTTCATCACCTCGAAAGGCGAGCCGGGATCGTGGTAACGGTCCTCGAAAGAGCCCTCGAACAATTTGACTGGAGCCGCCGCCGTGCCTGGCGAGACGGCGAGAATGACACGCTTGCGGTCACGCCACCGGCGTTCTTCGACGAGCGTCAAGCGGTCGCTAGACCAAACAATCCGTCTGAAACGCAAAGGAAGCTCGGCCAGCTTATGAGCGGAACCATCAAATGGAGCGTTCAGCAAGAATATGGTGTCGCGTATCGCCACGTCCTTGCGCGGGTCGCCGCCGTCACCGGCCTCGATCCAGCAAACGCCGGAGGGAGCATCGCTGCGCCAGACAAACTCGCGCGGACCGGACTCGACAGCGTCGTGAATGTTTGGAATTGTGTCCTCGAGAGGTTTGTCAGCCAACTGCTTCGTGACACCTGTGCTCAGATTGATGACGGAGGTACGCTCGGGGAACATTTCGAAGGGTAGCAAGTAGGAATAGGGTTGGTGGCGTTCATCCACAAGCACGTATTTCCCGTCAGGCGACGCCGAGGCCTCCGTGATGACTCCGGGCTTTCCCATTGAAGAGATTGCGCCGTCCAAGCGCACAAGTCTTATTTGAGAGGTTGCGTAATAATCGAAAATTTGCTCATCTTCCGGGCTCTTCAAGAGGTCTTCATAGGTCGCCCCAGGAGTGATGCGACCCAGATTTTCCTGAATAACGGGTCCTGCCGGCACTTCGCTGCGTTTGGGAGCAGGGGATCTACCATCGACAACCGTTTTACAGAGCAAGCTCTGACTGTCGGCTGTCCATTCACAGGGAGAGCCAAAAACACCGTTGAGCGCAACGCCTGGAATTCTATGGGCTTGTGCGCTCGAGACATCGACAATCCATAAACTGAGACTCGCGTCCGCGGCGGCATCACTGATATTGATGAAAGAGAAGTGGCGCGCATCCGGCGCCCAGCTGGTAAAGCGTATTTTTACATCACGGGGCAAGCCGGCTACGGAAATTTCCTTTCCGGCAGGGAGTGCTTGCAGACCCAGTCCAGTAAGATAGCGCCCGCGACTCGGACCATTGGTCTTTGGATTGAACCGCAAGCCCGCCAAGCGCAATTCCGGCTGGGCGAGATCCGCAATCGAAGGCAATCCCGAAATGTATCCGATGAGCATCCACTTTTTTCCTGAGGAATCGGCCGGAGACAGTTCCACGAAGGGTGTAGGCCGGGTGTCCACGAGATCCACGATGGCCTTGGGGGGCTCCTGATATTTCAGATTTGTCTGCGCAAGAAGTGGCGCGGGAGCAGCGCCGAGAATCAGAGCCATGACAATACCGAGAAAGTAGGGGGTCAAACAGCGAAAGGTGACTTGCATTTTCCTGCCTCTGGAGGAAGCGCGAACGAATCGCAACGCGCATTTTCTCCACAAAAAGAGCGCTGCGCAACTGTTCTAGATGAGACAATTTCTTTACGAAATGACGCCCGCGCGCAGTCGTCGGGCCATCATATCAAGGGTCAGCGAGTTGGCCGCGATCGCTGCGCCCTTCCCTACATCAACTCTTCAACGAACGAGCTGGCCACTTCGGGGGGCACCTTGAGGTCGCGACGGACCAGAGGTCCTTCGTTCAACACAGGTTCGGCCCCGTGCAGGGTGGGAACGTCAGTGCGTTCGAAGAATTTCCCGACGGGGATCACCTCGCCCCAGAGTAAGGATTTTTCCATCGCCGCCATCCAGTCGCCAGGATCGTAAGTGGAGTCGTCTTCGAGCTTCTTCACACGCGGACGGAACCACTGGTAAGTATTGTCGTGATTGTAAGTGACGCAGGGACTGAAGACGTCCAGGAACGAGAAGCCCGGATGCTCGATACCTTGCTTGATCAGCTCGGTGAGATGCTTTTGCTCGGCGCTGTAACCGCGCGCGACGAAGGTGGCGCCTGCGGCTAGGGCGAGGGATATCGGGTTGACCGGCGCTTCGATATTGCCAAACGGCATGCTTTTCGTCTTCATGCCGACGCGGCTGGTTGGCGACGTTTGGCCCGTGGTCAGGCCGTAGATCTGGTTATCCATGACGATATAGAGCAGGTCTACATTGCGGCGCATCGAGTGGACGAAATGGTTGCCGCCGATCCCGAAGCCGTCACCGTCGCCGCCCGTCACCAGTACAGTGAGTTCGTGATTGGCGAGCTTCAGACCAGTGGCCACCGCCAGAGCGCGGCCGTGCAGCGTGTGCATACCAAAGGTATTCATGTACCCGGGGAAGTTGGAGGAACACCCGATGCCGCTGATGGTGACCACGTTGTGGTTCGGGATTTGCAGCTCGACCAGGGCTTTTTGAACGGCCGCGAGCACGCCGAAGTCGCCGCAACCGGGACACCAGTCGGGATCGACTCTGCCTTTCATATCGGCCATGGTCAGTTGACTGGCACGTTGTACGCCTGTAGCCATATGCGTCTCCTCTTCAGACTATAATCTCGTGCATGGGGACAGATAGTTTCGTCTGCCCGGCGAGTTGTTCTTTTACTGCCTCCACAATGTGGTGCGGCATAAAAGGTTCGCCGTCGTACTTGCGAATGTGGCCGTCTGGCACAAAGCTGGTCTCGCTGCGTAGGTAGCGCGCAAACTGACCGCTGTAATTGTTTTCCACGATGATGGTGTGCTTCGAGTCGTTCAGAGATTCTAGAATTGCATCGCCATGCAACGGCACAAGCCAGCGAATTTGCATCTGATTGGCTGAGATTCCTTGATCATTGAGAATCTCACAGGATTCCTCGATCACACCCTTCGTTGAACCCCAGCCGATCAACGTAACGTCGGCGTCGCGCGGCCCCCAAAGCGTCGGCCGCGGAACAGCCGCTTCAATGCCGGCTACCTTGCGCATGCGTTTTTCCATCATCGCGCGGCGCTTGACCGGATTGGTGAATTCGTCGCTAATCAATACGCCATCTTCCATGTGTTCGTCCGTGGCGACTGTGTGGATGTGGCCGGGAACGCCGGGAATCGCGCGCGGTGAAATGCCGCTCTCGGTGAATTTGTAGCGTTTGTAATCCCCGTTCGTGGCAACCCCGGAGGACGCGCCGTTGGCGCCGGTGATGAGCTCGCCGCGTTCAATGGGTGGGCCGAAATCCAGATCTTTCGGATGTACGCTAAGCCTGCCTTCCGACAGTAGCAAATCGCAAAGCACCAGACCCGGGCACTGGAAGCGGTCGGCGATGTTGAATATCTCGGGGATGAGCTTGAAGCAATCGCCGATGTCCAGCGGAGCGGCGATCACTCGGGGATAATCGCCAAATGCGGCGCCGAGCATTTGCCAAAGGTCGCCCTGCTCGGTCTTCGTGGGGACACCGGTGGAGGGGCCGGCTCGCTGGCAGTTGATAACCACCACCGGCGTTTCGATCATGGCAGACATGCCAAGGCCCTCGCTCATCAGCGCGAAGCCGCCGCCCGACGTAGCGCACATAGCGCGGACGCCCGCGTGGGCCGCGCCGATCGTCATGTTAATCACGCCGATCTCGTCCTCCACTTGGCGGACCATTATTCCGGCTTTTCGTGCGTGGGCGGCCATCCAGTGCAAAACACCAGTCGAAGGGCTCATGGGGTAGGCACAATAGAACTTCACGCCTGCTGCCGCGCCACCCATGGCCATCGCGGTATTGCCGCTCAGGATCGCATAGCGGTTTTCCGTCTTGGGAAGTGGATTCGCGAAAGCCGCGAAGTGCGAGGCGGCGTAATCATAGCCGGCCCGCGCAACTCCAACGTTTTCGGCTACCACGGCCTCACCCTTTTTCTTGAACTGCTCGCGGATGACGTCCTCTAACGCCTGGAACCCGATACCCATCATGTGGAGGGCGGCACCCATCGCGAGGGTGTTCTGCGCAACCTTGTTCCGGGTGATGTCAACTAATTCTGAAACCGGAAGCGGGCAGAGTTGCACGCCGTCGGCAGCAGGGCCCGGCTTAATGGTGTCCGAATTGTAGATGCACGAAGCGCCAGGAGTGAGCAACTGCAAGTGGCGATCCATGGAGTCCTGATTGAGGGGAATAAGCAGGTCGATCCGGTCACCCATGTTAGTGACGCTTTCCGGGCCCGTTCGAATCGTCAGAAGTGTATGGCCGCCGCGAATGATGGATTGATAGGCGTTGTAGGCATTCAAGTGAAGGCCCCGCCGGCTGAAGATCTTTGCAAAAATGTCGCCCGGCGTGGCGACACCTTGTCCGGCCGCGCCTCCGATACCGATAGCGAAGGTCTGTTTCATAACACCCTCTCTGCAGAGTGCTGGCCGATCTAGGACGCCCCGGCGCTCGGCCAGGCTCAATTGGTTGATTTTATTCGCGCGAGAGACTCCTTGTCCGAAGGTCCAGGTTGCTCTTCCGGGTAGCCGGAGTATACACCCAATCCTTCGCGGTGTTCCCTGGCATCGCGTTTATTGGGAAGGATAAAACCGAATTGCCACGATTCGCCAAATTAACGTTCGTTGCTTTGCAGCTATCGGCTGGGCAATGCCGTGTCGGGAGCATATGCTGTCAAGTTGACCTCTTGCATCGACCAAGTGCTAGACGTAAGATTCCGGCACCAACCACGTCGCGCCTCTGCGCCATTCGATCTGATAGGGATGCACCATATCCCACAAGAGTGGTTCCGAAGGAGGGTTCCTAACGTGCCTATTACCAAGGAATTGACGATTCGCATGGACAATCGCCCGGGATCACTGGGAAGAGTCTGCCGGGCACTTGCAAACCGCGGTGTAAACATCATGGCTTTTCAATCGATCCCTTCCCAACAAACAATCCTCGTGTGTATCGTGGCCGACAACCCGACGGCAGCGCAGTCAGTCCTGGATCAGGAGGGGATAGTCCACACCGAGGCAGAGGTTGTTCAAGTCAAGATTTCAAACCAGCCCGGCGAGTTGGCGCGCGCCGCCTCCAAGCTCGCGGACGCCAACATCAACATCAACTATGCATACTGCGGCGTCGAACCAATTACGAATGCGCCTTTGGTGATTTTTGGTACGGCCGAAGTGGGCCGTGCCGCGACAATCTTGGATCAAACCGCTGCAGCCGCAGCGGGAACATAGAGTGTGGTTCGATTCGTCTCCCGCACCGGAGATCGCGATTACGTCCGAGTGACGGGGCCATGGACGTAGAAGCGATTGGTAATAGTGCTCGACCTATCGTTACTAACCCGAGCTGAGAGGAGTCTTGGTGTTCTCAAGGCGGCGAGGCATGAACGGGAGGAACTACCTTTTTCAAAAGGTAGTTTGGGTATGTTAGGGCTTACGATGGCTTAAAACCGCTTACGCGAAGGCCAGCGTAAATTGTTTCCGAAACATTGAATAGACTTTATTTTAGAGGGCTTGGCAGGGTCAGCGGTTAATTTTCGAATCCTTCCGCCCCAGCCAATTTCCTTGGAGACGAATCCGCATCGAAGCTAATCTTTCGCAGTTGGCAAACCTGCTTCCAGCCAGCCCTTCCAGCCGCCGTCCATCGATTCCACGTTGTTGTAGCCCATTTTCTGCAGATTCTCGGCGACCAATGCGGAGCGAAATCCTCCGCCGCAATAAAGAATGAGTTTCGCGCTGGTGTCGGGCACGCGAGTCTCAATATCTCGCTCAATAATTCCCCTGCCCATGTGAACGGCGCCGGGAACATGCCCGTTTGCCCATTCGGTGTCTTCGCGGGTATCCACGAGCAAACATTTCTCGCCCGCGTCTAGGCGGCGCTTCACATCGGCGACGTTGGTTTCCTTGATTTTCTTTTTTGCTTCGTTGACCAGCTTTAGGAATTGTGGCGCGTGGGCCATCGACAGACTCCTTCCGTCAATAGTTTGAGGCGAGCATAACACAGAGAGAACTCACGCTGCCCGAGCAGGTCTGGTAATAGCCGCCGGCATCGAAAAGCCTGGGGTGGAATTTAGGGGCTAGCTAACTGGACGGAATCACGGCCTTTGGTTTATCGCCCGCTCCTTTTTTGCCGAACGAGTGAACCAGGCTCACCAAATTCCAGCGCATCTTATCCGGAGTTCGATCACCCTCGCCCCCCAGCATTTTCCCTTTGCCATTGCTGATGATGAAGAAAAGTTCGCCGTCGGTCATCTTCTCGATGGTGGAAGTGTCTCTCCAATCGCGCAATTCCAGTTTCATCTCCGTGGCAAGTTCGCCCTTGCCGTCGCCGTCCTTGCCGTGACACATGGCGCAATGATAGCCGTACAGCTTGCGGGCTTCCGCGAGGCCTTCCGAAGTGGGCGCGATGGGATTTTTCTTGGCGATGTCTTCCGGCGTCATCGTAGGTTCGGTGGAACCCGATTTTTCCTGGGTGGCGCTCTGTGTCGCGGGCAAGATCCAAACACTCGCGAGCAGAATCGTACTCAGGACGAGAACTGTCCTGCGCATAATTTCCTCCTGACGGGAAGGACCGGCCGAGCGAGCGCGTTCGGCTTGATTTGAGCGGATTCTACGCTCTCGGAATGTGGATGGAAAGGATTAAAAAAATAAATGAAGAAGCCTCTGCGAACGGGGGATGCGGATTATTCAAGGTCGCGCCAGTTCGGCCCGGAGCCCATCTCGACGACGATAGGGACGGCCAGTTTGTGGACGCCTTCCATTTCCTCTCGAACCAATTTTTCCAGCTTGGCGCGTTCCTTCGTGGGAGCCTCGAAGAGCAATTCGTCGTGGACCTGCAGGATCATTTTGGCTTCGAACTTTTCTTCCGCTAGGCGCTGGTCGATGCTGATCATCGCCAGCTTGATCAGATCGGCGGCCGTGCCTTGCAACGGCGAATTCAGGGTGGTGCGTTCCGCAAAGTTGCGGAGTTGCATCTGCGGCGAATTGATTTCCGGGATCGGGCGAATTCTTCCGAACAATGTCTTCGCCACGCCGGTCTTACGCGCCTCGGCAAGAATGTTGTCCAGATATTCCTTCACGCCGCGATAGCGCGTGAAATAAGCGTTAATGAATTTCGCAGCTTCCTTCTGCTCGATGCCCAATTGCTGCGCGAGCCCGAATGGCGATAGTCCGTAAATGATGCCGAAGTTGATGGCTTTGGCGGCGCGGCGGTGCTCGGCGTTTTGCGCCATGGGCCCCACGCCGAAAACTTCTTGCGCCGTTCGCGCGTGGATGTCTTCGCCGTTGCGGAAAGCCTCGATGAGCACGGGATCTTTCGAAAAGTGCGCCATGATGCGCAGCTCGATCTGCGAGTAATCCGCGGACAGCAGGATCTTGCCCTTCTCGGCGACGAAGGCGGCTCGAATTTCGCGTCCTACCTCGGTTCGGATCGGAATATTTTGCAAGTTGGGATCGCTCGAGCTGAGACGCCCGGTAGCCGTGCCGGTTTGTGAAAAGCTGGTGTGCAACCGCCCGGTTTCCGGATGGATCAGTTTCGGAAGGGCGTCCACATACGTCGATTTGAGCTTGGCAATTTCACGGTACTCGATGATCTTGGCGGGGAGCGGATGCTGCGCGGACAGTTCCTCGAGAATGTCGGCGGCCGTTGACCGCGCTTTTGCTTTTCCGCGCCGGGCGTTGGGCTGAAGATTCAGTTTGTCAAAAAGGATTTCGGCGAGCTGCGTCGGTGAGTTGACGTTGAATTCCGACCCCGCCAGCTTCCAGACTTCTTTTTCCAGGCGGCGGATTTCTTTCTCCATCGTCTGCGACATTTTGCCAAGCTCTTTGGGATCGACGCGGATGCCGGTCCGCTCGATATCCGCAATTACCGGCGCGAGCGGCAGGTCTATTTTTCCGTAGACATCTTGGAGCCTTTGCTCCTGGACCTGCGCGTGGAGTGCGGGCGCGAGCCGCCGCAGATAATCGGCACGCTCCCCGGGCCCGCCGCCCATCATCATGTTGAACTGCCGCATGACCACGTCGGTGAAGTTGTGATTTGCCGTCGTGGGCCGCAGAAGATAGGAATACAGCTGTGTAGCGTGGCGGATATTTACGGCTCGGCCTGTAAGTAGTTGAAAGAGTTTTGGGTCGTGCACAATTTTGGGCCGTTTTGGGTCGGCGAGGAGCGGCGCAAGCGCCTTCAACGCCTCACCTTTTTCGTCGAACCACACCGAGCGGCCTTCACCCGCCTTCGAGGAAACCTCGATCGAAGCGATGCGCGTCCCAAATCCTTCCGTTTCGCGCTCCCCCGCCTCGAGATTCAGCCAGATCGCCACCGGCTGTTTCGCGGGTAGTTTCCCCAGATACTCTCGGAACTCAGCGACGCTAGCGAACTGCCCGTAATCCGCCTTCGCAGCCGGCTCAGATTCGACCGGCGCGGACGACGCCACCGCTTCCGCCCCCAGATCTTTCAGCAGCGAGCTGAAGCCCAGCTCACGGTAGAATTCTGCGAGAACCGGGCCATTTGGCGGACGTAGTTCCAGCTCCTCGAGGTTGACCTCAATCGGCGCGTCTTTGGCAATCTCCGCCAATTGTTTAGACATCAGCACTTGTTCGCGCTGCTGCTGCAAAGCCTCCCGGTAGCGCTTGTTGGGTACTTCGTCCGCATGATCGAGCGCGCTCTCGACACTGCCGTACTTCTTGATCAATTCGGCTGCGCCTTTTTCGCCAATTCCCTTTGCTCCGGGAATGTTATCAATCGTGTCTCCGAGCAGCGCCATATAGTCCACGACTTTTTCCGGCGGCACTCCCAATATCTCTTCGACCTTCTTTTCATCCACGATGATGTCGCCCTTGGCGCCGCCGGAACCGGTCCGCAGCGTTCGCACGCTCTTGCCGACGAGCTGCATCATGTCTTTGTCGTTGGACACGATCAGCACTTCCAGATTGTGCTTCCCTGCTTTCACCGCCATCGTTCCGATCACGTCATCCGCTTCGTAACCTTTGACTTCGAGAATCGGCAGGCGCATCGCTTCGCACAACCGGCGGACAAAGGGCAGTTGCACACGCATTTCGTCAGGCATGGGCTGCCGCTGCGCTTTGTATTTTTCGAAAAGCTTGTCGCGGAAAGTTGCTCCGGGCGGATCAAAAACAATTCCGATGTACTCCGGCTGGTAGTCCTTGATCAGCCGCCGCAAGATATTTCCGAATAAGAAGGGAACGTTGGTAGGGACGCCTCCGGGACCTGTGAGCCGCTGAGGCATAGGCGCGAAAAAAGCGCGGTAGACATGCGCCATAGCATCGACGAGAAAAAGTTTTTTCGGAGCAGAAGACATGGCGGCGAGTATAGCAAAGCCGAATGGGGAGTGCGGGAGCCGCGCGCCCCACTCTTTCGATGGCACTTTCCAGGCACCGAGCCGGCAAAGAAAAAAGGCCGCGCGGGAATTGCTTCCGGTGCGGCCTTAGAAAACAACACGCAGTCTTTATTGCCTGTCCGGTTTGTTAGGTTCAGGCTTCGACTCCGATTTTGGTTCCGGCTTGCTCGCGGACTGCCCCGGGGGTGCGGCCTGTTCGCCGGCTCGCGTCTGCGAAACCAGCAGCATGCGCGTGCCGCTTTCCAGGTGCACGTTCTTGCCCGCGGACGTGATCACCGCTCCCTGTGTGGCATTCGAGCCCGTCGCGTTGAGGTTGAGACCGTTCAGACCGAACACGCCTTGGCTGTTCGAGGTGAACTGCCCGGCTGCGTTCAAACCTCCGACTGCTCCCTTTGAAGCATCGGCGATGCTCCCGCCAGCGTTTGCCGCGGAGTTCGCGGTTCCGCCCGCAACTCCTCCAACATTAGCCGCGGTGTTGGTCACGGTGCCAACAGCGCCACCCGCAGTGGAAGCCACGCCGCCAAGCGCGCCGCGTCCGCCAGCCATCCCTGATCCGGTCGCCGAGGCGCCCATGGCGCCTGTCGCGTCCATGTCCGAACCCGCGACCGACGCACTACTTGCCGCGGCAATCGCCCGGATCCCCGCGTTCAGCGGAATCTCTTGGCCGTTCTTCAGGATCGCCTTGTCAAACACAATACCCAGCGACGATTCCGATTCGCCTTTCGCGCGTGCCGAAGCTTCCGTAACGTGACCTACAAGTTTCGCACCCTTGGGAATCACGATCCTTCCTGCCGACTTCACCACTTCCGTGCTGTGCGCGTTTACCGGATCACCGGGCTTGCACTTTCTCGAATCAATCAGCGAACTCAGCTCGGCGTTGATCGCCGTGCCATTCGCCAACGAACCATTCGTCGGGTCGTCTTGTGTCGACGCCGCGGTGGACGCTGACGCGTTGCCCGATGCTTGCACCGGTCTCTGGCCAGCCTGCACCGATGCTTGGCTGCTGCTTTGTGCGCCCGCCTGAGCACTGCTCTGTGGCTGCCCCGCGGCGCTCGTGCAGAAAAGCGTCCCCACAACAATTGCCACCCCTGCGCGATTCATGGTCGTAAGACCTCCTTCAAGATTGCTTTTCAAAATGTGGACGGGGCCTTTCTTGTGTCCAGTTTATAAGGGCCGCCAAGAAACAACTTGCTAGTGGCAAGGCTTGTGCCGATATATAAAGGGCTTGTTTTCTATTAGTTACGCTGAGGGCGCCGCGTCCAAGACGGGGAAAAAGGAGGCTTACTAGGCAGGATTTACAGGGTGAGGAAACCGGTCTGATAACCTGCCCTGCCGGTAAAGTGCGCTCTGGAAACAGCAGTCCACTTTCCTGGACTCTAACCACTGTCAGCTTCAGAACTATCAACTACTAACCCGAAATGATGCCGAGCGGCTTGGCAACTTCCGCCAGGATGTCCGCCGCACGCAGGAGCTGTTCGCGCTTGTGGGCTGCGCTAACCATCGCGCGCAGCCGCGCTTTGCCTTCCGCGACGGTCGGGTAACCGACGGCAGGCGCGAAGACTCCCGCGTCAAAAAGTTTTTTCGAGAATTCGAACGCCTTCGCCGCATCCCCCACGTGAATGGGAATAATCGGCGTCTCGCTCACCTTGAACTGAAACCCGCGCTTCTTCAGTTCGCGCTTGAACATTTTCGTGTTGGCCCACAGTTTCTTCACCAGCTTTTCGCCTTCCGGCGAATCCAGCAGCGCGAACGCCGCCTGGCAAGCCGCCGCCGTAGCCGGAGGATGCGAAGTCGAAAAAAGAAACGGCCGCGCCCGCAAGTACAAGAAATCAATCAAGTCGCGCGATCCGCAGACGTATCCGCCCATCGCGCCGATCGCTTTGCTGAGGGTTCCCACCTGAATGTGTACCCGCCCATGGCATTGATGATGGTCCACAGTCCCTCGGCCGCCGCGCCCCAGCACGCCCGAGGCATGCGCGTCGTCCACCATCATGATGCAATTGTATTTTTCGGACAGGGCGCACAGTTCCGGCAGCGGCGCGATATCGCCGTCCATCGAAAATACGCCGTCCGTAATAATCAGCTTCTTCCCCGGAACACTCGCGTTCTCCTGCAAGATGCGTTCGCAGTCTTCGACATCCTTGTGCTTGAAGACTTTGATCGTCGCTTTCGAAAGCCGCGCGCCATCGATGATCGACGCATGATTCAGTTCGTCGGAAATGATCAAGTCGTCTTTTCCAAGCACAGCGGAAACCGTGCCCGCGTTGGCCGTAAACCCCGACTGGAACACCACGCACGCTTCCACGTTTTTGAACGCCGCGATCTGCTCCTCCAACTCCATGTGTATCTTCATGGTTCCCGCAATCGTTCGAACCGCTCCCGCCCCCGCTCCGTATCTCTTCACCGCGTCCAGCGCGGCCTTCCGCAGCGCCTTGTGGGTCGTCAACCCAAGATAGTTGTTCGAAGCGAGGTTGATGACTTCCTTCCCGTCGAATATACAAACTGGCTTCTGCTCTCCTTCCAGCACGCGCAATCTTGGAGCAATGCCCTTGGCGCGCAATTCCTTCAGTTCATCGGTGACGTACTGCAGAGGGTTCTGCTTCATTGTGATCGTTGCGGTATCAGACATGGCGGCACTCCTGATTTGGATTCGGCTGGTGGAATAACTATTTTGCGCCAGCTGGCGGCTCAGCGCAAACAACTTGAAGGCCAGGCAATTTGGATAATTCCCTTAGCGCGGCATTCCATTGGGATACAACAAGACCTTCCCGGCCAGCCCGCCTTGCAGCAACATAAAGACATTCTCGAACTTGTCCAGTGATGCGCGCTCCCCAAAAAGCGGCTCCAGATTCAACCGTCCCGCCTTCAGCAGCGCGGTCATCTGCACCCACGTCTCGTACATCCGCCGCCCATAGATGCCTTGCACCGTCGCGCCCTTGAATATTACGTCGTTCACCAGATCCAGCGGCACATTCTCCGTTGGAATCCCCAGCAGCGAAGCGCGCCCTCCCGCCCGCAGCGCCTTAAATCCCTGCTGAATCGCCGCGGGATTCCCGGACATCTCCAGCAGCGCATCCACTCCCGTGCCGCTCGTTTCCGCGAGAATCACTCCAACGGCATCTTCCGCCGCGGGATTCAGCACCACGTCCGCGCCCATTTTCTTGGCCATCGCGCGCCGCTTTTCGTTCGTCTCCGTCGCAAACACCGTCGAGCTGCCGCACGCTTTCGCCACTGCGATGGACATCAACCCGATCGGCCCGCAGCCCGTCACCAGGACAGTCTGCCCCGCGATCGGCCCCGCCAGCACCGTATGCACCGCGTTCCCCAGCGGATCGAGAACCGCCCCGTAGCGCTCCGGAATCGCCGCATCCAGCTTCCAGATATTCGATGCTGGAATCTTCACAAACTCCGCGAACGCCCCGTCCTGATCGATCCCGATAATCCGCAGGTTCTGGCAGATGTGCGCTTGGCCCAGCCGGCATTGACGGCAATGCCCGCAGTTGAGGTGCATCTCCGCACTGACGAAATCCCCCGCCTTGACTGCACGCACCTCGTCCCCGACGCGCTCGACCACGCCGCAAAACTCATGCCCCAGCGTCACTGGCGGCTTAATGCGCCCCTGCGACCACCGGTCCCAGCCATAAATGTGCAAATCCGTCCCGCAAATCGAAGCCGTCTTCACCCGCACTAGCACGTCCGTCGGCCCAATCAAAGGCACCGCGACCGTATCCATCTGCAAGCCCTTCGCCGCCTGCGTCTTCCGCAACGCCTTCATCGTCGTCGCCATCTAGCCGGACTCCCGCTCAACGTGCAACCTTCGATGCTAGCACACCGCTTCTGCGCCCGTGAATTCGTCGCCCCTGCAGCGGGCTTCAGCTCCGCGGTTTTTCTCACCGCGATAACTCCTCAAGAACCATGCCATTCGTCCGCGGCCCCATAAAACCGACCACCGCGGCGACCAGGATCATCGCCGCCGCAAGCAACGCGAACACCGCCGGCACGCCGTAAACCAGAACGGCTCCAATCAGCAACGAAGTGAACGCCGCGCTCAACCGGCTCCAGCTATAGGTGAAGCCCACGCCGGTAGCGCGCAGCCGCGTGGGGAATAATTCCGATTGGTAGGCATGGAACGCTGCGGAAAACCAGTGGTTCGCCAGCGTCAACAGGGCTCCGAAGGCGATGACTGCCGCGCATGCGGTGGAGTTGCCAAACCCCATCCCGAATGCCGCAACCAGCAAAGCAAGGATCACGATGGTCCACTTGCGCTCGAACCGGTCCGACGTCCACACCGCCAGCAGTGGCCCAAACGGAGAGACCATCGCAATCAGCAAGGTGTACTCCAACGAGTGCGGCAGCGACACACCTCGCTTCAGCAAGAACGTGGGCGCCCAATTCGCGAAGCCATAGAACCCGATGGTCTGCAATGCTTGGAACAGAACGAGCATCACCGTTCGCGAAAGATACGGCCGCCGCCATAACTCCACAAACGATGCGCTTTCCGCTTCTGTGGGTGTCTTCCGGCCACCGTCCACCTTTGGGCCTCCGCCTTTCTGTCCGCCACTCGATCCCCGGTCTCGAATCCCGAGCGCAGCGAGGGCTCTGCTTTTCCCTTCCTGTTCGCCACTTCCTCCTGCAGTCAAAAAGGACTCTCCTTCAAGCGCATCCATGACCGCCTCGGCCTCGGCAAGCCGCCCGCGACTTTCCAGCCACCGCGGCGATTCCGGCAAACGGCGCCGAAACCACCACGTCAGCAGTGCCCCGGACGCACCGATGACCATCACCCAGCGCCAGCCGCTCATCAGAAAATGCGTCGGCACAAGCAGGAGCGAAAGCACCGCGGCGACCGGCACCGCCGAGAATCCTGCCATCTGGGTAATCGCAACGTATCGTCCTCGCGCATGGCTGGGAACGACTTCCGTCACGTAGGTGTCGACCACTACAATTTCCGCGCCGATGCCAATTCCCGCGCAGAACCTCAATGCAATCAGCCAGCTTGCCGAAAGCGAGAAAGCTCCCGCAAATGTAAACGCCGAATAGATGAGCAGAAGAAGGATGAACGCGCTCCGCCTCCCCATGCGGTCGCTGCCCATGCCAAAGACCACCGTGCCAAAAAACATCCCGAGGAATCCCGCGGCCACAAGAATGCTAAATTGCTGCAGAGAGAGAAAACCAGACTGCTGCAGCGCCGCGCCAAGGTACGCCACAATAAAAATATCGTAGAGGTCAAAGAAGCTGCCCAGCGATACCAGCGCGATAAAGCGCCGGTGCAATCTTCCGAGCGGCAGCCGCTCCACACGCGCCGCGATCGATAAGCCAGCCCGGTGCGCCGAGTCACCCATCAACATTCCCGCGTCATAGCCGTATTTGTAGGGGCGCAGGATGCTTCGCCCCAGTTGCGGGTCATTTCACCAACTCCACCACCCCAATCTTTTCCAGCGCCTTCAAATACTCAATCACCATCTCCAACGGTACTGGTCCATACTCCGCTGACACGGCATCCCGAATTTCCTGCGCATTCCGCTTCCCATCCGCAAAATTTAGCACTTCATACGCGTACTCTTCCCCGCCGCCCCACAATCCCTGGTACTCCAGAACCTGCGGTTTCTTCACATACGCCAACTTCGCCCGCTCCGCCTCAAAATAGTCATACCCAAATACAGCCAGCGGCCCCTTGGGCTCCTTTTTGCGCTGGAATTTAAGTAGTCCGGCACCTGAAGCTGCGGTCGGAGTCCCTGCCCGGTCAGCAAGCATTTTTATTGGGAGGAATCTCTCAAACGCTAATTCGCTCAGCGTCATCGAGTTCGGGACGATCTGATTCACGGAATGAAATAGGTCGATCTCCGAGTTCAAGTACTGTCGGTTCAGCTTTGATGATTCATTTTCCGGCAGTTGCGCCGCGCGTAAGGCCAAAGAATTTCCCCGTAGCAGGCCGTCGAAATCGATCGCTAGTAACGCAGTTTTAGCAGCGTCCGCATCCATCCCGGCCAAAAAATACCCACTGGCCGCCCCGATAAACGCCGCTCTCTTCAGCTTCGTCGAATCAATGTTCGCCGCGGTATCGAAATTCGTATGAATGTACCGGTCCGGCCAATCATTCAAATAAATCGCCGGTATCCC
>Ga0210399_10000185_pt1 | contig 50385 bp, 38 predicted proteins | sample IncBWC14MmetaG_FD_150865 | JGI IMG/M metagenome (GOLD analysis project Ga0210399, IMG submission 150865) | Forest soil microbial communities from Barre Woods Harvard Forest LTER site, Petersham, Massachusetts, United States - Inc-BW-C-14-M | ecosystem: Environmental > Terrestrial > Soil >...
GCGGCTGGACATCGAGTCCACTAATCAGGGGACAACGGTTCGTGTGACGATGCCTCTCGGGGGCGAATATGGAAAAAATTCGAATTCTGACAGCTGACGATCACGAGTTGGTGTGCATATCCTTTCCCATTTTGGCAAGCGCGGTCTCGATGAGAATGGGGTGCAAGCGCAGCAATTTTTCGTGACAAAGCTTGCCCAGGCGAATCTGTCACGGAAAATGATCCTCAACGGTTGAGCACGTTGGCCTCGATTTTGCAGACCGCAAAAGGCTGGGGCTATGTATGCCAAATCGTGGACTACAAGTGCCTCACCATTCCTACCAAAGAGGTCCAAACCGAAGCTCGATTCTTCACAGTGGAGGAAGTCGGCAAAATCATTGCGGCTGCGCGGGAGCCCTACAAAACCATGTTCTGGCTCTTGGCCATGACCGGAATGCGCGCCGGCGAAATGCTCGGCCTCCAGTGGGCAGACATCGACTTCGAGAAGGGCTTGCTGAACATCCGGCGCTCCGCGTGGTACGGACGTGTTCAAACCAGCAAAAACAAACATAGCGAGGCGATCATTCACTACCCGACATCCTTGCGGCGAAACTCCGCACATTTCGGGAACAGTGGAAATCAAATCCTGACGGTTTTCTGTTCGTCACGAGAAACAGAAGGCCCCCCTCATCCAACAAGGTTGTGGAGTACGGGCTTTGGCCGGTGCTTGACCTCTTGGCCATCCCCCGCTGTGGTCTCCATGCCTTCCGACACACTCACACGAGTTTACTTCTCGACACGGGCGCAACTCCGAAGGTTGTTCAGGAACAGCTACGGCACGCAGATCCCCGCGTCACTCTTGGCGTCCATGCCCACGTTCTCGGAGATGCTCACCGCGAAGCGGTCGAGAAAGTAGCCTCGGTTGTGTTCCAAAGTGTTCCAAAGGCTAGAGAAGAAACGAAGTACATTCAGTACCTTCCAGGCAATCGGCGTTGGGTTCGATTCCCATCGCCCGCTCCATAACTCCTGATGATTCGACCGTTGATCGCTATCCACTTTGGCCCGGACAGTGAAAATGGATACCTGCATTCTCCCCTCCAAGACGGGGTTCCCGCTAAGCGTTTTTAGGAATCCAACTGCCAGGTTCTTTCGATAGCTCGTCACTGATTCGACAACGCACCTAATGAATTGCTGCTAGGCACCGGCATTCGGGAGTATAAAGGTAGAGTCTCTCCGACGTGCAGCCTCTCACCGCATTGTCTGCGTAGTTCGACCGGTTCTTGGGAACGTTCACCGCTAATGTCAGGCTCTTTTCGGACCGATTGAGGATTGATCCGCCCTGCAAAGCACCGGCTGGCGTTGGCTTATCTTCAGACGCCGACGGGACCCCAGTATTTCCAGCCACTTTGTTGGCCCGGTTCAGAAAGAGCGAAAGAGCAGGGCCATGAAGTCCAGTCTCTTTGACATTGCTGTGTGTGTGCACAGCCCTTGAAGGAGTCCACTACCAGAATCATGGCATCTGATACCCAGAAACCAGCAAACCGTAAGAGGGCGCGACGGCTCTATCATTCCCACGTGCTGGGTGTCACGTCTTTGATCCTCTTACTGGTGGTCGGTGCCGCCGGACGCTTGCTGGCGCAAGACAACCAGGCTCCCGCAAACCTATTGGACTTGAGTATCCAGGACCTTATGAAGGTCGAGGTTGACTCGGTCTATGGTGCGTCAGGGTACAAACAGAAAGTCACCGAAGCCCCTGCCTCCGTCACGATCATTACTGCCGATGACATCCAGAGATACGGTTATCGAACGCTAGCCGACGTGCTACGGTACGTGCCGGGCTTCTACGTGAGTAACGACCGCAACTATAGCTACGTTGGGGTTCGTGGTTTCAGCCGTCCAGGCGACTACAACAGCCGACTCTTGTTGCTGGTGGATGGCCACCGCGTCAACGACAACGTGTATGACGAGGCCGCGATCGGGACGGACTTTCCAATTGACATCGATCTGATCGACCGGGTGGAAGTGATTCGGGGCCCTAACTCTTCGCTTTACGTGGCCAGCGCCTTCCTGGGGGTCATCAACATCGTAACCAAGCGGGTTCGCGACGCGAAGGGCGTGACCGCTTCCGGAGCTGTCGCCAGTTACGGCACCTACACCCCGCGCGTCACCTACGGCCATCAATTCGAAAATGGCCTAGCGATGCTTCTCTCTGGTACCTATTACGACAGCCATGGCCAGGACCGCCTCTATTTCAAGGAATTCGACACCGCAAGCACTAACCACGGCATTGCGGAAAACCGGGACGGCGATCAATTCCATCAGGTGTTTTCGAAGCTCTCGTACCGTGACTTTACCCTGGAAGGAGCGTACGGGTCGCGGGCAAAGAATGTCCCCACAGCCTCTTTCGGCACCATCTTCAACGACCCGGCGGAGCGCACCGTCAATGCGCGGGGCTACCTCGATCTGAAGTACGACCACCGTTTCGGAAGCGACTGGGGTTATTTGGGCCGCCTTTCATATGACGACGTCTCCTACACCGGGGTCTACCCCGTGAACTACTCACAGTCCGGTGGCCCGGCGCGGGTTTTCAACCGGGATATCGCTAACGGGCAGTCGTGGGGGGCGGAATTCGCCCTCTCGAAGAAGCTCTTCGAGAATCAAACCCTCGTCCTCGGCTCAGATTTCCGCGACAACTTCCAGCAGGATCAGAGGAACTACGATGTTCAGCCTTTCCAGCAGTATATGAATGACCACAGGACCTCCACCCTTTGGGGTATCTACGTGCAGGACGAGATCCGCCTGCGCAGCAACCTGGTTCTCGACCTTGGCCTGCGTTACGACGAATACTCCACGTTCGGCGGCACCACCAACCCGCGCGGTGCCTTGATTTACAGCCCACTGGAGAAGACCACGATCAAGTTACTCTACGGCCAATCGTTTCGGGCTCCGAACGCCTACGAGCTGTATTACTCGGCGCTCGGCCTGGAGGCGAACACACACCTCAAGCCCGAAACCGTCAAGACCACCGAACTGGTTGTCGAACAATACATCGGCAGTCATTTCCAACTTGCAGTTTCCGGCTACTTCTATCCGGCCCGAGGATTAATCAGCCAGCAGACCGACCCCGTTACAGGGGCGCTCGTGTTTGAAAACAACCAGAAATTTGACATGCACGGCGTCGAAATGTCGTTGAAAAGGCGATCGTCTTCCGGTTTGGAAATCGGCGGCAGCCTAAGTCTTCAAAACACGGAGAATGAGGGAGGCGGTGGTCCGGTGACCAACTCGCCGCACCAGGTGGGCCAGTTCAATTTAAGCGTGCCATTGTTCAAGCGAAAACTCTTCGCGGGCACGGCCCTTGATTACGTCAGCCGAAGAAGAACGCTGGCGGGCAACTACGCCGGAGCTTACGTGGTGCCCGATTTTACGTTATTCAGTAAAAACGCTCTCAAAAGCTGGGAGATTTCAGCCAGCCTCTACAACGCTTTCAACCAAATATACGGAGATCCAGCGAGCGTGGGAAATGCGCAGGACACCATCCTTCAGGATGGAAGAAACTTTAGACTCAAGTTCACATACCATTTCTAGGTCTAACGACGGGAACCGGCGGCGGAATGAGTAACCAGAATTGGTTCACAAGTCGGTGGTTAAGTTGATGTCGGTCAAGCTCCTTTACGGCCAGTTGTTTCCCGTCCCGGACGCAGTCAAGGTCCGGTCCGGTGCAGCATCGGCAAAGCACGATTTTTTGAATGGCGACCGCGCGCCATTTTCTGAGCTCCAAGTTATCAGGATCGGGCAAAGAAGGCTAGCTGGCATGGCGGTGCGGTACGCCTTCGTTTGCGCCAACGTAATATTGATGCTCGTGCTGACGCCTGCTTTCGCCCGCGCACAAAGCGATGACAGCGCCGAATACCCTGTCAAACTGGCGTTCCTCTATAACTTCACCAAGTTCGTAGAGTGGCCCGCCGAGGCTTACCCCAGCCCTGAAGCGCCCCTGAATATCTGCTTGGTGGGACAAGACCCGTTCGGATACGAAATGGAGCATGCCCTGCGCAGCCGGACCGTCGGAAACCATCCTGTCGCCCTTCTCAAGTTCAAGCCAGGACAGAACCTGAAAGGCTGCCACATTGTCTTCGTCAGCGCCGATTCGGGGAGACGGTCGATGGCGATTGTGGCCGACCTGAGAAGTTCAGATACCCTCACCGTGGGGGACTCCAAGGACTTTGCTGGGGACGGGGGTATGATCAGCTTCATAGTTGAAGAGAATAAGGTTCGATTCGAGGTCAACCTGGAAGCGACGAAAAAGACTCATCTGCGTATCAGTTCCAAGCTTCTGGCGCTGGCCAGAATAGTTAAGAGCGCGGGCACGCAATCTTCCGGCCCCCCGAAACCAAACCCGAAATGACGATCGACGACGACGAACCCCGCCGCCCTTCCACACTGAACTCAGAAGAAAAACCAAAGGCAACTCGCCACCCGCACAATTGTCGCCTCAATGGCGGTTGTTCCGCCCCCCTGAAACCCAACAGCCCCAGGATGGCGATGCGAATGCCGCCACCACAGAACCCGCCCTCCTTCTGGAGAGCTGCGGACGTGAGTTCGATTCCCATCGCCCGCTCTAAACCTCGCGCATTCATAACAAGGCACAACGTCTCAGTGCGGAATCTGCGGAAAGAATGCAGTCCGACCTTTTTTCCTGTTGCGTGCGCTGCCCGAAGGACGTTTCGTTGTCCTAATGGACGTCCACTCTTGGTCGCGAATAGATACCCGGATTTGTTAGCCGCGTATTCCTCTAACAGCCGAGCTAACGGTTCAGGTAGGAAAAGCAGGGAAGCGCAGTTTACTTTTTCTGGTCCCATAAGTCCATGAAGGTTTTGACCGGTCGTCAAGCGGGCCGTCCGCTTCGACGTGATAGCCTGCCGGATATTAACGCGGCTATCGGGACAACGATTGTAATAAGCAGCCACGACGCTGGCGGGACAATCACGAATACGGGAACGGTCTTCGCCCCGAGTGGTCCCAATGCAACATATCCGTAGATGGCCAATGAGCCCAGCGCAAGAACCAGCATCACGCTATAGAGCGTCGCTCGGGTAATGACCGACCAATCCTTCGAAGCGATGTTAGCGAATACGAGGGCCACGAATGGTGAGAGCACCCATATCGCGAAGAGTGCGAGGAGGAGGCGCGGCGAATGCTTGCGCTGGCCTGCATGGAGCATCAAACCGACCGACCCACCGGCTCCAACTAGCAGAGCGATTAGGGCCGCTGGGCGTAGAGAGCTAAGAAACCACGCCTCGGACTTTTCTTGGCCCACCGTGGAGGTCATCCCATCGCTCCAATTGATGCTCATTTGCCTCTACAGAAGCAAACTCTATTCTTCCTTATTCCACAAGTCCCGAAAGAGTTTGACCGTCCGCCGGGCCGCCTTCAGCAGTTGTCCGATTTCACGACTTATCAGCTGTAGGTTCATTTTTTCCTGGCGAGCCAGGGCCGTCCAGAGGCGGCAACTGAAGTTTGCGCAGCTTCGCGGCCACCTTGAGCAGTTGGTTCATCGGTGTTCCCCCTAACCCCATCCGCTCAACCTCGATGGACACCAAGTGCCCAGCGATGACTTGGTCGGTTACGTTGTTTGCCAGTAGCGAGTAGATGCGCCCGATGTACATGTCGTATTCGTCGTCGACGATATCGGCGATGCCGATTGGGTCCCAATCGATATTGAGGACCGACCGTATCTGGTCTTGGATTGCGAGCCAGATGTGACCGGCAGACTCGACACGGACAAGTTCACGGCCTTCAACGACAGCAACAAACTGTGCATTTGGAAGTCGTAGTGAAGGCTGAAGCAGTTCAATTGGGGCGTCAACAACGAATTGCCGGTCACCGCGACCCAATGCAACTCTCACTAGGCCAGGCCTACCGGGACCGATTACCACCGCTTCGAGCCTTCTCTCGCTCAATGATCTTGCCCGTCCCGCCAAACCAAATAACGAGCCAAATGCAGCCGGTACCGCTCGCTCTACCGCACGACCGTGGCAATAAGAAATGCAATCCCTAGGTAACCCAGAACAAGCCCTGCCATTGCTAATCGAAAACCACCGATGCGACCTTCGCTCGACCGAATCTGCCGCAACGCAATGGCCTGGAGAATTTATCGGGAATTGGTCGGATATAATCGACGTAATCAAGACTCGGCCAATCACATGACCAAACCAAAGAGAATCCTCTACCGCGGCGTACCGATGATTGAAGGATGGTCTGAGAAAATCATCGCTGCGCAGCTCACAGTGCCTTGTCCCCAGTGTGATTGACTACGGCCTTTTCGTATTTTGTAAACGCACAATGGATGAGTGCGGAGATTATATCCCGATTCTCGCTCCAAGCTGCGACCACTGTCGGCTCGTAGTTTGGCAAGCGCAGGTCGTTTTTTGGCCAGCGCAACGCCGCATAGATACACGCTGTTAGTTTTTCTGTTGCGTACTCTGTTTCCTCGTGCATACACCACTTCCTCTGCCAGAATATTCCCAGGGGGGCAGAATGGTGCCTGGCTCATGTGATTCTAGCACCGGAGATTATCGCGGAACAGAATCGTCGGTCGGTAAGGCCGTCAAGTCCCGCACCAGGACCTAGCCACCTTAGCCAAGCAGTTTTGCTTCAATCCATTTAAGAAGTAAGTCCTCCACTTGAGTCCTCGTAGTCCCCCCGGGGCGCGCCACGTATTTTTTGCGGCTTCTTATCAACGACATCTAAGACCACCCTTTGTTGCTTTCGAACTCAGGTTTCACGGCGGAGCGACTCCCGCATTCGCCGCTTGGCCACCCCTGCGGCTACGCTTCCTGCCAACGAGCCGATGGCCACACTGAACGACACCCAGTAAATCAACTCTTCAAAGAAGCCGAACCACAGGAACTCGGGCCAAAAGCCCAGTTTGAAGGGTCCTGACGGACGATCGTAATGTGTCCCCCAATGGCCGCGCAGGGCGAAGAACATAATGACCACGACCGGAACCCTGGCCCCTAGTCCGTAGGCGATCAGCGTCTTGCATAGAGCCGGCCACGCTAGATACTGCAGGTAAGCGCTAATAACAGCCACCGTCCACAGGACCACCAGCGAGCTATAGATGCTGATGTGTGCATACTGGAAGACCGTTGCCTCCACCGACTGGTTCAAAACGACGCCCAGGAGTCCGAGGAGAAAGGCGCGATCGACCCGATCAATGCGCTCGCCCGCACGCCATAGCTTCCACGCGAAAAAGAATCCGAAGATCGGAGGCAGAAGCCAAGTGATTCCAACGACGCCACTGCTCTTGTCGAACCACGGACTCGGCCAGCCCCGCAGTTCCCCCGCGAGGCGCAGGAGCGTGACCCCAAGTGTGAAGAGCGTGGGGACGAGCACAAGTCGGGGGATCGAGAGCCGGGAGGCTGTATAGGACATAAGAAGAAGCCCAGAGAGATTTTCAATTTCAAATTGAAGATGGCATGTTTATGCTGGAGATTCCATTCCTATTATTGTCAGTATTCATATCAGGCTTGTCCGGGTCTAGGTCTATGAGCTTTCTCGCGGGAGAATCGTTGCTGCAAACAGAATGGCGAATTTTCTCTCTTCGGTCACGCGGGACTCCTGCATTTTTTCGGAATGAAATTTAGGTAAGAGAAGCGGGAACCGCAGTTTACTTTTCGTGGTCCCTCAAAGTCCACGAGGAGTTTAACCTTCGCCGGGCAACGCGAAAATGCAACCGACAGGAATGGCTCCTCTGCTTTATACTTGTCGCCATTCGGAAAATCGACTGGAAGGTACGTGCCGTGCGCATTGCCCGAATATTCCTAATCACGGCTGTTTCCGTTGCATATGCGACACGATGTTTCGTCCAGAGCACCGTTCCCGCTCCCGCAGCGCCTCTTGATTCACAACGGCTCCAGTCCATCGACTCCTTCATTGGGGCCGAAATGGCGCGTGAGAGGATTCCTGGACTAGCGGTTGGCATTTACAGCCGAGGACAGACCTTGCTTGCCAAGGGCTATGGTCAGGCAAATGTCGAGCTGAGCGTTCCAGTCAAGCCGGAGACCATCTTTCAGTCTGGTTCTGTGGGTAAGCAATTCGTCTCTGCTGCAATTATGATGTTGGTGGAGGAACGCAAGCTCTCGCTCGACGACAGTATTGCGAAGTACTTCTCCGAGGCTCCCGCAGCCTGGAAGCCCATTCTCATCGAGAATCTTCTTTCGCATACCTCGGGCCTCTCTGAATACGAAAGCGAAGATCGCGCCGGACCCAAAGGACCCTTTTATCTGCGGCTCGATTTCACCGAAGATGAATTGGTCACGAAAATCGAAGCGCTGCCCACGGAGTGGGCTCCGGGAGACAAGTGGGCCTATCGGAACACAAATTACGTTCTCCTCGGCTTCCTGATCCACAAAATTACGGGCAAGCCTTACTATGAGTTTCTCGACGAGCGAATCTTTAAGCCACTTGGAATGACATCGACGCGGCTAATCAGTGAGCGTGACATCATCCCGAATCGCGCTGCCGGGTACGAGATCGACAACGGCCAGCTCAAGAATCAAGAGTGGGTCTCGCCCACGTTCAACTCGACCGCCGATGGCACGCTTTATTTCAACATTCTCGACCTGGCCAAGTGGGATGGCGCGCTCTATGGCACACAACTTCTCAAACAATCCAGCCTGGACCGTATTTGGACCGTCTATCCGCTGAAAGATGGGAAACCAAATCCGGCTGGGTACGGATTTGGATGGAGTATCGGCAAGCAGAACGGCCATAAACGTATCGAGCATGGCGGAGCATGGCAGGGCTTCACTTGCGACATCGCCAGATACCCTGACGACAACCTCACAGTCGCCGTGCTCACGAACCTGGCCCATTCCAATCCAGGGCTGATTGCTCAAGTTACCTCCGGTCTTGCCAACTCTCCCCTCCTTCCCGCGAAGCTCACCTCCATCGCCGACGTTCAGCCTTCCATTGCGGCCTCATTGGCAAAACTACTCGACCACGTAGTGGCTGGCGACGACATCCTTCCGCAGACTACGGCCGAGGTTGCTGCACGCTTCACGCCGGACACAAGCAAATGGCTCCAGCGCAGGCTTTCCACCCTTTGGCCCGGCGGGAGTCTTACACTCGTCAAACGCATGCCTCCGCCTGACGCAGCCGGCCAGTTTACGTCCGTGTTCCGCCTTAGCAAGCAGAACGACGCCGTTTTGATCTTTTTCGGCCTCGATTCCAATGGCAAGGTCTCCACGCTGCGCACTGCGCCTGACCGCGAGTACGAGTGGTAATTCCAATTGCCTGACTAGCGCTTACCGGTAGAGTGGTAACTGTGGTACGCGTCCTCGCTAAGCAGAGGAGGCCGAGGTAATCCATTTGTTTCCGCGCAACAATGAAGCCACTCTAACCAACGCCTGCCGCATCCGAAACAGAGACAATTGGTAGGCAGGCTGCGTGTCGTGCCTCCTCCAACTTTCGGCATCGGGGGGCAATTATTCTTGGATTTATGGAAAAAGAAAAAGTAGACTGAGGTTCACACACGACGTGACGTATGGCAATGGAAGCTCAGCCTGCAGTCGGCGAACATTTCAAGAGCCTAGAGCTTGCGTTGAATGAGCAAGAGAAGAAAGGCACGCCCAAAGGAGACCCCACGTACAGCAGGATATATACCCAACTCGCTAGAGACCTCGGGCATATAGGTATCGCACGGGATGAGCTTCTAGAGGCCGCCAAGGTTAGCGGTCACCTGAGCACCTTCGAACGGTTAGAACACCTGATGAAGAAACATGTCGATTAACTGAGGATGGTGTGGCCGTTTAGCTAGCGAACGGCCATCTTCTGCGCCATCTGCAGAATCAGCTGGCGGTCCTGCTCGTTAGCCTTGCCCGAAAGTCGGCGGAGTTTGCTCAGAAATCCTGCTTCCGTGCCAGAGCTACCCCATGCAATTTCGTCAGAAGCCTTCCGCTTTACTAGATTCGGCAACTTGGGGGGTTCATCGCCTTCGTAGGAGAGTTGATAGAAGGCAAGCAACCCAACAAATCCACTTGTAGCACTTCGGGCAGGACTATTCCTCTTGTCAGAAAGCGAATTCACAATCGTAGGCCAGTCTTGGCTTTCTGAAGTGCTGGTGGGAAGGAACTCTTGTTCTATTGGTTCCCTACAATCGACCTTGTACCTTTTCCTTGTCTTATGAGCACTGAAACCCTTTGCGGGACGCGTCGCCACCAGCGTCTCTCACTGCCAAAGGGCATGTTCGTGGCCTGGTACGGCGGTGGCGACCAACAGGTTCCCGCGTCAAAACGCTGGGCCTGGGAGGAGTGTTCCTCTCTGTGTCCCACCATGTAAGACCGGTAGGCACGAGCCTAAGATTGGTCTTTAAAGTACCCGGAGGCATCGTTCAGGCTGAGGGGGTTGTGCGAAGCTTTTCGCCTGGCGAGGGATTGGCGTGGAATTCGCCAAGATGAATCCTCAGGATCGAGTTCTGCTAAACGATTGCTACGGCAGTTGTTGAGTTAACGAAGCATAGGTCAGTAAGTGACTGGCCTCAGCTTTGTGGCGTGCTGGACCTCAGGCATGGCATCGCTGCACTTTCCCGTGTTCCAGAGCATCATTCCCAATTGAGTGTGACGGAAAGCGTCGTCCGGATCGAGGCGTCCTGCTTCGCTCAGTTCTGCGAGGCACTCGCTGACCATCACGGCCCGCCAGACCCGGACCCTGACGGTAAGCAGAAAACGTGCCAGTGATGAGTTCGGAGAGAGCGTCGGGGCTGAATGCTCTGGCCCTCTTCGTCCGTTTTGCGGACCGCCTGAGCCGACGCTGCCTTCCACTGCCGCGCATACCAAAAAACAAGTACGGAGTGTCTGGTACGCCAAGAAATGCGTGCGCGCCGGACCGTTTCAGGTCATCTTCAAGTGTGGCGGGGAGTCAATACCCGCCTAAATTAACTTGGAGAAGAAAACATGAAACGCATGTTCATCGTGACTCTGCTGGCAGTAGGTCTGGCCGCAGTCGCCGGATTAATCTCGAATAGGAACAAGCTGGTTGCGGATGGTGAACCACCGCCACCGTTCCCGCCCCACCCGCCAACATTCAGCATCCCTTACACACAGCGAACAATGTGGCTAACCGCGGACGGGGAACCACCACCACCATTCCCACCGAAACCACCGGCAGAATCACCAACGGTTGCCTGATGGCTGCTGGCGTAACCTAGAATCCGCGCATCGTAGTATTGTTCTTTCATGTAATATGAGAGATGTGCTACGATGCGCGTCAATATATCGTGGACGTGCCTGCATAGCAACTAGCGTGCATGTGCTCAAGCGCCACCGTCGAGTGGGGTAACAAATGTTTTCCGCAATCCTGGCAATTCTACTGTTCATCACACTAATTGCCATATTGCGAGAAGACAAGGCGCGCCAGCGCAGAGTTGCGACGCAGCGCGATATGTCGCGTCAGCAGCTTTTGCCTCACCACTACCAGTCCTTCGTTGAAGTCGAAAATAAGTTGTGGGCGGCCACGGCAGAAGACGCTCGCACTGCCAAGTGGGATGCGACGCAGTTGAAGCTGCGGACTGCTGAGTTGCAGCTTGTGCGAGAGTATGTTCAGGGCCTGCAACGGGACTTCAAGACTGGAAACCGGATTTTCGCAGTCGTGATGAGTAAATGTCCCGAGGTTAATATCTTCCGGCGTTTGGAGTGGCAGCGCATCAAGATCGAGTTACCGTACCACGGCTGGCGCACGTTAATCGGCTTTCACCTGTGGACCAGGCACATTTCGCCGATGGAACTAAAACATCTTACACAAATCGTGGCCACAATGGCCTACGAAGTGCGACGGATGCTGGACGCAATCGAACATGCAGGCCACGCCGATGTCGTGGAATCCCTTCTGAGGGACTACTGATTCTCCCGCGCGTGAAGGCCCTTCCCTGACGTGGTACCATTCCGTCACAAGTGACTCTAACCTTCTTTCAAACCTTCCTGTGGATCGTGGGGACAACGCTAAAATTGGTCCTCTGCGCGTTGGTCTTTGCTCGCGGCCTGCATCGCAGACTTCCGCTCTTCGGCCTGTATACCGTTATGCTGGTAGCCGAAGCTGCTGCGGTTCGCTGGATGTATCACCGCTTTGGCTATACCTCGGCTGCGTTCTTCTATGTTTATTGGTCAGCCTTAGGAGTCGTTCTCATTGCGCGGGCCTTGGCCGTTGCTGAGCTGTGCTGGACGAGCATGAGGAATGCCCCGGCAATTTGGATGATTACCCGACAATGGCTCGGTTTTCTCGCCATCGTCATGCTGCTTTACGCTGTGATTGCCGCAGTCACAAACAGTTCACCTGTCAGCGCATTTTTGCTAACCACCCAGCGCAGTCTGGACGTAGGGGTATCCGTGTTTCTCGTCGTCCTGCTGCGATTAGGGCTTCGCTATGAAATATCACTTGGCGCGGTCGAAAGAAAGCTTGCGCTGGGCTTTGCGGTGTACTCCACGTTTCAAACCTTGAACAGCGCTTTCATGCAGCGGTGGATGGCTGGCTATTTCCGCTGGTGGGTGTCGGCCAGCGTGGTTTCCCTTGAAGTCGCCATGCTTATTTGGATTGTGCCACTTTTGCGGCCTTTGCCACCGCCTGCGACTCCACCCACGCTGCTCCGCGAAGAGGAGAGCGCGGCCCTGCTAAAGCAAATCCTTAAGAGACTGCGAAGCATCGCCGAAGAGATGAAGCGCATTGCGCGGTCAAAATGGAAATGAAGGAGTGCCCAGGCGGAATGGTTCGCCGGGAACAGATAGGGCTATCTGTTCCCATTTTGTTGATGTGCGTTGCCCGCTAGAACTTTTCGGTGAGATAGGAATCGAGTTGGGCGAGAGCTTCCCGCATGTTTTTCCGGCCGTAACCGAAACGGATATGCCGTGGTTGATCGTAGACGGTGCCCGGCAGGAGCAAGACACCGCAGTCGCGGACGACTTCCTCGCAAAAGTGCAGGACTTCCTGTTTTGGTTTGAATCGTACAAAACCAATGGGACTGGAGTCGGGCTTTACCCATTCGAAAAGATCGGAACGCCGCTTGATGAACGCATCGAGAAGAGGCAGATTCTTGCGCACAATTTCCAGATTGCGATGCACAAGATTCTCGCGGTGGCGTAACGCGAGGGCCGTCAGGAACTCGCTGGGGGCGCTGCTGCAAATCGTGGTGTAGTATTTGAACTCCAAGCAGCGCCGAATGATTTCCGCGTCCCGACTGGCGAACCATCCGAGGCGCAGGCCTGGCAATCCGTAAGTCTTGCTCATCGATCCCAGGCTGACAGCGTGCTCGTAAGCATCGCAGGCTGCGGACAGCCGCTGATTCGGATCATGCTCGAGTTCCCGGTATACTTCATCCGAAAACACGATGATCCCGCGGCTAGCGGCTAGCGTGATGACTTGGTGGAAGACCTTCGCGGGCATCAGCAGTCCGGTTGGGTTGTGCGGGGTGTTGATATAGATGATTTTAGTGTTGGGCTGGATCATTTTCTCGAGAGCGGCAAGATCATGGGCCCAGCCGTTTTCAGCGGCACGGCGCCATTCGTTCACTTGCGCGCCGGTGCTGCGAGCGACTTCGAGGCCGCTCTCGAAACAGGGCGTCTCGACGATGACATGGTCTTTCGGCCCGACGAGCGCGTGGTAAACGACAAAGATGCCTTCCTCGGCCGCTGCCAGCACCAGCACGTCATCCGATTTGATTTGGCTATAGATGCCGGCAATCGCTTCCCGCAACCAGGAGGCTCCTGGCGATTCCGTGTACCCACACCAGTGTTCGTGAAATCGCTCCGCGGCTCCGGGTTCGAGATCGAGGAGTTCCTGAATGGTCCTGGATTCGGCATCCGAGCTGGAGAGCAGATACTCCGCGGTGAATTCGTATTTTCCAAAGTACTGTTCGATTCGAAAAGGCTTGATTTGCATGGGAAAGCGTCCGGCAAGCGCGCAGACCAGGGGTCCAGACCGGAATCTCCTTTTTGACTTCAAACACGGGTCATATCGTAGTGCATTGCTAAGATGGCTAAAGTTTACCGGGTGAACTGAGGCCGTGTTGAGGAAGAATTCTCGCCGCCCAAGGTCAGCGACGGAACCATGTGTTGATTCTCTTAGGTACCTCTCCCACGGGAATCACCGCTATGAGTTTCAGCGTCGCAGCGTCTATCGCTGCGACTGATCGTGCCCCTGAATTGGAGACGTACACAACTTTGCTGTCGGGCGTGAAGGTGATCCATTCGGGTACGGAGCCGGTCGGCGAGCGTCCCAACGGATGAACTTCAGGAAGGGCTGCGTGGCCGATCAATGTTAGGTCGGGCAGCGAATACTTGAATGTAGCGTTCGCCAGAGTGCTATTGACCCATAGCGATTTTCCATCTGGAGCAACGCCGATTCCGTGCGAGGGAGTGCCGCTGCGGTCCTCGGCGGCGCCAAAACCTCCAGGCTGATCCGGCAGATGGATACGGGCGACCTCGGTACGCTTCGCGAAATCTACGACCGCGAATCCGTTCAGGGCAGTGAGTTGCACGAAAATACGACTGGTCGAGTCGTCGGGATTAGATTCGAATGCCATGGGGCGAACGGAGCTGTCAAATTTCACTTCCCAGACGGCTTGCTCGCTTTGGAGATCCACAACGGTCGCAGCTTTGTTTTCGATCGAACCGCTGACGGCGTACTTTCCGTCGGGAGTGACGTAAACGTTGTGCACGCTGCCGTCAACGGGAATGCTCTTCGTGCGCGTGAGCGCTGCGGTGTCGATTACATCGACGACACCAGGGTTCGCTCGAATACCGACGATGACGCGGCCGCCGTCCTTGGTGATGGCAATGTTGTTCGGACGTCCGCTGAGCGGAATTTTGCTCAGAATTTCACCGCTCCTTTGATCTATCACCTCGAGGATATTCTCGGATTCGTTGCTGATGTAAACGCGGGCGGCGTCGGGAGAAAACGCAACGCCATGCGGCAACTCGATGCCGCGAATTGTTTGGACCACCTTGTTGGACACGGGATCAATGACGTCAACTGTGTTGCCGGCGCTGTTGGTGACGTAGATTCTGGAATTTGAATGAGACGTCGCATCCGGGGCTGCTGCTGTGTGCGTGCCGCGCACCCATTCGGAAAGAGTCTGCCAGTCGGGATCGTCCTTGGATTCGAATTGCCGGCCGCCGGAATGGAAAGCATGTCCCCCTACTTCCGGCGCAAGCGGATGAAGTAGAAGCCAGCTTGATTCCGGATGGCCGGGAACAATAAGTTGCAAAGCAGTTTGGAAATTCTTTTGCGATTGTTCGGCACTCCAGTCCGTGGCGCCGGGAGAAAGCGGTTCAAGGTGAAACACGCGATTCGAAAGCGTGTGACAACTGTAGCATCGGGCGTGACCGGGACGCGGCTTCAAGAAAATCGGCTCGACGCGTACTCGAAAAGTTTCGAAATCGGGGGTCGGTTGCCCTGGCACAGCGCGATTGGACGGCTTTTCGGCTTGTTCCGGCGGGGGAGGGAGAAGCAACTCCCCGCTGGAACGCCCAGCAGAAGCGAGTCCCAGCACGACGATAGATAGGCTGCTCAGAGTGGCCATCAGAATGACTCGATTTGTTTTCATGCTATTCATAAAACGCAGCCCTCACGGACGCGAAATTCTCCTCTTACTTCGGAATGGGATCAAAATGGAAATCGCCCGCTAGGATTTTCTGCATACGCGCGTTGGCGTATTTCCAGGGATCGCGGGCATATTCTTCATAGCTTCCGGCGACGTTGATGCCAGGAATATCCGGTATCCAATCCTCGGAGAGTAATTTGTCCGGATCGCCGTACTTGGCGGCCAGGGAGCGAACTTCTGGATCGTCGAGAGAACTGAGATGGCCGCGGTCGACAATGGTCACCCATTGGCCCGAAGTGCGCAAATGCACTTTGTAGGTGATGAAATAATTTTGGATATGAAAATCGTGGCCGTCCGGAAGATTGAGTTTCTCTGCAAATTCCTTCCATTTTCTCGGCGTGCCGAGCGAGCCAGGATCATGACCGAGCTCATTCCCGAGGCCCCAGTGAAATGCGCCGCTGCGATAGCGTTCATAGGTCAAGCAGTAGACTCCGGCGGTGCCCCCGCCGTAGAAGTCAGTGGGATTGCGAAAATACTTGGGGTTCGTGCCCAAGGCAACTTCCCAAAGATTCCAATAGCCGGGATTGTCGTAGTGAGGATAGGTGGCAGCCTGAATGTGAGGATAGTTCTGAAATTCGCGGATGACCTCGCCGTAACGCCCTCCGCCCTTCACTTCCGTAATCTTGCCGTCCAGTAGATGAATTTCCATATGGGGCCAAAAGCCACCGGAGCCGTTGGTGCCGGCGATGACGCCGTTGGCTTTGGCGTTGGGGGAACGATCGATCCATTCCGGGTAGTTTTTGGGATAGTTGTCGAAGTCCTGGCCGTATTGGCCGGTGGCGGAATCCGGATACATGAGCAAGTGACCCCGCCAGTAGATGCCACGCACCCAGCGCTTAGCCATCTCTTCGCTGACCTCCCAGGATACGTTGGTTCCTTCAGGGTCCGTGACTTCGACCTTGTCGACATCGGTGGTCACCATGGCGATGGCTTTTTTTTCTATCAATTGCCACAAGTCGGCGGGAAAGGAGGAAACCTGACTGACGACTTCCCAACTGTTGGTGAAAGAACAACGGCCGAGGTATTTGGTTTCAAGTGGGGACATGGTGCGGGCATAGAAAGCGCCGCCAGGATGGCCCCAGTAAACGCCTTTGATTTTCGGGTGCTGCTGCAAGTAGTCGCGGATGGCGGCGCCGACACTTTCATTCGAGAGCCTCTTCCACTCCACGAGAAGTTCCTGCGTCATTTCGTCGCGGTGGGGATAGAGGGCATCGTACAGGTTGGGATTTCTCTGCTTGAGCCAGTCTTTCGGGACTTCGGGGTGCGAGAAGACGCGTTCGATCCAATAGTATTTGGCCTCCATGAAGCCTTCTTCGGCGCTGCGGATTTCCGTTTTCAACCGGATCTGTTCGGCATCCTGTTTAGAAACGCTGACAAGCTTGTAGTTGGGCACGATGTGCGCTTGCACGCCGCGCTCGGCGAGGGCTTTGAGGAGCGCTTCGACGACGAAGTCTTCTGCCGTCGTATCGGGCACGATCAGAACTTCTTCGCCGGGCTGGAGCAAGCCGAGGCCCAGGCCGGGTGAGTTTCCGCCGAAACCAGCCTTGTTACGGACCAGGTCGCGGGCGTGAGGCAAGATATCTTCGACGGATTTCGGTTTCTTCAAGTAGGAAGGCCAGCGGGGCGCGGGATAGGAATTTTGTTTTGCAGGCGATTCTATTTTCTGGGCGGGGGAATGAGCAGAGACGCAGACGACTCCCAGCAGGATGGGCGCCAGCCAGAGATACTTGGTACTTGAAGACGTCATCGGTACGCATTCCTCAGCGCTGTGGCGACTTGAGAGTTTCGACTCTTCAGCAATAGCAAGGCAATGCTACTTCGCCCATAGGCTAAATTTAAAATTAAGTTTTCGTTATCTCATTGATCTGGATGAAGAGGAGATTCATGTGGCGCCGAGGACGATGCGCCAAGCAGCCGACCGTGAACGGCCGGCCGCTATTGATAGATCCTCTCGTGTGTGCCACTCCTAGATAGAACTTAGAAGGCTATTTTGATGGCAAATTGGATCTGGCGTTCCGGGATGGTGGTCCTGAGCAAGGCGCCCGCCGTGCCAGGGCTGTTCACAGCCCCTGGCGCCAGTGATTGTCCCGTGGCATCCCACAGGTCGGTATTCCCGTCACCCGGGCCTGGAGGAGCAAAGTTGGCGTGATTCATGATGTTAAAAATCTCCATGCGGAACTGCACATTGAAATTTTCCGAGATGCGCTTTATGCGATTGTTCTTGAAGACAGAGAAGTCCAGATTGCTTATGCCTGGGCCGCTCAAGATGTTGCGACCCGCATTCCCCCGAAGATTGAAGCACGCTAAGGGCGAGAGAGGTGGCGCGTTTGGGTCGGAAATCGTTGTTCCGCGGCTGGGCGGAGCCGGGTCGCAGTTCGCGTTCCAAAAGGCAATGTCAGGCGCAGTGGGGATGGCGAAGCACTGCGTCTTGATGTAATTGGCAGGATTGCCCGCATTGATCAACGTGCTGCAACCGGGACCGCCAACGCGGTTCGGGTAGGCAAAATCGTCGCTGCTCAGAGTCCCCGCTGGGTCACCGCCGGTTCCCCATGTCGGAGTGAAGGGCACGCCGTCGCTGACAGTGAGAATGAGGCCGAGTTCCCAGCCATCAGTAACCCAACGTGCCGGTCCAGACAATGACTTAGCCGTGGGAAGATCCCACGTACCGTTTACAACGAGGGTGCGCCCAACGTTGAAATCGGAGAGGCCGCGAGTCAGCCGGAGATCGAAGTAGTTAAGACTCGAGATGGAGTTCCCGAAGGCGTCGCCCGCGACGGTAGCCGAGCTGGTATCCATGCTCTTGCCCCAAGTGTAAGTGCCCTGGACCTGGAAGCCATGGCTCATGCGCTTCGCCAATTGCAACTCGAGCGCATTGAAATACGAGCGTCCTTCGTAGAACATCCCGCGAATCGAACCGAAACCCTGATTAATGGGATTCGGAGGGCTTCCCGCATTGGGCCCGTTTATTAGATTGCCGTTGACATCAACCTGGGGCCAGAGATATCCGGACGGAGTCATTGTCGGGATGACCAAGTCTGACTCGTCCACGCGGAAGGGCTGATGAATCCCGCGCGAGCCCACATAAGCCACCATGGCGGCAAGACTCGGCATCAACTGGTACTGCACATTGAGGTTCCACTGCATGACGTAGTTGCGCTTGGGGTTGGAATCGATAAACGTCGAACGCAGCTTGTTGTTCGTGATATCTGCAGTTGGCACGAGAGGGAAAGTAAGAGGCTGAGCCAGCGTGGGATCGCCCACTTTGAGTGCCGTATATTGAAAGAAGGGGGCAGCTTGCGTTTCGAGGAGAGTGAACTGATAAGGAAGTGGCAGGACGTCGAACAGGCCAGCCCCGCCGCGGACAGCCATCTTGCCAGTCCGCAAGGGATCCCAGGCAAAACCGAGGCGCGGCTCGAAATTGTGAAGCGTGGGGTTGGAGAAGAGCGCACCGGTGCCGGAACAGCTCAGCGGGACCATCGTTCCACAAACGGGCAGCGGGTCGGTAATATTCCTCAAGTTGACCAGTTTGCCGTTAGTCTCGGTCAGCACAGTGGCCATCTCGTAGCGCAAACCCAGATTCAGAGTCAAGTTCGGCTTCATACGCCAGTCATCCTGCACGTAACCACCGATGATGCTTTGTCGAAAGTTGCGCGGGGTCAGGGAACTGGCAATCCCACCCTGGAATTTAGTTGGACTATTTGTAAGAAAAGACTGCAAATTGTCAAAAAACCAAATCCCGTTGGCGTCGGTAAGTGCGGTGGCCTGTGACTGCATGCGCTCGAAGGCAAAGCCAAACTTGATGGCGTGAGTGCCTCGATTCAGAAAGGCATCGTCATAACCTTGGAATGAATTCCACCGATATAGATATGAGCCTAGCCCTCCAACACCGCCAGGCATGGGAGCAACTCCGCCGATATTCACGAATGCGGCATCACGCCCTGCGAAGGCGCCCAAGGATGTGTCGGCTGCTGCCTTGTTGATCGCAGATAGGCTCTGATTGTTGTTTACGGATTCGTGGTTGTAGCCAAAACGGACGGCATTCACAAAGATTGGGGTAAAACTGTGAGTTTCCTCTGCGGCCAGGATCTGTCTTGAGCTCAAGCTGCCGAGCAACACGTTACCGAACGAATCGGGCGAGCTGTATGGTGTCCTGTCAAACAAGTAGGTACCGAAAATGCTGTCAGTCCCGGAAAATTTGTGGTCGATGCGTGTGGTAAGGAAATTTTCGTGAATGATCTGCCCGGCAGAAAAAACAGCCGGGCAGACATCCGCTCCACAATCGGGGGGCGTAGGGTAAAGCGCCAGGTATTTTTGAGCTGCCGGGTCCACTGTCACAGTACCTGACTGAAGAATTCCATTGCGAGCGTTCGCGGTCGGCACGAAGTTCTTATTCGCTATGCCCTTGGCCTGTCTAATTCCTTCATAATCGGCAAAAAAGAACGTGCGGTTCTGCACGAGCGGGCCGCCGATCGCACCTCCAAACTGGTTTCGTCTAAAGGGCGATCGCTGGCCCGCCTCGAAGAAATTTGCCGCGTCCAGCGAGCTATTCCTCAGGAACTCATACCCGCTGCCGTGGAACGCATTGGTTCCCGAACGTGTGATGGCGTTGACGACGCCGCCGGAAGTCTTGCCGTACTCTGCGGAATAGTTGCTGGTGAGGACCGAAAATTCCTGGATGGCGTCGACGCCGAGGTTCCCGCCGAGCACGCTTCCCGGCGCGCCATTCGCGTAGTCATTCAGGCTGACACCGTCCAGACGATAGTTGTTTTGCTGCGGGCGGGCGCCGGAGATGGTGAGCTGTTGTCCAAAGCCGCGATTGCCGCGATCCGAACCCGTTGCGAACGTCGGCTGGGTTTGAATCGTGTCGACGCCAGGTTGCAGCGCGGCCAAGTCGGTCCAACTGCGGCCATTCAAGGGCAGTTCGCGGACCGTGGTGGCGTTCACGACGGCGCTGATGTCCGAGCTGGCAAGCTGGACGGTTGGCGTCTCAGTGGTCACCTCAACCACTGTTCTTGCGGCGGATCCGACTTGCAAAATGAGGTTAAAAACCTGCTGGGCTCCGACGGTGAGCGATATGCCCTTTCTGGTCTCGGTGCTGAACCCCTTTGCGGAGACGGTGACTTGGTATTCTCCGGGCAATAGGTTAGGGGCGATGTAGAAGCCGTCTGGGTTGGTTGTAACCGTGGTGGTAATCCCAGTAGCCACATTGGTGATGGAGACCTGGGCCTGAGGCACAAGCTTTTCCGATGGGTCAGTAATCGTACCGGAGAGAGTGCCGCCGGCTACCTGAGCGCCAATTGGTGCTGAAAATAAAATTACGAGAATAGAAAAAATGATGAAGGCGGGGCCAAATGAATTGGAAATAGAAAATCTTTGAGAGGACAAGGACTCACCTCCACGCTTTGCGCGCAGCCTAGTGCATACATCGCGGGGATGCCTTAACTCAAGATTAATTTCTGTTTAGGTGCACTATCCACAACTGCTTCATCTGAAGATTTGGCAGGAAGAACGATCGTAAAGAGGGAACCAGAGATGGGGGAACTCTCACACCCAACCACGCCCCCCTGAGCGTGCACGATGGCCTGGGCGATGGACAGGCCCAGCCCACCACTGCGGCTTTCCGAGGTGCTAGAGGAAGAAGCGCGGTAGAAGCGCTGGAAAATGTGAGGCAAGTGCTCGGCGGAAATTCCGATGCCCTGATCCTGAAAGCGCGCTTGGATCTTGCCGTCGCGGTGTTCCAAGGTGACGCGAACTTGGGTGCCATCAGGAGAATACTTGATGGCATTATCGAGAAAGATGAGAAAGAGTTCACGAAGGAATGCTTCATCGCCGGAATACGGGATTTCCTGGTTCAGTTCGCGTAAGACGGAAATATTTTTCTCGCGGGCGCGCGAGGCGACCAGAGCGCAGGCATCTTCGAGGACTTCGTTGATGTAGAGAGGATCGCGGGCGAGGTGGAGTTGTCCTGCATCAGCCATAGAAAGGGTGAACAAGCCTTCAATGATGCAGGTGAGCTTTTTGAACTCTTCGTCGAAGAGGCAGAGAGTTTTGCGGTACTCTTCGGCAGTGCGCGGCTTCGAGAGGAGCAGTTCGGTTTCGCCGTGGAGAACGGCCAACGGAGTGCGCAGTTCATGAGAGGCATCGGTAACAAACTGGCGAAGCTGTCGAACGGCCGAATCCACACTCTCCAAGAGGCGGTTGAAAGTCTCGGCAAGACGGCCGAGTTCGTCATGAGGGGAGTGCACCGGGAGCGGGGTCCAGAAGCCTTCGCGGTTGGTCACCCGATTGGCCATGAGAGCGGCGTGTTGTGTGAGCGCAGTAACCGGCGAGAGGCTGCGTCCAACATAGAATGCGGAAATCGCGGCGGTGAGCAAGAGGCTCAGTGGAAACAGAAACAAGGCAACTTTGCCGAAACTGTCGAGGACTCGATTGGTTCCGAAAGTGGGGATGGCCACGGCCAAAATGCGCGTTTGCGTCCCTTGCTGAAAAGGAATGAAAGCCAAGCGCACGGACTCGCCGGAGTCGATGGCCCCAAGACCAAAAACAGGCTCGGAAACGCCAGGTTTCAGCCCTTTGATGTCGAGTGGAGCCGCAAGATTCTTTGACCGCTGAAGGACGAGGCCAGCGGGATCGAGAACTTCAAAGAATTGGCCGGGGATGTCCATGCGATTGATGTCTTGCGAATTGGGTTCAGCAGCGAAGTCAGCGATGATGGGGCGAGCGGTTTCTAGCAACTGGCGATTGAGCTGCGCAGAAACTTCGTGGGCGAGAAGGGCCCAAAAGGCGAGGTAGGAAGCGGCGAGCAACACGCCGACAACACTGCAAAAGAGAACCATCATGCGAAAGCGAAGCGAGCGTGCGTGTATCATTCGGGCAGCCCGAGACGATAACCGACGCCGCGGATGGTATGGATTAACTTTGCAGGTCGATTCAAGTCCACTTTTTGGCGAAGGCGATTGACGTAAACTTCCACAAGATTGGTCTCGCTATCAAAATGGCGATCCCAGACATGTTCGACGATTTCCGTACGCGTGACGAGTTCCGGAGCGCGCAGCAGAAAGAGTTCGAGGAGAGCGAATTCCTTGGAGGTCAGAGGAACGGCTTCCTTGCCGCGGGTAGCGCGACGGCGGTGGCGGTCCAATTCCAGATCGGCGTATCTAAGTTTTGCGTTCCCGCTGTGGAGGCCGCGGCGAACCAAAGCTCGTACGCGGGCGAGGAGTTCTGCCAGGACGAATGGCTTGGTGAGATAGTCGTCGGCGCCCGCGTCAAGGCCCTCGACCCTCTGCTCGACCAATCCACGGGCAGTGAGCATCATGACGGGGGCTTCGATGCCTTGCTGGCGCAATTCGCGGCAAACTTCCACACCACTCAGGCCGGGCAGCCGGACATCCAGGAGAATGGCGTCGTAGGTGACGTCTGCACCGAGCTCAAGCGCTCTCTCGCCGGTTTCCGCGACATCCACGGCGTAGGAATTTTCACGCAAGGCGCGTGCGATGAAACTGGCGACTTTCCGTTCGTCTTCGACCAAGAGTAAGCGCATACAGCCAGTAGCCTATCATCGCATGGCCGGTACGGGAATCTTCTGATAGCCCGCAAGCCGAAACAGGATTCTGAAAATCAGATTCTCAGTGGATTTCAAAGACCAAAACCTTGGCGGCTTCCGCTCCATGTTTTGGCACGGCCACGAAATAGCGGTTCAGCTGAGGCACGAGCAGAGCTGTCCTGCCCACCGGCCCAGTGGGAACGCTTCCTAGGAGTTTGTAGTTATCCGGGCCGGACTGTTCATAGACATCAGCATTGCCATCGCAAGCCGCGTAGATCCGCTTGCTGGCCGGATCATAAATCATGTCATCAACTCCTTTGGTGATGGGCAGAGCTGTGACTTCTTTGCCGGATTGTGTGTCGAGGACGGAGATTGCTCCGCTGCGGCAGGCCACAAACAAACGATGGTTTGCCTCATCGAGGGCGATAGCGACGTTGGTCTTGCATTTGGTTACCGGCCAACTCGCGACGAGCGTCCGCTTTTCCCGGTCGATGACCTCCACTTGGCTCTTCGCCTTGTTGTTGACGTACAGCTTCGGACTAGACTGCTCAAGAGCCAAGGCCTCGAGAGTGTCGCCGTCGATTCTGATGTCCGCAAGCTTCGTCCCGGCGGTGGTATCGACGACGCTCATGATCGAATAGGTCTCATGAACGTCGCCACCTCCATTGTCGATATAAAGGAGTTTTGTTGCTGGATCGAAACCAATCGAGTCCGCGTCCTCGAGGAGTCTCACGCTCGATAGCAGCTTGTAGGTATTACTATCGAAGATTTTCAGATCGCCTGCTTCGCCATCGGTAATGTACAAGCGGCCGAGGTCTTCGCGAAAAAGAACGGCGTGGGGCCTCTCGATGCCGCCGATGGTGTGGATGAGCTTGCCGGTCCCTACATCCAGTACCAAGACAGCTTTGAAATCTTCGGGAGTTGCGAAAAGACGGCCGCCCTTCAGGTCGATTGCAAAATGGTCAAAATTGCCCTTGACGTCCGGAGCGAGTGCATAGGTCTGGACAAGCTTTAGCGGCGCGGCATGCTGACACCTCGCGCTCACTCCAAAACCACTGAATACCAGCATGAGGATCACAAACCGTTTCGTCATGGTCTCTCCCTGAATCCAGCTGCGTTACATACGACTAGGAAATGTACGAGAAATCTACGGGCCGGTCTGGCTTTATCCATAGGTGGCGAGCGAGCTATCCGGAGCTGCACCAAGAAAGTAACCGAGCAAATCGCCAACCTCGGAAAACCGGGAAGCTCAAAGGCGCAGCGTATTCGCGTCAATGATTCCTGGTGATCCACGAGGCGAATGTTGCGGGCCAAGCAACCTCGCTAAGCCGGTCAACACGACACAGCATAAGTCATCCGTACCGGCGCGAACTTAAAAAAGTATTAATTTCTATTTAGCTGAAGGCGGCGCAATCGAGGGTTTCTAATTGAAAACTGGCCCTTTTGTTTAACTGCTTTCGAAAACGTTGGAGTGCTCCGCGGTGGCAGCGTTGACTCGCCCTGAGAGGAAGCGTAGCATCCGGCGGGTCGGGGAACATTCTTGGCTGAAACAGAGGTTGGGAATACGGTTCTCCTTATTTGGGCGGCGGACGAAATGTTCGCGCGCTGGATGGTACGCGCTTGAAGGCAGGGATGAGCAGATGAAGAAAACACGGTTTTTCATGTTTGCGCTGGTCTTCGCGCTATCGTCAGGCGCGGGAGCACAGGATCACGTCCCTTTGAAATTAGTTGCAACCATCCCGTTGCCCGGTCTTCATGACGGTGATTTCGACCACTTTACCCCGGATGTCGCTGGACACCGTTTGTTTCTTACTGCAGAAGAAAATGAGAAGGTCGTGGTTTTGGATACCAGCACGAATAAGCTGATTCATGCCATGGAAGACATCAAAGCGCCGCACGCGATCCTTTACCGCGCTGATTTGAAAAAACTCTTTGTCGTGGAAGGCGATGCATCGGCGGTACGAATCTACGATAGTGACACCTACAGACCGGCCGGCGAAATCAAAGTCTCCATCGACGCTGATTCCATTGCCTACGATGCTGCCACGAAATATCTGTATGTCGTCAATGGTGGCCGCGAGGCGCATACGCCATATTCGTTGATCAGTGTCGTGGATACAAACAACTCCAACAAGCTGCGTGATATCAAAATCAACTCCGACCATGTTGAAGCGATCGTACTTGAAAAGGGCGGCCCCCGTATGTTCCTCAACATCACGGGGCAAAACGCGGTGGGCGTGCTCGACAGGAACAAGGACACACTAACCACCACTTGGCCGTTGCCGCCAGGCGACACGCAAAACGTAGCGATGTCTCTGGACGAAGCCAATCACCGCTTGTTCGTGGTCACGCGCAAACCCGGAAAACTGATCGTTCTGAATTCGGACACCGGCAAAGTGGTCGCCGACTTGCCGGCGGTGGAGTTCGTTGACGATATGAGTTACGACGCGCAGCGGAAGCGCGTGTACCTGGCTGGAGATCAGTTTGTCGATGTCTTCGACCAGAAGGATGCCGACCACTATGCTTTGCTCGCGAGAATTCCTGGGAGTTTCCGAGCCAAGACCGGGATCCTAGTTCCGGAACTCAATCGCTATTACCTTGCCGTGCCGCACCACGAGAATAGAGATGCCGAAGTGCGGGTGTACGAGGTGCAGCCCTAGCAATGTGCGCGCGGCAAACTTGACCTACATCCGCCGATGGAAACTTCTCCCCACATCCCGCAGCAAACGCTAGAAGCTGAAGCGCAACACGAAATGAGTTCGACGGGTGCGTCTCCCCGCTGGATGCGAATTATCCCCGTGGCGCTCGTGATGTACACGATCGCGTTTATCGATCGAACGAACATCTCCCTCGCCCTGCCGCGGATCAGTCGAGATCTGCACCTGGATCCGCAACAAGCAGGGACGGTGGCCGGCATTTTTTTCTGGGGATACCTCGCATTGCAAATTCCGGGTGGCCATTTGGCCAAGTATTGGAGCCCGAAGAAATTTATCAGTGTGTTGCTGGTAGCGTGGGCGACGTTTGCTGTAGGTTGCGGACTTGCCCGCACGTATCAGCAGTTGCTCATCCTTCGGCTGCTGCTGGGGGTGGCCGAAAGTGGAGTCTTTCCGGCGACTTTGATTCTGTTGTCGCACTGGTTTTCACGTGCCGAGCGGGCCCGCGCCAATGCTTTCTGGTTGCTCTGTTTACCGGGAGCGGTCATCGCGGCATCTCCCTTTTCAGGATGGATGCTCGACCACTGGAACTGGCGCGTGATGCTAGTGGCCGAAGGTTCGCTGCCATTCCTGTGGCTAGCGATTTGGCTCGCGTTCATCCAGGACCATCCGGCTGACGCGCACTGGCTGTCGGATCGTGAGCGCGATTCCTTGGTGGCAACCTTGAGACGAGAATCTCTCGAACTAGAAGGCACGCAAAACATCTCCTACTTACGGGCGCTGCTGCGCCCACAAGTGTTTCTTCTGGCCGCTGTCTATTTCTGTTTTGTGAGCGGGCAGATGGGATTGCTGTTTTGGCTGCCCAGCGCCATGGAGAAGTTCAAGAAATTGAGCAGTCTCCATACCGGGTTGATCTATACGCTGCCGTTCATCGTCGGAGCTATTTCTCTACAAATCGTCTCTCGTCATTCCGACAAAATGCGCGAGCGCCGGCGGCACGCGGCCGGCGCCATGCTGCTCGGAGGATGCTGCATTTTGCTTGCTGTTGCCACCATCCCCTATTCGCTTTCGATGGCCTTCGCGTTCATCGCGCTGAGTGGTGTCGGCGCATACGGCCCGATGGGCGCATTTTGGGCCATTCCTACGGAGACTCTGCCGGCAAAAATTGTCGGTTCGGTCATGGGATTTGCGAACGCGATTGGCAATTTGGGTGCTTACTTTGCGCCGCTGATCGTCGGCTATCTCAACAAGAAAACCGGAAATTTTCTATCGGGATTTACCTACCTCGGATTGATTACGGTGGTGGCCGCCGGACTGGCGATGTTCCTGAGGACCGCGCCGGCAGTCCCCGGGGCTCAAATCAGGGAGGGGCAATGAGTGTTCAAGCTAGGTATATTCGCGCCGGCGTATTGGTTCTTGGATTCGCCGTGTTTCTTACATTTTGCATGTGTCCCGGCGTAGGTTTCGCTCAGGAGCCCGCGACTCCGCTGCCCCCGCCGTTGCCCCCGCCGCGGGCCAGAGCAAACGAAAAGGTAGCCATCCGAGCGGGGCGGCTCTTTGACTCGAAATCGGAAACTCTCAAAAAACAACAGGTCATCCTTGTCGAAGGAGCACGCATCGTTCAGGTTGGGCCAGCCAATGATGTGCAAATTCCAGTGGGCGCCGAGATCCTCGACCTGTCCAATGCCACGGTTTTGCCCGGGCTTATCGACGGACACACTCATGTTTTTGCCAGCGGACCTGACCTCGACGAGCAAATGTTGAGAGAGCCTCTGCAATACCGAGTCCTGGGGGCATTGGTGAATGCGCAACGCGATCTTTACATTGGATTCACGACGTTGCGCGATCTGAAGACGCTCGGCGGAATGTATGGTGACGTTGACTTGCGCAACGCCATCAACAACGGGCTGGTACAAGGCCCCCGTATGCAAGTCTCTGGCAGGGGCTTCCAGAGTACTGGAGGTTTTCGTCCAAAAGGCTACTCGCGCGATATTCCCCTGCCTTCGATGTTGGAGACAGTCGATTCACCGTGGGAAGCACGAAAGGCCGTCCGCGAACAGCTCATGAACGGCGCCGACTGGATCAAGTTCTACGCCGGGTATGACTTCACGTTTGCGCCTGACGGCAAAATGGTGATTCCGCCGACATTCACGCTCGAAGAAGTGCAGGCATTTGTCGAAGAAGCGCATGATAAGGGACATAAAGTTTCTTGCCACGCGTTCGGAGGAAAAGGTTTGCGCAACTGTCTCGCTGCTGGTGTCGACACAATCGAACACGGCGTGGACCTTTCCGATGAGGACATCCAGCAATTCAAGAACAAGGGTATTTACCTCATTCCGACGCTGTATCATTACCAGCTCGACAAGGAACACGACGCTAGGAAGTACGGCGGCCATACCGTTGCCGAGGTATCGGAGGCCAACTTTCGGCGCGCCGTTATGGCGGGTGTGAAAATTGGTTTCGGGACGGGCGTCGGTCCCTTCCCCCACGGCACGCAGTCAAGAGAATTTGGCTTCATGGTTAAATTCGGGATGACTCCGGCGCAAGTCATCCGGTCCGCGACGATAGTCGATGCACAAATGATGGGCTGGGATACAAATATCGGCACCATCGAGCGCGGGAAATTCGCCGACATCGTTGCCGTCTGCGGTGACCCACTGGCCGACATCACGGAACTCGAACGCGTGAAGTTCGTGATGAAGGGAGGCCAGGTCGTGCGCGATGACCTAAACTTTCCGGGCGAAAAAGGATGCGGCCAAAAGTAACATGCGAACTTTTCAGGTGACCCATGCGCAGGCGTGATTTTGGAAAGGCTTCTCTGGGCGCGATTGCCTCGACAGCGTTCCTGCGGTCCGCGAATGGTGTCGAACCTCCTGCCGGCGGCGATTTCGCGAAGGCTCCCGGGCTTACTGACTACGTCGGGAAATTTATCGCCTCAACGAAGTACGAGGACATTCCACCAGACGTCATCAAACTAGGCAAGAAGTCCATCCTCGACGGATTGGGGCTGGCATTGGCCGGGTCGCGCGCCCAAACAGGAGCGCTTTGCCGGGAATATGTCGAGCATCTCGGGATCTGCGAGGGAAAAGCTTGCATCATTGGCTCTTCAAAAAGAACTTCTCCGCGCTTTGCCGCCTTCGTAAACGGCGTATCTATTCATGCGGATGATTTCGACGACACACAACTTTCCGCCGCTAAAGATCGCGTGTATGGGCTCCTGGTGCACCCTACCGTGCCGGTGTTGCCGGCGTTGCTGGCGCTGACGGAAGGCAGGACGATCTCCGGCAAGGAACTGATGCTCGCCTATCATTTGGGTGTTGAGGTGGAGTGCAAGATTGCGGAGGCCATCTCGCCTCGCCATTACCAAGATGGGTTTCATTCCACCGGGACCTGTGGCCCCTTCGGCTCCGCGGCAGCCTGCGCGAAAATACTTCGCTTTGAACTCTCGAAAATACTGAATACTTTCGGGCTGGTGGCCAGTCAGTCCGGAGGGCTCAGAGAGAATTTTGGCACGATGACCAAGCCATTTCAGGCCGGTCACGCCGCCGAGAGCGGGTTGGCGTCCGCCGAGTTCGTCGCTCTGGGTTGGACGGCAGCAGAGGAAATCCTGGAAGCGGAGCGTGGGTTTTTCCACGCGTTCGGAGGGTCGTTCGATCCCGGAGCGATTATGGACCGTCTGGGAAAACCGTGGACATTCGCCTCACCTGGAATTTCACTGAAGCCCTATCCGTCGGGGTCCCTCGCTCATCCTGCGATGACCGAACTGACGCGCCTGATGGATGTCAACAAAGTACAGGCAGCTCAAGTGGAAAAACTCGACGTCGGTGCTAACCATCAAATGACCACGACCCTTCTTCACCATCGACCAAAGAACGGTTTGGAAGCCAAGTTCAGCATGGAATTCTGCATGGCGATTCTTCTCTTGCGGGGCAAGGCAGGATTGGGTGAGTTCTCGGATCAAGTTGTCCAAAGAGCGGACGTGCAAGAGATGATTGGCCGCGTCAACTTCTATGTGGATCCGGAAGCGGAGAGCGCCGGCTATGACAAAATGACGTCGCTCTTGAAGATTCACTTAAAGGATGGGCGAACGATCAGCGGCCGCGCGGAATTTGCCAAAGGCAGCCCTTCGAACCCCATGAGCTTTGACGAGGCGGCCGCCAAGTTCAGAGGATGTGCGGAATTTGCGGAGTGGCCCAAGGAAAAGACCGAGAAACTCATCAGTTACGTAAAGGCGCTGGATTCGGCAGGCGACGTCAGCACTCTTTCGCCGTTGCTCTCGACTGAGAAGGGATAAAGTGCAACATCGATGAAAATATTCGACATTGCAGTCATCGCCGGTGATGGCATCGGCAAGGAGGTCGTTCCCGAAGGCATACGCGTGCTTGACGCGGCCGGGAAGCGTTTTGGATTCCAATTCACCTGGCATGAATTCGATTGGAGTTGCGAAACCTATGTGAAAACCGGAAAGATGATGCCGCCCGATGGCCTCGAGCAATTGCGGCCGTTCGACGCCATCTTCCTAGGGGCTGTGGGGCATCCCAGCGTTGCCGATCACGTCTCGCTCTGGGGGCTGCTGATCCCTATTCGGCGCACCTTCCGGCAATACGTCAATCTGCGGCCCGTGCGTCTTTTTGAAGGAATTGAAACACCACTGAAGAATTGGAAGCCCGGTCAAATCGATTTTTGTATCGTCCGAGAAAACAATGAGGGGGAATATTCAAATATAGGCGGGCGCCTCTATGAAGGAACGGACGAAGAAATGGCCGTCCAACAAACAGTCTTCACTCGGCGCGGCGTAAACCGCGTGATGCGCTACGCGTTCGAACTAGCCCGCAAGAGAAACAAGCATCTCACCTCGGCGACAAAATCGAACGGCATCATTCACACCATGCCGTTCTGGGATGAATGCTTCCATGCCGTAGCCGCCGAGTATCCTGATGTACGGACAGATCAGTATCATATCGACATACTGACGGCTCATTTCGTGCGACATCCCGACTGGTTCGACGTGGTCGTGGGTTCTAATCTTTTCGGCGACATTCTTTCCGACTTAGGTCCCGCGGTCGTCGGATCTATCGGTATCGCACCATCGGCTAATCTCAATCCAGAAAAAGAATTTCCGTCCATGTTTGAGCCCGTTCATGGTTCGGCTCCGGATATTGCAGGAAAGGGAATTGCCAATCCTATAGGGCAGATTTGGTCAGGTGCGATGATGCTACGGCATCTGGGCGCGTCGGAAGCCGCCGATGCGGTCGAGAACGCCATTACTGAAGTTCTGGCGCAATCCAAGGTTCGCACTCCCGACATCGGTGGTGTCGGGTCGACCAAGGAACTAGGGGCAGCGATAGCTTCGCGGGTAAGTAGTGTGAACTAGCCAGCCTCTCCTCGCTGGAGGCAGGCGATAGGCACCCGCGGTTCGCGCTTGGTCTTTCCATCAAGCGCGGCAGAAGCCTTCGCGTCGGGATGGTCGGAAACAAGGTCATTTCTTATTACGACGACTCTCCAGAAGATCGAAACGACGGACAACAGGAGATCCGGCAAGATCGGTCTATGGACCAAAGCGGACTCGGTTTCTTACTTCGATGATTTGCATGTGACTGCCAGGTACGGCGCAAGGCGATTTCGTACGGGAAAGCCCTGAGCTAGAAAGATGCGTAATCCAAACTGGTTCATTGTTGCTTGCCTCAGCGGAAGCCTTTTATGGTTACGAGAACCGGGGCATTCGACCACTCCTCCCCATTTCGGCGGTTTATCTGATACCAAATCAGCTTTTTCCGGCGAAGGGACACAGAACGCCGGCTCGCGGTCCATATCAGGCACGGTCCTGGATCCTTCCGGCGCAGCTATTGCTGGCGCGGAGGTGATTCTACTGTCCGCGGATGGGAAAGAACTCTTGCGAACTGCGGCGGACAAAGAAGGCAGCTTCCAGTTTGAAAAATTGGCCGCGGGAAGTTACAAGATCGAAGCACAAGCTCCCGGCTTCCGCGACACGATCGTGGAATTGAAGCTTGGCGTGCGGGCGGCATCTCCTGTTCGCATGGTGCTGCCGATCGCCGCGACAAATGAGGTGGTGAACGTGGCGGGAAGTGACGTGTCACTCGCGGTGACTACGGAGGTGTCGGAGAACCAGAATGCGAATATTCTGGATCGATCGGCGCTGGATCGCTTGCCGGTGTTCGATCAGGATTACATCACCATGCTCTCGCGCTTTTTAGATGACAGCACGATCGGGACGAATGGCGTGTCGCTGATCGTGAATGGGATTGAAGCGAACGGGCCGGGAGTCACGCCGTCGGCAGTTCAGGAAGTTCGCATCAACCAAAACCCCTACTCGGCCAGATTCGCGCGGCCCGGCCGCGCGCGGCTGGAAATTATCACCAAAGGCGGCACGCCGAATTATCACGGATCTATGAATTTTCTTTTTCGCGATGCGGTGTTTGATGCGCGAAATGCGTTTGCGGTGGGGAAGCCGCCGGAACAAAGGCAGTTTTACGAGGGTTCGCTAACCGGGCCGATTGGCAAGAGCAAGAAGACTTCCTTTCTTTTGTCGTTGGAAAGCGACAAAGATGATAGCCAGGCGGCGGTGGTGGCCACGGGCACAAACAACGTGGCCATCAACGAAAACGTTCCGCAGCCGATGCGACACTTTTTTGGCTCGGCGCGCGTTTTTCACGACTTCAGCGACAAAGACCACTTTTGGGTTGGCTACTCCTTCGAACATCAAAGCAACGATAACGTGGGCGCTGGAGGGAATGTGCTTCCCGAAGCGGCGACGAACACGAGATTCCTGGAGCATGAGATCAATATCAGTTACCGGCACGTTTTCTCGGCGAAGTGGGTCAACCAACTGCAATTCCTTGTGGGGCACTACGACGCGCCCGTCTTCAGCCTGAATGAAAATCCGCAGATTGTCGTTTCTGGGTTTTTTACTGGCGGCGGCGCGCAGGCAGATTCGCGACGAACGGAATATCACTTCGATGGAACGGAGTTCCTTACCTATGTCAACGGGAAACACCAATTGGTTTTCGGCGTGGATATTCCCGACATCAGCCGGCGGGGGATGGACGATTTTACCAACAGAGCGGGAACCTACACGTTTGCCGACCTGGCGGATTTTCAGGTCGGCCGGCCCGGGACTTTTATCGTGCAAAAAGGGAATGGCCATGTGGTTTTTCTGGAAAGAGTTCTGTCCGGATTTATCGAGGACACCATTCGCGTGAAGCCGACTTTTTCCGTGTCGCTCGGGGTGCGCTACTACTGGCAGAATTACTTTCACGACGACCCGAACAATCTGGCTCCGCGTTTCGGTTTTGCGTGGGCACCGACAAAAAACAACAAGACAATCTTTCGCGGCGGCGCGGGAGTGTTTTACGACCGTACCGGACCGAGGCCGATCGGCGATTTACTGCACTTCAACGGTGTCAATCTGCAGCGATTCATCCTTTCGAACCCGCAAAACCCTCCCTTTCTGTTCACCTATCCGGTGACGTCCGCGCAACTGGCGGGAGTGCCAACGAGCTTAGTGGTACTGGACCCGCGGCTGCGAATCCCCTATGCAGTTCAATACAGCGTCGGGCTCGAGCGGCAGGTCACAGCCAAGAGCACGTTCAGCGCCATGTACGTTGGGTCGCGCGGGATCGATCTTTTCCGTTCACGGGATATTAACGCGCCGCCGCCGCCGAATTTTACAGCCAGGCCCAATCCGAATCTCGGACAAGTGCGGCAAATGGAATCGGAAGGATACCAGAAGAGCAATTCGCTAGAGTTGACGTTTCGTGGCAAGCCGAGCCGATTTTTCGCCGGGCAGGTGCAGTACACGCTTGGAAAGACGTATAACAACACGAGCGGGATCACTTATTTCCCGGCGAACAGCTATCTTGCAGCGGCGGATTGGGCGCGCTCGGACAACGACCGGCGGCACAAATTCGATTTGCTTGGTTCGACGGAGATCGCGAAATACTTCTCCATCGGCGCGGCGCTTTCGGTGTATTCGGGAAGACCAGTTAACGTTACCACTGGAGCCGACGACAACCATGATGGCATCTACAACGATCGGCCACTATTGCCAGTCGCGTTTGCGCGCAACACGATGCACGGGCCAGGGCTGATCAATCTCGATCTCAATATTGAGCGTGACTTTTTGTTTGTGAAAGGGAAGAAGGAGGGGCCGACACTGACGGTAGGTTTGAACTCATTTAATGTGCTGAATCACCAAAACGATGTGACCTACGTTGGTGTAATTTCTTCCGTTTATTTTGGCAGAGCCGTGTCGGCGCTTCCTCCGCGCCGGATGCAGCTAAATCTGCAATTCAAGTTCTAGCACCGCCAAGCGTTGAGTTGAGCACACCCTAGGCCGCTATCGAGAATCCAGCTGTTAACAACAGGAAGTTGGTCCGATGCTTCGCTTCAGGAAAAAAGGGATGATGGCAAAAACATCTGTTTCGCGGATCTCTAGAGGCCCGCTGGCCGGCGGACCGCGATGGTTAGGGTCGAGCCCTGTCAAGCGGAAGGCGTGCCGCCAGCTCCTGCATGCTTAATCAGCTTGCACGCACTGCCTTCGCGCGGGGCCCGAGTCCCCCGAGGGGCCCTATTTTTCTTCTCCGACTTTCCATCAGACCAGTCTCCTCGCCTCGCTATGCCTGTGAATCGCAAAAACGTGATAAAAACATGTCCGAGCCGCATTCCTAGGTTCAGGCTTTTCTTTCGGAAAGAAGGATTATGAGCGAGACTTCGAAACGACAAATGACACTTGGCATGATCGTGGGGAATCGCGGCTTCTTCCCGGATCATCTGGCCCGCTCTGGACACCACGAAATGGGTGCGGCGCTCGAGTCTGCGGGCGTGAAGGTGGTGGCTCTCACGGAAGCCGATGCAAAGTTCGGAGCCGTGGAAACGCGACAGGAAGCGCGGCGCTGCGCCGACCTGTTCAAGCACCATCGCGAAGCCATCGATGGAGTTGTCGTCACCCTTCCAAACTTTGGTGACGAGCGAGCCATCGCCGATACTCTTCGCATGGCAGGGCTCCCGGTGCCGGTTCTGGTGCAGGCCACGCCCGACACGCCCGGTCGCATGTCCATCCGCGATCGCCGCGACAGTTTTTGCGGCAAGATGTCAGCCTGCAACAATCTCGCGCAATACGGGATCCCCTATTCCCTGACGACTCTGCATACCGAGTTGCCGCGGTCGGCCGAGTTCCGCCGCGACCTGGAATGGTTCCTCAGCGTGTGCCGCGTAGTGAAAGGATTGCGCCGCTTGCGCATCGGGGCCATCGGCGCGCGGCCCACGGCGTTTAACACCGTGCGCTATAGCGAAAAGATTCTCGAAGCCAACGGCATCTCTGTCGAGACCCTGGACCTCTCCGAAGTTCTTGGTCGCATCGCGCGCATGAAAGACGACGACCCCGTCGCCCAGCAAAAACTCCAATCCATCAGGAAGTATGTCTCCACGCAGAGCATTCCCGACGCCGCCCTTCTCAAAATGTCCAAGCTGGGCGCCGTAATCGATGGCTGGATGCGCGACACCGAAGTCGCTATTAGCGCCATTCAATGCTGGACTTCCCTCGAGGAATATTTCGGCGTCGTGCCCTGTACGGTCATGAGCATGATGAGCAACGAGGGCATGTCCAGCGCCTGCGAAGTCGACATCGCCGGCGTTGTGGGTATGCATGCTCTGCAACTCGCCTCCGAAACTCCCAGCGCTCTCCTCGACTGGAATAACAACTACGCCGACGATCCCGACAAGGCCGTCTGTTTTCACTGCAGCAATCTTCCCAAGCACTTTTTCCAGGACGTGCGCATGGATTTCCAGGAAATCATCGCCGGGACTGTGGGCAAGGAAAACACGTTTGGGACCTGCGTCGGGAGAGTCAAGCCCGGTGCGATGAGTTTTGCCCGCTTCTCGACCGACGACCGGGAAGGAAAAATCCGCGGCTACGTCGGCGAAGGAACCTTCACCGACGATTCACTGGAAACCTTTGGCGGCGCCGGCGTCGTGCACATCCCGCACTTGCAAAAACTTCTCCGCTATATCTGCGAGCGCGGATTCGAACATCACGTCGCCGCAAACTTTTCAACAGTCGCGTCCGCCGTCCATGAAGCCGCCACCCGATATCTCGGCTGGGATATGTACTGGCACCGCTCCTGAAGGCGCTCGTTGCTAGCGCTTTCGTCGCAGAACTAATGAGCGAGTTGCGTGTCCATGTCTTCCAAGGCGATCCCTTTGGTTTCCGGCATCATGAACATCACATAAAGCAGCTGCAATACCATCATTCCGCAAAAGAAGGCGAAGATCGGCGCCCCGCCGAAATTTCCAGCCAATGCGGGAAATACATTGGCAATGATGGCGGCAAACGTCCAATGCGTGAAGCACCCCAACGATTGCCCTGCGGCCCGCACTTCATTCGGAAAAATTTCGCCAATGAACACCCAGATCACCGCACCTTGCCCCACTGCGTGCGAAGCAATGAACGCAAACACAAAAATCGTCATCCCTCCGAACGAGTTGCGGTAGAAAGCCACGGCAATGAGGCCCAAGGAAACGATATAGCCAATCGAACCGATGTACATCAGCATCCTGCGCCCGAAGCGGTCAATCATCGAAAGTCCCAGCATGGTAAATACAAGATTCACGAGTCCAATGCCTGCCGTGGAAAGAAGCGCGCTGGATTTGCTCAACCCGGTCATCCCAAAAATCCGAGGCGCGTAATATATGATGGCGTTGATGCCCGATAGCTGATTGAAAAAAGCCAACAAGAAAGCCAAGAGGATGGGCCACCGGTAGTGCGCGGAGAAAAAAGCCTTGCTGGGACTGGCCGCGGCCCGATCTCTGGAAGCCAGAATCGAAGCCAATGTCGCGTCCGCGGCCGCAGGGTCGATCTCGCATAGAACGCTTCTCGCGTTTACAAGATCGTTCCGCCTTAGCGCCAGCCAACGCGGACTCTCGGAAATCAACAGGGCAAGCAGAGTGAAAATCAGAGATGGGATGGCCACGATGCCCAGCATCCACCGCCAGTCGTTGGGACCCGTGCTTTGCAAGAGATAATTCGAAACATACGCGATCAGAATTCCAAACACGATATTGAATTGGAATAATGCCACCAGCAGACCCCTTCTGGCGGGCGGCGCGATTTCCGAAATGTAAAGAGGGGAGACGACCGATGAGGCCCCGATCGAGAGCCCTCCGATCAAACGGAAAACCATAAACACGTAAATGTCTTGGGATAGTGCCGAGCCCAGCGCCGAGACCAGGAACAAAGCGCCGATCCAAAATAAACTCGTCTTGCGCCCAAGTTTGTCGGCGAAGAATCCTCCAAACATGGCGCCCAGGACCGTGCCATACAACGCCATGGAAACCGCCAGCCCATGCGTAAAATTGTTCAAGTTCCAAATTTTCTGGATGGTTTGTTCCGCCCCTGAAATTACCGCGGTATCTAGTCCGAAAAGGAACCCGCTCAGCGCAACCGTCAGGGACCACAGGAGAAGCTTGTGTTTTTTCATAGGTGGGGGTCGAATTTGCACCGGCGCGTATCGTGATCCGTAGCTATCGATACGAGCTTCTCCGTCGCCCTAGACCGCTCGCACCACGGTGTCAACCGCAAGGCGCCTTGGCCCTTTGCGGCTGTTGTCCACATGCTTTTGGCTATTCGGACGACACCCGCCTCAGAAGCTGAGCCGCAGTGACATTTGAATCTGCCGCGGGCTCCCGATGGTCTTGTTCACGATTCCCAGGCCACTCGCCGTGGGCGACGAATAAAGACTGGAACCATAGACCGGGAAATCATTGAAGAATAGGTTTTGCGAGACGTTGTCGACAGGGACGTCGAAGCTCGCCGTATTCGTAAGGTTGAACACATCAAAGCTGAACTTGAGCGAAGCCCTCTCGGTGATCTGCGTGAGCTTCACCAGCGAGATGTCCGTTCGCTTTTGCCAGGCTTGTCGGAAAATGTTTCGTTGCCCGGTGGTGAAGTTGGTTTCATAAGTGTCGCCCGGGGCAATCGCGCCGCCCAGATCACCCGGATTGAGGAGCGGCAGGGTAAAACAAGCCGCATTCAGCGCCGGCGCACCTGGTGTCGCCCCACTGGCACCTGTGAGCGCCTTTGAAGGGTTGCACGAACCGAGTGGCACAACCGGGTTGGTGATACCGTCAGACGTTCCGTAGAAAATGCTCCCCACCGCACCGGAATAGTCGACAACGCTATAGGGCTGGCCGCTTTGGATGATGGCAAGACCCGCAATGGCCCAGCCATCCGCGAATCGGCCCTTGAGCGATGTTAGTTCAAAAAATTTCGGAAGCTGGTAGAGATAGGTGAAGTTGAGAACGTGTTTGCGGTCGAAGTCCGATAATCCATAGCCACTGCGCAGATTGAGAGGATTGTTTCCGTTATAGAAAAGCCCCATGCCGCTCTGCTCATCCGTGGCGTGCGAGAAGGTATAGGAGAACCCGACTTGCAGCCCATGGCTCAGCCGTTTTTCAACGTGCGCCTGCAGCGCGTTGTAAGCCGAGATGCCCGCCGCCGTGTACGACTCCGATTCCGATGAATAGCCGATATACGGAACCCGGAGGTCGACGTTGCCGCCCTCATACGTGGCGATCATGGAATTTCCATCGGGAAGGCCCATGAATTGGCAGTCGCTCGTGGAGCCCGGAGCACCGCTCAAATTGCAACCTGAATCATAGTTCGTGCAGGCAGCGGGGCTAAGTGTGGGATTACACCCGGCAGGCGCGAGTATGTTGTAACCATACGTGTATTTCTGGCCGTGAATGGGGTGGCTGGGTGATGCAATCCCCGCCTGATTGAACGGTATGGGAATGACTTCATGCCGGCCCAGGTTGCCAACGTAGCCCACCTCGATCAACAGGTCATTTCGCGGCTGCCATTGGATATCAAGGATCTGATTAAAGGTGTAGGGAAGTTTATTCTTCCGATTGTAATCCGCAAAAGCGAACAGCTGTGAGCCACTGGCGATAGCCCCCGCGTTTGGCAAGCTGATCGTAGCGGGATTTCCAGTGGGCGGGTTCTGAAGCTTTGTGCCCCAAGGATTGTTGAAGGAGCCACCGTTTGGTTGGGTCGGATCGCACGTTGGGATGAATCCTTCGTAAGAGCTTTGGAGTAGTGCCGTGCACACCTGCGAATTCACAAACGGCGGAGACTGGTTGACACCGAATGGTCCCCCCGGAATCACGCCGGCGGCCACGCCCGGGGACAGATAAGTGAACAACTCGCCGCGGTCGTAGTACATACCCCAGCCCGCTCTGACCACAATCTTGTTGTTAAACATTTTGGGGCTCCACGCCATCCCCAATCGTGGCGCAAGGCCCCATTGCCTGCCGGTCAGCGTCGAGTTGCTCACGCCCTTCGTAGGGAACTGTTTATTGTTGCCCCCGATGATCAATCCGTTGGAGACGATGGTGTCTGTGCCGGCGTCGTAGTTGTAGAGCGAAGGTTCGAAGTTATAAATGCGCCCATATTTTTCAGTGAGGCCGCCATGGTCATCAAATCGCACACCACCGGTAATACTTAAATTCGGGCGCAGCTGGAATTTATCTTGAACATAGGCGCCGGTATCTTTGGAGCGCCAATAACGATTGGCGTCGCCCTGGAGAAACGCAGAGGTCACAAAGCCGTTGGGACTGTAAGAAGTTTCCAAGCCTTGCAGGAATTGCGAGAAGTCGGCGAACGCGATAACGCCCTTGTTGGTTCGCTCATCCCGAGTGTTCAGCTGCGTATAAGCGAAGCTGCCCCCAAACGTGACGGTGTGCTTACCGTGCACCCAAATCGCATTGACCGAGGGCATGAACCGGTTTTGGAATACCCCGGTGAATGCCCCCTGCGAATTGGCGCCGCTGCCGATATTCACACCCGCGTTGGGGACAAAGTTCGTGTTGTAAGGTGCGGCGTTTCCATAATCATCGACGATCGAAATTCCGGGGAAAAAGCTGGAGCCGAAAGTATTGAAGGTGGTGGCTGACGCGGGCAGGCCAGGGACAAGAGTCTGGACGTAGGAGCTGAACTGCTGCGGCGTGAACGGCTGGTCGATCGTGCTGTAGACCTTCTCCCGAATAAATCCGAACACTTCAGCGACGCTCAGTCTCGGCGTGATCGTCTGCGTATTGGTGATCGACCCCACCTGGCTGCCGGCATCCAAATGCTGCGTGAATCCGGGAGAGCCGGAATACGCGTACGGCGCGATGCTGGGGTCGTGCTGGTAATAATATTTCAGAGCCAAAGTGTCTTTCGAACTGGCATTCCAGTCCAAATCCGCGACGCCCTGATTGGCTATGAAATAAGACGTGCCCACCGTGAAAGAATTTTCCGGAAAATTAATGCTGATGGGATTTACAGCGGGATTGGTGCTGGCCGAAGGAATCAAGTATTGGCTGTTAGGAAGTTTGTAGTTCAACAGCCCGTAAGCGATGGGATTGATGTCGCCGGGTGCAGTGCCGACATTCGCGTTGGTCGTAGCCGCAGCAGGGAAATTGCCGTTGACCAGGGCGGCCAGCGCGGCCGCGCTGCGGTCGCTCGTGAGTCCCGGGGGCACCGCGACGCGCGAGCTGCCGATCTCCTGATCGGAATCATGGGTGTGCTGGAAGCTGGCGTAGCCAAAAAGTTTGTTCTTGATGATGGGTGCGCCGAGAGTGCCGCCCGCAGTATAGCGATGCAGTTCCGGAACTTTGTCATTTGCAGGAATGTTGGGGTCCGCATTGTAGAAAAAGGGCGCCGCGTTGAGCGCATCGGTTCCGCGGTGCACATAGCCGCTTCCGTGAATATCGTTCGTGCCGGAAGCCGTGCTGATGTCGATGTGCGCGCCGCTGGTCGACCCTTGCTGCGCGTCGTACATCGAAGTGTTTACGCGAAATTCCTGAATCGTTTCCGGAGCGGGAGTTGGCAGCGCCTGGCCAATCGCCAGGTACGGTGAAGCCGTGCTCTGGATCGGTTCCGCAGTGGTGCTGGAGAGACTGGCCGCTCCGCCAATGCCGGTGTTGTTCACGATGCGAGCTGAAGACACCGAGCTGGTGCTTTTCCCGTTGAACAGGTTGCTGGCGTCCACGCCGTTCATCATGAACGTGTTGCTGGTATCGCGCTGCCCGTTGGCCCAGATGGGCTGATTCCCCAAACCGCTGTTCACGCCGGTACCGGCGGAGAGTTCCGCGTTAACGCCCGGCGAGAGAATCGCCATCCCCGTAAAGCTTCCCGTTGGCAGGGGAACGGACTCGATCTGTTCTTTCTCCATGATGTAGCCGTTGGTAGTGTCCACCGCATTCATGAGCGGGCTGGCCTCTACGGTCACAGTCGTGCCTACCTGCCCGACCTTCAGCGTCGCATTGACCGTCGCCGTCCGGTCGGCCTGCACCACAATCGAAGGGATTTTTTGTGTCTCAAATCCATCGTGCGTGAATGTCAGCGTGTAGCTGCCGATCGGCAAGTTCACAAAATCGTAGATTCCACCGCTGTTCGTCGTCTGCGTGCGGCTGAGCTTTGTCTGGTCGCTTACGATGCTCACCATCGTGTTCGGCAGAATTCCGCCAGAAGCGTCGCTGACTGTGCCGGTGATGCCGCCCAAAGTTTGCTGCGCTTGCATTCGAGGGGACAGGACGAACTGGACGCAACAGCAGAGGAAGGAAGTGAGGAAAAAGACGGAAAATGCGGTCCTCTCGCTCTTAGTCATTCGCAACGGCCTCCTGAATTTGTCGAAATACACTTGGCCGATAAAATCCTCCCAGGACTCTCTCGGAACTTCTGTTTAGCAAAGCGGTTTTCCGGCTTCTTAGGACCCTGTGCCGGAATACGAAATCTTGGGTACAAACTATTCCAATTCCGCGGCAATGGCCATGAAATTTTTGATTCGCACTTATCTGTTTTCCTCTGCCTGTGGAAAACTCGCCGCCAATTCTTTGTGGTGGCGTCCACCGCGGCGGGCTGAGCCCCACCTGGCCCAGACGTTTGACGCAGGACTGCGCGATAGGCTCAATCGTCGGCGAGCGGAGCTTCCTCTTTGCGCCTTTGCACCAGAAACCAAACCATTCCCGCGCACAAGTACGCGAGATAAATGAACGGCAGCTTGCCGTAAGGTCCTTCCGGAATCGGGTAGAGATTACCAATCAGCGCCAGCAGCATCGCCGTGAACGCCAGCCACGGAATCACCTGTGCTCCGGGCCGGTACGCACCGTGGTCACGCAAATAGCGCGGCAGCGCCACGCACACCAGCGCGTAAGTCACGATGAACCCGTAAGTCGCCAGTGAACCCATCCACCCGTATACATCCAACCCGCTCGCGCCACGCGCGGCCAGTACCGCCACCGGCGTGACTGCTGCCACGCCCGTCACCACGATCGCTCGGCCCGGCGTCTCATGCCGCGCGTGTGTCGCGCGCAGCGAATTGTGCGTCAGGCCGTTGTGAGACATCAGCAACAGCACGCGCGCCGCCGCCGTGATGCACGCCAGCGTTCCGGCCAACATGCTCACCAGCACCCCGATGTCGATCAGCAATCCCAGAACCGGCACGCCGCCCACACTAGCAAGCACGCGCATCGGCGCATCGCTTTTCCCCAGGTCTTGCCCAACCGTGCGCAACCCCAGCACTTCGGTGTAAGCGCAGAGAATGAAAATAGCGCCGGCCAGGAGCGCGCTCTGAATCACCGCCCGCGGAATCGTTTTCAGTGGATTGCGTGCTTCCGCTCCCAGCGTCGTTGCGCTTTCGAATCCCACGAAGCTGAATAGCGCCAGCACCAAGCCCAAGCGTAGCCCGCTGCCGGTCATGCCGTGCAATCGTAGTTGCGTCCAATCCAAATGTAGACCGTGCCGCACCAGAACGAGCACGACCACAATCATGATCAGCGTCACCGAAACTGCTTCGATCCACAACATCAGCCGCGCCGAAATTTTCACGTCGCGCCACGCAATTCCGATCGATATCGCCGTCACTAGCAGCGCCAGAAAAACCGCGGAAACAATATGCCCAGTCGCATCATGTAGCAGCAAGTTGGCATAGTGATAGAACCCGCCGATCACACTCGACCCCGTAGCGATATAAGCGAGCAGCAGGCTCCATGCAGCGGTGGCGCCGAGCGACGGTGGAAGAATCATCGAAGCATACGTATAAAGCGAACCCGGCGAAGACGAGTACCGCGCGAACCGGCTGATGCACAGCGCCACCAGGAGAATCGCCGCCGTCGCCAGCACGTAAGCGAGCCAGGTCCCGTTCCCCGCCAGCGCGCAAACCAGTGGAATCGTCGCGGCCGGTGTCGTCGTCGGCGCGATCGTGGAGACCGACTGCGCCAGCGTTTCCATCGGGGAAAGCGCGTCGCGCCGCAAGCCGTAACCCGCAGACCGCGATCCCGTTTGCGTAGACGTCTCCATCAAGCGTTGTTCCTTTTCCCTGCTCGATTCGAATGAGAATAAAGGCGGCTACGATACAGGTCTCGCGCATTAGCTGCAAGTGCCAAGTGCGGTCAAGACGAACTTGGATGTTTCTTGTGCATGCCAAATCTTAATGGAATGGCTTCCGCCGGCTAGCATGCTTCGGAAAAAGGTCATCGTGGCCCGGTCCAGAATGAAGGATTCGCGGGCCTGGGTCGGTACAGCGGGAATGCCGGACCCGCGACTATTCCCAAAAGATTCGCCAAAAGCTAGTCCACCGGGATTCGTAAATCGCTATGAGCACTGAATATTTCGGTGGGCCATGAGAACTACTACTCAGCAAGCAGACACCCAGTCCAAAGCGGCCTGCAGCTTTGCTGGTATCTGGCTGTCTTGCTAGTCGTTGCGCCGATTCAGGCAGGTGCGCAGGATCGGACGTTTCATAAACAACTTCATTGATCCACCCGGAGGGCATGCGCACATCCTGTTTGCATACCCTTTCTCGAAACGTGTTCCTGCCCATGCTTTCCAGTTTCGATAGGTGCGCCGCCTGACGGACCTGAAGAAAAGCCGCTGCAACTGCGTCACCAGCGGCATCCTCCTGATCAGATGCGGTTGTGGGTACTACGATCAGGAAGACCAGTAAAGCCGAGAAAATCAGCTTCTTCATACTGCGTCGGATCGATCCACCACGGGGGCACATTCGTGCAAGAAAACTCTTTTGTTTCCATATCGCTAGCTGATAAGAAGAAAGCATCACAATCCAGCTTCAAACGCGCGGAAACGCCGCTCCAGTTCCCATTGCTGGCCAGCTTTTTCATTGGATCCCAGAAAATCGGCACACCGCGAAGAATATTTCTCGGCACCCGGCGGATCCTCCGAGCAAACGGATACCACGCGTGTGAAAGCGTCCCGAGCGCTCCACAAACTGGCCCCGCTCAGAAAGCTGTGCTCCATGCTGGTCCGTACCATCCGCTTCAGGTCTCTATAGCGCAGATCGTAAGTCTCGACCGCGCGCACATATTCGTGTGTCAAGTCGATGCGCGAAACGCCTTCATCGTCTGAGGAAAGCGCCACCGGCACGCCAAACATCCGGTACAACGGAAACGGGTGGTCTTTGCCGCTCACTCCGAGGATCACATCGTTGCTCGTCAAACTGATTCCACCATCACGTGATTCGCCGCCATCTCTTTCATCAGCGCGTGCGGATCATTCTCGTACATGATGTCGACGCCGTGACCGATGCGCTCCGCCTGAGCCTGCTCCACCGCCAGCCGAATGTGGCAGCACAGCCCCTCGTACGGCACAAATCCCGGTGCAATCTCACCCGCATGCAGACTCAAGTGCGTCTTCGGATATAGCGCGTGAAGAAACGCGACCATACGCATGTGCAGTGCGTAGTCGTTCATGGCCGTGTAGCCGTCCTCGGGCATAACCAGGTTTATGCCCACGAAGCGCGGATCCACTGCAGCCGTTTCAAAACATAGCAGGGTCTGCGCGAAAACAACCGGCTTCGGAAACCCGCGCAAAACCTGACAGAGAAAGCGCACCTGCACGCGGCAAGCTGCCGCCGCATCCTTTTCGTCGCAATGCTCGTGCGCGCGCCGCAAAGCTTCCGCGTGGTCCAGCGCCGCCCTCGCCTCCGCTATGTCTTCGTGAAGTCCGCGCTCCAGCAAATCCTTCCTGAATTTGCCGAAATCCTCTTGCCAGCCGATTTGCGTCGCGAGCATGGCTGTATGCGTAAAATCCGGTGTATGCATCAACTCCAGATACTGCTCGTTCTGCGCCGCCGCTCGTGTCGCCACCTCATCAATCCACTCGCCAAGATGACGGTGATCTGTCCCGCCGAATTTCGCAAAGGCATCAAAAAAATGATCGTGTCCCGTCACGCCTGGCGAAGGCACGAATCCGCGCATCGAGAAAGCATCCACCAGCGCGTCAAACAGATGCTGATCTTTGTAAGCACTTGACGCGGGGACCTTTCCTTCTCCGCAGTCCGCTCCACTGTCCGCGGCGCCCTGGGCCTTTGTAAAAGCCAGCTTCGCCACATCCACGCACAAATGATCTTCCGCCGCCGCGCGAATCCACGATTCAGCGTATACGGCCCCACTCAGATGATTGTGCAGATCGCCGCCCTTCGGCATTCCCAGTAGAAAGTGCCGAAGCTGCAGCGGATTCTGCCGCGCCGCCTGCAAATTCAGTTCGGCCCGTTGTTCGGGGCTTTTCTGTGCCGCCGGAGCCGCAGAAGGCTTCTGTTGGGCAAGCGCGGACGAAGCGACTGGCAACAGCAGAACTAGAACGCGCAATGTGTTGGAGTAAGGCAGTCTCCGCGAGGGAATTAGCTTCGAGTTTTTCATAAAAGGCTCCTCCAGCCCATGACCGAGCGCTCGGACGGCTTAGGCAACAATCAAATTCTTGCGCTTGTCACCTGTGATATAGATTCTCATTCGCGCGCTGCACAGCATATCAGGCAGATCAAGTAGCTGGGGGATTTCATGAGCAAGCTCATCAGTCGATGCGTTCCAGTTTTCATCCTTCTCGCCGTTTTCCCGCTACGGTTCTCTGCCCAAAGTTCGTCTCCCAGCAAACCGATTCCTATCAAGGTCGTGGTAATCGCCATGTTCGAACGCGGCGAGGACACCGGCGACACCCCCGGTGAATATCAACTCTGGGTCGAGCGCGAGCACCTCGATCAAATCCTTCCTCTTCCCGCCGGCTATCACCATGTGCGCCTGAACAAAGACGGAGTGCTCGGCATCTTGACCGGCGTAGGAACCGCCAAAGCCGCCGCCTCCGTGATGGCCGTTGGTTTGGATTCACGCTTCGACTTATCGAAAGCCTATTGGCTAGTCGCCGGAATTGGCGGAGGCGATCCGGCAGACGTCTCCCTCGGCTCAGCGGTCTGGGCCGACCACGTTCTCGATGGCGACCTCGCTTACGAAATCGACGCGCGCCAGATTCCGGAAAATTGGCCGACCGGCTACATTCCATTGCGGAAAGCGACTCCCTACGAAGAACCGGTCCGCAAGGAACTAGAAGGCGAGATCTACTCGCTCAACCCCGAACTAGTAAATTGGGCGTTTCGTCTCACGAAAGATCTCCCGCTTCCCGATTCCGATTCTCTGCGCGCCTCGCGAGCGCGCTTCGCCGGATTTCCGAATGCCCTGAGGCCCCCATTCGTTACCCGGGGCGCCACGCTCTCCTCCAGCACTTTCTGGCACGGCTCAAAAATGAATGAGTGGGCCAACGCCTGGACCCGCTACTACACCAGCGGCAAAGGGAATTACATGGTCGCCGCCATGGAAGACAGCGGCACCATGCAAGCCCTCACCTTCCTTAGCCAAGCCGATCGCGTCGATCTAGAGCGCGTTCTGGTGCTTCGCACGGTCAGCAATTACGACCGGGAGCCGACCGGCGCAAGTGCCGCCGACAGTCTCAAGTCCATGGTCTCCGGCAATTATTCCGCCTACTTTCCTGCTTTGGAAGCCGCTCAAATCGTCGGCGACAAAGTCGTGCGGGATATCGTCCAACATTGGGCCGATCGCGAATCCACCATTCCTCACTGAGCCGAAGCTGCCCACCATCGCTGGTTGTTTCCTGGAGAGAGTGCTTCGGAACAATCCAACATTGCTCATGGATAGCTGTGAAGCTTTGAGAACGAGTCAAGCGCGCTCATTCAAAGCTGCGTTTCAATGCATCCCTTTCCAGTGAATAGAGAACCTCGGCCCCATCGTCGCTTGTTCGTCTTAAATCGCCAGCATCGATCCATTGACGATACTCACCGTTAGTTCCAAACCTTGAACCGCGGCCAAACTTCCGCCAGCGGTTTCTTCAAACCGTTGCAAAACAGGATCGTATAGTGCTCTTCCGCCATCCCGTAATACGGATCGAGCTTCGGTCCCACCTGAACGGATTGGCACCAGCGCTGCACCTCCTCCAGGTCGTAATGCAAAAAAATTAGACTCTCGCCGGTGTACTCCCTCGGCCCCCAAAGATAATAATTCTGGTGCCCGCTGATGGACTTCGGCAACCCGAGGCGCGGCCCGAAAAAATCAATCGCCCCGGCATCGCCATAAGTTCCCGCCAGGATCCCCGTCTTGGCGCGTTGCTCGGGAGGAAGTCCGTTGTATACCTTCGCCACCTCCGATACCATTTCCGGCCATCCAAATTCATCGCCGAAATGTTGCGGCAGCAGCCCGCGATCCTGAACTTCCGTGCGTGACATCTTGATCCCCAGCGCTCCCATGTACGGGACGATTTTCTCCACCGGCAGCACGGGAACAACCAGCGGAACCGCAATCAATCCCATCGCGATCACCAGCGCTGGCACCGCGACTCGCACCCAGCGCCATCCCGCGCGCGCCTCCGTAACCGTTTCCCAGAAAACTCCGCCTGCCGCATAAAGCATGGGATAGATCGGCGCAAGATAGTAGTCCTTCCCCTTGAGCGCCATCATGATTCCAAGAAAAACCACATAGGTAATTCCCAAAACGCGCCACGATTTAGCCCCTCGGCCCACCAAGAGGAATCCCAGTCCGGCGATCCACACGAGAACGCTACTCCGGTTCAGCATGAAGACTTGCTGCTTAAGAAAAGCCAGCGGCGGCAACTCGACGTTCTTGTGCGTCGCTTTCACATTCCGCAGCGCTTCAAGAGTGGGGAAGTGATGCTGAACCTGCCACAACAAGTTGGGCAGAAAGATCAACAACGCGATAGCCGCCGCGGCCCAAAACCATTTCGTTACAATCAGTCGCCGAGTCGAGGTCACCACCAATCCCGCGAGAAGACTCACAAAAAAAAACGCTGTCGAATGCTTGTTCTGCAATCCCAGCCCCAGCATCACGCCGCACCACACCAGCATCTCCGGCTGATTGCCGTTGATGGCGCGCAGTAAAAAATAAACGCAGCCCATCCAGAACAGTGGCTCAAACGGATTCATGGAGAGACGCGTAGCGTTGTTGAGGATCACCGGCGCCATCAATACCGAAACGCAGGCCAGGAACACCGCGAACCGTCTGCCGCCGAGTTCGCGCGTGATGAGCCCCGTCAACACGATCTCGACTCCCAGGGCCAGCGCCGGCAACAATCGAATGGCGTGCATCGAATCGCCCAGCAGGGCGCGGCTCATTCGCGCGAGCAGGGCCACGAGCGGCGCGAAATCCACATACCCCCACGCGAGGTGATCCCCGCAAGCCAGAAAATACAATTCATCGCGGAAATACCCGTACCGCCCGTTTGTCACCGCCTGCAGCATCACAGCCGCGGCCGCCAGGAACCAAACGATCCTCATGTCCCTGAAGAAAAACGACCCTTCGCTTGCCCCAGCGATCGGCTGACCACTCAGGGAAAGTTGTTCAGGTGAGTTCACGCTTTGCTGAGAAGTAGAATTCATGCCAGCTCCAGGAAAGTTATTGGGATGCTCGGCCGCCTCTAAACTCGCCCCGGCTAGGGCACTGGTCTTAGACAAGATTCCGTATTGTGCCCGACAACCGCCATCCTCGAAAACTCAAAAAACGAATTCACCCTCCGTTTGACACCACTCCTCTCCCGGCCTATAGTGGCGCACCTTTTTATTTGAGAGGAAATCGTTTGCTCGAGCGCATTTTCCATCTCGAAGAAAATCACACCACCGCGCGCCGCGAACTCCTCGCCGGCCTCACCACCTTCATGACCATGGCCTACGTGGTCGTCGTCAACCCGCGTATTCTTTCCGAAGCTGGCATGCCTGTCGAAGGCGTTCTCTTTGCCACCTGCATTTCCGCCGCGATCGCCACGCTCATTATGGGCCTTTGGGCCAACTATCCCATCGCTCTCGCGCCGGGCATGTCCCTCAACGCTTACTTCACTTACTCCATCGTCCTCGGCCGCGGGGTTCCCTGGCAGACCGCCCTCGGCGTCGTCTTTCTCTCCGGCCTGCTTTTTCTACTTCTCACCCTCACCAACGTTCGCGAACAAATCGTCAACGGTATCCCCAATTGCCTCAAGTACGGCACCGCCGCCGGCATCGGCCTGTTCATTGCTTTCATCGGCCTGCGCAACGCAAAAATCATCGTCGCCAATCCCGCCACCTTCGTTGGAATCGGCAAAATCTCCGATCCCCAAGTGCTGCTCGCCGCCGCCGGATTAATTCTCATCGCTGTCCTCATGGCCCGCGGCATCGGCAGCGCTATCCTCATCGGCATCGTGGCCATCACTCTCGCCGGCATTCCTCTCGGCCTCAGTCATTGGCCCGATCATTTCTTCTCCCTGCCCCATCCCGCCGGCACGTTTCTCAAGCTGGACCTGCGCGCCGCCACAAGCATCAGCTTAGGCGAACTCATCTTCGTCTTCTTTTTCGTGGATCTCTTTGACAACGTAGGTACGCTAGTCGGCGTCTGCGAAGAAGGCGGTTTCCTCCGCGACGGCAAACTCCCCCGTGCCAGCCGCGCGCTGCTAGCCGATGCTTTCGGCACCATGTTCGGGGCCCTCACCGGCACTTCCACGGTGACCAGCTACATTGAAAGCGCCGCCGGAGTCGCCGCCGGCGCCCGCACCGGCCTCGGCAACATGGTCATCGCCGCCATGTTCCTGATCGCCATGTTTTGCGCTCCGCTAGTCGCTGCCATTCCTGCTTACGCCACCGCTCCCGCCCTTATTCTCGTCGGTGCACTCATGTGCGGGGCCGTAGCCCGCGTCAAATGGGACGATTTCAGCGAAGCCTTCCCCGCCTTCATGACCCTCGTCGCCACGCCCCTCACCTTCAGCATCGCCACCGGCCTCAGCCTGGGCCTGCTCTCCTTCACCTTCATTAAACTCGGCACCGGCCGCCACCGAGAAATCAGCCCTCTCATCTGGGTCCTGAGCGTCCTCTTCCTCCTCCGCTACGCCTTCCTCGGCTCCGAATAAATGGGTCGTTTACTTCGCCGATCCACCGGCACTGCCCGCCGCAATATCTGGCTTCATCCCCAGCGCTCTTAAGTATCCTTCATTTACGCGGCATTTTTCGACGCGCACACTCTCCAGCAATTCGGCGAAAACACGGTTGATCGTCTCCTGCTCCGGCCGGGCCTTCAGCCGTTCCTCCGCTTGCCCCGTGCCGCGCGGCAGCTTTGCGAACTCCACAATCTGTCCCCAATCGGCAGGCGGGATAATGCTGACTACCGCCGACGGCTTTCCCATCTTCTTATACGGCCAGAAAGCCCATCCGATATTGTTTTTCTCCAGCG